>Ga0114979_10000090_pt1 | contig 52807 bp, 48 predicted proteins | sample S_140625_EF_Meta_FD_87315 | JGI IMG/M metagenome (GOLD analysis project Ga0114979, IMG submission 87315) | Freshwater microbial communities from Lake Simoncouche, Canada to study carbon cycling - S_140625_EF_MetaG | ecosystem: Environmental > Aquatic > Freshwater > Lake | place: Lake...
AGGGCTTCTCTCACGACCCGCACATTGCCCAGTTGCGCATTCCGCCGCACTCCATAGAGGCTGAATCCAGTGCGTTGGGTGGCTTGTTATGGGATAACGGTGCGTGGGACCGTGTGGGTGACCTCTTAACAGAAGGCGACTTTTACCGATACGAGCATAAGCTGGTCTATACGGCCATTTATAGCTTGGTCAATGCCAGTCGTCCGGCCGACGTCATCACGGTTTACGAGCAGCTGCAGACTTTGGGTAAGGCTGAAGAAATTGGCGGCTTGGGTTACCTGAATGCTCTTGCGCAATACGTGCCCAGCGCCAGCAATATACGCCGCTATGCAGAGATTGTTCGTGAGCGGGCTATTTTGCGTAAATTAGTCACCGCCAGTGACGAAATTGCCACCAATGCCTTCAACACGCAGGGCCGAGCCGTGGCACAAATCTTGGACGAAGCCGAACAGAAAATCTTCAATATTGGGGAAGAAGGTTCGCGCATGAAGCAGGGCTTTCAAAGCATGGATCAGTTGGCCGTGATTTTGATGGACCGAGTCGATGAGATGTCACGCAACCAAAACGACATCACAGGCGTGCCAACAGGATTCGTGGATTTTGACCGGATGACCTCAGGCTTGCAGCCGGGAGATTTGGTGGTTCTGGCCGCTCGCCCCTCGATGGGAAAAACTGCCTTGGCCATCAATATTGCAGAGCACGTGGCGTTACATGAAGGTCTGCCCGTGGCAGTTTTTTCTATGGAAATGGGAGCTTCGCAGTTGGCCGTGCGTATTGTGGGCTCCATTGGTCGGATTGACCAAGGCCACTTGCGAACGGGTAAGTTGAATGACGATGAGTGGCCACGGCTGACCGAGGCCATTGAGAAGTTACGCAAAGTGTCGCTGCACATCGACGAGACGCCGGGCCTGACGCCCAGTGAGTTGCGCGCCAATGCGCGGCGTTTATCCCGTCAATGCGGCAAGCTTGGCCTGATCGTGGTTGACTATTTGCAACTGATGAGTGGATCAAACAACAGCAACGGCGATAACCGAGCGACCGAGATTGGCGAGATTTCAAGGGGGCTGAAAATGCTGGCCAAAGAACTGCAGTGTCCCGTGATCGCTTTGTCACAGCTGAACCGCAGCGTAGAGCAGCGCACAGACAAGCGGCCGATGATGAGTGATTTGCGTGAGTCCGGCGCGATTGAGCAGGACGCGGATGTGATCATGTTCATCTACCGTGACGACTACTACAACAAAGAATCCAAAGAGCCAGGCGTGGCCGAAATCATCATTGGCAAACAACGTAACGGCCCCACGGGTACCGTCAAGTTGGCTTTCTTGAAGCCACTCACCAAGTTTGAAAGCTTGGCCAGCGGCTATAACAACGGTGACTACTGAAGGTCAGTCAGCCCTACAACACTTCACTGGCAAAGTCTGCCAGTCGTGATCGCTCTCCGCGCGCCAAGGTGATATGGCCCCCATGAGGCCAGCCTTTGAAGCGGTCGACTGCGTAGGTCAAGCCCGATGAGCCTTCGGTGAGGTAGGGCGTATCAATTTGCGCCAAATTACCCATGCAGATAATTTTGGTGCCAGGGCCTGCCCGCGTGATGAGGGTTTTCATTTGCTTGGGCGTCAAGTTTTGGGCTTCATCGATGATCAGGTACTTGTTCAAAAACGTGCGTCCACGCATGAAGTTCAAGCTCTTGATCTTGATTCGGCTGCGAATCAAATCACTGGTGGCGGCTCTTCCCCATTCACCTGCGCTGGTTTCTGTTTTGGCCAGCACTTCGAGGTTGTCATCGAGTGCGCCCATCCAAGGTCCCATTTTTTCTTCTTCTGTACCCGGTAAGAAGCCAATGTCTTCACCCACGCTCACGGTGGCGCGCGTCATGATGATTTCGGTGTAGCGGCGATCGTCCAGAACTTGGGTCAGACCCGCAGCTAAGGCCATCAAGGTTTTGCCTGTTCCCGCGGTGCCCGTGAGAGTGACAAAGTCAATCTCGGGGTCCGTCAACAAGTTCATGGCGAAGTTTTGTTCGCGGTTACGTGTGGTCACGCCCCACACTGCATTTTTAAGGTGAGTGAAGTCTTTGAGGGTTTTGAGAACAACCGTTTTGCCCCGAATTTCAGTCACACGCGCATATAGGCTGGGCTCCCCGGCCGATTCGTAGAACACAAATTGGTTGATGTGCAATTCAGGCACCAAAGGACCGCTGAGACGGTAGAAAGTGTGGCTGCCACTCTGCCAGCTTTCGACTTCTTTGGCGTGTTTGAGCCAGAAGTCATCTGGCAAGGCCATTGCACCTGAGTAAAGCAGATCACCGTCTTCCAGAGTTTTGTCGTTCTGGTAGTCCTCAGCAGCCAGCCCCAGGGCGCGAGCCTTGACGCGCATGTTGATGTCTTTGGACACCAATACCACCTCACGTGGGGCAAATTTGACCCTTAACGCCTCCACCACGCCCAAAATTTGGTTGTCAGCCTTGCCTTGAGGCAGGCTGGCGGGCAGATTGAAGTCGAGGGGCTCTGTTTGAAAGAACAAGCGTCCACCCACTTCGATGTGTCCTGTGCCATCGAGTTTGATGCCTGTGATGATGTCCGCATTGTGAGAGGCCACCAAGGCGTCTAGCGAGCGGCTGGTTTGGCGCGCATTGCGAGCGACTTCTGTCATGCCTTTTTTGTGACCATCCAGTTCTTCCAGCACGATCATGGGTAGGAACACATCGTGCTCTTCAAAACGGTACAAACACATCGGGTCATGCATGAGCACATTCGTATCGAGTACAAAGAGCTTGGTGGGGCCTGAGTGCTTTTTCTTAGGCGCGGATGCGCGGGATGTGGTGGCTTTGCGTTCTCCCTTGTAGGCTGGCAAGGGCTCGGGCTGACGAGGGGCACGAGCTGTGGTCTCGTGAACTTTTTTCATCATCTGATCGTCCGACGTCTGCGCGTGATGGCGTTGAACCGATTTGCGTGCGGTTCGAGATTTGGCGGGGGCAACATCTAAGCCCTCGGTATTTAACAAAGTGGCACGTTTGGCAGGAGGGGGAGGCAGTGGCATAGATGAAAATTAAAGAGTTAAAACACAAAAGAAAACCATACAGGCCGGCTTGAGAAGCGAAAAAGCCGCCTGGAGGCCAAGGCGGCTTTTCGTTGGAAACATGTTCGCTTCGGTCAATGTCATGAAATCACTATAACCCAGCTCCGTGACACCTTTGACAGGTGCTTATGCAGTAGCCGCTGCAGCTTTCTTGAGGGCTTTGACAGCTTTGAGGACGTCGTCCACGTGACCTGGGACTTTAAGTCCTCGCCACTCTTCTTTCAACAAGCCGTCTGCACCAATCAAAAAGGTGCTGCGCTCAATGCCCTTGACCTTTTTACCGTACATGATTTTGTTTTTCACGACACCAAACATGTGGCACATTTTTTCTTCGGTATCGGCAATCAGTTCAAACGGCAGTTCGAGTTTGGTTTTGAACTCGTCGTGGGATTTCATGTTGTCGCGTGAGACACCAAACACCAAAGCGCCCGCTTTCACGAAGTCTTTGTATTTGTCACGGAACTGCATGGCCTCAGTGGTGCAGCCTGGCGTGTTGTCCTTGGGATAAAAGTACAAAACCATCATCTGGCCATGGTGCGAGGTATTGCTTACCTTGATACCGCCTGTTGCATTGGCTTCAAATTCGGGGAGGGGTTTGTTGACAACAATTGCCATAGCGCTCAATCAGGTGTGACAGTTCAGATGGCCGGATGAAGGAGGCGACTGTCGAGAAAGCCCCCTTCCGGCAACCCATTATTTTAACTGAGAAACCTTGTTGCTTGCAGGTCAAAGGTGCTGAATTGGGGAGAATGTGAAGCGTGTTCTTAATTACTACTTGTGAACGCCTCTATCAAAAGGGCTGCCGCCACTTTGCGACCTTCTCCCGCCAAGATGTTGTAGGTGCGGCAGGCAGCCTGTGTGTCCATCGTTTCAAGGCCGATGCGGCGTTGCATCAAGCTGACTTGCCATTCGGGCTTTGGAAATCGGTGGCGTTCCCCGCTGCCAAAAATGACCAACTCCACATCTAACTCAGCGAGCTTTTCAAAGTGTTCTGTTCCTAAATCATCGAAACTTTGACACTGCCAATCAAGCCGAACCCCTTCGGAGGTGATCAGCACGCTGTGCGAGATTTTTTCACCTTGGATGGCAATCCATCCTGAGCCATAGGCAGTGACGGATTGGGTCTCGATGCGATCGGGTTGTAATTTCATAAATGCCTTGAGATCTGTGGTCAAATTATAGGTTTCACCCCGTAAAAGAGCCCTCGGAGGGACTTTGAAGCAGATCCAAAAATCCAACAAGCTGTCCAACGTCTGTTATGACATTCGCGGTCCCATCATGGACCGTGCCCGTCAAATGGAGGAGGAAGGCCACAAGATCATCAAACTCAACATCGGTAATTTGGCCGTGTTCGGTTTTGATGCGCCTGAAGAAATTCAGCAAGACATGATTCGTAACTTGCCTACTTCGGCAGGGTACTCGGACAGCAAAGGTATTTTCGGCGCCCGCAAAGCGGTGATGCACGAGACGCAAAAGCAGGGTATCAAAGGTGTCACGCTCGATGATATTTACCTTGGTAACGGTGCGAGTGAACTCATCGTCATGGCGACCAATGGGTTGCTCAATAACGGCGACGAGTTGCTCTTGCCTGCGCCCGACTATCCGTTGTGGACGGCTGCGGTCAGTTTGTCGGGCGGTACGCCTGTGCATTATGTGTGTGACGAAGCCAACGGGTGGATGCCCAATATCGAAGACATCCGATCAAAAATCACGGTGAATACCAAGGGTATTGTGGTCATCAACCCCAACAACCCGACGGGGGCTTTGTATTCAGACGAGTTGCTGCTGCAAATTGTTGAGCTCGCGCGCAAGCATGGTTTGGTGATCTTTGCAGATGAGGTCTATGACAAAGTCTTGTACGACGGCGTCAAACACACGCCCATCGCCAGCTTAAGCGAAGACGTGTTGACGCTCACCTTCAACTCGCTGTCTAAGAGCTATCGCTCATGTGGCTATCGCGCGGGTTGGTTGGTGGTGTCGGGCGACAAAAAGCCTGCGGCCGATTACATCGAGGGCCTTAATATGCTTTCGAACATGCGTTTGTGTGCCAATGTGCCCGGACAGTGGGCGATTCAAACTGCTTTGGGCGGCTACCAAAGCATCAACGATTTGGTGGGCGAGGGCGGTCGTTTGCGCAAGCAACGCGATTTGGCCTACGAGCTCATCACGGCCATTCCTGGCGTGACGTGTGTCAAGCCGCAAGCCGCGCTGTATATGTTCCCGCGCTTGGACCCCAAGGTCTACCCGATACAAGATGACCAGCAATTTTTCTTGGAGTTACTCCAAGAAACCAAGGTGATGTTGGTGCAAGGCACGGGTTTCAATTGGCAGACCACAGACCACTTCCGTATTGTGTTTTTGCCCCATGAAGACGATTTGCGTGAGGCTATTGCACGCATCGCAAAATTTCTCGAAAACTACCGAAACCGAAAATCATGAAACCGATCCAAGTAGGCCTTTTAGGCATTGGCACTGTAGGCCGCGGCACGTTCGAAGTGCTCAAACGTAACCAAGAAGAAATCCAGCGCCGTGCAGGTCGAGGCATTGAAGTCACGATGGTGGCCGATCTCGATGTGGCGCGTGCCAAAAGTATCGTGGGTATGGATGTGCAGGTCGTGGACGATGCGCGCAAAATCATCGCCAATCCTGAGATTGACATTGTGGTTGAGCTGATCGGCGGCTACGGCATCGCCAAGCAACTGGTGCTCGAAGCCATTGAATCAGGCAAACACGTGGTTACAGCCAACAAAGCTTTGCTGGCTGTTCATGGCACAGAAATTTTTGCCGCAGCCCACAAAAAAGGTGTAATGGTGGCCTTTGAAGCCGCTGTGGCCGGTGGCATCCCCATCATCAAGGCTTTGCGTGAAGGCCTCACCGCCAACAGGATTCAATGGCTGGCTGGCATCATCAATGGCACGACCAACTTCATCTTGTCTGAAATGCGCGACAAAGGGTTGACCTTTGATGAAGTGCTCAAGCAAGCCCAAGCTTTGGGGTATGCCGAAGCCGATCCGACATTCGATATTGAAGGCGTGGATGCTGCGCACAAAGCCACCATCATGTCAGCCATTGCATTTGGCGTGCCAGTGCAATTTGACAAAGCCTATGTGGAGGGCATCACCCAGCTCGAATCACAAGACATCAAATATGCTGAGCAACTCGGCTACCGCATCAAACTGCTGGGTATCTCTAAGCGCACGGCTGCAGGCATTGAGCTGCGCGTCCACCCGTGTTTGGTGCCCGCCAAGCGGCTGATTGCCAACGTGGAAGGCGCCATGAATGCGGTGTTGGTGCAAGCCGATGCTGTGGGTTCGACGCTGTATTACGGCAAGGGTGCGGGCAGCGAGCCAACCGCCAGTGCGGTGATTGCCGACTTGGTGGACATCACGCGCTTGCACACAGCTGACCCACTCAACCGTGTGCCGCATTTAGCCTTCCAGCCAGACGCCATGAGCAATCTGCCTATTTTGCCAATGGCCGAAGTGGTCACCAGTTACTACTTGCGCCTGCGTGTGGCCGATCAACCGGGGGTGCTGGCCAAGGTCACGGGCATCTTGGCCAGTGCCGACATCAGCATCGATGCGGTCTTGCAGCGCGAAGCGGGTGAGGGGGAGAGCCACACCGACCTGATCATCTTGACCCACGACTGCGTGGAAGCCAAGATGAGTCAAGCCATCGCCGAGATGCAACAACTCACGACAGTCTTGGCACCGATTACTCGCATCCGCAAAGAAGAGTTGAACTGATGCTGTATTTGTCCACGCGCGGCCACGCCGAGCGCAAGCGTTTTTGTGAAATCCTGCTCGAAGGATTGGCACCCGATGGTGGTTTGTATTTGCCTGAGCACTACCCTCAGTTGGACGCAGCTGCGCTGTCGCGTTTGCGCACCACGTTCAACACCCAAGGTTACGCCGCCTTGGCGTTTGAAGTGCTGTCGCTCTACATCGACGATATTCCGGCGAGTGATCTCAAAGCCTTGTGCGTCAAAACCTACACGCAAGAGGTGTACGGCACCGACGCGATCGTGCCTTTGCGTGCATTGGAAGACGGCGTGTGGGTCGAGGCTTTGTCCAATGGCCCCACGCTCGCGTTCAAAGACATGGCCATGCAACTCTTGGGCAACTTGTTTGAATATGAATTGGCGCGCCGTGGCGAAGAGTTGAATATTTTTGGTGCGACCAGCGGTGACACGGGTAGCGCAGCCGAATATGCCATGCGTGGCAAAAAAGGCGTGCGCGTGTTCATGACCAGCCCCCATGGGCGCATGAGCCCTTTCCAACAAGCACAAATGTTCAGCTTGATGGACGAGAACATCCACAACATCGCCATTGAAGGCGTATTTGACGATTGCCAAGACTTGGTCAAGGCCGTGTCCAACGATTTGGACTTTAAAACCAAATACAAAATTGGCACCGTCAACTCCATCAACTGGGCACGTTTATTAGCCCAAGTGGTGTACTACTTTGCAGGTTATTTCCAAGCGACCACCGTCAACAGCCAAAAGGTGAGCTTCACAGTGCCCAGCGGAAACTTTGGCAATGTGTGTGCGGGCCATGTGGCGCGTATGATGGGTTTGCCTGTGGACACTTTGGTGGTGGCCACCAACGAAAACGATGTGTTGGATGAGTTCTTTCGCACTGGCGTGTACCGCGTACGTGGTAGTGCTGACACACACGAAACGTCCAGCCCGTCGATGGATATCTCCAAGGCCAGTAATTTTGAGCGTTTTGTGTTCGATTTGCTAGGTCGCGATGGTGCGCTCACCAAAGACTTGTTTGGTGCGCAAATTTCTAAGCACGGCAAGTTCGACCTGAGCGCTCACCCGCATTTCGCTGACGCTTCAACTCGCTTTGGCTTTGCCAGTGGCAAGAGCACGCATGCGGATCGTTTGGTCACCATCCAAGATGTCTACAAACGCTTCGGAGAGATGATCGACACCCACACCGCAGACGGTGTAAAAGTGGCGCGCGAACACGTCAAGTCAGACGTGCCGATGATCGTGCTGGAGACGGCCTTGCCCATCAAGTTCGCTGCGACCATTGTCGAAGCCTTAGGCCAAGAGCCTCATCGGCCGCCCAAGTTTGAAGGAATCGAGGCACTGCCTAAGCGCGTGCAGGTGATGAAGGCAGATGTGGCGCAAATCAAGGCCTACATCGTCAAGCATTGCGATCACGCATGAAGGTGGTCGCCTTTGCAGGTTACTCCGGCTCGGGGAAAACCACTTTGGTCGAGCAGTTGATTGGCTGTATGCGCATGCGCGGCTTGCGCGTGTCCGTGGTCAAGCACGCACACCACAACTTTGACATCGACAAGCCCGGCAAAGACAGCTGGCGCCACCGCGAAGCGGGTGCCTTTGAGGTGCTGGTAGCTTCCAACCAACGCTTGGTCTTGCAGCGTCAGTTTGAGCAGCCGGCGCAACTGTCAGTGCACCACCTGTTGGCCGAGGTTTACGATGGCGTCGATTGGGTTTTGGTCGAGGGTTTTAAGACAAGCGATTTGCTCAAGGTTGAGGTGTGGCGCAAAGCATCTGAGCAACCTGTGCGCTATCCTCATGATGACTTTGTGGTTGCGATCGCCACAGATTCGCCGCACGACTTGCCCGAGGCCACATTACGCCCCGTACTCGACTTGAACGACGCTGATGCCATCACGCAGTGGCTGGTGTCCCATGAAGACCGATTTGAATACACCTCATCCTTGTCATGACCCGTCCTGCTTTGCTCTCTCTTGATGACGCGTTGCCCCAGTTGCTGGCGCAAGCTCAGGCGTTACAGCGCATCGAAACCCTATCGACTTTTGATGCCGATGGCCGCGTGCTTGCAAAAGACGTGATGGCCGCACTCCAAGTGCCTCCGCAAGACAACAGTGCCATGGATGGCTATGCCTTGCGGTCAGCTGACTGTGCCCATGTGGGGGCTGTGCTGCGTGTCACCCAGCGTATTCCAGCAGGCACGTATGGCACACAGCTCAATGCTGGCGAAGCTGCACGCATCTTCACTGGTGCCCCTATTCCACCCGGCGCGGATGCGGTGGTGATGCAAGAAGACTGCGAAGCCCTAACGGGCGAGCAAATCAAAGTCAATAAAGCAGTGCCCGCCGCGCAGTGGATTCGACGCTCTGGCGAAGATGTCACCCGCGGCGCTATCGTGCTGACCCAAGGCACCCGACTAACGCCTGCCGAGCTGGGCTTGGCCGCGAGCATTGGCTTGGCTCAATTGCAAGTGTCTGCGCGTCCACGGGTGGCCTTGTTCTCTACGGGTGATGAGTTGGTCATGCCCGGTGATGTCGCCCCTGAGGCCATGCCTGCAGGCACCATATACAACTCCAACCGATTCTTCTTGCGCGCCATGTTGCAGCGTTTGGGCTGTGAAGTGACGGACTTCGGTATCGTGCCCGACCAACGCGAGGCCACCTTGATTGCACTGGGTCATGCGGCTCAGAAACATGATTTGATTTTGACCAGCGGTGGTGTGTCGGTGGGCGAAGAAGATCACATTAAACCCGCGGTGCAAAGCCTTGGCGAGCTTCATCTTTGGCAATTGGCCATCAAGCCTGGTAAACCTTTCGCTTACGGCAAGGTCAACCGTGGCGGACCGGGAGATGCTTGCCATTTCATGGGCTTGCCCGGCAACCCAGTGTCGAGCTTTGTCACCTTCTTGCTGTTGGTGCGCCCGTTTGTGTTGGCCTTGCAAGGCGTTACCCAAACGGATATGCCCCGCACTGCGATCACCGCCCATTTCGATTGGCCACGCGCTGACAAGCGTCGCGAGTTTTTGCGTGTCAAGCGCAATGTACAGGGCGGTTTTGATTTGTTTCCTAACCAAAGTTCTGGCGTGCTGACCTCTGTCGTGTGGGGCGATGGCGTGGTGGACAACCCGGCTGGACAAACCATCGCCAAAGGCGATACCGTTCGGTTTATTTCCTTTGCGGAGTGGCTGGCATGACCGTGACCCACAACATTCACTTGAAGTACTTTGCATCGATTCGAGAGGCGATTGGCCAAGGCGGCGAAAGCGTCACGACCCAAGCCTCTACGCTCAAGGCTTTGCGCGACGAGTTGATTGCGCGGGGCGGGGCTTATGCCCAAACACTGGCGTATGGGCGTGCGGTGCGCATGGCCTTGAACCAAGAAGTGTGCGAGGAGTCCGCCGCTTTGAGCGAAGGCTGCGAAGTCGCCTTTTTTCCTCCCGTCACAGGCGGCTAAACCCATCAAGGCACGCCATGACATTCACTGTCAGCATCCAGACCCAAGACTTTGACGTGAGCCAAGAGCTGGCAGCTCTGCGCGCGGGCGATGCGCGCGTGGGGGCGGTGTGTTCGTTTCTTGGCACGGTGCGCAAGCGCAATGATGGCAGTTCGGTCGCCAGCATGGAACTTGAGCACTACCCGGGCATGACGGAAAAATGCATCGCTGCCATGATGGCTGAGGCCAACAAACGGTTTGACATCTTTGCTGCCCGCGTGATTCACCGTGTGGGGTTGCTGCATCCTGAAGATCAAATTGTTTTTGTTGCCGTCACTTCGGCGCATCGTGGGGAAAGCTTCAACGCCTGCGAGTTCTTGATGGATTACCTCAAAACCCAAGCGCCGTTTTGGAAAAAAGAAGTGACACCCACGGGTGCGCGCTGGGTCGATGCTCGCGTGAGTGATGACCAAGCTTTGGCCCGTTGGGGCATCCAAGCAACTAACACTGCCGCTTGATAGCGGTGTGCGCCAACGCACGGACGGTGCGCCGCTCTGATGGTTGAATGCGACTTGCTTTGACCCAAGTCAAAGCGGCTTGTTGCGCGGCCACTTGAAATCGCCATCAACAGCCATAGCTGATACTGAATTCCACACATTTTTCGGAGTCCCCATGCGGATTGACAAACTCACCTCGAAGTTTCAAGAGGCCTTAGGCGATGCCCAGTCCCTCGCCTTGGGCGGTGACCATGCCTATATCGAACCCTCCCATGTTTTGGTCGCCATGCTGCGCCAAGACGATGGGCCCAAGTCGCTGCTGCAGCGAACGGGGGCCAATGTGCCCGGCTTGTTGTCGGCGGCCGAGGCGGCAATGAACCGCTTACCCAAGGTCGAGGGGCAAGAGCAGGTGCAGGTGGGACGCGATACGGTGTCTTTGATTCAAGCGGCTGAGAAAGAGGCCATCAAGCGAGGTGACCAGTTTGTGGCGAGTGAGTTGTTCCTGTTGGCCATGTGCGACAACAAAGGCAATTGGGGTAAGTTGGCGACTCAAAGTGGCCTTAACCGTCAATCGCTAGAGGCGGCAGTCACGGCGGTGCGTGGCGGCCAAAAAATGGATAGCGCGGAGAGTGAAGGGCAGCGCGAGTCGCTTAAAAAATACTGTATGGATTTGACCGAGCGTGCTCGTCAGGGCAAGCTCGACCCCGTGATTGGACGTGACGATGAAATTCGGCGTGCCATTCAAGTGCTGCAACGTCGCAGCAAAAATAACCCCGTGCTCATTGGTGAACCCGGTGTGGGTAAAACCGCGATTGTGGAGGGCTTGGCCCAGCGCATCGTCGCAGGCGAAGTACCAGATTCCCTCAAAGGCAAGCGGGTGTTGTCACTCGACATGGCGTCACTGCTAGCGGGTGCGAAATACCGTGGTGAATTTGAAGAGCGCTTGAAGAGTGTGCTCAAAGAGTTGGCACAAGATGAGGGCCAAACTATTGTCTTCATTGATGAACTCCACACCATGGTCGGCGCAGGCAAGGCTGAGGGTGCCATGGATGCGGGCAATATGCTCAAGCCAGCCTTGGCGCGCGGTGAGTTGCATTGCGTGGGCGCCACCACCTTGGATGAGTACCGCAAGTACATCGAGAAAGATGCGGCCTTGGAGCGTCGTTTCCAAAAAATCATCGTGGGTGAACCTTCTGTCGAGGCCACCATTGCAATTTTGCGTGGCTTGCAAGAAAAGTATGAGGTCCACCATGGTGTGGAGATCACTGATCCTGCCATCGTAGCCGCCGCCGAGTTGTCACACCGTTACATCACGGATCGTTTTTTGCCCGATAAGGCCATTGATTTGATCGATGAGGCTGCAGCCAAAATCAAAATCGAAATTGACTCCAAGCCTGAGGTGATGGACAAGCTTGATCGTCGGCTCATTCAGCTCAAGATTGAGCGAGAAGCCGTGCGCAAAGAAAAAGACGAAGCCTCTCAAAAGCGCATGGAGTTGCTAGAGGAAGAGATTGAAAAAGTGGGCAAAGAGTACGCGGATTTGGATGAGGTTTGGAAAGCCGAGAAATCATCTGCACATGGTGGCGCGCAACTGAAAGAAGAAATTGACCGAATGCGCCACCAAATAGAGGAACTCACACGCAAGGGTGACTTCAACAAGGTGGCTGAATTGCAATACGGCAAATTACCCGAGCTTGAGAAGCGTATGAAAGAGGCCAACGCACGCGAAATTGGTAAAGCCAATGCGGCCGGGGGTCACCGCTTGCTGCGCACCCAAGTCGGCGCTGAAGAAATTGCTGAAGTGGTGGCGCGTGCCACAGGCATACCTGTATCCAAACTGATGCAAGGTGAGCGTGACAAGTTGTTGCAAATGGAGGATAAGTTGCACGATCGCGTGGTCGGCCAACAAGAGGCTATTACAGCGGTGTCCAATGCCATACGCCGCTCGCGTGCAGGCTTGGGCGACCCCAATCGTCCAACGGGATCGTTCTTGTTTTTGGGCCCAACGGGCGTGGGAAAGACCGAGTTGTGTAAGGCGCTGGCAGGCTTCTTGTTTGACAGTGAGGACCACATGATTCGCATTGACATGAGCGAGTTCATGGAGAAACACTCGGTCAGTCGCTTGGTGGGTGCGCCGCCTGGGTACGTGGGCTATGACGAAGGGGGCTACCTGACCGAGGCTGTGCGTCGTAAACCTTACAGCGTTTTGTTGCTCGACGAGGTGGAGAAAGCTCACCCTGATGTGTTCAACATCTTGTTGCAAGTGCTCGACGATGGCCGCTTGACTGATGGCCAAGGGCGCACAGTTGACTTTAAAAATACCGTGATTGTGATGACCTCTAATATTGGCTCGCCCATCATCCAAAGCATGGTCGGACAAGATCCGCAAGACATCAAAGACGCAGTTTGGGATGAGCTCAAATCACATTTCCGACCCGAGTTCTTGAATCGAATTGACGAGACCGTGGTGTTTCATGCTTTAGATGCTGCGCATATCGCCAGCATTGCCGGCATTCAACTCAAGATTTTGGCGGCACGTTTGACCAAGATGGACTTGACGCTGGAGGTGTCACCTGCCGCTTTGGCTGAGTTGGCCAAGGTGGGTTTTGATCCCGTGTTTGGCGCTCGTCCTTTGAAGCGCGCCATTCAGCAGCGCATTGAAAACCCACTGTCGAAGTTATTGTTAGAAGGCAAGTTCTTGCCCAAAGACACTATTGCCGTGAACGTCGATCCTGTGCGTGCGCCCGGCGAGTTTGCATTCACCAAGGTTGGGTCTTGATCTCACGGGGTGATTTTTTGGCTTGGAAATTTGCCACACTTTTTTGCAGATCGCGCAGTTCTTCGCAGCCTGACATGCAAATCCTCTCTAGGCGCCTCAACAGACTTTGAGCGCCTGGTAAATCATTTTTCATTAAAAGCAGCTCGCCGTAATACTCCAAGGCGCCTAGATGCATGGGATTGTTTTTCAACGCAGCTTGGTAATGTTGTTCGGCCGTCACCCACTGAGCGGGTGTTTTTGAGCGAAGGCTAAAACCCATCAAATTGTGCCAATCAGCTGATTCTTTTTCATCGGCTTGAGTGAGCACGTGGATGGCTAACTCGTAGTTCTTTTTCTCAACGGCTTCGCGTGCCTTGATGAACCATTCGGGCGGGGACAGCTCAGCGGTGACGTCACGGGCCATGCAAGCCAAAGAAATGGTCCCCAAAATGCAAAGGATCAACAGTTTCTTGCTCATTTTGAGTGTTTCCCCGAGGAGTGGATGTTCTCCGCGAAGTTTATCGGTTTGACATAGGGGAGTCTTTGTATGGCCTGTTGAAGCGCTTGGCGAAGTTGATGCGTAGCAGTAGGATAGGCCGATACTTTTCATGATGTATTTATGACTACTTTGAGTACCGCTTCCAGCCCTTGGCGCGATGATGCAGCGGTCATCGGTTTGGTGGGCATTGCACACGCCAGCTCGCACTTTTCGCATCTGTTGCTGCCGCTCATGTTTCCTGTATTCATGAGTACCTTTGGCTTGAGCTATTCCGAACTGGGTTTTTTGATGACAGTGTTTTTTGTCGTCTCTGGCTTCGGTCAAGCTGCGGCAGGATTTGTGGTGGATCGTTTGGGGGCGCGGCCTGTGTTGTTTGTCGCCTTGTTGCTCATGGCGGCGGGTTGTATTGTCGTGTCCTTTGCCAATAGTTATGTAGGCCTGATGTTGGGTGCCGCGTTGCTGGGGTTGGGGAACTGTTCTTTTCATCCCGTGGACTTCACCATTCTCAATCAAAAAGTGTCGGCGCCACGTTTGGGCTACGCCTTCAGTGCGCACGGGCTCACGGGAAATTTAGGCTGGGCGTTGGCACCCGTCTTTATGGTCGGCTTGAGTACCGCATTCGATTGGCGAGTGGCCTACCATGGCGCTGCCTTGTTATTTGTCGGCATCTTTATTTTGCTGGTCTGGCAACGCGAGCACCTCCATGCGAAGGTGGTGCGTCACCAAGCGACAGCCAACGATGCCAGTAGTTTGGCTTTTTTGAAAACGCCAGTCGTGTGGTGGTGTTTCGGTTTCTTTTTTCTCTCCACCATGACCTTGGCTGTGGTTCAAAGCTTTTCCGTTTCGATTTTGCAAGCGATGCATCAAGTCACGTTTCAAGCTGCCACGATCACCTTAACCGCTTATGTTTTGTGCGCAGCAGTGGGTATTTTTTTAGGAGGTTTTGTGGCGGCACGCTGGCCTCTTCAAAGCGATAAAGTCGTGGCCGTTTGTATGACGACAGGCGCTGTATTGATGGCCTTGTGTGGCAGTGGCTGGCTCGGTGGGGAGCTCACCATGGTGATCTTGGCTGCCACAGGCTTGGCCCTAGGTATCGGCGGCCCATCGCGGGACATGCTGATTAAGAAGGCCACACCCAAGGGTGCAACTGGACGTGTCTACGGCACGGTTTACTCAGGCTTAGACGCGGGGTTTGCCATTTCACCGCTCGTTTTTGGTGTTTTCATGGATCAAGGATGGTACGGCGCGACCTTGCTGGGCGCGGCTTTTGTGCTTTTGCTGAGCGTGTTGTTGGCTTTAGAGGTGGGGCGTCGAACCGCACAGACTTGACGGCCAGAAAAGTGCAATAAAAAAGGGACCCTGAGGCCCCTTTTTTATGTCGGTTGACACTGAATTACTTCAGGTGTTTGCCGATCAAGCCAGCCAATTCAAACATTGTGACTTGGGCCTTGCCGAACACTGCTCGGAGTTTGTCATCGGCGTTGATGTTGCGCTTGTTGACTTTGTCTTGCAAGCCGTGCTTTTTGATGTATGTCCACATCTTGCTCACAACTTCTGTGCGTGGCACAGCAGCATGGCCGATCACCGCAGCCAATGCGGCGCTTGGGGTGAGGGCTTTCATAAAGGCTGCGTTGGGCGTACGCTTCTTTGCGGGTGCTTTTTTCTTGGCGGCTACCTTTTTGGCAGCTAATTTTTTGGCAGGGGCCTTCTTGGCAACAACCTTCTTGACTGCAGGTTTTTTAGCAGGCGCCTTTTTAGCTACTACTTTTTTGGCAGCAGGCTTCTTTGCGGCTACTTTTTTTGCTGGGGCAGCTTTTTTAGCTGCGACTTTCTTTGCGGGAGCAGCTTTCTTTGCCGCTACTTTTTTTGCTGGAGCTTTCTTTGCAGTTGCCATGATTCATTTCCTTCTAGAAGTGTTTTATTCAAGCCACAGAGATATCGCTCTGTAGCCATGTGAATGCTAATTGAGAACACAGCACTTTCCAAGGGAAAAAGGCATTTTTCATAGGGGATGTCGTGTTTTTCTCTCGTTGACGATTCAGTGTGCAGCAGGAGGGGGAGTCTCATCGTGCTGGCACCTTCTAATTTTTAATCTCACGTCTTCAAAATATAATTCCACTATATGAAAAATAAGCGTGCTGCACCGCAATATTTTTTCTTGATATGAGAAAAATATTTTTACTATACGGAATTATGTTTTTAAGCTGTTGTTTTAATTGAGAAAAATAAAATTCTTCTATAAGACATAAGACAAGGTTTTAGTCTTCTATAAGACCTATAGTAGACCCATCGACAACCACTTAAACAACCCCTTAACTTACTGGAGCGAACCATGCCTCAATCATTGAATGAACAACTCAGCCGCGAACAACAAATTGCCGCACTCGAAAAAGACTGGGCCACCAACCCGCGCTGGAAAGGCGTGAAACGTGGTTATTCCGCTGCTGACGTCGTGCGTTTGCGCGGCAGCATGCCCATCGAACACACGCTCGCCAAACGCGGTGCAGAAAAACTCTGGGAAAAAGTCAACGGCGGCGCCAAGAAAGGCTACGTCAACGCATTCGGCGCGATCTCTGCGGGTCAAGCCATGCAACAAGCCAAAGCTGGTTTGGAGGCTGTGTATTTGTCAGGTTGGCAAGTCGCTGCAGACGGCAACACCTCGGAAACCATGTACCCTGACCAATCGCTCTACGCGTACGACTCTGTGCCCACCATGGTTCGCCGCATCAACAACACGTTCAAGCGCGCGGATGAAATTCAATGGGGCCGCGGCATCAACCCAGGCGACAAAGAATTCATCGACTACTTCTTGCCCATCGTGGCCGATGCTGAAGCGGGTTTCGGTGGCGTGCTGAATGCGTTCGAATTGATGAAAAACATGATCGCTTCTGGGGCTGCAGGCGTGCACTTCGAAGACCAATTGGCTGCAGTGAAGAAATGCGGCCACATGGGCGGTAAGGTGTTGGTGCCTACACAAGAAGCTTGCGAGAAATTGATTTCCGCTCGTTTTGCTGCTGACGTCATGGGCACTTCCACCATCGTTTTGGCCCGTACCGATGCCGAAGCTGCCAACTTGATCACGTCTGACCACGACGCCAACGACAAACCTTTCTTGACAGGCGAGCGGACACAAGAAGGTTTCTATCGCGTCAAAAACGGTTTGGAACAGGCCATCAGCCGTGGTGTGGCTTACGCACCTTACGCTGACTTGGTGTGGTGCGAAACAGGCGTGCCAGATATTGGCTTCGCACGCGAATTCGCTCAAGCGGTGCACGCAGCCTGCCCAGGCAAGCTCTTGTCTTACAACTGCTCACCTTCTTTCAACTGGAAGAAAAACCTCAACGACAGCCAAATCGCTTCGTTCCAAGAAGACTTGTCGGCATTGGGCTACAAGTACCAGTTCATTACCTTGGCTGGTATCCACATCAACTGGTACAACACTTTCCAGTTTGCCAATGCCTACGCCAATGGCGAAGGCATGAAGCACTATGTCAATATGGTGCAAGAGCCTGAATTCGCAGCACGCGACAAGGGTTACACCTTCGTGTCCCACCAACAAGAAGTGGGCGCAGGCTACTTTGATGACGTGACCACCGTGATCCAAGGCGGTTCTTCATCGGTGAAAGCTCTCACGGGTTCGACGGAGGAAGAGCAGTTCCACTGATTGACTTCTGTGTGCAATGCTGCGGCGGCGTAAAATCTGCACACAGCGTTTAGACACCCATCACAAGCGCGGCCTATGCCGCGCTTTTTTCATTGAAAACACATGGTTCAGATTACTCTTCCCGACGGTTCGCATCGTGAATTTCCAGGCCCTGTGACGGTGGCCGAAGTGGCGGCCTCTATTGGCGCAGGCTTGGCCAAAGCAGCTTTAGCAGGCAAGGTCGATGGCCAAGTGGTGGACACCAGCTTCACCATCAACGCCAACGCAAACTTGGCGATCATCACCGCTAAAGACAGCGAGGGCTTAGAGGTGATTCGTCACTCCACTGCCCACTTGTTGGCCTATGCGGTGAAAGAGCTTTATCCCGAAGTCCAAGTCACCATTGGGCCAGTCATTGACGACGGTTTCTTTTACGACTTCTCTTTCAGCCGCGGTTTCACGCCCGAAGATTTGGTCGTCATTGAAAAGCGCATGAGCGAGCTGGCCAATAAAGACGAAGCTGTGGTGCGTCGCGTGTTGCCACGCGACGAGGCGGTGTCTTACTTCAAAGGCATGGGCGAGCACTACAAGGCTGAAATCATTGCCAGCATTCCCAGTGACGAAGACGTGAGCCTGTATCGTGAAGGCAACTTCGAAGACCTGTGTCGTGGCCCCCATGTGCCCAGCACGGGCAAGCTCAAACACTTCAAACTCATGAAAGTGGCGGGTGCCTACTGGCGTGGTGACCACAAAAACGAAATGCTGCAACGTATTTATGGCACTGCTTGGGCCAGCAAAGACGATTTGCAGCTCTACCTCAAGCGCTTGGAGGAGGCTGAAAAGCGCGACCACCGAAAGCTCGGCCGTGAGCTCGATTTATTTCACATCGACGAGCATGCGCCTGGCCTGGTGTTTTGGCACCCCAAGGGGTGGGCCGTGTGGCAAACCATCGAGCAATACATGCGTCAGGTCTACCGAGACAACGGTTACCTTGAAGTCAAAGGCCCGCAAATCATTGACAAGTCCTTGTGGGAAAAAACCGGCCACTGGGACAAATACCGCGACAACATGTTCACCACCGAATCGGAAAAGCGCGATTACGCCTTGAAGCCGATGAACTGCCCGGGTCACATCCTGATCTTCAAGCAAGGCATCAAGAGCTACCGTGATTTGCCACTGCGTTATGGCGAATTTGGTCAATGCCACCGCAACGAACCTTCGGGTGGTTTGCACGGCATCATGCGTGTGCGTGGCTTCACGCAAGACGACGGCCATATTTTCTGCACCGAAGATCAAATCTTGCCTGAGTGCGACACCTTCACCAAAGTGCTTAAAAAGGTTTATGCAGACTTTGGCTTCACCGACATCTTGTACAAAGTATCCACCCGCCCCGAGGCCCGTATTGGTTCCGACGACTTGTGGGACAAAGCCGAGAAGGCGTTGATGGACAGCTTGGCCGCCTCTGGTTGCGAGTACGTCATCTCCGAGGGGGACGGCGCTTTCTACGGACCCAAGATCGAATACACGCTCAAAGATGCCATTGGTCGTGAGTGGCAGTGCGGCACGATTCAAGTCGACTTCAACTTGACTGAGCGCTTGGATGCAGAGTACACCGCTGAAGACGGTTCACGTCAACGCCCCGTCATCTTGCACCGCGCCATTGTGGGCAGCATGGAGCGTTTCATCGGAATTTTGATCGAGCAGCACGCGGGCGCCTTACCCACTTGGCTGGCGCCCACCCAAGTTTCAGTGCTCAATATCACCGATTCCCAGGCCGAATATGCCCGAGAAGTTGCAAAAACGCTGCGAAATCAAGGGCTTAGTGTCGATTTAGACCTCCGAAACGAGAAAATTACGTATAAAATACGGGAGCATTCAATGCAAAAGCTTCCCTACATCTTGGTCGTTGGCGACAAAGAAAAGGAAGCTGGCGCCGTCGCAGTGCGCGCCCGAGGCAACCAAGACCTCGGTGTGATGTCTCTAGAAGCCTTCTCCCAAAAGATAGCTGCAGACATCTCTCTCAAAAGCTGATTTCATTCAGAAATTGCCAAGAGTTGTGCGTTGCACATCTGTGTCGGTTTGTTTTTTGTTTTTAAAGGATAGTCACCATCGCTACAGAATTTCGCGACCGCCGCCAGCGCGAGGAACGCAAACACCGCCTTAACCGGGAAATCATGGCCCCGGAAGTTCGCCTATCAGGTCCTGACAACGAACCCCTCGGTATCGTGAGCTTGGCAGAAGCCTTGCGCATGGCTGGTGAAATCGACGTTGACTTGGTTGAAATTGCCGCGACGGCCGTGCCGCCTGTGTGCCGTTTGATGGACTACGGTAAGTTCAAGTACCAAGAGCAAAAGAAGGCTGCAGAAGCGAAATCTAAGCAAAAGGTCATCGAGGTCAAGGAAATTAAGTTCCGTCCCGGTACCGATGATGGCGACTACAACATCAAGATGCGCAACATCAAGCGCTTCTTGGATGATGGTGACAAATGCAAGATCACGCTGCGCTATCGTGGGCGCGAGATCACGCATCAAGAAATTGGTATGGCGCTGTTGCAGCGCATACGAGATGAGTTGGCGGACCTGATCGTGGTTGAACAGTTCCCAAAGCTCGAAGGGCGTCAAATGATCATGATGATCGCGCCTGGTAAAAAGAAAACGGGTGGCGCCGCCAAACCCGCTGCAGAGGCCGCTTCGGCAGCCTCAGCATAAATTGGCAGCGCAGTTTGCTGCTGCGCTTGACAGGCAAGCAAATTAGTGTCTCGGGGCTAACAAGACTGCACATCCTTGTGTAGGCGCCTCACGAGCACAAATAAAAGGAGCATTCAATGCCCAAAATGAAGACCAAAAGCAGCGCTAAAAAGCGCTTCCGCGTTCGTCCAGGCGGTACCGTGAAACGCGGTCAAGCCTTCAAACGCCACATCTTGACCAAGAAGACGACCAAGAACAAGCGTCACCTTCGTGGTTCAGTGTCTGTGCATGAGACCAATATGGGTCACATGGCGCAAATGCTGCCCAAGTGCGGCCTGTAATTAACTGACGAACAAGGAGAAAAAATATGCCTCGCGTTAAACGTGGTGTGACGGCCCGTGCCCGTCACAAAAAAGTTCTGGCTTTAGCCAAAGGTTTCCGCGGTCGCCGCGGTAATGTCTTCCGCATCGCTAAACAAGCGGTAATGAAGGCGGGTCAATATGCTTACCGCGACCGCCGCACTAAAAAGCGGGTGTTTCGTCAGTTGTGGATTGCGCGTATCAATGCAGCCGCACGTCAATGCGGTCTGACTTATAGCCAATTCGCCAACGGCCTGAAAAAGGCAGCGATCGAAATTGACCGCAAGATGTTGGCCGACCTGGCCGTTCACGACATGGCTGCGTTCACAAGCATCGTGAATCAAGTCAAAGCCAAATTGGCCGCTTAAGCGTCAAGGGCTAACCACCCACGAGTAAAGGGGTTGGGGCTACGCAGCTTCAATCCCTTTTTTGTTTTCTCCTCTCCCCGAATTCATGAATCAATCAACTTTCATGATGAGGAAGAAATTGGAATCATCAAATTTATGAACGAGTTGGATTCTCTGGTCGCCAGTGCCCAAGCCCTGTTTGCACAAAGTGCCACACCGGCTGATCTTGAAAACGCCAAAGCCCAGTTCGTGGGTAAGTCTGGTCGCATCACTGAGATGATGAAAGGCATGGCTGCCTTGAGCGTCGAAGAAAAGAAATCGACAGGCGCCGCCATCAACGTGGCCAAGCAAGCCATCGAAGCGGCGCTCAATGCCCGTCGACAAGCCTTGGCCGACGCCGAACTCGAGAGCCAACTCAAAGCCGAGGCCTTGGATGTGACCTTGCCCGGTCGCGCCCGCATGGCAGGCGGTTTGCACCCGGTCACTATCACGCTCGAACGCGTCGAGGCCATTTTTGGCTCGATGGGCTTTGAAGTCGCCGAGGGCCCAGAGATTGAAACCGACTGGTTCAACTTCACAGCGCTCAACACGCCTGCCGACCACCCCGCGCGCTCCATGCACGACACCTTCTATGTCGAAGGTGGTAGCGCCGAGTCGCCAAACTTGTTGCGCACACACACCAGCCCCATGCAAGTGCGCCATGCCGTGCAACACGTGAAGCGTTACCAAACGCGTTTGGATGCCGGTCAAACCATGCCTGAAATTCGTGTTATCGCTCCCGGCCGCACCTATCGTGTGGACAGCGATGCTACGCATTCGCCCATGTTTCACCAATGCGAAGGCTTATGGATTGGGGAGAACGTGAGCTTCAAAGACCTCAAAGCGGTGATCACCGATTTCTGCCGTACTTACTTTGAAAGCGGCGATTTGGTGTTGCGCTTTCGTCCCAGTTTCTTTCCCTTCACAGAGCCCAGTGCCGAGATCGATATTCAGTTTCAAAACGGGGCTTTGGCAGGCCGTTGGCTCGAAGTAGGGGGCTCGGGTCAAGTGCATCCGAATGTGGTGCGCAACATGGGCCTCGACCCCGAGCGCTACATTGGCTTTGCCTTCGGCATGGGCATGGACCGTTTCACCATGCTGCGTTATGGCGTGAACGACCTGCGCTTGTTCTTTGATGGCGACATTCGCTTCTTGAGTCAGTTCCAATAATTTCACGCACACACGAGATTCATCATGCAATTCCCCGAATCCTGGTTGCGCGAATTCTGCAACCCCTCACTCACCACCCAAGAGCTCGCTGACACCTTGACCATGGCAGGTTTGGAAGTGGAAGAACTCCAGTCCGTGGCACCGCCTTTCACAGGCATTGTGGTGGGTGAAATCAAAGAAGCCGTGCAGCATCCTGATGCTGACCGCTTGCGCATTTGCCAAGTAGACGTGGGGCAGGGTGCTTGGCTCAACATTGTGTGCGGCGCGCACAATGCACGCGTTGGCATCAAAATTCCATGCGCCACCGTGGGTGCGGAGTTGCCACCAGGCGAAGATGGCAAACCCTTCAAAATCAAAGTGGGCAAATTGCGTGGCGTGGAAAGCCAAGGCATGTTGTGCTCGGCCAAAGAGCTCAAAATTGCCGATGACCACGGAGGTTTGCTCGAACTGCCCGCTGATGCGCCTCTGGGGCAAAACATTCGCGAATACTTGAACCTCGACGACACCCTGTTCACCTGCAAGCTAACGCCCAACCTGGCGCATTGCTTGAGCGTCTTCGGCATTGCCCGTGAAGTGTCGGCCCTCACAGGGGCGGCGTTAAAGGTGCCGACTTTCCCAGCGGTTGCCCCGACCATCGATGACACTTTGGCGGTCAAGATCAGTGCCCCCAACTTGTGTGGTCGTTTTTCAGGGCGTGTAGTGCGCGGTGTCAACACCCAAGCTCAAACGCCTGCATGGATGGTGAGCCATTTGGCCCGTTGCGGCCAACGCAGCGTGAGCCCCTTGGTCGACATCTCAAACTACGTGATGTTTGAGTTGGGTCGTCCCTCGCACATCTTCGATCTTGACAAAATTCAGGGCGGTCTCGAGGTGCGCTGGGGCCAGGCGGGCGAGCAACTCAAGCTCTTGAACGGCAACACCGTGACCGTCGACGACAAAGTGGGCGTCATCGCGGATGCGCATCAAGTTGAATCGCTGGCGGGCATCATGGGCGGCGACGCCACCGCGGTGAGCGACGACACGCAAAATATTTATATCGAAGCTGCCTTTTGGTGGCCCACCGCCATTGCAGGCCGTTCACGCCGCTTTAATTTCAGCACCGATGCGGGGCATCGCTTTGAGCGAGGGGTGGACCCCGAGTTGACGGTGGAACACATTGAGCGTATCACCCAACTTGTGATTGACATTTGCGGCACGCCCAACACGACCGTGGGCCCAATTGACGATCAGCGCGTGAACATGCCTGTGGTCAAACCCGTCACTTTGCGGGTGGCGCGTGCAGAGAAAGTTCTTGGCATGTCGTTGCCCCAACAACGCATTGCGGATGCTTTGCGTGGCTTGGGTTTGCGAGTGATCGAGGGCGAGGGGGTGGTCACCGTTGAGCCCCCGTCCTGTCGTTTCGATTTGCAAATCGAAGAAGACCTCATCGAGGAAGTTGCACGCATGGTGGGCTACAACAACTTGCCCACCACGCCGCCAGTGGCGCCCATCACAGCCAGCGCATGCCTAGAGACGCAACGCAGCCCCCATGCCTTGCGCCATCACTTGGCTGCTTTGGGTTACCAAGAAACCATCAACTACAGCTTTGTGGATGCGCGCTGGGAGCTTGAGTTGGCTGGTAATGCCAACCCCATTCAACTGCTCAATCCCATTGCCAGTCAAATGAGCGTGATGCGCTCCACTTTGTTGGGCTCTTTGCTCAATGTGGTGAAGTTCAATGTCGACCGCAAAGCCTCACGCGTGCGCGTGTTTGAACTTGGCCGCGTCTTCCACAAAGACGCTTCTGTGCAAAATTCAGACACCACGGTGCAAGGCTTTGACCAACCGATGCACGTTGCGGGCATGGTATTTGGTAGCGCGACGCCCTTGCAATGGGGGACCCCAGAGCATGCGGCAGATTTCTTTGATGTGAAAGCAGATGTTGAAGCCCTGTTGGCCCCTGCCGTGCCAACGTTTGAAGCGGCGTCGCACCCTGCGATGCACCCAGGTCGGTGTGCCAAGGTGTGGGTCAACGGTCACGCTGTGGGTCATGTGGGTGAGTTGCACCCGCGCTGGCGACAAAGCTGGGACTTGGCCCAAGCCCCTGTGATGTTTGAACTCTTGCTCGATGCGGTGCTGCAGCGCGCGTTGCCTCAAACCACTGGCGTGGCCAAGTTTCCCAACGTCGAGCGCGACATTGCTGTGATCGTCAAAGACAGCGTCACCCACGCGCAATTGATGGCTGCAGTGCACGCTGCCAAAACCCAAGGACTGCTGCGCCGCGCGGTATTGTTTGACGTGTATCGCCCTAAGGCTGCCAGTGCAGCCATGGCCTTGGACGAAAAAAGTTTGGCGGTTCGCCTCACACTCAACAGCGATGAAGCCACCTTGAACGACGTGCAAATTGATGCCGTGGTGCAGGCCGTGGTCGCCGAGTTGACTCACCACGTGTCTGCCCGCTTGCGCGCCTGATGCCCACACGTTAAAAAGAGAACTGTATGGAACTGTCCTTCGAAAGCCTAGAGACGCCTGCGCTGACCAAAGCACAGTTGGCTGATTTGTTGTTTGAACAAATCGGTTTGAACAAGCGCGAATCCAAAGACATGATCGATGCCTTCTTTGACCTTATCGCGCAAAGCTTGGTCAATGGCACAGACGTGAAAATTTCAAGTTTTGGCAATTTTCAAATCCGTACCAAAGCACCGCGGCCCGGGCGTAACCCCCGAACGGGTGAGGCGATCCCCATCGAGGCACGCCGCGCGGTAACTTTTCATGCCAGTCACAAGCTCAAAGAGCAAATTCAGGGTGACAGTAGTCCCAAAGTTGACAAGTAATTGAACAAAGAGGCCAGCTTGGCCTCTTTTTTTGACCAAATTATTCCAGCGTTGGAATTCAGGGCCGTTCTTCGTGTAACCTCTGCGGTCCCGTTCACAAGCTACTGATTTTCATGGAGAAATCCATCCTTCCATCCATTCCAGCCAAGCGCTACTTCACGATTGGTGAAGTGAGCGAGTTGTGCGGTGTCAAACCGCATGTGCTGCGCTATTGGGAGCAGGAATTCACGCAGTTGCGTCCCATGAAGCGCCGTGGCAATCGCCGCTACTACCAGCGCCATGAAGTGCTGATGATTCGCCGTATCCGTGATCTTCTCTATGACCAAGGCTTCACTATCACAGGCGCGCGCAATAAATTGCAAGAGTTGGTGCACCTTGACCGCGAAGCGCGGCGTGCGGGGGGTGAGTTCGGTGATGAAGAATTCTCCGACGATGATGCATTGCCAGAAAGCCTGGATGATGCGCCCATGAGCCACCCCACCTTACCGACTTTGGCGCTGAGCAGCAGTGATGAAGCCTTGCGAACGCTGCGCAAAGAACTCTCACAAATTCGCGATCTGCTCTCTGAGTTGCATTGAGGCGGCGTTATAATTGAGGCTGTTTCGGTGTGTGGCGCAGCCTGGTAGCGCACTTGCATGGGGTGCAAGGGGTCGAAGGTTCGAATCCTTTCACACCGACCAAGAATGACAAGGGTTAGCAACTTAGTAGTTGCTAACCCTTTTGTCTTTGGCAAGGCGTCTTGTGTGCCTTGGCTAAATCAGACAATGTCGACTTGGTGCAACTCGAACTTGCCTCTTTTTGCATCTGCAAAGTAATGCTGCAAAGTTTCTTTGACCGTGCGAAATGCAATCTCGTCCCAAGGTATTTCGTGCTCTGCAAACAAACGCGCTTCTTGCGTTTCATGGCCTGGGTCAAAAGTGTCGCTGGTGAGTTGGGCGCGGTAGAAAAAATGCACCTGACCCACGCGTGTCACGTTCATCAGTGTGAACAAATCTTGCATCTCAAATTGGGCTCCCGCTTCTTCGACCGTTTCGCGAGCAGCACCTTCTGCCACGGTCTCATTGAGCTCCATAAAGCCAGCTGGCAGCGTCCATTTGCCTAAGCGTGGCTCGATGTTGCGCTTGCACAGCAACACCTTGTTCTCCCACACTGGCACGGTGCCCACCACATTGAGTGGGTTTTCGTAATGGATGCTGTGGCAGCCATTGCACACCGCGCGTTCGCGTGTGTCGCCATCGTCAGGCAAACGGTAGGTCACTGCGCCGCCGCAGGACTTGCAATGTTGAATCAGGGGTCGATGCAACATGAGGCTCAAGACCTGAGTGGGTTCAAGAAGATTTACTCACCAGTTCGAAGTGCTCAACCACGGGTGGTTGCGCGAAGAACGGGCCAACAATCGCGCGCCAATCTGCGAAGGCGGGGGACTCACGGAAGTCTTTGGTGTGATTTTCTAAGGTCGTCCAAAAGATTTGCAGCACATAGCGCTCGGGGGACTCGATGCCACGGTTGACCTTGTAGCCCTCAAAACCTTTGGCATTGGCAATCACGGTTTCTACACCGCGTTGGATGGCCTCATCAAAAGCAGCTTGTTGACCAGGGTGGATGCGGATATCGGCGAGTTCGAGAATCATGGTGAAAGCGTGAAAAGTGAATCGTGACCCCTAGTCTAACGTCCCCGCCCTTTAGCAGTCGTCGCGTTCGGGATATCCTTAGCCCCCTATGGCGCAGCTTTCGCATACCCCCTTATCGCCTTTGCTTTGGCCCATGCATTGGGAATTGCCCACGGGTGTGCATGCCGTGTGTACGACGCGTGTTGGCGGCATGTCCACCGCCCCGTTCGATGGCTTCAACCTCGCAGAGCATGTCGGTGACGATCCCCAGGCTGTGATTAAGAACCGCGAGTTATTACATTCGCAGCTCGACGGTGCACGCCCCGTGTTCTTGTCGCAGGTACATGGTGTGAATGTGGTTGAGCTGGCAGCCACCACGTCCGACGGCATTCAGGCAGATGCTTGCTTCACCCTAGCCAAACATGTGGCCTGCACCATCATGGTGGCCGATTGTTTGCCTGTGCTGTTTAGCGATGACGCAGGCTGTGTCGTGGCCGCTGCGCATGCAGGCTGGCGGGGCTTGGCCGCTGGGGTGATTGAGCACACTGTGCAGGCTCTGTGCACCCAAGGCGATGTGGCCCCCGGGCAGGTACAAGTGTGGCTTGGTCCATGCATCGGCCCAGACGCATTTGAAGTGGGAGAGGATGTGCGCCTAGCGTTTTCGCGAGGCACTGCCGCACAGTCAGCACAAGCCCAGCGCTGTTTCAAGCCGCACCCTGTTCACTTCGGCAAATGGTTGGCTGACTTGGCAGGTTTGGCGCGCCTTCGCCTACAGGCTTTGGGCATCACCTCGGTGGCGGGCAACAACAGCACCCCCGATTGGTGCACCGTGACCCAGCACTCAAAATTCTTTTCGTTCCGACGAGACGGCTTGACTGGGCGTTTCGCGCTGTGCATCTGGCGGGGTTGAGTAGGCTTGCGCTCGTTGCGCGGCTTCCTTGGCTTTGTTGGCGCGGCGCCTGGCAGGCGAGCCCATGATGTAGCCCACCACGCTCATGGGTAACACGCCGTACAGCAAAAACGTAAAGACTGCGCCAAGCAAAGTTCCCACGGGACTCGTGGCTTCGGCAATGGCCATCATCAAAGCCACGTAAATCCAAGCGATCAGAACCAAATACATCTAGGGGTTTTCTCTTGAGTTTGACTTTTGTCAGAAATTCGAAGGGCAATCGCTGACATACTGGCGACAGCAAAGTCAACAACAGAGACTGTATAGGAGTTATCGATGGATCAGAATGCGGCCTTGAAGAGCCTAGGGGATAGCTGGCTCAAAGCTTTGGCTTCATTTCAAACAATCGGCGGCGGGGGGTCCAACACGCCCGCACTGAGCTTTTCGCCAGACAAGCTCGAAGCCCTACAAAAGCAATACATCGAAGAGGCTACCACTCTGTGGAACCAAAGCCTAAAAGGTCAGACTGAGGTCAAAGACCGCCGCTTCAAAGCGGATGCATGGGGTCAAAACCCCATGGCGGCCTTCACCGCGGCGGCTTACTTGCTTAACACCCGCACCATGATGGCGCTCACTGACGCCGCTGACACGGACCCCAAAACCAAAGCCCGCATTCAATTTGCCGTCGAGCAGTGGGCTGCTGCGGCTGCACCCAGCAACTATTTGGCGCTCAACGCTGAAGCGCAGCAAAAAGCAATCGACACCCATGGCGAGAGCATTTCCAAAGGCATTCAAAACTTGTTGCACGACATGCAACAAGGCCATGTGTCGATGACGGATGAAAGCTTGTTTGAAGTGGGTAAAAACGTGGCCACCACCGAAGGCAAAGTGGTGTTTGAAAACGAGTTCTTCCAGTTGCTCGAATACAAGCCCTTGACCGCCAAGGTGTTCGAGCGGCCATTTTTGTTTGTGCCGCCTTGCATCAACAAGTTCTACATCTTGGACTTGCAGCCCGACAACTCCTTCATCCGCTATGCGGTTGCACATGGCCACCGCACCTTTGTGGTGAGCTGGCGCAACCCTGACGAAAGCCTGCGCAACACCACCTGGGACAACTACGTCGAAGACGTGGCCATCCAAGCGATCAAGGTGGTGCAAGAAATCGGAGGCGCGCCACAAATCAACGCCTTGGGTTTTTGCGTGGGTGGCACCATTCTCTCAAGCGCGCTGGCTGTATTGGCAGCGCGGGGCGAAAAGCCCGTGGCCAGCGCCACTTTGCTCACCACCCTCATTGACTTCTCCGACACGGGCGTGTTGGACGTGTTCATCGACGAAGCCTTCGTGAAGTTCCGTGAAGGCCAGTTTGCCAATGGTGGCTTGATGAAGGGCAAAGACATGGCCTCGACCTTCAGCTTTTTGCGCCCCAACGATTTGGTATGGAACTATGTGGTGGGCAACTACCTCAAAGGTGAAACACCGCCACCTTTTGACTTGCTGTACTGGAACAGCGACTCGACCAACCTGCCCGGCCCCATGTATGCCTGGTATTTGCGTAACACCTACCTTGAAAACAACCTCATCAAGCCCGGTAAAGCCGCAGTGTGTGGTGAGAAGATTGACCTGCGCCAAGTGGACATGCCGCTGTATATCTACGGCTCGCGCGAGGACCACATCGTGCCAATGGGTGGCGCCTACGCGAGCACGCAGGTGTTCCCTGGCAAAAAGCGATTTGTTCTGGGCGCATCAGGCCATATCGCTGGCGTGATCAACCCACCTGCCGCCCACAAGCGTTGCTACTGGACGGGGAGCGAGACCAGTTTTCCTAAGGACGCCGAGCAATGGCTAGGCAAAGCCAAAGAGCACCCAGGCAGCTGGTGGACCGATTGGGCAGCTTGGCTCAAAACACACGCAGGCAAACAAATTGCAGCGCCAAAGACTTATGGGCGGGGCAAACACAAAGCGATTGAGGCGGCCCCTGGCCGCTACGTCAAAGAACGCTCTAGCAACTAACTTTTTAATATTTTCTTGGGAGATCAAAAAATGGAAGACATCGTCATCGTTTCAGCCGCACGCACCGCGGTGGGCAAGTTTGGGGGGTCACTCGCCAAAATGGCGGCCACTGAGCTGGGCTCTATCGTCATTCGCGAAGCGTTGGCACGCGCCAAGGTTGACCCGTCACAGGTGGGCGAAGTCATCATGGGTCAAGTGTTGGCGGCAGGTGCCGGTCAAAACCCTGCACGTCAAGCGTTGATGAAGTCTGGGGTTCCGCACTCGGTGCCCGCCTTGACCATCAATGCTGTGTGTGGCTCTGGGTTGAAGGCGGTCATGTTGGCTGCGCAAGCTGTGGCCTATGGCGACAGCGACATCGTGGTCGCTGGGGGCCAAGAAAACATGAGCGCATCGGGCCATGTGCTGTTGGGCTCGCGCGACGGCCAACGCATGGGCAACTGGAACATGATCGACACCATGATCGTTGACGGTCTGTGGGACGTTTACAACCAATACCACATGGGCATCACCGCCGAGAACGTGGCCAAAGAATTCCACATCACCCGCGACATGCAAGACGCCTTGGCCTTGGCCAGTCAACAAAAAGCCGCTGCCGCACAAGACGCAGGCAAATTTGCTGATGAAATCGTCTCGGTCCCTATTCCCCAACGCAAGGGCGACCCCATTGCCTTCAATGCTGATGAATATATCAACAAAAAAACCACTGCCGAGGCCTTGGCTGGATTGCGTCCCGCCTTCGACAAAGCAGGCTCAGTGACTGCTGGCAATGCGTCTGGCATCAACGATGGTGCTGCGGCGGTGGTGGTGATGTCGGCCAAAAAAGCAGCGGCTTTGGGGCTCACCCCCTTGGCGCGCATTGCAGCTTTTGGCACCAGCGGCTTGGACCCCAAAATCATGGGCATGGGCCCCGTCTCTGCCTCCCGCAAAGCGCTGGCGCGTGCGGGCTGGAAAGCGTCGGATGTGGACTTGTTCGAGCTCAACGAAGCTTTCGCAGCACAAGCCTGCGCCGTGAACCAACAACTCGACATCGACCCCGCCAAAGTCAACGTCAACGGTGGCGCCATTGCCATCGGTCACCCTATTGGCGCATCAGGCTGCCGCATCTTGGTCACCCTGCTGCACGAAATGCAACGCACCCATGCCAAAAAAGGTTTGGCGGCTTTGTGTATCGGGGGGGGAATGGGCGTGTCACTAGCCCTGGAGCGTTGATCAAGCGTTGCAACGCAGCCCATTGAATTTCAGATTTCTTTCACTAAAACTCATAAATCAGGAGACAAAAAATGAGCCAAAAAGTAGCGTACGTCACAGGTGGTATGGGTGGCATCGGAACCGCCATCTGCCAGCGCCTTCACAAAGAAGGCTTCAAAGTCATCGCGGGTTGCGGCCCCACACGTGACTTTGTGAAGTGGTTGGACGAGCAAAAAGCCTTGGGTTACACCTTCTACGCCTCTGTCGGCAACGTGGGTGACTGGGACTCCACCGTGGAAGCCTTCACCAAAGCCAAGGCCGAGCACGGCCCAATTGATGTGTTGGTCAACAACGCCGGTATCACCAAGGACCGCATGTTTCTGAAGATGACACGCGAGGACTGGAGCGCCGTGATGAGCACCAACCTCGACTCCATGTTCAACGTGACCAAGCAAGTGGTGCCAGACATGGTCGAGCGCGGCTGGGGTCGCATCATCAACATTTCGTCGGTGAACGGTGAAAAAGGACAAGCCGGTCAAACCAACTACTCGGCCGCCAAAGCAGGTATGCATGGGTTCTCCATGGCTTTGGCCCAAGAGCTGGCGACCAAAGGCGTGACCGTCAACACGGTGTCGCCTGGCTACATTGGTACGGACATGGTCAACGCCATCCGTCCTGATGTGTTGGAAAAAATCGTCGCCACTGTGCCCGTCAAACGTTTGGGCAAACCGGCTGAAATCGCCTCCATCATCGCTTGGATGGCCAGCGAAGACGGCAGCTACACCACAGGCGCTGACTTTGCCGTCAACGGTGGTTTGCACATGGGTTGAGGCCTAACGCCTCAGGGCGTTTTGTTTCTACATTTAAAGGCCGCAGTCCGTCTGCGGCCTTTTTTGTGTCATTTGGCTTACGTAGTTACCCGTCACATAAGTTTGATAAAGTCGACAAACAAATAACATAAATGGCAGAATTTCTGGAGAAATATGGGCGATTACACCAATATGGCGGGTTACTACGATGTGATCATGACCTCGGGCTACTACGATTACAAAAAAATAGTGGACAGCCTAGTCGCCCACCATCCCCAGCGGAATGTTCTAGAAATTGGGTGCGGGACAGGATTGATTTTGGAGGAGTTGGCCAAACGCCAACCCCAATTGCCGATCACCGGCATTGATTTGACAGCGCCCATGTTGTCCATTGCGCAAAAACGGTTGGCTGAGTTTTCGACCGTGTCGCTGTCGCAGCAAAACATCACTGAGCTGGCGTTGGATGACCAGCACGACTTGGCTTTTTCCTATGGTGGCGTTTGGTACTTTGTGATCGATGGCGACAAAGAGCCTTTTTTAGTTAGCCACATCGCCGATGCCCAAGCCAATCATTTGGGCTTTGAGCATTTGGCCAAGCACATGGCGCCTGGCGGTACCTTGTTGCTGGGCATCCAAGGCCCCCACCACGACTACGAGACCGTCATCTCCAACGGCATGACGTATTCTCAAAAAATCGACCCTACCGATATTGGCTTTACCAAGCACTATTACCTGCAAGACGGCGATCGCAAGGTGATGGACCAAACGGTGCACTACCGCACTTACACCTTTGACCAAGCCCAAGCCTTGATGGGTACCTATGGTTTTGTCTATGTGCCCGAGCATGACGGCAACCCGCTGTTTTTGCAGTTTAAAAAAGTGCCATGATGAGCGCGGCAAAACCCACCTTGTTTTTCATTGGTGTAGGCCATATGGGCAACCCCATGGCGGCCAACTTGGTGAAGGCGGGCTACCCCGTCATGGTGTTTGATCTGTCGCCTGCCAAAGCTGAGAACTTGCTCGCCTTAGGTGCAAGCTGGTGTGGCAGTTTGGCCCAAGGTGCGGCTCAGGCAGATGTGGTGATGGCCTCCTTGCCCGGCCCCGTGCAAGTGCGCGAGGTCATGTTGGGCGAGCAGGGCGTGTTAGCCCATGTCAAAGCGGGGGCGACTGTGATCGATACCTCTACGAGTGCCGTTGAATTGGTGCAAGAGTTAGTGGCTTTGGCCCAAACCAAAGGCGTGGACTTTTTAGAAGCGCCCGTCACTAATGCGGTCGATATGGCCGCACTCGGTCGCTTGTCTGTTTTTGTCGGTGGCGACAAAGCCTGTTTTGAAAAGCACAGACCCATCTTCGACGTCATCGGCGAGAAAATTTTTCATGTGGGAGAGCCTGGCAACGGCGCCACCATTAAGCTGCTGACCAATTTGCTGTGGTTCGTTAGCGCTGCTGCCATTGGAGAAGGTTTGATGTTGGGTGCCAAGGCGGGCATTCCGCTGCACACCGTGTGGGAAGCCATCAAATCGAGTGCGGGCAACAGCTGGGTGGCCGAGCACGATGTGCCGTCGATCTTTGCGGGCCACTATGACCCGAGCTTTTCACTGGCGCTTTGCTGTAAGGATTTGGGGCTGATCAATGGCATTGCCAAATCACAAGGCTACGACTTGCCCATGGGCGGCATGGCGCAGCAATTGTTCCAGCAAGCCATGGCCACCTATGGTCCCGATGCTGCCGAGCTGCATGTGGTCAAGCTCTTAGAAGAACGCGTGGGACATCTGCTGCGACCATGACAAATCAATCCCGTTTACTGGCTCAAGCCCATCTGCACATGCCGCAAGGCGTGGCCGAGAACTACCGCTATTGGGGCGAAAAAGACACGGTGTTCATCGCCAGCGCCAAGGGCTGCACGCTGACGGATGTGGATGGCAAAACCTATGTGGACTTTCGCCTAGGCTACGGGCCCATCATCTTGGGTTACCGCGATGAACGCGTCGACAACGCCGTGATTGAGCAAATCACCCAACGCGGAACGCTGTCCGGTTTTTCAACCGAGCTCGACACCACGGTGGTTCAAAAAATCAAAGCTCTGTGCCCCAACATCGACAAAATGCGCTTTGCCAATTCAGGCACCGAGGCTGTCATGGGCGCGGTGCGCACCGCACGCGGCTACACCCAGCGCGACCGCGTGGCGATCGTGGAGGGCTCTTTTCACGGCTTGTACGACGAGATGATGTGGAAGTCGGACATCGAACATTGGCAGCCGGGCAGCGCTGAGGCCCCCAAGGTGATTCCATTCGGCAGTGGCATCCCAGCGCGCAGCCGTGACTTGCTGAGCATCATCAGCCACAACGATTTTGAAGCCTTAGAAAACCTTTTTGCCATGCAAGGCGACACCTTGGCCTGTTTGGTGATTGAGCCCATCATTGGCAACGCGGGCAGTGTGGCTGCCACCCAAGAATGGTTGCAGCGCTTGCGCGACTTGTGTACCCAGCACGGCACAGTGCTCATCATTGACGAAGTGAAATCTGGCTTTCGTGTGGCCAAGGGCGGCGCGCAAGAGTTGTATGGCATCTACGGCGACCTCACCACCTACGCCAAAGCCATGGGCAACGGCTACCCTGTCGCAGCTTTTGGCGGCAAAGCAGAGGTGATGGATGTGGTGGGCTCCCACCCAGGTGGGGTGGTGCATGGGGGGACTTACACGGCCAACCTGGTGGCGCTGAGTGCGGCGCATGCCACGCTCAAAATTTTGGCCGAGACCAACGCGCAGCAAACCATCAACCATGCGGGGCAACAAATTCAAGCCGTGTTGGGACGCGTGTTCACCGCCGCGGGTATTGAGCATGCTTTTGCAGGCCCACCCGCCATGTTTGGCATTCATTTCAGCGCGACGGTGCCCACCAACTACCGCGATTGGCGCTTGACCAACAGCGATCTGTTTCGCAAGTTTGCATGGGAGCTGATTGCGCGTGGGGTGATGCTTGAGCCCGACTCACGCGAGCCGTGGTTCATTTGCGAAGCGCATCAGCACCTGGACTTGGGCTGGCTAGAAGATGTGACCACGCAGTCCATGCGCGCCGCACTTGCCAGCTGAGCGGGCCAATTGCCCTTCCCGATGAGACTCAGACTGTTGAAGAAGTCGGGATAATTGGCGCATGAATTTTCCCGATGCCTCTCGTTGGCGGACTTGTGTTGCACCCATGATGGATTGGACCGACCGCCATTGCCGTTACTTCCACCGCCTGCTCAGCCGCCATACTTTGCTCTATACCGAGATGGTCACCACTGGCGCGCTGCGCCATGGGGACACGCAGCGGCATTTGCGTTTTAATGACCAAGAGCATCCTGTGGCGTTGCAATTGGGCGGCAGCGACGCGACTGACTTGGCCCACGGCGCCAAGCTGGGCGAGCAATGGGGCTACGACGAAATCAATCTCAACTGCGGCTGTCCCTCCGATCGCGTGCAGCGAGGCGCGTTTGGTGCCTGTTTGATGAACGAGCCAGGCACGGTGGCCGATGGTGTGAAAGCCATGCTGGATGTGGTGAGCGTGCCCGTGACGGTGAAGCACCGCATTGGCATTGACCGCATCGAGAGCTACGACTTTGTGCGCGACTTTGTGGGCACCGTCAGCGATGCAGGCTGCCGCGTGTTCATCGTGCATGCCCGCAATGCCTGGCTGGATGGTTTGAGCCCCAAAGAAAACCGCGAAGTGCCTCCGCTACGGTACGAGCTGGGTTATCAGCTGAAGAAAGATTTTCCCAGCTTGGTGATGGTCATCAACGGCGGCATCACCACCCAGGCGCACATGGCTGAGCACTTGCAGCATGTCGACGGGGTGATGCTGGGTCGCGAAGCCTATTACCGCCCGTGGGCCATGACCACTTGGGATGCACAGTTCTACAACGACCCGCACGACACACTCAGCCGTGAAGCGGTGGAAGAGGCGATGGTGGCCTATATGGAGCGCGCGCATCTGGAAGACGGCTGCCCTTGGTACCCGATTGCACGCCACATGCTGGGCTTGTTCCATGGCCAGCGCGGCGCACGTTTGTGGCGTCAGGTGTGGAGCAATCACAAGCTCAAACCGTTGCCCCCGCGTGAGGTGCTCAAGATCGCTCGTGAGGCTTTGGCCCGTGGCGCACAAATGCCAGTCGATGTCGACTGAGGCCCTGCGCATGAAGACCAAAGCGCGTGTGGCCATGGTCTTGATCTGGTTCATTCCCTTGTTGTGGACCGTCAACATGGTGGTGGCGCGGCAAGCGCCCGGTGTGGTGTCGCCCCATGTGTTGGCCTTGGGTCGCTGGGCCTTGGCGGGTTTGATTTTGGGCGCAGCCAGTTATCAAGAACTGTGGCGGCACCGTGTCACGCTGCGTCAGCAGGTATGGCGTTACATCGCGCTGGGCGGCTGCGGCATGTGGATTTGCGGCGCTTGGGTGTATTTGGCGGGCGAGACCACGGTGGCCATGAATATTTCACTCATTTACGCCTCTGCCCCAGTGATGATTGCGGTGGGATCGGTGTTGTGGTTGGGCGAGCATTTCTCTCAACGTCAAATGCTGGGTGTGGTGCTCTCTATGACTGGCGTGGTGCATGTGGTGGTCAAGGGCGATTGGGCGCACTTGTCGCATGTTCAGTGGGTGGTCGGTGATGTGTGGATTTTTGCGGCGGCCGTGGCGTGGGCTGCTTACGCTTTGCTTCAAAAGCGTTGGCCGACTACTTTGGGCTCTACCGCGCAATTGGCCGCCATTTGTGGGGGCGGGGTGGTGGTATTGCTGCCGTTTGCGATGTGGGAGCTGTCTCAAGCGCACACACCTGTGGTGGGAGAGACCGCTTTGTGGATGATGCTATTCACGGCCTTGCTTCCCGGTGTGGGGGCCTATTGGATTTACGGGTGGACTCAAAAAATATTGGGTGCCAGCCGGGTCGCCATGACGCTTTATTTAGGTCCGCTTTACACCGCGGTGATCGCTTGGTGGGTCTTGGCTGAACCGCTGGGGCTACACCATTTGGCAGGGGGTGCGTTGATTTTGTCGGGTGTGGCCATGGTGATGGTGGCCAAGCGCCAGTCCCCATCGACCTGAGCTAGCTCGCAGCCTCTAGGCCATTGGCAAAATGGGCGGTCATGCACTGCGCGCTCAAGGCGGCATTGCGGGCCAGCAGCGCATCCATGATGGCTTGATGCTCTTGGAGGGACTCTTCTAGGCGGCCGCTCTTTAAAAGCGAGTTGTGGCGGTTGAGCTTCATGACCTTGCGTAAGTCTGCCACCATTTGATCGCGCCAACGGTTGTTGGCGATCTCTAGCAAGCGCATGTGAAACCGCTCGTTGACTTCAAAAAACTTTTCGCGCTCACCCACGGTGGTGGTGAGCTCAATGTGCAGGGTTTGCAAATCTTTGAGCTGTTCGGCGGTGGCTTGGGTGGCCACCACGCTTGCCGCGTCGGACTCCAGCAAAGACAGTAAGTGGTAGACATCGCGCTGGTCTTTTTCATTGACCTCGGTCACATAGGCGCCGCGGCGCACCTTCATGGTCACCAAGCCTTCGGCCGCCAGCACCTTGAGCGCCTCGCGCATGGGGGTGCGGCTGATGCCATATTCCTCGGCCAAGCGCATCTCGTCAATCCAGCTGCCAGGCGCTAACTCAGCCGCAAAAATGCGTTGCCGAAGCAGTTCTGCAACTTCTTCATACAAAGCGCGAGGGGTGAGGGTGACGGCAGCCATGGTGGGAAATTGTAAGCTGAGATAAGATTTTGAATCAATAATTATGAATGATATGATTCTATGTGATGTCTGAAAGTCCTCTGCGAAACTTGGGCTTGTCTGACTGCTAACGCCCCCTTTCACGAGTGATTTGCCATGAGCCAAAAGCCGACCGAATTCAACGCCGCCAACCTCGAAGCTTGGGCCAAAGCCGCGGCCAAATCTGCGCCCAACGGCGATTTGAACGCCTTGACCTGGAAGACCTTGGACGGTATCAGCGTCAAGCCGCTCTACACCGCCGAAGACACTGCCAGCCTGCCTTACGCCAACACGCTGCCGGGCTTTGAGCCCTTCCTGCGTGGCCCGCAGGCCACCATGTACGCGGTGCGCCCCTGGACCATCCGCCAATACGCCGGCTTTTCGACCGCCGAAGAGTCCAACGCCTTCTACCGCAAGGCCTTGGCGGCGGGCGGGCAGGGCGTGTCGGTCGCGTTCGATTTGGCCACCCACCGCGGCTACGACTCGGATCACCCCCGTGTGACCGGCGACGTGGGCAAGGCCGGTGTGGCGATCGACTCGGTCGAGGACATGAAGATCCTGTTCAACGAGATCCCGCTGGACAAGGTCTCGGTCTCCATGACCATGAACGGCGCGGTGCTGCCGGTGCTGGCCGGCTATGTGGTGGCCGCCGAAGAGCAGGGCGTCTCGCAAGACAAATTGTCTGGAACGATTCAGAACGACATTCTGAAAGAGTTCATGGTGCGCAACACCTACATCTACCCGCCCGAGCCCTCGATGAAGATCATCGGCGACATCATCGAGTACACGAGCAAGAACATGCCCAAGTTCAACTCGATCTCGATCTCGGGCTACCACATGCAAGAAGCCGGCGCCAACCAGGCACTCGAGATGGCCTTCACCCTGGCCGACGGCAAAGAGTATGTGAAGACCGCGCTGGCCAAGGGCATGGACGTGGACGATTTCGCCGGTCGCCTGTCCTTCTTCTGGGCGGTGGGCATGAACTTCTATTTGGAGATCGCCAAGATGCGGGCGGCGCGCCTGCTGTGGTGCCGCATCATGAAGGGCTTCAACGCCCAAAACCCCAAGAGCCTGATGCTGCGCACCCACAGCCAGACCTCGGGCTGGTCGCTCACCGAACAAGACCCCTACAACAACGTGGTGCGCACCACCATCGAGGCCATGGCCGCGGTGTTTGGCGGCACCCAGTCGCTGCACACCAACTCGTTTGACGAAGCGATTGCGCTGCCCACCGAGTTTTCATCGCGCATCGCCCGCAACACCCAGCTCATCATCCAAGAAGAAACCCACATCACCAGCGTGATCGACCCCTGGGCGGGCAGCTACATGATGGAGTCGCTGACGCAGGAGATGGCGGACAAAGCCTGGGCCATCATCGAAGAAGTCGAAGCCATGGGGGGCATGACCCGCGCCGTGGACAGCGGCTGGGCCAAGCTCAAAATCGAAGCGGCGGCGGCTGAAAAGCAGGCCCGCATCGATTCCGGCAAAGACGTGATCGTGGGCGTGAACAAATACAAGCTGGCCAAGGAAGACCCGATCGACACCTTGTCGATCGACAACGTCAAGGTGCGCGACGGCCAGATCGAGCGCTTGAAGCACATCAAAGCCAGCCGAGATACTGCAGCGGTGCAAGCCGCTTTGGACGCACTCACTGCCTCTGCCGCCAGCGGCGCGGGCAATTTGCTTGATTTGTCCATCCAGGCGATACGCTTGCGCGCCACGGTGGGCGAGGTGAGCGATGCGCTCGAAAAGGTGTTTGGCCGTCACCGTGCCGACCCGCAAAAGGTCACAGGTGTGTACGCCGCGGCTTACGACGACGGCGAAAACGTGGGAGACACCATGGACTATTGGAATGCCCTCAAGGCTGAGATTGCAGAGTTTGCTGAGCAACAAGGTCGGCGTCCTCGCGTCATGATTTCCAAGCTGGGTCAAGACGGTCACGACCGCGGCGCCAAAGTGGTGGCCACCGCGTTTGCCGACCTGGGCTACGACGTGGACATGGGGCCTTTGTTTCAAACGCCAGAAGAGTGCGCGCGGCAAGCGATTGAAAACGACGTGCACGCCGTGGGTGTGTCTACCCTCGCAGCAGGCCACAAAACCTTGGTGCCGGCGATCATTGCTGAATTGAAAAAGCAAGGTGCAGACGACATCATCGTCTTCGTGGGTGGCGTGATTCCACGCCAAGACTATGACTTTTTGTACCAAGCGGGCGTCAAGGGTATTTATGGCCCTGGCACCCCGATTCCTGTCAGCGCCAAGGACGTCTTGGCGCAGATCAAAAAGGCGCTGGGGTGACACCTCAACAGTTGCTTGATGACTTGCTGCAGGGTGACTCGCCCATGCAAAGACGTGCCATGGCCAAAGCCATCACGTTGTTAGAGTCCACGCGCACTGACCACCGTGCGCAAGCTGATGAACTGCTCACAGCAATGTTGCCGCACTCGGGTCAATCGTTTCGACTCGGCATCAGTGGGGTGCCAGGGGTGGGCAAGTCCACCTTCATTGAAGCGCTGGGCTTGTTCCTGATTGCACAAGGCCACCGCGTGGCCGTGTTGACCATTGACCCGTCTTCCTCGGTTTCTGGCGGCTCCATCTTGGGTGACAAAACCCGCATGGAGTTGTTGAGCGTGCATGACAGGGCTTATATTCGCCCCAGCCCCTCGAGCGGCTCCTTAGGGGGCGTGGCCGAAAAAACGCGTGAGTCCATGTTGGTGTGCGAAGCCGCAGGCTATGACGTGGTGATTGTCGAAACCGTGGGCGTGGGTCAGAGCGAAACTGCTGTGGCCAATATGACCGATATGTTTGTGCTGATGCAATTGCCCAATGCGGGCGACGACTTGCAAGCCATTAAAAAAGGTGTGATGGAACTGGCCGATTTGGTGGTCATCAACAAAGCCGACATTGACGCCAATGCGGCCACTCGGGCCCAGCTGCAAATCACCAGCGCTTTGCAACTTTTGGGCATGCATGGTGGCGCGGGCCATGCGCACCGCAACACCGAGGTGTGGCATCCAAAAGTGGTGCAACTGAGCGCGTTGTTGGCCCAAGGCGTGGATGCGTTTTGGGTAGCGGTGGGCGAGTTTCAAACGCTGCAACAACACAATGGCCGCTTTTCAGAGCGTCGTCAAAACCAAGCTTTGTCGTGGATGTGGGAACGCATCGACGCAGGCCTGAAGCAAAACTTCAGGTCGCACGCAGGTCTGAAAACACTGCTGCCCCAACTCAGCCAACAAGTCGCAGCGGGCCAACTGGCCGCGTCGACCGCTGCCCGTCAACTGCTCGGCGCTTATCAAGCGCAGGGCTAATTTGAAATCTTCCTGGAGAAAAGAAAGCATGCAAGACATCAATGAACAATTGGAGATGAAGCGCGCCGCCGCCCGCTTGGGTGGCGGGCAAAAGCGCATTGATGCGCAGCACGCGAAAGGCAAACTCACAGCCCGCGAGCGCATCGAAGTGTTGTTGGATGAGGGCACTTTCGAAGAATGGGACATGTTCGTCGAGCACCGTTGCACCGACTTCGGTATGCAGGACAACAAGATTCCCGGTGACGGTGTGGTCACCGGCTACGGCATGATCAACGGCCGTTTGGTGTTTGTCTTCAGCCAAGACTTCACCGTCTACGGTGGTGCTTTGTCCGAAACACACGCCGAGAAAATTTGCAAAATCATGGACCAAGCCATGAAAGTGGGCGCACCCGTGATCGGCTTGAACGACTCGGGCGGTGCGCGCATTCAAGAAGGTGTGGCCTCGCTCGGTGGTTATGCCGACGTGTTTCAGCGCAACGTCATGGCCAGCGGCGTGGTGCCCCAAATCAGCTTGATCATGGGGCCTTCTGCCGGTGGCGCGGTGTATTCGCCCGCACTCACCGACTTCATTTTTATGGTCAAGGACACCTCTTACATGTTCGTCACGGGCCCCGAAGTGGTCAAAACCGTGACCCATGAAGAAGTGACGGCCGAAGAGTTGGGCGGTGCGGTGACGCACACCACCAAGAGCGGCGTGGCCGACATGGCGTTTGAGAACGATGTGGAAGCGCTCTTGATGCTGCGCCGCCTCTACAACTACCTGCCGCTCAACAACCGCGAGAAAGCGCCCGTGCGTCCCAGCGGCGACCCCGTCGACCGCATGGACTTCAGCTTGGACACCTTGGTGCCCGAGAACCCCAACAAAGCCTATGACATGAAAGAACTCATTGTCAAAACGGTGGACGATGGCGACTTCTTTGAGCTGCAACCCGATTACGCCAAAAACATTCTGATCGGCTTGGCCCGCATGGAAGGCCAAACCGTGGGCATCGTGGCCAACCAACCTTTGGTTTTGGCGGGTTGCTTGGACATCAAGAGCTCCATCAAGGCGGCCCGTTTTGTACGTTTTTGCGACGCGTTCAACATCCCTGTCATCACGTTTGTGGATGTGCCCGGTTTCATGCCCGGCACCAGCCAGGAATTCGGCGGCATCATCAAGCACGGCGCCAAGCTGCTGTACGCGTATGCGGAGTGCACCGTGCCCAAAATCACCGTCATCACCCGCAAAGCTTATGGCGGCGCCTACGACGTGATGGCCTCCAAACACCTGCGCGGCGATGTGAACTTTGCATGGCCCAACGCCGAAATTGCGGTGATGGGGGCCAAGGGCGCGGTGGAGATCATCTTCCGCGAAGACAAGGGCGACCCTGAAAAGCTGGCCGCCAAAGAAGCCGAGTACAAAGCCCGTTTTGCCAACCCCTTTGTGGCGGGCGCACGCGGCTTCATCGACGATGTGATTCAACCCCACGAAACACGCAAGCGCATTTGCCGCTCGCTGGTGATGTTGAAAGACAAGAAGATCGACAACCCCTGGCGCAAGCACGGGAATATTCCGCTCTAAGCCGCGAGGAGAAGAACAATATGTTTACCAAAATCCTGATTGCCAACCGCGGCGAGATCGCCTGCCGTGTCATCGCCACCGCCCACAAAATGGGCATCAAGACGGTGGCCGTTTATTCGGAAGTTGACAAAGAAGCGCGTCATGTGCAACTGGCTGATGAAGCTGTGTTGCTCGGCCCCGCTCCTTCACGCGAGTCCTACCTGGTGGCCGACAAAATTATCGCAGCGGCCAAAGCCACAGGCGCCCAAGCCATTCACCCAGGTTACGGCTTTCTGAGCGAGAACACCGAGTTTGCCAAGCGCTGCGAAGACGAGGGCATTGCCTTCATCGGCCCCAAGGCCCATTCGATCGCGGCCATGGGCGACAAGATTGCTTCGAAGAAGCTGGCCAACGAGGCCAAGGTCAACACCATTCCTGGCTACAACGACGCCATCGACACCGCCGAGCAAGCGGTCGAGATCGCCAAGGGCATCGGCTACCCCGTCATGATCAAGGCCTCGGCCGGTGGTGGCGGCAAGGGCTTGCGCGTGGCCTTCAACGACAAGGAAGCCTTCGAAGGCTTCACCTCCTGCCGCAACGAGGCGCGCAACAGCTTTGGCGATGACCGCGTCTTCATCGAAAAATACGTGCTCGAGCCTCGCCACATTGAAATTCAAGTGTTGGGCGACAGCCATGGCAACGTCTTGTATTTGAATGAACGCGAATGCTCGATCCAGCGCCGCCACCAGAAGGTGATCGAAGAGGCGCCGTCGCCCTTCATCTCGGACGCCACCCGCCAAGCCATGGGCGAGCAAGCCGTGGCTTTGGCCAAAGCCGTGAACTACCAATCTGCGGGGACGGTGGAGTTTGTGGTCGGCAAAGACCAGGACTTTTACTTTCTCGAAATGAATACCCGTTTGCAGGTGGAACACCCAGTGACCGAGGCCATCACTGGACTTGACTTGGTAGAGCAAATGATTCGCGTCGCGGCGGGCGAGAAGCTGGCTTTTGGCCAGGCCGACGTCAAGCGCGACGGCTGGGCCATGGAGTGCCGCATCAACGCCGAGGACCCATTTCGCAATTTCTTGCCTTCCACGGGGCGCTTGGTGCGGTTTCAAACACCCAAACAATCGATGTTCCAAGGTAACACCACAGACCTGTATGGCGTGCGTGTGGACACGGGGGTGCAAGACGGCGGCGAGATCCCGATGTTCTATGACTCGATGATTGCCAAGCTCATCGTGCACGGCAAAGACCGCAACGACGCCATTGCCAAAATGCGCGAAGCTTTGAATGGTTTTGTCATTCGCGGCATCAGCTCAAACATCCCATTTCAAGCCGCCTTACTGGCGCACCCTCGTTTTGTGTCGGGTGACTTCAACACGGGCTTCATTGCCGAGCATTACGCCCACGGCTTCCGTGCCGAAGACGTGCCGCACGAGGACCACAACTTCCTGGCGGCGCTGGCGGCCTTTGTGCGCCGCAAGTCGCGTGAACGCGCAGCGGGTTTGAGTGGTCAACTGCCGGGCTACGATGTTCAGATTGGACAAGACTATGTGGTGGTTGAGCTGGGCCATGGTGGGCAAAACCGTTATGTGCCCGTGCATGTGGATGAGTTCATGGGTAAGCCTGGCGTCGCACAAATCACCATCCAAGGCAAGACCTATGCGATCGAAAGCAAGTCGCGTTTGAACGATATCCGCATCACTGGCTTGTGCAATGGCCAAGCTTTTACGGCGCAAGTCGAGCGTGGCACCGTGAAAAATCCATTGGCGTTGCAAGTCCAGCACAACGGCACGCGCATTGACGCCTTGGTGATGTCGACACGCATGGCCGAGTTACACAAACTCATGCCCTTCAAAGCACCCCCCGACCTGAGCAAATATGTGATTTCTCCCATGCCAGGCCTGTTGGTTGAGGTGTCGGTGACACAGGGTCAAAAAGTGCAAGCGGGCGAGCGAGTGGCGGTGATTGAAGCCATGAAAATGGAAAACGTCTTGTTTGCAGCAGCAGATGGCGTGGTCAAAAAAGTGGTCGCAGCCAAAGGTGAATCCCTCACCGTGGACCAAATGATTGTGGAGTTCGAATAAATGAGCCACATCACTCGACCTTTTAAAGTGCTGGGCGTCCAACAAATCGCCATCGGTGGCCCCGACAAGGGGCGTTTGAAAAAACTCTGGGTGGACATGTTGGGCCTAGAAGTCACGGGCACGTTTCAAAGCGAACGCGAAAACGTGGACGAGGACATTTGCGCCATTGGCGTCGGCCCCTTCAAGGTTGAGGTTGATTTGATGCAACCCATGGACATCGACAAAAAGCCGGCGGTTCACGCCACACCTTTGAACCACATTGGCTTGTGGATTGATGATCTGCCTGTTGCGGTGGATTGGTTGACCGCGCAAGGTGTGCGCTTTGCACCCGGAGGCATTCGCAAGGGTGCGGCTGGTTTTGACATCACTTTCTTGCACCCGAAGTCGAATGACGAGTTTCCCATGGGGGGGGAAGGCGTGTTGATCGAGTTGGTACAAGCCCCCCCTGAAGTCGTCCAGGCTTTTGCGTCCTTGGCCGCTTCACATGCGTAACGCGCGCTCTGCGCACTAGGTGTGCATGGACACGCGTTTGGCCAGCAGATAAGCCACCACAGACGCACTAGTCGCCACCAAGGCACACAGCCAGAAGTGTGTCACTTGGCCACTGGGTTCGCTTTGCAGTAGCACACCGCCTACCCATGCAGCGACGCCCATGGAGAAAGACTGTACCGCTCCGTTGAGCGACATAAAGGTGCCGCGAAATTTGGGGTTGGCCGCTGAGGTGAGCAAGGCCATGCCAGGAATCATGCGGGCGTTCATTGCAAAAAACAGGGCGGTCGTTGCCAGCAACACCCAAGGCAGGGGCATGGGCTCTAACAGGGTCACAACCACCATCGGCAGGATGGAGAACAACACCGCGCGTTGAAAGGTTTGGCGCTTGCCCAAACGGTCGGTCACGCCGCCCACCCAGCGGCCGCTGAACAAGGTGACCACGCCGCCACAAAAATATATCCATGGAATTTCATGGGGGGCCATCACCTGGTTGTTTTGTAAATACAGTGTGATGTACGGAATGATGGTGAAGGCGGCAAACATCATGGTGGCTGACAAGAGCAGCGCCATGCGTTGATTGGACTCGCCCAGCACTTGGCCCATGGCGTGCAGCACATGCTGGTCTTTGGCATGCGCCACATGCGCATCCAGCTTGGGCACGCTGAAGTTGGCCAACATCCCGATGGCCAAGCACATCAGCCCAATTGCAAAGAAAGCGCTGTGCCAGCCCCATAGGTTGGCAAACATCAACCCAGCGGGCACACCCGCCACCGTGGCCACGGAGAAGGATGTCATCACAATGCCCGTGGCACGGCCCCGACGGTCAAAGGGCACCACATCGCCAATGATGGTTTGGGTCATGGTGGACAACACGCCCCCAAAAAAACCAGAGGCAATCCTTGCCGCCATCAACCAGCCATAGGTGGGAGCCATGCCGCAAGCCACAGTGGTGAGGGCAAACAATACGTACAGCGTGAGCAGCAAACGCTTGCGATCAAAGCGGTCAATGAAGGTGGTGGCAAACAAGCCTGACAGCCCCGCGGCCACGGTATAGGCTGAGACCAACAAGCCAAACTCTGCAAAGCTGATGTCAAACAGTCGGGTGAGCTGCGGGCCGAGCGGCATCATGATCATGAAGTCCACGATGTGAGTGAACTGAATGCCCGCCAGTGACAAAAGAAGCAGCAGTTCTCTGCGTGCGGTGAGGGGTGTTTGCATAGAAATTTGGAGATGCGCGCAGGGGGCAGAAGGGGCCCCTGACGGGCAGAATTGCCGGTTAAGGCTGTGATTTTTGGCGAGCTTTTGCCTTGGCGAGTGCGGCCTCAATGATCGCACGTTTGCGCTCGACCTCGGGCGCGTGTTCGGTACCTTTGGTGTGCAAGGGCAAATCGGCAAGTTTTTTCAGGGCTTTGTCTTGCAATCGCGCGTCATGCTCAACGGCTTCTCGCTGCAGTCGCGCTGTGCGCAGTTCATAGCGTTGGCGCGCGAGATCGGCCAAGGCTTGCGGCCATGAGGCCCAACCACTGAGGTTGATGTCGATGGGTTCGAGTGAGATGCAATCCACGGGGCAGGCTGGAATGCACAGTTCGCAGCCTGTGCAATAGGGCTCCACCACCGTGTGCATGCGTTTGTTGGTGCCCACGATGGCATCGGTGGGGCAGGCGTCAATGCACAGGGTGCAACCGATGCACCACGCCTCGTCAATGATGGCGATGGTGCGCGGGCCTTCCAAGCCGTTGTCGGGGTTCAGGGGAATGACAGCTTTGCCTGTGAGGGCGGCCAGTCGTTCAACGCCTTCTGCGCCACCCGGTGGGCATTGGTTGATGTCAGCCAGGCCTTGGGCCATGGCTTGGGCATAACGCTGGCAGTCAGGGTAACCACATCGCGTGCATTGCGTTTGTGGCAGGGCGTTGTTGAGCTGTTCGAGCAGGCTCACTTGGGTTGGGCGGGCGTTTTTTTCGCGACCCGCTTAGCGGTGGCCTTTTTAGCAATAGGGGCAGTCTTAGCTGCCACGTTGGTCTTTTTCTTGGCCGCTGTGGCCGCTTGCTGGGTTACCGCTTTTGGCTTGACTGCAACGGACTTCACCAAGTTTTTGGCGTTGTTATGCGCCAAGATGAAGCTCTTGACATGGGGGTACACCACATCACGCCAGCGGCGGCCACTGAAAATGCCATAGTGACCAGCACCTTTGGCCTCGAGGTGGTGCTGCTCTTTGCGCACAATGCCGCTACAAAGTTTGTGCGCAGCTTCGGTTTGACCTGAGCCAGAGATGTCGTCGAGCTCCCCTTCCACGGTCAACAAGGCCGTGGTGCGAATGTCTTGAGGGCGCACCAGTTCGAGTTGGCCTTGTGGGTTTTTTACTTCCCATGTGCCGCGAACCAGCTTGAAGTCTTGAAAGACGGTGGTGATGGTTTCAAGGTAGTAGTCGGCATCCATGTCGAGCACAGCGTTGTACTCGTCATAAAACTCGCGGTGAGAGTCAATGCTGGAGTTGTCGCCTTTGATCAAATCCTTGAAATAGTCGTAATGACTTTTCAAATGGCGATCAGGGTTCATGGCCACGAAACCCGTGTGTTGCAGGAAACCAGGGTACACACGACGCCCAGCACCTGGAAAGTTGTCGGGTACGCGGTAAATCACGTTGTTTTCAAACCAGCTGAAGCTTTTGTTCATGGCCAAGTTGTTCACCGCCGTGGGCGATTTGGTGGCGTCAATCGGGCCGCCCATCATCGTCATTGTGATGGGTGTTTTTTCGCCACGGGTAGCCATCAACGACACCGCTGCCAGCACGGGTACCGTAGGTTGGCACACGCTCATCACGTGGCAGTTGCCATACCTGCTTTGCAGATGACGAATGAACTCTTGCACATAGTTCACATAGTCGTCGAGATGGAATTCGCCTTCGCTGAGGGGCACCAAACGCGCATTTTTCCAGTCGGTGATGTAGACCTTGTGGTCCTTGAGCATGGTGCGCACTGTGTCGCGCAACAAGGTGGCATAGTGACCTGACAGGGGCGCAACAATCAATACAGCAGGTTGACCTTTGATCTTCTCCAGTGTGTCGCTGTTGTCCGTGAAACGTTTGAAACGCCGCAGTTCACAAAAAGGCTTGTCGATTTCGATGCGTTCGTGAATGGCAATATCGTGGCCGTCTACTTCTACCGACTTGATGCCGAATTCTGGCTTTTCGTAGTCCTTGCCCAAGCGATACAACAGGTCATAACCCGCTGATACACGCTGCGCCATTGGGTTTTGAGCGAGAGGGGAGTTGGTTTGGCCGTAAAGTTTTGAAGCAGCTTGCGCAAAGTCAGCGAACGGCTCCATGAGGCTGCGTTGCGTTTCGAAGATTTGGTAAAGCATGGGTTTTTCTCGGATATGTTGCGATGCAATATAGCAGTTGTTACCTGCTTGAAAATGGAGTCTGTCCCCCAATATGAGAGATGTTGGTTCTCTTTAAGGTTAATTGTGAATTCATGCACAAATATGACACGCATGCCTGTCTTGTTTATTGGCCACGGCAGCCCCATGAATGTGTTGCAAGACAGCCCGTATCGCCGCGCATGGCAAGACTTAGGCGCCCAATTTGGTGTGCGCTGGCCCAAGCCCAAACTAATTTTGTGTATCTCTGCACACTGGATCACCGAAGGCTGGTGGTTGACGGGCATGGCGCAGCCCAAAACGATTCACGACTTTGGCGGGTTTCCGCAAGAACTGTTCGACCAGCAATACCCCGCGCCAGGTGCACCCGAGTGGGCTGCACACACCGCGCAGCAGCTGCGTCAGCCCAGCGACGGCCAACCCGTGGGCGTGGACCAGACCGCTTGGGGCTTAGACCACGGCGCATGGAGCGTGCTCAAACCCATGTTTCCTAAAGCGGATATCCCTGTGGTGCAACTCAGCATCGACGACCACCGTCCACCTGCAGAGCATTTCGCATTAGGACAACAGCTCGGCGCTTTGCGTGAGCAAGGCGTGCTGATCTTGGCCAGTGGCAACACGGTGCACAACCTGCACACCATGAACCGTTCAGCTGGTGAAACCGAAGCCTATGACTGGGCCGTTCAATTCGACCATTGGGTGGCCGAGCAAATCACTTCTGGCCACTTAGAGGGATTGGTGGACTTCCAAGCGCAAGGCGAGATCGCAAAGATGTCTCACCCTAGCCATGATCACTTTTTGCCTTTGCTGTACGCCGCGGGTGCCGCAGAGGCGGGTGAGCCGGTTGAGTTTTTCAACGAGGGCTATCAGTTGGCGTCCATTGCGATGCGCTCTGCCATTTGGGGCTGAGCGGCATTCAGTTGAAAGTCAGCGGCGTCTCGCAACACTGAGGTGTGCAGTTACATCACTTTCGCAATGGCTTGGCACACGTAGTCGATGTTTTTGCTGTTCAAGGCCGCCACGCACATGCGGCCTGTGTCGGTGCCATACACCCCGAACTCAGAACGTAAGCGCACCATTTGGTCTTTGGAGAGGCCAGAGTAGCTGAACATGCCGATTTGCGTGGTGATGAAGCTCATGTCTTGTTTCACGCCAGCGGCTTTGAGGCCGTCTACCAACGTTTGGCGCATGGCTTTGATGCGCACGCGCATCTCACCCAATTCTTTTTCCCATAAAGCCCGCAGTTCAGGATTGTTCAACACCGCCGCCACCACCGCACCGCCGTGGATAGGAGGGTTAGAGTAGTTGGTGCGAATGACGATTTTGAGTTGTGACAACACGCGGCTGCACTCTTCTTTGTCAGCGCACAAGACGCTCAAGGCTCCCACGCGTTCACCATACAAGCTAAAGCTCTTGGAGAAGGACGTGGACACAAAGAAGCACAAGCCAGCGGCCACGAATTTTTGAATCACAGCCCCGTCTTCGGCTATGCCGTGGCCAAATCCTTGGTAGGCCATATCCAAGAAGGCGGTGAGGTTTTTGGCTTTCACCACAGCGACCACTTGGTCCCATTGAGCCGCCGTGATGTCGTAGCCCGTCGGGTTGTGGCAGCAAGCGTGCAACACCACCACTGTGCCAGGGGCTGCTGCATTGAGGGAGGCCAACATGCCGTCAAAGTTCACACCGCGTTTCTCCGCGTCGTAGTAAGCGTAGGTGTCCACTTTGAAACCAGCGTTGGTGAACAAAGCGCGGTGGTTTTCCCAGCTGGGGTCAGAAATCAACACGGTGGCGTTGGGGCTCAAACGCTTCAAAAAGTCGGCGCCAATCTTCAAGCCGCCTGTGCCACCAATGCCTTGTACTGTGGCTACGCGGCCAGAGGTGACAGCTTCAGAGTCAGCGCCAAAGACCAGCCCTTTGACGGCCATGTCATAGGCTGCAATGCCGTCAATGGGCAAGTAGCCGCGCGCTGTAGGGGTGGCCATCATAGTTTTTTCTGCGGCTTGCACGCATTGCAGCAAGGGCAGTTTGCCGTTATCGTCAAAGTACACACCCACGCCGAGGTTGACCTTTTTGGGGTTGGCGTCGGCGTTGAATTGCTCGTTAAGACCCAAGATGGGGTCGCGGGGTGCCATTTCGACAGCGGTAAACATTGACATCGTCAGTCCTTGATCGCAAGTAAAGAGGGGGAGGGAAGAAAAACAGGTGCAGTCTGCGGTAGGCTTGCACATCTGGCCCTAATTTTAAGGGTCAACCCGTACGGTTTTTAGAATCGCACGTTTTTTTCGAGCTATACCGTTTTCATCCGCCATGCCTGACATCACCGACATTCTTGTTGACGCAACGCCTGCTGCTCAAGCCGCTGCCACAGACGCGCCAACAGGCATCATGGTCAGCTACCCCGGCTCGCCTTTTGAGTTATTCCAGCCTTATCCGCCAGCTGGGGACCAGCCCACGGCGATTGCCCAGCTGGTGGAAGGATTCAACGACGGCGAGGTGTTTCAAACCCTGTTGGGTGTCACGGGCTCTGGCAAAACCTTCACCATGGCCAATGTGATTGCGCAATTGGGGCGGCCGGCCATCATCTTTGCGCCGAACAAAACCTTGGCGGCGCAGTTGTACAGCGAATTTCGTGAATTCTTTCCGAACAACGCGGTGGAGTATTTCGTCAGTTACTACGACTACTACCAGCCCGAGGCCTATGTGCCCCAGCGCGATTTGTTCATCGAAAAAGACAGCGCCATCAACGAGCACATCGAGCAAATGCGTTTGAGCTGCACCAAAAGCATCTTGGAGCGGCGTGATGTGATTGTGGTGGCCACGGTCTCTGCGATCTACGGTATCGGGGAGCCTGAGAGCTACCACCAGATGATCATGACCTTGCGTGCAGGCGACAAGGTGGGGCAGCGCGATGCCATTGCCCAGTTGGTGCGCATGCAGTACGAGCGCAATGACCAAGATTTTTCACGTGGCAAATTTCGCGTGCGAGGCGACACGATTGATGTGTTTCCAGCGGAGCACTCAGAGCTGGCCATTCGCATCGAATTGTTTGACGATGAAATTGAAAGCCTGCAACTGTTTGACCCCCTGACGGGCCGCATTCGTCAAAAGATTCCGCGTTTCACCGTATACCCCTCGAGTCATTACGTGACACCGCGCGATCGCGTGTTGGCGGCTGTCGAGACTATCAAGGTGGAGTTGGCCGATCGTTTGAAAGAGTTAGTGGGCATGAATAAGCTGGTCGAAGCCCAGCGGCTTGAGCAGCGCACGCGCTTTGACTTGGAGATGCTCAGCGAAGTGGGTCACTGCAAAGGCATTGAAAACTACACCCGACATTTGTCAGGCGCCCCCGTGGGCGCGCCGCCCAGCACCTTGACCGACTACATGCCCAAAGACTGTGTGATGTTCTTGGACGAAAGCCACGTCATGATGGGCCAACTCGGCGGCATGTACAACGGCGACCGCGCACGCAAAACCACCCTGGTGGAATACGGCTTTCGTTTGCCCAGCGCCTTGGACAACCGCCCCCTCAAGCTTGATGAATTTGAAAAGCGTATGCGCCAAGTGGTCTTCGTGTCCGCCACCCCCGCCGACTATGAAAAGACCCATGCCAGCAAAGTGGTGGAGCAGTTGGTGCGACCCACTGGGCTGGTCGACCCGATCGTGGAGGTGCGGCCTGCCACTCACCAAGTGGACGATGTGCTGCAAGAAATTCGCATCCGTGTGGACTTGAATGAACGTGTCTTAATCACGACCCTCACCAAGCGCATGGCTGAACAGTTGACCGATTACCTGACCGACAACGGTGTGAAAGTGCGCTACATCCACAGCGATGTCGATACCGTGGAGCGTGTGGAAATCTTGCGCGACTTGCGCTTGGGCACTTTTGATGTCTTGGTGGGTATCAACTTGCTGCGCGAAGGCATTGACTTGCCTGAGGTGTCGCTGGTGGCCATTCTGGACGCCGACAAAGAAGGCTTTTTGCGCTCGGAGCGCAGTTTGATTCAAACCATTGGCCGTGCTGCGCGAAATCTGAGTGGCAAAGCCATTTTGTATGCCGACCGCATGACCGAGTCGATGAAAAAAGCCATTGGTGAAACTGAACGTCGCCGCACTAAGCAAATTGCTCACAACCTCGAGATGGGCATCACTCCAAGAGGCGTGTTCAAACAAGTGCGTGATTTGATTGATGGGGTTTACAGTGAAAAGGCTGGCAAAGAAGCCCAAGCGCGTGAGCTGCAACGCGCTGCTATTGAAGAAATGAGTGAGCGCGATGTGGCCAAAGAAATCAAGCGCCTCGAAAAGTTGATGATGGAACACGCCCGCAACCTTGAGTTTGAAAACGCGGCGCGTGTGCGAGACCAATTGGCCGCTTTGCGTGAGCAAGCTTTTGGTGGGGCAGGGCATGACAACGTGGCGGTTTTGGTGCAAAAGCCTTAGCGCGTCAAGGCCTTGTGGCCGAGTACCCGACCAAATCCGTTGGGATTAGTCTATACTTGACTTAATTAGTCGACAAAGCCCAACCCTCAAGGAGCTTGCCATGCGTCTCACCACCAAAGGCCGTTTTGCGGTCACTGCCATGATTGATTTGGCCCTGCGCCAAAACTCCGGCCCCGTGACATTGGCGGCCATCAGCCAGCGCCAACAAATTTCACTGTCTTACCTCGAGCAATTGTTCGGAAAGTTGCGTCG
>Ga0114979_10000092_pt1 | contig 52578 bp, 47 predicted proteins | sample S_140625_EF_Meta_FD_87315 | JGI IMG/M metagenome (GOLD analysis project Ga0114979, IMG submission 87315) | Freshwater microbial communities from Lake Simoncouche, Canada to study carbon cycling - S_140625_EF_MetaG | ecosystem: Environmental > Aquatic > Freshwater > Lake | place: Lake...
GAAAAAAATAAGGCAGCCAAAACAATAACCAGGTTTGTTAAAAAATATAAAGCAAAACAAATATTAAAGGAGAATGAAGAAAATCCTCACTCGCAAAAAAGAGGATATAGTCATTATAATGCAGCAACCGACTCTCCTCCCGAAGAAAATATCTTTAGAAAAATGTACACGGATTTCAAGAATTCTAAAAATTCAGGAGGATCTCGGTCGAAGAAACGTAAAACTCGTCATGATGAATCCTCTTTTATGAATTATGAAAAAATGGAACAAATGGTCGATTTGGCAAAATCGAACAGAATAGCTCAACATTCTGTCTTGTCAAATAATAATGCAACAACACAACAAGTAGTATATAGTACTCTATCGGATAGACAAGCAATAGCAAACGCGATTATAGATTCATTGATTAAAGGTGATAAAAAGAAACAAACGATTAAAGATTTAAAACAAGTATATACAGACGCAGACTTGAACGAAAATGGCGAACACGATACAATAGACGATTTTTACGTGATTGTTTTTAATAAATTTAAAATGGTAGAAAGATTTCTAAAAGAAAAATCTCTAGAACCACCGAGAGAAGATATTTATTTTATGGTTGAAAATCTGACTAAATTTTAATACAAAACTCGATATAATATAAACAATCCCACTGCAGCTACCGAGCCAAAATAAAATTGAGTCACCGGATCTTGGCGAATGACGAGTCGACTGCCCGATTTTGGTTGGGTCGCATCAGCCTTGCGATTTTTCATGGTATTGCTCCATATAAATTGTTGATCTAATTCATGAACCGATTCGGATTGGAAAGGTGCATAGTTTGCTTTCATACTATTGCGTTATGTTATAGTATAGTATGAAATAAAAATGCGAAATGGTACAAAACAACATAAAGATTGGTCGATAGTAATACATTATATAGATAGGCGGTCATTTCGATAAACTTGTTATGTGCGGTATTCTTGCGCTCCTAAATAACGATTCGCATATCCCCAAAGAATTCATTGCGGAACAATTCGAAAAGGGGAAGAAGCGGGGGCCGGAACACTCGGCCCTATGTGCCGTCGGAATCAAGGCTGTGTTTGGATTTCATCGATTGGCAATCAATGGTCTCAATGCCATTTCGAATCAACCCATTACTGTCGGTGATATTACCTTGATTTGCAACGGCGAAATATACAATTATCGCGAGCTGTATAAAATGATGGAGATGGTGCCGGGCGATGTGATGACGGGATCGGATTGCGAAGTCATTATTTACATGTACAAGCGGTACGGTATTGAACAAACCTTGCGTCTATTGGACGGCGTCTTTGCCTTTGCTCTCATTGACAACAACATGTCAAAGGATGCCAAGATGTATATTGCACGTGACCCATTTGGCGTGCGACCCTTGTATTTCTTGACACCGGTGGCGGATGAGCAAGCGACTGTTGCTTCGATACCAACGCCTCCCCCTGGTCCGGCTAAGCGTGGACGCAAGCCCAAGAATCCTGTGAACAGCGCTAGTACTAGCACTAGCAGTAGCACCAGTACAAGTACCACTACAAGCGCTAACGCTAGTACAGGTGCTCTCACAAACACGCACATGGTCAATCCAATGCAACATGTAAAACCCCGCATCTATGGTTTCGCATCGGAAGCCAAAGTCTTGGTCCCCTTTGTCACGCACTATCCCGAACTCTGTCAAACCGTCAACCATTTCCCACCAGGATCGTATATGGAGCTCACGCAAGAGTTCAAGGTCTCGCCCACGTGGGCCATTACGGGGCAGCATAAATATCATATCGAGCCCGCGTTTTCGCGAACCATTGACACGGTCGATCTCCCGTTGATTATCAATCACATTAAGCAGCAGTTTATTGCCGCGATTTTCAAGCGATGCCAGGTGACGAGCCGGCCGATCGCCTGTCTCTTGTCCGGCGGTCTCGACAGCAGTATTGTGGCAGCGCTTGTGGCCGAGTATCACAACCGCGCGGGACAGCATTCGCTCGAGACCTATTCGATCGGTATGGAGGGATCGGAAGACTTGAAATATGCGCGCATGGTGGCCAAACACATTGATAGCAACCATACAGAAATCCTCGTGACGGAGGAGGAATATATCTATTGTGTCCCCCTTGTCATCAAGGCCATTGAGAGTTATGATACGACGACAGTGCGGGCATCAATCGGCAACTGGCTTCTCGGCAAATATATTAGCGAAACGAGTCAGGCCAAGGTGATTTTCAATGGCGACGGTGCGGATGAATTGGCGGGAGGATATCTCTATATGAATGAGGCGCCCGATGCGATCGAGTTTGACAAGGAATGCAGGCGTCTGATGCGCGATATACATATGTATGATGTCCTGCGTTCGGATAAATCCATTTCGAGCCACGGATTAGAGCCGCGCACGCCCTATTTGGACCGCGCCATGGTGCAGCACTACATGTCGATTTCGCCGGAACTCCGATTCCATGCCAAAAACGAATTCCCTGAGAAGTATCTATGGCGCTTGGCGTTTGCAGAGGAGTCGTCGGTGAATGAAGACGGGAAGGCGCTGTTGCCAGCCGATATTATTTGGCGACGCAAGGAGGCGTTTAGTGACGGGGTGACGGGCCAGGCGCGGTCGCTCTATCAAATTTTGGGCGAATACGCGGAGAAGAATACGGGATTCAAGACGGATGAGACGTCGACGGCGGAACAAAAGTGGTACAAGTCGATTTTCGACGAGGCATATCCTGGCATGTCGCATTTGGTGCCTTATTATTGGATGCCTAAATATATCGCAGCGAAGGATGCGAGTGCGCGAACTTTGTCGACATATAAATCCGATTTGCACGATTTGACGAAACAAATCCCGGAGAGCGAATTGGCCGAGTACGAGGCGGAGAAACGGGCGGCTGCGCAAGCGAAAGCACATGCTGCTGCACAAGCGCAAGCTGCTACGCTAGGACAAGTGCCTGTGCCTGTGTCTATGTCTGCACAAGTAAAGAAGTAAGGGATTGGGCGAAACTATACAATATTATATTTATTTTATAGTTTTTTGTGGGATGTTTATCGCTGTCTTCTGAGAGATTTTGATTTCGTTCGACGATGTGCCTTCTTTTTGTGTGTTTTTCGTTTGGAACTCTTTTTGCCGCCTTCATGTGAGGAGCCTGGGGGGGGGGGCATGCTACTATATCTTTCAATCAGCTCTACTACAGCATTCTTTTTATCAGGCGTCAAATTAACTGTGTAATCACGAGGAGACGATCCAAGATCGTCCTTGCGATTCACGTCAGCGCCTTTGTGCAACAATAATTCTAAAGTATGTATATTGCCATTATAACAAGCCCAGTGAAAAGGAGTCGATCCACCATAGTCACGATAGTTTATATAGTCTTTTATACGATTTGGTTTAACCTTGGACAACAGGAGATTTACTACGTTCACATGCCCTAATCGACAAGCCAAGTGAAGAGGAATCGATCCATCATTGTCCTTACTATACGGGTAAGCGCCATTTGACAACAAGAACTCTGCTACGTGCACATGGCCATTTCGACAAGCCCAATGTAGAAATGTCCTTCCATACTCATCCGTTAAATGCATATTATGGCTTGATATTTCAAATAGTGTTTTTACTTTTTCTAATTCACCCGATTTGCAAGCTTGAAATAAATTAATATCTTCCTCTGACATACCTTCCTCTTGTTTATTATATATATATATTATATTGAACAATTTTTACCTAAATATAATTGTTTATCGCCGTCGTCTGAGAGATTTCGTTTTGATTCGGCTATGAATCTTCTTTTTTTGGGTTTTTCTCGGTTTCATCTTTTTGTGCGTTTTTCTTTTGGAACGCATTTTTCCTCCTTTTTTGTAATCGGCTAACCGTTTATCCCGTTCTTCATTAAGGGTACCTATAGCCGGAAAAACACTTGTTTGCCGTCGATGATACAATCCAAACGGAAAAATGAATACGTTTTCACTATTAAACTCACTATCATCTCCGCTATTATGAAGTGGACAATAATTCTTTTTACTCATTGTTATATTACTTTTCATATAATTATTGCAACATTCTATATGAAAAAAATGGTTACATGGTAACATTGCCAGTAAATTATCCTTCTTTTGTATTTGTGTATGATAATCGCAATCTAATCTAATATGACATATAGAACATTTAACCACTTTGTCCCTATTAAAAGTCTCGCTTATTCTTTCACGAGCATCTTTCAAGATTTGTTCAGTTGGTTTACTGATTTTTCCATTTTCTAAAAATTGCATAGCAGGTTCATATTTTTTCAACAATTGAATTATTCTAAAATCAAATTCGCTTTCAGTATAATTTAAACATATAGCACCCTTGGACAACAAGAGGTTGACATAGTCAACTTTGTTAATGTAACGATCTGTACGTTTACAAACCAACTGAACAGGACTCGATCCATCATTGGTCTTGCTATTCACGTCAGCGCCCTTGGACAACAACCACATGACAGCTGGTATTTCGTTTTTTTCACAAGCATAGTGAAGAGGAGTCCTTCCATACTTGTTCTTGCTATTCACGTCAGCGCCCTTGGACAATAAGAGCTCTGCTACGGGCACATGGTCATTTAGGATAACCAGTTTATCAAAAACAACGTGAAGAGGAGTCGATCCATTATTGTTCTTGCTATTCACGTCAGCGCCCTTGGACAACAAAAGCTCTGCTACGTGCACATTGCCATATCCACAAGCATAGTGAAGAGGAGTCCATCCATCATTGTCCTTGCTATTCACGTCAACGCCTCTATTTAAAATGAGTTCTATGACGGGGACATGACCATAAACACAAGCCGTGTGAAGAGGAGTCAATCCATTATTGCTTTTGCTATTCACGTCAGCGCCCTTGGACAACAAGAGCTCTGCTACCTTAACGTTGCCATTGTAACAAGCATTGGCAAAAGGAGTCGATCCACTATCGTTCTTGCTATCCACGACAGCGCCATTGGACAACATGAGATCTACTAAGTCCACATCGGGAACTCGACAAGCATAGTAAAGAGGAGTCGATCCATCTTTGTCCTTTATAGTTAGATCAGCGCCATTAGTTACCAAGAATTTTGCTCCATTCACTCGACCATATTCACAAGCGTGGTGAAGAATACTCTTACCATGATGATATGTATCTCTGCTATTGGTACTATTCACGTCAGCGCCTTCGGACACCAAAAGCTCTGCTACGTCTAAATGTCCTTGCATACAAGCCCCGTCAAGAGGAGTCCATCCATCATTGGCCTTGCTATTCACGTCAACACCTGATTCGATAAGTCTTTTTACTTCTTCTAAATTGCCACTTTTACAAGCTTCAAATATGTCCATAATTTATATTATACCATTATAAATTATGTACGAGTTGTCATAGATATACACCAAACGATTATCGTCGTCTTCTTTGAGTTTTCGTTTTGATTCGGCCATGAATCTTCTTTTTATGGGTTTTTCTTGGTTTCATCTTTTTGTGTGTTTTTCGTTGAGAACGCATTCTGCCACCAATTTCGTGGTCAGCGGAAAGGGGAGTCGGAGAGGAGTGTTCTTCGATGTATTTTTTTAAGAATTGCTGTAATGCGGTGTTTCTTTTTACTTCAGCATACTTTAGAGGAGTCATTGAAAGACCATCCATGCTATTCACATCAGCGCCCTTGCTTAACAAAAACTCCACTACGTTCATACGGCCATATTCACACGCCACATGAAGAGGACTCTTATCGTTTTCGCCTTTGCTATCCAACTTATCACCTTTATCTAACAAGAACTCTACTACTTTTAATTTGCCAGTCGCACAAGCCATGTGAAGAGGAGTCGTTCCATTTATGCCCTTGTCATTCATTGTAGCATTTTCTCCCAACAAGAGTGTTACAATGTTTAAATGACCGCTGCAACAAGCCCAGTGAAGAGGGGTATAACCATGATGAATATCCTTGATATTCACATTAGCTCCTTTTTCTATCAAGCGTTTTGCTATGTCGAAATAACCGTTATAACAAGCCACATGAAGAGGACTCCAATCAAGGGTCATTATATTTGTATCAGCGCCCTTTCCTAACAAAAACTCCACTACGTTCATACGGCCATTTTCACACGCATAGAAAAGAGCTGTTTTTTTTGTGGCATCCTGGTCATTTACTTTACCTGCTTCGAAAAGTCTTTCTACTTCTTCTAAATCACCACTTTCAGACGCTCGAAATATATCCATTATTTATACTATTATCATAGATTTTATTTACATGAAAAATTGATCAAATATATAATTAATTATCATTGCCTTCTTCGTGTTTTTGATTTGATTCGACGACGTTGGATCTTATTTTTTTGGGTTTTTCTCAGTTTCCTCTTTTTGTGCGTTTTTCTTTTGGAACGCATTCTTTCGCCACCGCTCGGCGGTAGCGATAAAACAACCGGATCAGCGATGCCTTCTTGTGAATTATTAAAAGTCAGACAAGAAGTATCATTAAAATTCAAACCATCATCAACTTTCACAAGAGAATTACCGTCTATATCAAATATTTCATCAAATTCTTTCGGTTTATGCAAAGTCCATGTAAGTGGTGATGCAAGAGTAGGGCGTTTTAATGTTCTAATATTAGGTATTAACTCATAAGGTGTTTTTACATCGGTAACCTTCCTCCACTCGGCGCCCTTTGACAACAAGAGCCTTGCTATTTCAGGATGGTTATTTTCACAAGCTTTATGAAGAGGATACATTTTATAATTGTCCATGCTATTTACGTTAATACACGGTTGCGCTAACAAAAACTCTACTATTTCTATATGACCATTTTCACAAGCTTCATGAAGACCCGTGCTTCCGGTTACGTGGGGACAATTAATATTAGTAACGGTTTTATTAACGATAGCTTGTCTTACATGGTCAATATTTCCGAGAGTGCAATTATTTACAAAATTTCTATCACTTGGTTGACACTTAAGTACTTTAAACAAATCACTTCCATAATACACACCTATTACCTTCCCATCTAGTGTCTTTGATGTTTCGCTCATTCTTATATTAAGCTAAACTACAATACTATATACTATCATAATAATTTATGTGCGATTTATTCTAAATCTACATCAAAAAATTGAATTGATTTTCTTCCGTCTGATAAATGCAACAAGCACTGTCAAATATTACCGACCCCCTTCCTCCTCCACCACAATATACATCCAAAATGAACGTAAACATGAACCTGAATCTGAACGAGCCGGATGAGGAAGTCCCCGTTGGCGATCATATCGGTCTCTACGAACTTTCCATTATGATGAATAAACATGCATGGGCTCTCGACGAAGAAGACGGCGATTTCGAAGAGGCCGAGCGCGAATATATGCAAGCCGCCAATTTAAACAACGATTATGCCATGATGAATTTGGCCATTCTTCATGAAAAGAACGACGGCGATTCCGAAACCATTCTCATGTGGTATAAGCGGGCCATTGAGGTAGGTCAGTGTGTCGTGTCCATGTACAATTTGGCCGACTATTACCAACAAATCGGCGATATACAGAATATGCTCCACTATTATCAGATGGCCGCTGATCGCGGCGATTCCGACTCTATGCGCGAACTCGCTCTTCATTATTACAATCTAGGTAATCATGAAGAATTCCGACGCTATTATACCATGGCAATGCGCCAGCCCAAATTTTCAATGACCAGGGCGATTCAACAGTTCAATCCATTTGTCGTGGTCAAACTCATGCAATCTATTATACTCGATCCCCTTGTGGATCACGTGTTCAAAGAAAAGATGACGACTCATCTCGCGTCGATTCATACAACCTACAAACCCATCATCATATACAATAATAAAATCGCGCTCTTTGAACGCTTGAATCATGTGATTGAATGCGGCATCTGTTACGAAACGCGGCTCAATATCGATTTGGCCTGTGCCCATTGCGTTTGCACGGATTGCTATACCATGCTCCATAAAAAGCCGTGCCCCTTTTGCCGATTGTAGGCGATCCATTTATAAAAAATAGGTTTCCTTGTCTAGAGATGGCCGCATAGACAACCCCAATTTTGTTACTTGATGAATCTTTTTTGGATCGATCAAATAAGTTGCTCTTGCCCAGTCCCATTCAATCGGATTATTACCATCCGGCAACTTGATTTTAAAAATATATTTTGATTTCATACCAATCAACCCCGTGATACAATCCTCCATTTGATAATCTGCAGGTTTCATAAAAGATCCGTACCGTATAATACACTCTATTTCTGTTTCGCGAATACGATCAAGAGTTCTGATAAATTCGCTATCGTAATCTACCACATATCTTCCCGTAATTTTTACCACGAAATCATCGGGTTGAATACCCAAAATTTGTATACAATCCTTTACATCTTGTAGTTCCTTTATTCCTTTATTACCAGTCGGTAAACTATTGTTGTTTGTATATAATACTTTACACCCGAAATCATCAAAAAAAGTGGGTCGATATCCGTTATTTTCTACGATAATCATTTCATAGTCTAATACGGGGAATTTCTGTAATTCTTCGCGCAATCTCAAAATGGCATGTGTATATTCCTGTTTTCGAACATCGCAGTCGCTAAACATCGATGCGGTGACAATAACAAAGATTTTCATTATGGTTATTATTCTAATGAAAATAAAAATTATATTTATGTTATTTTTGACATAAATATAAAAGATCGAATGATCGATTACTAAAATGCGCTGGAAAAGGAAAAGACGTCGTCATCCACCGTCTTGTTCGCCAAAGCATACTCCGCATTGGTGCGTTCGAAAAAGTTGACCTTGCTCTCCATGCTAATCAATTCCATAAAATCAAACGGATTCGCCGAATTGTAGATTTTGTCATAGCCCAACTGGACGCACAAACGATCCGCGACAAACTCGATATATTGTGTCATCAGTTTCGCATTCATACCGATCATGCGGCACGGGATGGCGTTCACGATAAATTCCTTTTCGATTTCGACTGCGTCTTTGATAATCTCGTAAATACGCGCCTTGCTCAAGCGGCGCTCCAACTTGTTATAAAGCAAAATGGCAAATTCGGTATGAAGCGCCTCGTCGCGCGAAATCAATTCGTTCGAAAATGTGAGCCCGGGCATGAGGCCGCGTTTCTTGATCCAATAAATTGATGCAAATGCGCTGCTGAAAAAGATGCCCTCGACCGCTGCAAATGCAACCAATCGCGCTGCAAATGAGGAGCGATTGTCCGTGATCCATTTCTTGGCCCAATCGGCCTTTTTAGCAATACAGGGGAAATTCTGCACGGCCTCTAGCAATTGCGTTTTTTCGGTTTGGTCCTTGATATACGTGTCGATCAATAGACTGTACATTTCTCCGTGGATATTTTCCATGGCAATTTGGAAACCGTAAAAGGCGCGGGCTTCACTCGCCTGAATGTCGCCCATGAATCGCGTCGCTAGGTTCTCCGTCACAATTCCGTCCGATGCGGCGAAAAAGGCGAGGACCATTTTGATAAAGTTTTGTTCATCGGCGGTACATTTGGCCCAGTCGCCCAAGTCCTGAGCTAGCGAGACCTCTTCTGCTACCCAAAAACTCGAGACGGCTTTTTTATACATGTCCCAAATGTCTTTGTGAACAATGGGGAACATTACGTAGCGGTTATCATCAGGACGCAATAGAGGCTCGACAAATCTTGTGGTCTCTGTTGATGTCATGACAAAGTGCTAAATAATATACTCCGGATATATTTATGTCGTTTTGTGGATGTCTATGTATTTGCCATTTTGCCATTTTTACAAATAAAATATAGGGTAAATATAGAGAAAATGGCTGCATTTGTAGAAATAAATGAAATATTGTTTACAATTGGACGTATGAATCCGCCCACACCCGGGCACCTGGAATTAATCCGAACTATGATTATTCAAGCAATTTCAAACAATGTTCCACGTATCGATATTATTCTTTCACATAGCGTTGGTGATTCAAAAAATCCTCTCGATTGTAATACGAAATATGGATATCTAGTGGAAGAACGTATGATAGAACGACTCCGCGAACAAATGATTGCATCGGTAGTAGGAAATGCAGTAATGCAAGAAAAAATCGCAAATCTTCTTATTGTTGTTCGGTGTATGACTCCAGGGCGCTCACCCGTATTAGCTGCCGTTGATGACGTGGTAAATGAAAATATTGGAACTAGAGGATTAACTGAAAATATAGTGGCGCGCATTATGGTCGGTGCAGATCGAGATTTTACAAAGATGATGGAACCCTATTTGGCAAAACACGAGCCACCCATTTTGTTTGAACAAATCTCTGTTCCACGTGACAATATGGAAGAGTATGCAAATATGACCATGGAAGAGTTGGAGTCTATTGACAAAATCCCAGTTCAGTCCATTTCCGCATCGTTTGTTCGAAACGTGGTCCTAGCTCAAAAATATGCTTTGTTTTCGAGGCTGTATGCTAATTTTTTATCTCAGGATGCTATTCTTGAAATGTATAGTACATTATTTAGTCTTCTTACGGAGTCGTCGCTTGTAAAAAAACCAAAGGCAAAATCGGCGCCAGCAAAGGCTGCAAGAGCTGTAAAGGCTACAAGAACTGTAAAGGCTACAAAACCGAAAGAAGACGTAGTAGAATCAACACATGTTGCCAAACCAAAAGCACCCGGTAAAAAAGGAACTGCATCCGCAAAAGGCGGTCGTGGTAGTCGAAAAACCTACAAGAAATATAAAAAGCCCTTATATTAAGCAGCAATGATTGATCTTTGTCAATATCGCAACATTGCCGGTGCGCCAGGTACATCCTATCATGCATACCGTCTATTCAATATATCCATGGTGGATGTGATTGGTACAGCTCTCATGGCTGTACTCTTTTCCTATTGTTTCAACATCTCCATCCTCATATCTTTAGCCATTTTCTTCGGCGCCGGAATCGTGGCTCATCGCCTTTTTTGTGTCCGCACCACATTTGATAAGATTCTTTTTTCCGACGGCTAATTCTTGTCACTTGGTATCGGTCCGTTTTTTCTGAACGAAAAAAGTCCCCCAGTAATATAGTTAGATCTTATCGGTGATCTCACTAGTATTCGGCGAATTCATGGAGTTTGAAGACATGCTAGACGTGGGCGCCACAACAAACAAGGAGGTTGGAAAATTGTCCAAGCGCAAAGTCGGCGTCTTATCAAAAGCATCTCTCAATGAAGTGGTCGATGCACAGACGTCAGTCGCAGCAGCAGCGGCAGCTGGATTGACCGAAGGCAAACGCCGCGGCCGAAAACCTCGTAAACAAAATGAAAAAGAAATCATGCACGAATACATGTCCGAACAAGAAAAACACTCCACTCCCACCACCGCTGCCGGTCTCCGCAAATATTATGAAAATTATCAACACATGTCTCACAATGAGCGCGAACAATTCGACCAAAAATTCACCAAACCCAAAACCAATAGCCAAGAAATCTATTGCTCTATGCTCCGCGCTAAATCCAAGAAAATCATTCTAGCAACAGGGCCAGCCGGTACTGGAAAAACCCTGTTTGCAACCGAATTCGGTGTCCGGAATTATTTGATGGGCACCTATGAAAAACTCATCTTTACACGCCCCTCGGTCTCGGTCGATGAAGAGTTGGGTTTTTTGCCGGGGACGATGGAAGAGAAAATGGCGCCTTGGGTACGACCCATATATGATGTCCTCTACCAATTCATCAGTCCCAAAGAAGTGCAGTATTTGATGGAAGAAAAGGTGATTGAAATCGCGCCATTGGGATATATGCGCGGACGCACCTTTAAAAATTGCTGGATCGTCGCAGATGAGATGCAAAACTCGACCGTTTCACAGATGAAAATGTTGCTCACGCGTTTAGGCGAAAATAGTCGCCTCGTCATTACGGGAGATTTAGAACAATTCGACCGACCGAATCAGATGAACGGACTGGAAGACTTTTTGGGGAAGTTTAGGGGAAAACGGTCATCTAGTATTGGTAGTTTCGAATTTGACCGTTCCGATATTCAGCGCGAGGAAGTGGTCAAAGAAATTTTGGATATTTATGGTGGCGACGTTCCCGAATACTATGCAACCGCTGGGTCAGGCGGTCATGAGGGAGAGGAAGAAGATGGCGATGGCAATGGTCATGGCGATGGTAATACTACTGATATGTAAACAATGAATATGTTCAAGCGTGTAAAATTGATTTATCGCTGTATATACTAGATACTATAGATAAAAACAATCGAATCATGATCTATGCGATTATGATAGACATGTATTATATGGCGCATCGATCAAATCGCATCGAGATGTTTACATCCACCTTTACCAAAAACAAGTGGCTCGAGATAAAAACATTCAAGTTGGCCGAAGATTCGGAATCAGACTCGGATGAATCTGATATAGAGTTGGAACTCGATATCATGGATGCGTCTTCTTCCTCATATGCTCGTCGTGCAAAATTTGATCCTCAATTTCAAACAAGCATCGAGGACAGACGGCGTCGTATCATTCGCAATCGCCGGTTTCGCTTATCGATTCAGGGGTAAAAAAGTGTCTCCATATTATAGTATATATAGTAGTACTTCGTTCCGTTATCGATATGAAATCGCTCAGTTTCAAAAAATTCATGTCCACTACGGCGGATTATCGCGATATTCTGCATAATCGCGCCATCCTCTATATCATCTTTTTCATTGCCCTCATTAATGTCTTTGTCTTGACAACCTTGGGCGATTGGACCTATGTGACCATTTTTTTCTTGGTCGGATTTCTAACATCGTTTTTTAGCAAAAATATGGTGGTCATCCTCTTTTTCGCGATTAATGTCACGAACATTTTAAAATATGGATCAGCAGCGGGTGTGAGTCGCGGTTCGTTGGAAGGGTTTGACCAAGGGTCTGAGAAGGAATCTGATCATACAGCACCGGAAGTCAATGAACAGGAAAATTCTCCTGATATGACTGCTGGTGATGTGTCATCTTCATCTTCATATTCAAAACAAGAGCTTGATGCCCAAAAGGAACTCGTAAATCTTCAGAAAGAGTTAATCGAAAAAATAAAAAACATGGAACCTTTTATTGATAAAATGACCAACCTAAAAGAAAAAATGACAACTAAAAAGGAGGGATTACTACATAAATAGTAATATGAAGGGGGAAAAGCAAATATCTTGATAATATAGCTGGTTGTTTGGCAACTATATTATGACAACATACTTTTTGAAAAATCCATTTCATGATTTTACCAAAGTTCAACTACTGTTTTTCATTATTTTAGGCGTCTTGGTAATCATATCTATTTTAGATATGGCATGGAAGATAGTAGGTCCGAAGCCATCCTATAAAGAAGGAATGGATTATATACCCGTACCTGACGATCCACTTGGCGAGACCATAGTTCGTAGTCTTAACGACGCAATAGATGTGATTGCAGGTAAAGTCATCAAATTTGGACTAGAACTCAAAGGAGCAGTTGACGATATGGCTGAAGGTGTAGAAGTGGGATTTAATACGTTTGGATGGGCAGCCGACTGCGGTTTTTCAAAAACCATTACGTATATACCATGTTCGTTATTTTATATTGCACACTCAATGTTACTTTCCATGTATAGCATGGTTGTAGTAGCACCAGTTAACACAATAAAACTATTAAGTAATGGTGACAGAAAAGGCGATTTTACCCGTAATATATACTCAATTGATCAAGCAGCTGAATATTTGAAAAATAAATATCCTTCCGCTATGGGTGCTGTGTGTTTTAAATGTACAAAAAAACCTTCATTAGATGCTGGATCGTTCATGAAATGCACTAATAATGCAAAAGGATTTATACAATACGGAAAATGTTTTTTAAATACAGATTTAGATGGGTCGACAGTGATTCCTCAATCCCGTGTTGACAATGCGAAAACATTTACACAAGTTACCAATGGATATAACGATGCAACTGACATTACAACACGTGGATGGCAAAGATTTGGAAATGCCTTCACAGGTTAACATAGTGAATATTATAATGCGTTATAATAAAGTAGGCGAAGAACAGTTTCACCAAAAATATGCCGAGAGGACATTCCCATTCTATCAAAGGTGGTGCAGCTACTGCTTCATATACAAATTCGACCGTTGGTAAAAAATGTATTCCAGGGCTTTTTTGTATTGAGAATATGACCCTTTTTTTATTAGTCGTCATGTTTATTTTGATTGCATATCTGTATTATGTCCATTTTGTGAAACCCGTCGATCAACGTTTGTACGTAGTAAACAATGGCGTATCTTTAGCCAAAACTGTCGATCCTGGTATGCGGGATGCTTTGTCGGATCCTTATTTTCCGCCAGTAAAATACGGCGATGCACTATCGGCGCCTATGTATTATTCCGACTCTCCCTATGGGCTTGGGTTTAGTCGCGGTTTCAGTAGCGGCAGCGATGTTCGTGGACCGATTCTGATGCCCGGTGTAGGCGCCATTCCTACACGCACATTTTCAACGGAATATAGTCAGGTCGGGATTTTAACGAGAAACCATAGCACTGATGCCAAATTTGATTCTGATAAACTCATTTTGCCTTTGATGGGGCGACAAGTGGATACCGGTCGATCCAAGTGGCAATATTATTCCATGTCCAATTCGGGTAATCTAAATACGAAACTGCCTATTCGTATCCGGGGTAAAAATTGTTCGGGTGAATATGGATGCGATGAAGTGAGCGATGGTGACGAAATTTACGTGCAGGGATATAATGATGTGTTTCGTGCTACTATATACGAAACGGGGTCTTTTGCCTATCGTCCGTATTAGGGTAAGTATACGGTTTATCCATCCCTCTTGAATTTGTATAAAAAATAAGTGAAAACATATCGTTCTATATGATAAATAGTAATTGAATAAAATGAGTTCTCTTGGAGTAAAACCTCGTAATATTCCTAATAAACCAACTGCTAAAGTAGTAAATCCTGTTAACCCTCCTACAACTTCTACTAACGCAACTTCTCGAACAGCAACTTCTACTAACGCAACTTCTCGAACAGCAACTAAACCAGCAACTAAACCAGCAACTAAACTAGCAATTTCTAATACAGCAATTTCTAATACAGCAATTTCTAATACAGCAACTAAACCAACAAATAATTTACCTCTTACTGGTTGGAATTATATTATACAAAATGCTTTACTAGATATTCAATACAAAAATGTTATTTTCCAAATTATTCAACGATCAAGAGATACTATACAAGAAATTTTGAAGCAACCAAGGGAATCACTTGATGAAGTCATTCCTAAAACTAAAGAAACAATCACACAAACTGGTGATATTGCTGAATCAATTATTCCTGCAATCATTGCTTCTATTGCTGAACCGGATAATAAGGCGCAGAAAGAAGAAAAAGTTGAGCAAGTTAATACTTTTGTTGAATTAATCATTCCGGCAATCATTGCTTCTATTCCTGAACCGGATAATAAGGAGCAGAAAGAAGAAAAAGTAGAGCAAGTTAATGATTTTGCGGAATCAATCATTCCGGCAATCATTGCTTCTATTTCTGAACCTGAGAATAAGGAGCAGGAACCTCATGATATTACAGAATCAATCGTTCCGGCAATCATTGCTTCTATTCCTGAACCGGATAATAAGGAGCAGAAAGAAGAAAAAGTAGAGCAAGTTAATGATATTGCAGAATCAATCGTTCCTGCAATCATTGCTTCTATTCCTGAACCGGATAATAAGGAGCAGGAACCTCATGATATTGCAGAATCAATCGTTCCTGCAATCATTGCTTCTATTCCTGAACCGGATAATAAGGAGCAGGAACCTCATGATATTGCAGAATTAATCATTCCGGCAATCATTGCTTCTATTGCTGAACCGGAGAAAAAAGAAGAGGAACCTCATAATATTGCAGAATCAATCATTCCGGCAATCATTGCTTCTATTCCTGAACCGGAGAAAAAAGAAGAGGAACCTCATAATATTGCAGAATCAATCATTCCGGCAATCATTGCTTCTATTGCTGAACCGGAGAAAAAAGAAGAGGAACCTCATGATTTTGCAGAATCAATCATTCCGGCAATCATTGCTTCTATTGATGAACAGGAGAAAAAAGAAGATGATTTAACAGATACATTTTTATCAACTGTTGCAAGTGTAGCTAGTATATCGGATGATGATACAAAGAAAAAAACAGACGCAGATTCAATTGTTGCTGAAACGATTGCATCTGCTGTTCTTGCAGTATTAAACGCAATTAATAATGATAATCGTAATGATAATCGTAATAATAGTAATGATAATGGCATTGGTACAAATAATGGTAATAATACATTTGTAATCACTCAAAAATTTGCAACCCAAATAAATAACACTCCAAAAAGTAATAAAGTAACTAAAATACGATATAATTCTGATAGTAATAAATTTGAAAATATCTGATAAATTACATTATTTATCCTAATAATTATATTTCACTATTATAAATAATGGCCAATCCTGTTTCCTATGTTCAGACAAACTATAATAAAACATTTATAACGGATACAACTAGTATTAAAGGTTTTTTAAAAAGAAATAGTGATACACAATTATATAGCTCCTCTACCGATACATTTAGAATAAGTTTGAATCCTAATGTAAAAGGATTTTTTACTACTTATAATAATGATGAATCTGTTGCAAGTATATTTGATGCTACAACAATTACAATTATCCCACCTATAGAAAGTCACATAATAATTGCCAATTCAGTAAAAGAATCTATTGGAGAATTGATTATTACATGCACTAATGAAAATTCAGCATCAGCCCCTCAAACTATTTATATTTGTTTTTTAATTATTCCTTCATCACTTTTGATACAAAATGATTTGTATAATTTATTGACCGCAACCGCATCGAATGTTCCTAAATATATGAATGTATCAACATTTTTACCTACTTCAGATAATGGATTTTTCCAAGATTCGACAAATGGTCAAGTATTTCTTTCACCGATTCCGATTATTATTGGACCAAGCACATATTTTAATATCGGTAGTTTTCGCAAAACGAATGATATGTCTATTCTGTCTACCGCTTCATTTACATCTAGTAATCCAGTATTAGTACCACCATCCTATAATTATACCACTGTTACTCCTACTCCTAATTCTAGGTCTAGTTCTAAAGACGATCCTAATAGTGTTTTGAATGGCAATAATACTTTTATTTGCGATACTGCAACAGACGGAGACGCAAATTCAATATATCAAACAACTACAACATACATAAATCAACAATCGACCAATGAAACATTAAGAGCTCTTATATTTTTTATTTTTTTTATTATTACAGCAATCATGTGTTATGCTATTGTTCCCATTCTGTATCAAAAAAGTATTTTTTATTTTTTGAATAATACTGATATGAAAAATAGTAGCGACTCTGTTATTAAAACAAAACAGCTCAGTTTTGTTCGTGGGGTTGATGTAATATTTTCGATTATTTTTATTGTTCTCATCCTCATACTTTTCCCTCTCGGCATATTTGGCGACCAACTAAAAAATCATGAAGGAATGGATTTGGTAAAAATAACAATTGCCGGATTTTCCCTATTGCTTGTGTTTATTTTTTCCTATATTGCCATTCAACTTAAAAAATTTGATAAGAATTGGCCGTATGGCGATATGGATTTTACGGATAAGACACAACTTGATCTTATTCCGGGTATTGGCAAATGTATGGCAGAAGTATTTGACCGTATTCAACGAAAAATTGCAAACAGTAATTAGGTCTTCTCGACAACAATTCGTCTCCACTCCCGCAGGGAATAAATCTTGAGTATCAGATTTCTCGCTTTACCCCAGCCCAACTCGCACACTCGGATAATAAAGTGTTTTCGGCGACGTCGCAGTTCAAATATGTTTCCTACTAGCTAAACGTATCATTTGCAAATACTTTACTGTTGTAAAAATGCAAAACACTTGATTTCCCAAGCCTCTATGTAAATCGCACGCGATTGCTGCGGAATATTCATGATTATCCTACTTCATTTAGATTGTTTCTTTATCATACAAATAATATAGTATAATATTCTATATACGATTATGTTCTCCGTTTTTTCATCTGTTTTTCATCCATCAAATGCTTTTCGTAATTTCGCATATAGACAACCAAACAAAACGCATAAAAAACGACCTGAATCAGCTAGTGAAAAACATATCCCATTGATAATGGCTACAAACAGTCCAATATCCCAGTATAAACCGATGAATCGTACAAAACATAAGAAAGTAGTAGCTGCTATTGTAGAAACAGAGCCTACAACAGAAGAGGTAGCTGCAAATATTCAACGTCATAGAAAAAAATCGCGTCGCAATACCAGTATGGCAAACCAATTGGGGAAATTATGCTCACAATCCGGCTTTTGCCTAGCTATTGGTGCTGACCAAACAAAACTAATTAATAATTTTTTTAAGAATTTTTCTACGTTTGAGTACCTTACCGAAATAAATAAACTGAGTTTTTCTTCCAATAATGGAGTCGTATTTGAATATGTGTATAAACGTGCTTCTTATGAAGCGTTTTGTATATTCAAAATGTCAATGAGACATATGGCTGACAATCTAATGTATGAATTTTGGGTAGGCAAGTTTATCAACAAACATATTCAACAGTTTCCATGCTTTGTTGAAACATATGGACTGTATAAATTTTCAGGCGAAGATGAGAGCGATAGAGAGAAAAATTATACATTAGTATTAAACAATGGCGTGCACCAGGAACGTCTCTTTGAAGACTTTATACCACAATTGAAAAGCCACCGACTTTTTACTATGATAAGTGATGAACCATTATCTTGGGACAATGCATGTTTACATTCCAAATATTTTGCTCTTCTTATACAACATATTCCAATAACACATTCAATCAGTGCAACTACCTTGTATAATACAAAACGCGAAACTCTTGATTATGCAAATCAAGTATTGTCAAATGACTTTTTATATATTTTATACCAACTCTATATGCCTCTTTCTGTACTTGCTGAGAAATTCACGCATTATGATTTACATCATGGCAATGTATTATTATATAAGCCTGATTCAAATAAATACCTTGAATATAACTGTCACTATGCCGATGGTACGATTGTTTCATTTTTGTCCCCTTTTATTGTAAAGATCATTGATTATGGTCGGTGTTATGTTAGTAATGAAGATGGCGATACATCAATGGACGTGTATCATGCACTTTGTTCAAAAGAGGATAGTCCTAATTGTAATACAAATGCGCGATATTTATGCGGTGATGACAAAGGGTTTGAATCCATGACAATGGGTAACTTAGAAATAGAATCTAATAAGAAAAACATTAGCCAAGATTTAAAATTCGCAAATTACTTTAAAAAAAGATATAATACTCTCTACGCTGGTAAATATATAAAAGGTGTTCATATAAAAAAATGTCACGAAATTATAAACAAAATTGTATATGGAATAGGGGTTCATTTAAGCGAGAGTGAATATGGAACTGTAGAAAATACAGAACAACTATTTCCTAGTCGAATTAATAATGTATATGACATGCATCACGCATTAAAAGATGCGATTCTTGATAAGAAAATTATTGCTGCAAATAATAAATATTATAAAGGCTGGTCTAAATTGGGTACATTGTCTGTGTATTGTGATGGCATGGGAAGAAAAATGAAGTGGGAACCACTTTAGTCGCTAATAGGTTGTATCTTTGTAAAAGACAGTATTTACAAAGATAATGTAAAGCTAGTTATAGGATAATAATATATCCGGTTATATTACATTATAATGAGTGAATTTATTGATCAAAGTGAACCAGTTAATCCAAACGTGTTTATTGGTCCAAAAAATAAATCAAAATCTAGATCAAGAAGTAGTCCAGCTGCTTCAAAAATTCAACGTTTTTACAAACAACGCAAAACGAGGAAATCAATATTAAAAAATGTAGGCAATCTATATCGTAGAGTAAATTTTTCTTCAAGACGAATTTCGACGTTTTTTAGAAACAATCCCAACGTTTCTGAAAAGGTTGCAGAAACATTACATGGTGTATGTGCATCATCCGGGTTTTGTCTAGCGATTGGGTCGAAAGAAGTTTCCATTATCAATCATTATTTCAAACAATTTCGAAAATTTGCCTATCTACGCAATATACAAAGTATTGGTATCGAATCGCAAAACGGATTTGTCAATCTTCTACATTATCAACGCAACCAATATAATGCTTATGCGGTTATGAAAACAACCATGAATGAAGATTCCAGCAATTTAATGTATGAATATTGGGTAGGTCAATTTATCAATAAAAAAAACAAACAATTTTCGTGTTTCTTGGAAACATATGGATTGTTCAAGTCAAAACATGCCGAGGATAAATCTGTCGAAATATTACGCGATTTACCTAAAAAACCATCCAACGTAACCAAACCCTATATGAATGCTCTCATTGAACCTATACAAACGATTGATTGGAATGAAGGATGCAGAGAAGCAGCATCGTTACATCTATTGATCCAGCACATTCCAACTGCATTATCGATGTATGATGCAATCTCTAAACATAAAATTCATTTAGGGTCGTTGGATGAGATGGAAAGCGTCATTGAAAACATCGAGGCCGATATAGTAAATTTACAAAAACGGCGTCAATCGATTCCGATCTCTTCGCTTCATTCTCGATCCATCCGCAAAGGTATCACCGATGCGATTGAATTGAATAGTGAAAAACTAGAGAATATAAAGAGTGTCTTTTTCCAAGAAAGAGACAAAAAATATAAAACTCAAAATGCGCCTAACCGTAGTTTTCATCCTGATATCGAAGACGATTTTCTATATATTTTATACCAAATATATAAGCCTCTCAGTGTTCTTGCAAACGTATTTACCCATTACGATTTGCATTTGGGTAACGTATTATTATATAGACCATTTTATGAATCCAATAATTCCGGATATATTCATTACAAGTATGTGTTGCCTATGAAAGATGAAGGAGAACATACGATCGAATTTGATTCGTCATATATTGTAAAAATCATTGATTATGGTGAATGTTATGTGAACGCCGGTCCACAGTATCATTCTAATGAAATTGCCAAGAAGTTGTGTGATAAACAAGCTAATCCGGATTGCAATATTACGATGAGCTGTGGACGGAATAATGGTTTTAAGAAATTTTCTAAAGTCAGTACATCGCGCCGTTTTTCAGATATTCGAAATATAAGTCATGACTTACGGTTCGCTAATTTGTGCAGCATTTTTTTTGTTCCTACATCGGAACATGGTAGGGCATTGGATAAATTATTGAAAAATGTCGTATATGGCGTAGGTATAATGAATCTTGATAAAACAATGGGTACTATAGAACAATCAAGTGGGTATCCGGAAAAGATCAATAATGTGGTGGATATGGCGCGCTCATTAGAAGATCTAATTCAATCGGAACTTTTCTCGCGCATCAATACAGAGAGGTACGCTGAAAAGAGGAAGATGGGGACCTTGACCATGTATTGTAATGGTACAGGAACACCAATGAAGTGGGAACCACTTTAGTGGTGGGAGGGGAGTAGATCAGGTGTATCTTTGTAAAAGACGGTTTATTTACAAAGATATCAGTTTATGTTGATTATAGGCGATTATCGGCGACGCACTGCCATTAGGGGCACATACGATGCATTATGTTGATCGCCGCCATTGCTCAAATCGTTGTAGTTTTGGTTAATCGCCTGTTGCTTTTTAAACGTAATATAATCAGACGAATCGGCGACGAATTTGGTATTGCACGTCGACGCAGGTACACCGGTATTGTCCGTATTGGTCCAAAGAGTTCCGATATTGCCTTTATATCCTGGCTTTGTCGCATTTGTCTGATTTGATCCGCCCGAGTTGTACTGCACGCGGCCCAAGAAATCGCCGCTATTATTGACTGCACGAAAAGGCGTGGTAACGCGATTTTTTCCATTCACTTGACCGCGAGCATAATTCGTGTTCCATCCGTCGCGCAAGACACGGCGGGTCATGGTGCTCTCGCTATCGCGACTATTTGTAAGAGTTTGTATGGGCGAGTACCCTTGGTAAGGACCTCCTCCTAAATTCGAACCTGATAAATTTGCCATGATTTTTTCTACTACAACTATATAGTATTACAATAGATATATATTTCTTTCTTTGAAAATGGCGGAATCCAAACAAAATGCATTGGTCGCATATGACCCCGATTGTCTCCGTAAACGATCCAATTGGGGGAAATCGTGCAAAAATTATCGGTTTGATACACCCGAATTCGATCCCACCGCCTTCTTGGAAACGATGCGATCTCAATCTCCAAAGTTGCATTCTCTTCTTACCAAGATTGATTTATTAGATGCACGGGATATGGCCAAAGACGGGCGCCGCTATAAACATTTCATCTTTTCCGATGTTCGGGCCAATTCTGCAGGTGCGAAAATGTTGGCCAGTGCACTCATATCACGTGGGTGGACCCTGGGTTACAAAGCCGCTCGTTTAGCCAATAAGGATAAAGGCGAAGGCGAAGGTCCTGTTGCTGATGATAAAAAACCCAAGAAAAAGAAATATGGTAAAATCGAGCTTCTCGGGGCAGATACTTTGCACAAAACTCGATACGAAAACTTTTATCTCTTGGCGTCGACTGGTGTCTATGACCAGCCCATTAGTGTAGCCACGAAAAAGTCTATTTTACAAAGATTCAATTCGCGCCCCGATAACGTCCACGGCGAGCAGGCCCGCATCATTGTCATGGATAGCGGTTTCAAAGAGGGTATCGATCTCTTTGACATTCGCTATGTACACATTTTTGAACCCTCGGTTACTGCGGCGGATCAACAACAAATCATCGGTCGCGGGACGCGATTATGTGGCCAAAAAGGGCTAAAGTTTCATCCCACCCTTGGTTGGCCTCTCTATGTATTCATCTATGATGTTGCCATTCCGGAAGAGTTGCGCGGCATATTTCTTGATCAAGCCACCTTGTTCGACGCCTATTTGCGGGCTATGAACATGGATGTTCGTCTCTATCGTTTTGCCAATGATTTAGAAAAAGTCATTGCCTTTGGTGCAGTAGATTATGATCTGAATCGAAATATCCATCTGTTTCGCTCCGCTACGGGCAAAGGAACGAGCAAAGGAACAGAAGGGTCAGATCGGGAACGTCGCATGACGGTGGGCGGTGCAAAAACACGCATCGTGAAACGGGCAGATGGCTCGACAAAAACCTTTATCATTCATGATGAAATACCGCCGCTCGTTGTCGAGGGTGTAGTCCAACGACTTGGGCACAATGCGATGCGCAACATGATCAAACGCGATTTTGCCGAATATGCATGGACCGAGGTCAAGATGGAAAATGGATGTGCCATATCAGATGCGGATTCCGTCCCCGATTTTGCAAAAAAGGTTGGACAGAATGGGGGACCGTCGGCCAATTCGCCAGTGATCCAGTTTACGCCCACGCAGAATTTCGTTCGCCATTATTTTACGCCCCAATGCGCCGTCAAGGGCATGCTTCTTTGGCACGGCGTCGGCACCGGAAAAACGTGCAGTGCCATTGCCACCGCCACATCGTCTTTCGAGCCTCAAGGATATACCATCCTATGGGTCACACGTACCACGCTGAAAAACGACATTTGGAAAAACATGTTTGATCAGGTGTGCAACGCACAATTCCAACAGAAAATGGCGGAATCGGGCTACGTTTTGCCGACGGATCCCAAGGCGCGCATGCGCGCTTTATCCAAAGCTTGGCGCATTCGTCCCATGTCCTATAAACAATTCAGCAATTTGGTTTCGAAACAAAATCAAATGTACAAAACGTTGGTCAAAATCAACGGCGAAGCCGATCCTTTGCGAAAAACTCTGCTCGTTATTGATGAAGCGCATAAACTCTATGGCGGCGGCGATTTGTCTTCGTTGGAACGACCCGATATGGACGCGCTGCATAGGTCCATCATGCATTCGTATCGAGTGTCGGGTCGTGACTCAGTCCGCCTCTTGCTCATGACGGCCACGCCGATTACACAAAGTCCGATGGAGATTATACAATTGCTCAATCTTTGTAAACCCGTGGATTCACAAATACCCAGTGGGTTTGACGCCTTTTCCCAAGATTATTTAAATGATGTAGGTGGATTTACCGTGGAAGGTCGCCGTCAATTCTTGGACAATATCGCTGGATATATCAGCTATTTAAATCGCGAAAAAGATGCGCGTCAATTTGCCCAAATTTCGATTGAACGTATCGAGCCCGTCCTCGTTAAAAACGTAGCCGAGGTCGAGCGCTTTGATAAACGATTGGCTCGCGAAACCTTGGGAAAAGAGGTTGTCGCTTTGAAAAACAAGGTATTGGAAGAAACGGCCAAGATAGATGCCGATTTGTTGGACGTCGATTCCGGCCGTTTTGCCTTTTTGAAGTCGACATGCGATGAGGTCGAACCTGCACCCTTAAAAAAAGCCTGTGTCAAGGTGGCGAATCGGAACATTCGCGAACTCGTCTCTGAAATCAAGGTACATACCAAGAAATTGCGTGAAGATATCAAGGTCATTCGCGGTGAAGTGAAAAATAAGAACCTCTTTCGTCGCGAAACGTTGAAACGAATTTCCGATACCTTGGCAGCCGAGCCTGTCGAATATGCTAAATTCCAAGAATCTCTTTATTATCAATTGAAAACAAAATGTGCCAAGCGCGTCAAGGCGACTGGTACCGGCGCTGGCGACGAGGCCTTTGCCATGCACCCCCAAGTTCAAGAATTGACGGAACAATTGGCCACATATGATGACCGTATTGCTCGACTCAATGCAGATTTAGATGGCGAAATGGCTGTTCACAAAGCCCGTGTTGCCCAAATCCGGACCATGATGCGGTCGGGACAGCTCAATGACCTGGAAAAAAGTACATTGAAATTATCTTTGAAAGATATTCGCAAAACCGCCAAGAAAACCAAGCGCGATCTCATGAAAATCGTTTCGGGAGAAACCAAGATGCTTAATACATCGCGAAAAGAGGTCATGAAAAGGCGCAAAAAGGTCTATGCTCGTTTGCGCAAGACGTTGAAAGCGGCTTTGAAAGACGAGGCGGCCAAAGAAAAAGAAGAAGCCCGTGCTGCCAAGAAATTGCGCAAAACACTGCGCAAGGAGGGTCGCATCCGCGATGAAATGAAAAACGAACTCTTGGTAGATCTTGTCGGAAAATATGAAAAGAAAATCGTTCGCGAAGTGGAAGACGGACGACTCGGCATTTTGGCCAAGGCTGCTGCCAAAGCGGAAGAAAAAGAACTCAAAGCTGAAATCAAGGCAGAATTGAAGAAAATGAAGGCCGAGGTCAAGGCGGATGCTCGAGAGAAAAAAGCACGGGAAAAAGCACGTGAAAAGGCTCTAGAAAAGGAGAGAAAGGCGGTTGAAAAGGCGCTGGCAAAGCGCGAGCGCGAAACGCGCCGGGCTCAGGAAAAGGAGGAAAAACGGGCCGCCAAAATTGCCGCTAGAAAAACCAAAAAAAATCTTGGATAAATGTAAACCTTGGATCCTTCTTTTTCATTCTTTTCTCATTCTTTGCCCATTCTTTTTCATTCTTTGCCCATTCTTTTAATGAGTACCGAACCTGAAAACACCATGGAAATGGTGAACCGGTCAACAAACCCTGAGTTAGAGACATCGACGGCCAATGATCAAGTGGTGCCCGTCCAAAGTTTTGTTGATCGGATTACTTTAGAAACCTTGATGAATCGTACCAATTATGGGAAATATTTGTCGAAAATCGATCCAAAACGCCACGCTGAACATCAAGAGTTTTTAAGCAAAATGCAAAAATATAAAACGAACATCTTGGAAAAGACGGAAACAATGATGAACAAACCCAAGACAATGTATACAAACGAAGTTCATGAAACGTTTACAGCCTATATGAAAACCTTGATACGGTTTTTGGAGGTGGAAGAACAGAATCGTGGGAGTGATTCTGATGACGACATGTTGTTTGGATAATATAATCAATGATGTATGAATCAACGTTTCCCAAGAAAAAGGAGAATGCAAACATTTTCTCTCGGTAGTATAGTTAGTGAATTGATCTGCGATGAATTATACATTGGGCGGAAAACGCCCCCGTCGGCGTACCAAGAAATATCGCGGAGTCATTGCAAAACAGACTAATAAATACAATAAAAATAGACAGCCCGCGAGAGTACCGACAAACCTCAATTGCAGCCCCGTCGCGCGACGCAGTCGCGTTTCCGATGCCACGTGTTACCCCGCTGATGCTTTAGAAAAAATCAAACATGCGTATAACATGGGTCATGGAAAAGAGGATCAAATTGTGGTGACGGATCCTTTGGCCATTTGGAACGATTTGCGCAGTCGATTGGTCCAGTGTAAAAAAGAGGACTGTTGGTTGCGCGAAATCAAGGACGAGAAACTTCGCAAAAACTTGGACGAAATGGTCTTTGCGCCCGACCAACCGGAGAACTGGAAAAAGAATCCCAATGAATGGCTCTCGAATTATGATATATTGCACGTCTTGCGTCAATATGAAAAGGCTTATCCGAATTTCAAACTGATTGGCCCGACACCGATTGATTTCGACGTGCGTCCCGAGAAGGATTCGCCGCAATGTGTTTGGCAAGAATTATGTAAGATTTCTTTGGAAACCTTGTCCAAGGGGGGGAAGCGGAAAATTGGAATTGTCTTCAATTTAGACAAACACGATGAGCCTGGATCGCATTGGACCTCGCTCTTTATCGATATGGATGAGGCCGTCCTTTTTTATTTTGATAGCGCGGCGAATCGGACGCCAAGTGAGGTGAAAGTGTTGGTCGAACGGCTGAAAAAGGAGGGCGGAGCGATGAAGCCGGCCATTCCATTTCGCTATGTCGAAAATTTTCCGAAAATGCACCAGCGGTCCAATACGGAATGCGGGATGTATTCCTTGTTTTTTATTATTACCATGTTGACGGGTGGGGAAAACCGAGGTGCAGGTCAGGGTGTCGGTGCTAACGCTTTCTCGAATGAATTGGTCGATTTGCATGGCGGTATTCGACAAGGCATGTCGATGGACCAACGAATCGAACTCTTTACCAAGAAACGTATACCGGATAAATTTGTAGAATCATTTCGATGGACCTATTATAATACGTAATGATTGGTTCGATATCGTGCAAAAAAATATCATACTAGTATAAAGTTGGATTTATACTAGTAATATTATAGAATAAGTTATGGAGAAGAACCTTATCAAAAAATTTCGTAATCGTAGAAAGATGAAATCTCTTGGAAAAACAAAGAAAGTGGGTCGTCGCGGTGATCGACTTGTTGCCAAGACGAATCGTACATTGAAGCGGTACATGAGGGGGGGTTTTATGGGAAAAAGGGTTAATTCTGAAAATAACAAAGATATAAAGGCAGTTAATGACAAAGAAAAAACGGCAGTTCAAGAATCAACTACAAAAGGAATACTAAAATCAGATAACAGAAAAAATATAGTATCACAATCAAGAAATTTTAATAGGAATGACGAAGAAAAAAAGGCAGTTCAAGAATCAACTACAAAAGGAAAACTACAATCAGACAGCAGACAAAATATTGTTCAAGTAAATCCACCTGCTATTACGGACCCAAAAAGTGATTATGCAAAGAATAGAGATACTAATTTTTACACATATGCACAAGATTCGAATCCATTGTCAAGAGAGATTGGTCAGGGTACCCGAAACGTAAGTAAACTATTTAAACAAGCTACTAATGCTATTGGTTTAACATCTAAATTTAATGATGGTCAATATAACAAAAAGGTCTTGGCAATTGATCCTACCCTAGAAAAAACGTTAAAAAAACAAATATCTGTTTATGCTTATCAGTATAGAGATCTTTTGATTCGGAAATATGAAAATAATAAAAATGCCAGGAATGATCTGAAAGCTAGATCTGATAATTTTAAGAAATTCAAAATATGGCTTTTAAAGAGACGTGGTAATTTTGAATATCAACACATGTTTGATGATGTTTCGTATTATGACACAATAAAAGAATTGGAAACTTTTTCAGAAGTTAATAATGATGAAATAGAAAAGAAAAAACAAAATATAGACGATTTTCGATTGAGAAATCTTAACATAGGATATATTAGTAAACAAGAACAAGAATTGACTATTTTACAACGTGACCGTGATCGAATTAATAAAGAAAAAAAGGAACTTACTACTTCGCGAGAGAAATATATCAAAGAGTGTAATTCAATTGATCAGGATATAAAAGATTTTCAGAGTAAATTTGTTAAATGGGCAAATGATCTATCAAAGGACCAATATTCAGATGAAAAAATCAAAGAAAAAACTGGAAGCAAATTAGTTTTTACGCTACAAATATTATCTAGTAGCAAAACCTTGCTTGAATACAATAACGCACCCTCTTCATTTTTTTCAAAACGACTTTATCCCATTTGGTTGGATAGTATGGATGTCTTGCGTAAAATTGTGTTTAGTACCTTTACCAAAATAGAAAAAAATGGCGTCGCCCTTACCGGAACAGATAGTGACGCCCCTACTGTAACACCCCCCTCCGATGATTCGTCAAGTATTATAGGAGCAATTCTATCAGTCCCTACTGTAACACCCCCATCTGATGATTCGTCAAGTATTATAGGAGCAATTCTAGCAGCAATTTCTTCAGAACCGATAGACGGACTAATCGGCGAAGATGAAGAGGAAGAGGAAGACGCCCAAGCAGGAGGAGTAGCAGCAGCGCGAGCAAAAGCACTAGATAACGGCTTAGGTGCATATTTTGGTGGCAAAGTTACATGTTCAATTGAACCTATTTCAATTCCCGTTCAAAAACCAGGGAACTTTTCTAGATCCGATGAAACAAAACGTTATTTGGTCATATATGAAGAAGAAAATAACGGTACATTTCTTGGAATAACTGAAAAAATTGTATCAGGTACAGTAACCGTAAAAGTAATTGCAAGAGTGGAGATAATGAATACACAATACATAGAGCAGAATGATTATTCCATGGAAAAAAATGGCATACTCTCTGAATATAAAGATCCTTCTGCTAACCCTATTGCTACTAGATGTAAAATTACAGAAATGGTTACATTATTAGAAAATCGCCCTATAACTCTTGATAAAATATTATATTTTATTGATTTAAAACCGGTTGATGATGTATCATTAGTGAAATCAGAAGCAAAAAAACCGGACCTCAAATATGACAACAATAATACAATCATACAAAGATGGTTTGAAATGATAGAAAAAGTATATGCATCACCTTCAACTGTAAATAAAAAAGATATAGAAACTTTGTACATTGATACAAATCAAAAAATGAAATTATCTTTGGATATTCCAGGAAACACACTTACAGGTGATAATTTGTTAATAAAATTACAGAATGATTTTATAACCGTTATAAAAGGGAAAGGAAAAGATACAGAAGAATGTGATGAGAAAGCACCTAATATAAATAAACCAATACCTAAAAGCGACCCCGCTGCGAAAGAATATCAAATCAACGTCGATTTTTTTAAGCGACAATTTGTTAAATTAAATAAAGATGAAACTAATAAAGATGAAACTAATAAAGATGCTAGTCCTGTATATGTTCAAGTACCGGAAGATGAACCATTTTACTATGTACGATCAAAAATGATAAAAAAAGGAAAGAAATATCGAGGGAGATCCGCCTTTTTTGCGCACATGTTGGATGATTTCAAAACCGCAGAAATGAGTTTATGGTTTATGCGACACCCTGATCACAAAGAAGAAGTCACAGCAAAGCGCGAAACTGTGAATGTTGTATCCGAAGATCAAGAAGCTGCTATTAAGGTACAAAATAATAATGAAATTAAGAAAATAGAAGAGAAATATAGATTACAACAAGAATCATTAGATAATAAAAGGGAACAAGATATGAGAGCGATTTAACCATAGTTTTCCAAAACGTCCTTATTTAAGGACGATTGGGAAACTTGGCATACATTTAAATATTTTTCCTTACCATTTATGGTAAGGATAAATATTCCCATCTCCGTGTCAAAATTAACTTGGAGATTAAAGGTTAAATAAGAACGGTTGGAGAACTATGGTTAAGAATAACTAATATAGATAATAATGTATATAGCTTATTATCTATCCAATTTTCAATGTCTCTCTATATACATGCTGAGAATCAAGAAATATTATGGCAAATCTTACAAACTGTCCCCGCATTGCAGACGTTTCAGTGTCCGGATAAACCGGCTTGGTTCCGTTCCATTGTCTCGAAATTTTATGAAGCCAATCAGTTCAAATTATTCAGTTCTGCAGAATTGCAACAAATGAATCGTGATACAATTGCCTATATGGTTCGCGAACTGAATCAGGCTACTGTTGCAAATGCTAGCACGACTGTTAGCACCAGTGCTGCTAGTGGTCCAACAGAAGTCGCACCTATACATCCTGATGAGAATCTTCATTCCTATTCATTTACAAACTCCTTTTTGCCAGGAACGAGTGCATTTGAATCTACCGATGTTGCCATCCATGACAATGGTGCCACCATTCCAAAGATGGGCGTCCATCCCAAGACGGTGACACGAAACTATTTATCTCAGCAAAAACAAAGCGTAGTCAATGAACGTTTTGCACAGCGTCAGCAGGAATATGACACAATGATCAAGGGCGTTGCCCCGAAACCGATTGATTTTCGACAACCGATGACTTCGATGGACGACGGGATTCTCGAAAATATAAGCGATCTTGTTCAGAAATATAGGCAAGAACGCGATCTTTTGAGTGAACCACCACCAGCTTTGCCTGCAGCTACAGCCCTACCACCGGTACAGCCTAGACCCGCAAAAACAGTTGCACAAATCGATAAACCCATGATTCGTCACTCAATCAATCGCAGTACCGTGACCGAACCTCTCGTAAATGAACTTGTCGATGTCACTGATCTCGATCTCATGGAAATATCGACTCATAAAAATGTGCGTTGGTCCGAAACCCTCGAAGAAACTCAATCCTTTACAGAAGACACGCATGAAGAAGCGGTTGCTTCTGCTGTCGAACCATTTTCGATTCAAGTGCAAGCCTTGCGCCAAGAATTGAAACAATTTATGGATGAAATGAAACAAATGTTGTTTTCGAGTCCGACGCCGACACCGATTGTTGCCAACGTCTTAGTGGAGGGTTGCGCGCTGACAGAGTTGGCCGACTCCAAACATCGCGATCAAGTGGTTCAACATGAATCGATCGAATGCTGATGTCTCAAAACTGAATCTAATCAAAAAAATGAATTACTTTTTTGATTACATGTGTATCGCATAAAAAGCTCCCGACCCCCTGCATTACCTTGTTACCATGACCTCTGTTCTACCCACCGTTCTTGTCTCTGAGATTGTTGCCCGCACAAACGATTTCGATGAACGTAGCGCCGTTCTCGTACAAATCGATCCCAATACAGAAAAACAAACCATTCATTTGAACTCACACAAAATGGCGACCCTCTTTGCTGCCACGTTGGCAGCCGTCGAGACGATTCATAAACATAAGCGCATTACCGACCTATGTATCATTGCCGATGGACGCGCAGAGGCGGATCGTCAATATGATCCCAGGGAGGATCGCGATCTCATCGGCCAAGAAGACGCTGAAACTGTTGCCTACCTTTGGGCCAACCATGCATACAGCTACGCTCCCATGCCAATGACTCTTGAAGAGCGTTTCTACGAACAAATCCACGCCATTGCTACAGAACTGGCCATGTTTTCCAATACCATGCGCACTCAGTACATGGTGTGCATTGTTGGTCGGATGTATTCGGAGATTCCGCACTTGTCTTTCGCCCTATGGCTCTTTATCGAGCTCTACTTTGATCCCGCGTCTTCGCCCGAACTCTTTGCCTATTCCAACCGCATATTGGAGGCGCACCGATTCACCGTCGATTTCTACATTCCCATCCAAGGATCGCCGGATAGGAGCGCGTGCGAAGAGATTTCGGTCTATGGTGTGGCCAATGCCATGCGCAAATTGCGGCGATTGGGGACGCGATTCTCCGATTTTGTCTACAACTACTATTTGGATATAGATACAGTTCCTGTTTGGACGAGCGTATGGTGCCCATGTCCGTGCAAAAAGTGCCACGATTCGTGGTCGGTCTTGCATAAACAATTGCATCCTACATGTGGACACTTGTGCTGCGCCAAGCTGCCCGATCCGTTTGTTACGCTCACCGTGGACGGTGAAGAGAAACAGTGCATTACGGCGGAACGATTGGAGGTATATCGTAGGGCATTTGATGCGCTTCCGCGCAACAGCGGCTTGATTTCGGAAGAGGACGATGATAAAGAGAACTGATTGTGCACAATAATAGTCTAGATTTTGCATTGTATTTGTAACCAACGATATAACTAATTATAACTAACCAACCCTTTTTTACTTTCGGTTCCACTGTTCGATCGATATCGAGCCATCTACATTTTCTTTGTAGAGGGAATAGACTACGGTTGTTGGTGGAACATAGAGATTGTATATACGTAGTGACATTGTATCATTCATTTCAATTGCACATTCAAAGTGTTCGGGCAAGGTGTGTGCATAGTGGAATGTATAGTAGTATGGCCGTGTAAAAAGACAGGTTTTTCTTAGAATCTCATAACGCTCATCGTGTTTGTGTATGATGTTGATATACTCACCATTCTTGTATCGGATGTTTCCATAAAAGTCTAGGATATGATGAACTATATCTAGTGGGAGCGCTCTTGTAAATAGTGGTGCAAGCGCTTGCTTCATGAGTACTATATAGAGATGCCTTTATATTATTATGGGTAGGGTGGGGTGTACCCTTTTGTCTGTGATAGGTCCCTGGATTTTTTCCCAAGAAAGTAGGGTCAATTTTTAAAAATGGACATTTATACATTTTTTAACATTTCAAATGCCGATTATGTTATATTAATTGTTAAGAAAAATATACATATAAAGATATGTATATGTGTGTATTATATAATGAGTAATCTAGGTTTATTGATAACTACTTGTCAACATTATTTTACCAATATACAAAACGTAATAAAAGATATTGAAGAGTGTAATTTTCCAAAAGAAAATGTGTTAATAGTTTCAGGCCAGGAAAATAATAATTCAATATACTATGAAAATAATATTAAAATAGTAAAAGTAGATTACACTGGTTTACATTTAACTGGCGTTATATACCTATCTGAAAATAAGGATTTATATAAAAATATAACTTATTGGATAATATTGCCCGATACTATAAAACTTAACAAGTTATTTTATGTTAATATTTTGAAATATTATAATGCATATTTAGAAAATAAAGAAATATATAGTTTACCATTTATAAGTTCAAGAATAAGACCATCAATGGACATGGGAATTGTACATATTAATCATATTTATAATATGTCTGATTATCTAAGTAAAATAAAAAAAGTACAACCATATAATATAAATGACACAATACAATTAAAACGCCAACTTATATGCGATGAAGATACTATACTTGGGTTGCCACCTCAAATACCGAATGAATCAACTAGATTCAATTATATAAATGAACCCAATAAAATTCCAACAGTATTTATAACAAATGATGGAAATGAATTAATCGAAAAAGTAATAACATTAAATGATAAACTAATAAATGAAGTTTATTTTGTAGATCTTGATTTTTTATAAATATCAACGTAATTTCGGCGGACTATCGTCAAATATAATTATGGAATTATAAATAATTTATTTATAACATAATCGGCTTTTGAAATGATAAAAGGTGTAAAAATGTCCAAAAAATAAAAACAGACCGGAGAATCTTGTGAAAAAACAATTGTTACTGAAATGCTGTAAATACAAAAATTGTGAATCATGATACCGCTGCATACACATTCCTATCTTTTTGGCACGTTTTCGGTACGAAAAAATCTGAAAAACGTCTAACTTTGCGGTTTACAAGTGCAAAATGTTTGTGTATATTTTTGGTAGTCAAACTATTTATGATTTGTTCCAAAACCGACACTTTCTTTTGTCCAAACGTTTTGGACCGTAAAACGCCGAAAGAATCACAGCGTGATCGATAGTATACTGTTTAATTTTTACATCCTTGTATATCTGTGACCGGTAGTTGATAATATTTTTCCTTGCTTTGTATTGTAAGGAAAAATATAGTTTGTCGAATGATTAACTATGGTTATTATATTCTGCGAGCAGTTTTTCTATTTTTTCTACCCTTTCTTCGTTTACTTTTCTTTTTATTTTTACCACCGAATCTTCTAGAATCAGGTGGTACATATTCACTTGGTCTCTCATATAAATTTATTGTTTGTATAGCTTCTAAATTTTCTTCAGAACTATTCTCATATCCTTGTTCATTAACTCTAAGAAATGTTTTAAGTTTATCTATTGTTTCTTCAGTATTTCCCCATTTTGGTGGATTAAAATCTCTAGCATAAAAAATTATTTTCTTATATAATCTTTGTCTATTAAACATATCCGTATAATACGATTTATTTTTTTTTATAAACTCTTTTAATTTATCTAAGTGAGTGGCGCTATCATTTAAAAAAGTGGTTTCGATGCTATCATCATCTGCCATGTAAACAAATTTTATATATATACTATATATATTTTTACTAAATCATCTAATATAAAAATGAAAGATCTAATGATTATGTAATAGTTATAATGTAATTTCAAACGTAATTCTTTTATCAGTTTTAATCTAAAATGCAACTTTATTATTCACCCACTTTGTAAACATTTTGAATGAGAAAAGACGAATTTACCCTTTTGTCTGTGGTAGATTCCTGGATTTTTTCCCAAGAAAGTAGGGTCAATTTTCAAAAATGGACATTTTTAAAAATGTCCAAAATTAAAAACACCCTCCCAAAATTTTGAAAAAAATCAGTTGTGACCATCTCAGGCTAAATTCCAAAATAATCATTCATGTAATGGCTGCATAATTTTTCGAATCTTTTTTGGCGCTTTTTTCGGTCCGAAAAAGTCCGAAAAAACGCCTAAATCTTGCTTTTACGAGTGGAATATTACTTTGTATATAGTACGGTTCGCATACTATATATGGTCTCATTCCAAAACAGGCGTTTTTCCAGTTTACAAGTTCGGACCGTAAAAAGCGCCGAAAAGATTCCGAGTCATGTCGAGTAGAGTATATGATTCTTTTACAGAAAAATGCCATTTATGCAGTCAAACTACATATATGTACCCTTTTGACCGGAGGATGGATTTTTTTCTAAAAAAGTAGGGTCAATTTTCAAAAATGGACATTTTTAAAAATGTCCAAAAATAAAAACACCCTCCCAAAATTTTGAAAAAAGTCAGTTGTGACTGGAATGCTGTAAATACGAAAATTATGATGCAACCTCTCACTGCATAATTTTTCGAATCTTTTTTGGCGCTTTTTTTGGTCCGAAAAAGTCCGAAAAAACGCCAAAATCTTGCTTTTTCGAGTGGATTCTCAGTTGAGTAAAAAACAGTCTCCAATCGATATATGGTCTCATTCCAAAACAGGCGTTTTTCCAGTTTACAAGTTCGGACCGTAAAAAGCGCAGAAAAGATTCCGAGCCGTATCGAGTAGAGTATATGATTCTTTTACTAGAAAATGTCATTTATGCAGTCAAACTACATATATGTACCCTTTTGACCGGAGGATGGATTTTTTTCCAAAAAAGTAGGGTCAATTTTCAAAAATGGACATTTTTAAAAATGTCCAAAAATGAAAACAGGCCGGAGAATCTTGGCAAAAAATCAGTTGTGACTGGAATGCAGTAAATGCAAAAATTATGACGCAAATTCTCACTGCATAAAATTTTAGCAAGATTTAGGCGTTTTTTTCGGTCCGAAAAGTTCGGACGCAAGAAAGCGGCATTTTGAATTCATATCATATATGCAGTCATTACAAATAAAATCGCGCAAAATTGCGCACCTATAAAAGCAAGATTTCGGCGTTTTTCGGACCTTTTCCGTACCTTTTCGGACCGAAAAAAGCGCGGAAAAAGATTTAGGCGTTTTTTCTGTCCGAAGTATATAGAGTAGAAAACGCCAAAAACGCCAAAAAAGATTTCATGTTTGATTGTGAAAAATGCAACTTCCATTCGAGCAGCGCAACCAATTATAACAAACATATATTGACACGCAAACATCTACGAGACTGCGAACCTGACGAAAAAAACTCTCAAAAACATGTGTGTGAATGTTGCAGCTTCCGATGCAGCAAAAAATGTGACTTTATTCGACATACGTTCACCCGTAAACATAAAAAGAATGTACTTTTGGCGCAAGAAAACGCCATATTGGATGAGCCCAATTATGAAAATAGCATAGTTGAATCAGACGCAAATAAGGTGTATGAATGCGACACGTGTGGAAAAACATACAAAGCAAAGAGTAGTATGTGGAGTCATCGCGTATCATGTTTAAAGATCCACGAAAAAAATCCATTTCAATCCAATAATACGATAGAAACGTACCATAAAAATCAAGTTTATGCAAATAACGACCAGGATGACGATGAATTAACCAATTTCTTTGTCGAATCAGAAACCGACGAGGACATCAACGCCCAAATCATCCACCTCTTGAAATACGTCTTGCGAAAAAACGAGGAACTTTCGAACCAGGTCACCAACGTGAAAAAGGACGTCATGAACCATCTCGATATCGTAGCCAATACACTGCAGCCATCCAACGTCACGAATAACAACAACAATACCCAATTCAATATGAACTTTTTCCTCAATGAACAGTGCAAAGATGCAGTCAATGTAAGCGACTTTATCGAATCACTCGAACTCAATTTCGCAGATTTACAAACCGTCGCCGAAAAGGGATTTATTCTTGGCAATTACGAAATTATCAAGGATAAATTTAGCGAGCTGGGGATATATCGCAGGCCCATCCACTGTTCCGACTTGAAACGCGAAACGGTCTATGTCCGCGAAAACAACGAGTGGCAAAAAGAGGCGTCGGACCATCCCCTCTTGAAAAAACTCATTGTCTATGTCGCCCATCGTGTCAGCCAACAATGTACGGCATGGCACCATGAAAATCCCGACTTTATGCAGAGCCAGGAGAAGAAAGATCTCAGTTTACTGTTTATGAATAGCTCATTTGGTGTGAATGGAAAATCCGATAGTGATAACAAGGCGAAGATTGCCAAGAATGTCTTGGAATTTGTTGAGATTGATAAGCGGAGATTAAAATAATGGTATAGTGTAAAGAAGAGTTATTTATGGGACCAAAGTCATCTACAAAGAAAAAGTCTAAATCTCCACCGAAAAAAATACAAGATGTTATGGAGGTTTTAGCCAATCAACAAATGCCGGAATTTGGAGTATTTGGATTAACGAGCAAAAAATTAATCGAACCTACTGAATTTGCAAGATTAAAGGACCTTTATTATTCGAATGTTAAGAAAATGAATATAGAAACACTAAAAAGAGAGTCAAATGAATTATATTTATCAATGTCCCCTGATGTGTTAAGTAATCGAATTGCATATTTAAATGTAAATCGTGATTTTCCGAAAGAATTAGTTAATGATACGCCTGAGGCACGTGGATATAATATTTTTTGGTGTAGGGGAGGCGATAAATTCAAACCGACAAGTATGATGGAAAATGAATTACGCATAAACATTGATAATTACGAGGATTGGAAAAGTGTAAATGAACGACCCTATTATGAAGGTATATATATTGCATTAAAAATGCCGCTTCCTCCACACGCTGGTGGTAGATCCAAGAGAATCCGAAATAATCACATGTATAAGAGACAACGTTCTATGAAAAATGTTCCTGGCATGATGTATCGTGGCGGCGACGATACACCTACAGAATCAGCAAGCTATTTCTTTGAAACCAAAGATATTAGCACCCAGCCAAATATAGACCCTGACTATGAAGAGGTCGGTATTATTCATATTACAGACACTTTAGGTGTTAATGCTGTACGCGAAGGTGCAACCATTTTTGCAAATATTTTTGGACAAAAAGGGTTTGACAATTCGAGGTATGATGTAGCGCGAAATGAAGTTCTAAAACTAATGGTTGCAGAAATGAAGAAACAGAATATTGATCGTGTATGCAATGTTCGCATGGATGCAGCGCCCGGAACTGAATATAATAGTATGATTATTGCCAACATTTATGGAACGGCGTTGCGTAAAAAGAGCGGGTCATCGAGTAGTGATTTTGGTAGTAGTAGTACTATGGAAGAAATGAGCAAAGAAAAGGAACAGGACCAGGGCCAGGAACAAGAACAAGGACAAGAAAAGAAAGAGGAACAAGAGTCCGGTCCACCACCATCTTCTGATGAAGTTAGTGAAGAAAAGGAAAAGGCAAGAGAAAGAGAAGAACAAACAAGTGACTCTATTCCTCCTCCTCCACCGCCATCTGATGTAGAAAAGGCTGCCAAAAAACTACAGCCATCGCCTGCGAATTAATTGACTCCGAAATATAATATGTATATATAATATCTAAATATTATGGAATCCTCCTTATCATCAAGTGATGAATCACAAACGCCGACTCCAAGTGTTGAATCACAAACGCCGAACCCAAGATATTTTGTCTGTGTGACACATAACAATATATTAGGTGATACTATTAACCTATATACAAATGGGGTTTTTGGTTATAAAATAAATTATAAAATATCAAATTGTGAAATAATAAAATTTGTCTTTATCGATGGTAAAATTTCAGAAATTGTCTCCGTTTATAAAAATAAAGAACTTAAAGATACAAATTTACTTTTGTTAGAATTATTTAATCCGACAGGACAAAAATTAGTATTTTTTGCTATTAGACATGCGGAAGGAGAACATAATAGTCATCCAATACTAGCAAAATTTTCGTCTGACTATACAGACCCTTCACTAACTGAAAAAGGAAAAGGCCAAGCGAAATGTGCAGGTTCTAATTTAAAAAAATATATTGATACACTTAATACACTTAATCCACTTGAAATTATTAAAATAGAAAGGTTTTTTGTTTCAACGTTAGTGCGAACAAGAGAAACATTAGCCTATGTATTAGAAGGGATGGAATTTGAACCAAGGATAGTAGATGTTATTGTCTTGCCTGGTAGTGAAGAAGTATCAAAATCTGCTTTAACTGGCTATGAAAATACGTCAAATTGTACAAATTCATTAGATAGACGCACAGATTGCAAACAAATGAATTATGGTGCGTATACATTGAATGTAAAATGGGAATATTGGGATAGAATATATAACCGCGGTTCAAATAATACACAAAAAAATAATATGTTTCAAACCGCTTTTGCAATCATAGATGAAGAACTATCTCGTACACGCGGTGGTAAAAGACAAAAGAAAGCCATGAAAAAAAGATATATAATAAGAAAGACGATGAAACGAAAGCTAAGACTACCCAAAAAAGGTTTTACCGGTCGATCTGCAAAAAGGAGGCCATAACCGTCCGATTCTTTTCTGCATATTGCATCGTCCTCAAGTTCGACGCAAATTGTCGCTGCATCATTTGTTCCTGTTTCGCCCGCTCTTGTGCGTCCATCATTTCTGTAGCACGCGCTTTATCCATCGGGTCCAAAGAAACGCTACCCCTGGCCCGAACAAATTGGTCGACGGATCCGTATTGTGGAACCTTGGCGAAATCGGCCTCGCTCACTGCAAATACCGTTTGGTCTTTGTGCACCTTTCGCAAATCGTCGTATTTCAATTTGCTAAAGGGATCGCTCGTCACATAGACCGATGCGTCGTCTTCGCCTCCGTCGTCATAAAAGTTGGCACCCCCTCCCGACACCATTTCTTGAACGCCTCGGTATTGGACAAGACCCGACGTCTTTTGTTTGATAGTGTCAAAAGCGCGACCCATATTTTTTGCGTTCACACCATCCATAGCATCAAACGCTCCAGCCTCTTCTTTAAACCATTGGTTTCGCGCGGGGTCGGGACGCGTAGCCATGTTTTTCTCAAAGAGATCATTGAAAGTATCGCGAAACCCGTCGGCGCCCATTTTCTCGACAGCCTTGCCGATTTGTTCCGCAGTACGTTTTGCATGTAGATCGACGGCACCTCCACCCCCCACACCCTTGACAGCAGGACTATATTCCGTCGTCTCGGCACTCACCACCTGGTTTTGCCGATGCTGATTCTCGTAAAATTGGACAACCACATCAAAGGCCTTTTTATAAAAGAGAAAATAGTCGGGTGCCAAGCGCGACTTATCGGGGTGCAACATCAAGACTTGTTTTTTGGCACGCTTTAGGTCTTCCAAAGAAATCGATCGACCAAGATTGAACAGTCCGAGCAATTCGTCCAATGTATAGTTTTGTATATTCAAATTATGGGTCGGCGGAGTACTCATGTAAGAATCAATCGATCAATGAATCAATCAAACAATAATTCTATTATATTGGATAGGGAAAAGGTTTTGTATTGTTTGTTTGAGTAAAAAGAATACAAAAATAAAGATGGTATTATATATATTGTATTGTCCAAAGATGGAAACAACACCCAACCACCTCCCCACCATCGAAAATATCGAGAATTTGCCAAGATTCGCCGAAATCTTGCGCGAGAATCCGGGCGTTGTCATCATCAAATTCGGTGCGGAATGGTGCGGTCCATGCAAAAAGATCGAGCAACAAGTCCACGCGTGGTTTGACCGCATGCCCCCGGCCATTCAAACGGTGATGGTCGATGTCGATGAAAGTTTCGAGGTGTATGGTTTCTTAAAAACCAAGAAAATGCTAAATGGTATTCCGGCCATCTTGTGCTACGACCGAGGAAATTTGAACTATGTCCCGAATGATACGGCTATTGGTTCGGATCCGAATCAGATTGATTTATTGTTTAACCGATGTTTATCGAAAGTTGCACAGCAACCAAGCCCGAAACGGGCTTAGGCCGGTTGCAGAGCAACTGAGCCCGAAACAGGCACACTATAAATACTTTATAATACGTAGTCATTTATACTTGCTTTACACCTATGAACATTTACACCGATGAAGACTCAACCACCGAAGGCGGTTTATAATCTTCAAGGATGTAAAATTATTCAGTAATATTTTAGAACTTCTTGTTTACGAAAATAAAAATATTATTATATAATATACTACGTATGTCGTCAGCAACTGAAATAGTAAGCCAAGCACCACGTTTGGGAGCAGTAACTGGTGCTATTTTTATTATGCCAACAAGTAAAATGAGTGAATTTACACGATTCTCTAAAGATGGACCTATCCAATCCATAACTATCACAGATAAAGATAACGCGAAGAAAAAGATACAACTTGGTGATAAGGTTTCTTACCAACGTATTGATGACACTGGTTCAAGTACGTCTGTTCAAAGTGGAATAATTACAGAATTTAAAATAGAGAATAAAATTCTAAAAGAAATAATTGTGAGTAGTAACTCAATGCAGAAATCAATACTGTTTGGCGAAGGTAGTAATAAAAAAATGATAGTGTTACCACCCCCTCGTCCAGTAGGCGGAGGTTCTAGTATGTCAATGTTAAATATGATGAATTTATCAATAAAAGGTAGAAAGTATAAACAAACCCGCCACATGAAACGCAAACAATTAAAGCGAAAAAACAAAAGTAAAAAGAATCGGTAAGGTTTCAAGTATGTTGATAATACACCTTTGTAAATGAAAACTGATTTTTTGAAGAAATAATTATGTTCCCATGAAAAAACATGAAAACATAGCACGAAACACCAATAATAGGAAGCCATGTCCACCTCGCTCGAAATCACCAAAGAAAATCAGAATACACTAGTGTCAACAACCATCGTATTTTTCTTGTTCCCAGCCGCATTTCTCTTCTACAAAAACCACTATTTCCATTGCGCATGCAATACCCTATCCGGAATAGCTTCCATCCTCTATTGGACTCATCCGACAAACCCTAGGTTTCACACAGCCGATGTGTATATCTCGCGCATCAGTACAACATTGTATGCATCAACAACTCTTGCAATAGCATATCAATTATCGATCGAACATGTGATTTCGACGTGTCTTGTAACAACAATGGTTGTTTATTTCTATCTAAAATCACGGCATGCATATCATGCCCGGGATTCCAGTTGGGTGATCTATCATTCCATCTTTCATGGAGTGTGTTGTTTAGGTGTACTCTTTTGCTACGTTTCCAAAGAAACCTTGGAAACAGTCAAATTACCTTTGTCGCCGCATTGATTTATTTGCCGGTTTTTCGCGTTTTGTTTTGCGACGACGGCCTTGGCGTTTCCCGCCACGCACGTCTTCCTGTCCAGGACCGCGTCCTTCCTGTCCGAATCCCAAACCAGCAAAAGGTCGTGAAAAAGAAGAAACATCAGATGGAGGTCTATCAAATGGCAAAGTTTGTGACTCATCCTTACCCTCACCTCCTTTCTCTCCCGACTCGTCGTCATCATCGTCACCACTATCGGCCAATGTTACATAGGCTAGGATAAACGTCGTCACACCAACCATACTATATGCAACAAAGGGAATACCATCGTATCCACTATAGACAATGTGATCATAAAGAGGATAATTCGCGGCGCGCTGGAAATAATCTTGGGATTTGGACACCCATCCAGCAATATTGTCTTGGATCGTCATATCCAGCTAAATCTACCGACTACTACACTATGTCAAGATATACTTGCGAGATTGCCAAACAATCCTACGTAGGGTCTCTAATCTAGCAAATTGGTCACGGTCGCAACAGCACTATTCTTGTTGCCCAATTGCTCCGTCAACAATTCAATCAAATGATTCTTATTTTCCAAGGTCCGCGTCAAATTGGCAATGACAATCTTTTGCGAATGAATCGTATCGGCCTGCTTGATTGTTTCGGAATAATAGTTCATTTTGCTCACATTCAACTGTTCGAGCCACTTTTGGTGACACTTGCTCTTTGTATGCGCTACAAATACAGGTCCAGCTTCATACACTTTATCCTTTCGTGAACCGCAAGGGCAGCGGATGCCGCGTGGATATCGCGTCTTGGATACGACGGCATCTATATAATTCCCTTCACGGTCCATACCGGGGACATAGGCATCGGGGTCGACCACAAGCTCCATGTTTCTATAGGTACCTTCTTTCTTTTGTGTTGTTATGCACTTGACAAGACAAAATAATTTCAATTTTTCATTGCGTAGATAAGTCGTTGAACCTAGTTTATTTCTATAATCGATACTTCTTTGGAATGATAATTATATTTTTTCACAGCATTATATTTTTTTAATGGAAGAAAGTCACAGCTTAAATGTCGAAAACCTCCGTTTGAAATATCACTATTATCACAAGTTTGATTACAACAATTACATATCAATATATATTTAAACTTTTTATTTTCAATTACATAGTCAAGAAAACTATAAATATTTTCTAAAGACCAATGTTGTATAACATCCTTCAAAATACACAAGTCTCCATCTACAATATTCTCTTTCTTAAAACAAAAATCTAAATGTATAAATGAAAATTTTGAAATAGGCTGAGTACTTGCATGATAATCGACTACTTTTTTATATCCATCATATCCCGTATATTGTACTTCTAAATCATCATAAATCAAATTTCCACAGATAAAATCTCCACATCCAAGATCAATAACAGTTTTGATATTATTATCTGTGATAAATGTTTTTAAAAATGGAACGTAAGTATCGATATTATAAGATATACTGCTTCCTTGTCCACTACTACCTTTATATTCGCGACTCATGTTATTCCCCCATAGAGAATTTTCATATACATTTGTAAAAGTTTCTTCCATCCTCCTATGTAAATATACAATGAATTTATATAATATATTTACAATAAATACGCAACAAATTGAAGCGAGTGAGTTTTGTATAAAGCCGATTTTGTCCAAAGGACTAGCCTGCTATGCAGGCTTAGCATAAGGCTTACCTGCGTAGCAGGTTGCCGAATTAAGGCTAATCGGCTTATAAAGCCGATTTTGCATGGCCAATGACAGCACACGCAATCCGCTTCCCCGCATTGCCTGTTTTCAGACTTGCCTCGTCACCGCCCTCGCCTAAATCGTCTTCATCTGCATGAATAATCAACCCGCGTCCAAGAATGTTGGTTTTGGTGCCATGCAACGAGATCATTTTATCCACCATCTGCATCTTGCATGCACCCTGGCCATCCGTCACCAAATTTCCTAAATCGCCGACGTGTCTCGCATTCGCAGGCGAATCGGGTCCGCCGTGCGATTTTCCATACGGATTAAAATGTGCGCACATGCTCTCGCAATGGTCCGACATGTCGCCGTATTCGTGAATGTGAAATCCATGTTTGGCGTTTTTCTTGAGACCCACCAGGTCGACATCAATGGTCACTGTACCAGCTGCGCGATCTTCCGTAAAATAGATCAGGCCCCGGATTTTCTTCCCGTCAAACACAGCAATTGCGCGATTCATATAGAGTGTATATCTTGGGTAAACACGGTTTATATCGATTTGCCTATATAGTTTTTCTGTAAAATTGAAATACTTTTTTGCTACAGATGTATAGCAGTCTCTCTGAGAAAATAAGATAAGCAACCAACCAGTAAGTAGTAAGCAATAGTAGTAGCAATAGTATATAGTAACCATGATGGCCTCACCAGCTAGCCGCAAGATATCCGCCAGCCGCGACTATGTTCTACAGACATACAAAGCAGCCCAGGCCGAAAATTATATGCGATTCCTAGCAGAGGATGTCAAGGCAACGTCGGAATACATTTATCCAAACCAAATGGAAGATGCCGCATTTATTGTCGATGCGTTTTACCGAATGAAGCGACGCGTGGTGAGCATCCAAAAAAAGACCAAGGTCGGCGCAGATGGTCTCATGATCGAAATCGCCAAGCTTATGACGACGCATACTGACGATGACTTTGTCGTGAACTCTGCCAATGTCCGCATCATCACCGGCATGAGCAATGCCGGATGGGAAAAGGATATGATTGAAAAAGCGCCAAGCTGTTTCAAAGACAAGATCTTCCACCACGGCAAATTGAAGCGCGCTGACCTCACGAATCTGAGCAATAGCCTCATCATCATCGACGAGATTGATACCGGCGACAAGGAGTTCCAGGTCCTTCACAATACTCTGAAGGAGGCCGGTATTTTGGACGTAAAGTACATGGAGACAAACAACATCCGATTTGTCTTTATCAGTGCCACGTTTATTCGTGAACTGTATGATCTTTATCGATGGGGCGATCTGCACGAACTCTATAAAATGACCATCCCCGACTCGTACATTGGCCACAAGGACTTTGCAGAGAGGGGCATCATTCAAGAGTTTTACTCTCTCGCCACCGCAGAAGCAGCAGAACAATGGATTCAGGAGGATATTTTGGATTATTATGGAACCGCAGATTTCCGCGTCCACATTGTTCGCGTCACCACAAAGACGGTAGATACGGTTCAGAATGCGTGCATTCGCAAAGGCGTCGCATTCCGGAACCATACATCGACGGACCGACTCACCCCTGAAGAAATCCGCGAGTTCTTCCAAGAACCCATCACAAATCACATTGTTCTCGGTGTCAAGAATTTCTTCCGCCGCGCGAACCTGATTCCCAATGTTTGGAAGCTGCGCATCGGCGCGACCCATGAACTCTACACAACCGTCGTCGACAACAATGTTCAGATCCAGGGCTTGCCTGGACGCATGACCGGGTATTGGCGTAGCGATATTGAGAGGGGGCACAAGACCGGTCCTCACCGAACGTCGCTCCGTGCAATTGAGGAATACGAGAAGACGTATGAAGATCCGTTTAGCCCGACTTCCTCGTATCAGACCAATGGATTCAGAATGAAAAAGGGCAAGGTGGCTGCGAATCCGAGCATGCTCTCCACAAAGAACATTGCAAACCTCGTCGCAGTCGATTTGCCGGCCAGTATCGGTGCTGGTTCTGACACAGACATAAGTGCTGGTACATTTTGCAAGCATGTTCCTGTTATAGTTCCATTGACAGAACAGGAGTGTTCTCTAATACTCGATCGGTATACTAAGATATCCAAGATTGATGCTTTTAAGAACCATATCAAAGACCTGCCTGCTTACGCCGACTTGTACACATTTATTTGTAGAGAGGACGTGCAAAATCTTCAAGTGACTGCTCCTGGACGACATGCCGCCAAAGGAAGCGCGATTACGAGTTCTGTCAAAAAACATATAATTGATTTAGTAAACGCAAGCGAAAAAGAAACTCCATTTATCGTGGATTTGAAAAAAGAAGATAGAGAAAAGCCAAACTGGCAAATGTTTATTGACAATGGTAATACAACTGGTATAACAAGAGCGTGCATTACTATATGGGATCGCAAATAAACAGATATTATGTGTAATCTAATAAACCATAACCCATAACCCTAATAACTAACTAAACCCATCGTTAGAAATCCCATTCTCCATCTTGAATCAGTCCTCCTGCTCGTATATTCATGCGCCGCATACTATTAGCATTACCATCGTCAAATCTACCATACCCATCGTATCCATACACCCTTATTTTTTCTAGTTTATCGCGATCACCGACGCCAGTATCCAATAAAAGGCGCAAAAGTTGGCCCTTGTTATGAATATCGTAGAGACGCATCGATCCATTGTGTAATGTAGACGGATCCACAAACATAGGAAACCGCATGTCAAACCCACCGATGCGTTGATTAATCAGCGCTCGATGTTCTTCGATCGCATCATCAATGACAGTATCGATGATGGCAGTTACATCGCCCCCGACCACGTTTCGAATCACGAGCAGATTATTACGTTGTCGCTGGTCGTGTCTTAGACGATGGTGCAACGACCCCACCAACATTGCGATGAATGATATTAGATAATTCATGGTTTGTGTCTAGCAATAAAAAATGTACACATGTATAATAATCGCTTCAATTTTATGCTTTTTGTTTGGTATGATCTATCTAATCTAATATAATCTAATCATCTACGCTTCTGCAGCCAATGTCGCCTCCATAGCACGCATCCTCTCGTACCATGCCGACTTGGCCTCAGGAGAGACCGATGCGCCCCAATGACGCTCGTACTGCTCGGGGTAATCGTAAAACAACTGGTTGGGCTCCTGGCTCAACTTGCCATCGCGTCCCTCGCCCGTTGCCATGATGACTTTGTAAAAGAGATCTTGCTCGCGACGCCCAACCCTGTAATTTTGGTAAACACCCGTCACTGCATTGCGAATCGTGACGCCAGGTGTGAATGGAGTCACATAAAAGCCAACATCGACAACGGCATTATAGGAAGCCGGATCCTTGCGCTTGACCACGTAATATCCCTTGTCCGCCATCTTTTCCTTGGTCATGACAGCGGATCGCATCTTCGCACTGGGACCTGGACCACCTGCACGTGTCGAGCCATTTGCGACTGATCCAGCTGGCGAATCATAGGGCGAGTCCGGATAATCATTGTAACCATAGGATTCCTCCTCGCCATAAAACTCCTCCATGTATTCGTCCAAGTGAGCCATTGTGTAAAGTTTATATGCTGTTGAGTGACTGTGTACTATATTCTCCACGCGTTATTTCCAAATCAATTTTTTGACAAAATAAATGTCATATGTTTATACCATAGAAAATGACTATTTCATGCAAGAAAAGATATACAAAATAATTCCTAGTAGTACTGTAACCTGGAATGATACAACAAAAATCGATCGGTGGACCCGTGAAAGATTCGATCCGTGTGAAATTCTTTTCCAATCAACCAAACGAAGATGACGGAAAAAAACTCAAACAAGACAAACCATTTCCGCCCTTGCGCCAAGATTCTATCAATAGTCAATCGTATCAATATACACCTTATCCAAAGATTGGACAAATAAAGGATCAAGACGAAAACGACGAAACTGGACCATCCAAAAAACGCGTCTATGATTCCGAACCAGCGGTCTTAATAGGGGATACACCGTATTTCTATTTGAATAACGATATTTTATCCCGCAATTTCGCGCTTTGTGCGGGGTTTGACTACGATTCATTGCCACTCGAACATAAAGAACAACCACCCACCTATAATGTATATCTTTGTATGTATGCGATCAATACAGACTGTTCTCTCCCATTTTTGGAATATTTCTTGGTAAAATCGGGCGGCACGCAATATACCATGCCCCATTTCGAATTCTCATGTACTGATGAGATGAAGGCCCTTGAAGGAAGCGACGAACATCCTATACAAATCCATTTCCAAAACCAATGCTTTGAACATTTCTTGGAAGAAAGCCACATTACTGAAAATATGGATCATTTAGAAGAATATTACAAAGGATTCGTCTCTATTCCTGGCGTCGAAGGATCGCCGATTCCGAACCGCATTCAACCGGGGGATCATGTCATCGTGGCGTTTTTCGATTGTACCAAGAATAAATCGGAAATGGTGGAAAAAATGGACGGAACTACGGCCACATGGGCACTTCTTCACGAGATTGTCTATAAACACAAGGTTCAGGACATTGATATTGAACCAATTGTATATCAATTTTTCTATGAAAAACCGGAAACCTGTTTGATACGTGACGAAGAGGGGTTTCAACTGATGATACCGAGGGTATTATATTTGTGCAAACAAAAGGGCGACGCCGGCTTTGAAAATGTCTATATCGACGAGTCCAAAGATAGTACTCAATCGATTTCCATGCTAGATGACCGTTGCGAACATAGATTGTTTGGGTATTATTACTATTTTTCGGCCAGGCCGATTGATCCTACTTACAAAGATGTAAATAAATTAGTGAGGTATGCCGGATTTCCGGAACACTGTTTGTATATCGTACGAGATGTAGGCAACATTAAAAAGGTCGTGTCTGTGACAAAGGACGATGAGACGGATCCATCCGAAGATCAAGTCTTGGAATCTGTCGAAAAACCATCGAATGAATCGGAATCTTTGTCGGAACGCAAAGTGGGTGGTGAAGAACTTGGTGAAAAACCTGGTCCAAAGGTTGTCCAACCAACAGACAAACCTGTAAACGAAGAATCAAAAGAAGAAGTAACCGAAGAATCCAAAGAAAAAGAAAAAGAAATAGCTGACGAACCAACAAACAAACCTGTAGAAGTAGCCGAAGAATCCAAAGAAGAAGAAAAAGTAGACGAATCAACAAACAAACCTGTAGAAATAGCTGACGAACCAACAAACAAACCTGAATCCAAAGAACCTTTGAACGAACCCGACGTCGATGAGGATGAAACGGGCGAAACTATATCATGGAGCACCTATTTCAAAGAAAATGATATACCGTATTACCTCTTTAAAAAAACAAATCTGTTTACAAAATTAGCATAAGTTTCCAAAGAAAAATCATCACTATACTATAGTATAGAATAGTCATGAATTACATTGTCTTGGGAATAGGAATCATATTGCTTATTGTAGTCGCACAACAACTCTCTCTCTATAAAAATAAAAAGTATACCAACAAGAAGGACAAGACAACGGGTCAAACGGATAAACAAACAGACTTTATGAACATGTGCTTTCTCATATGGATGTTGTTTATGATTGTTGTCATTGTCACCGTCCTATAAAGGAAGATTTTCAAACGCGATTTTCTCATATTTCGTTAAAAGATCGCCAAACATCTCTTTATTCACACGCGCATCATCTTTGAAATTCTCTTCAATTTCATCTTTGAGAGGTGGACGTCCGCGACTTGCTTGAAAGATCTTGATAAAATCATCCAATAGTGCCTTTTGCTGTTTGGCCACCACCATCGCGTCTTTTACTGCCTGCGTAAACTGTTTCTGTTTTTCGGCATGAGCGCGCTTACTTTCGAGAGCCGCCTGTCTCTTCTCTTCTTCTTTTTCCGCGACGGCCTTTTCCCTCGATTCAATATCAGATTCTTTGGATCTTATCCAGCCCTCGCGTTCCACCAACTCGCTCGATCGACCTATACCGGTTCCATCCATAGACAAGGATTTATTCACGTCCAAATACCAGTGATGACGCGTCTCATTGGCAGTGACAATAACATCACATATATCGGGTTTGCGTAAGGCATCGAATCGTTTGCGTTCATCGGAATCCTTTTTCCCCTCAAATTTCGCCTTGAATTGCGCAATAATTGCGTCGGGAATGGCGGGACTCGTCTCCATCAATCGGTCAAATTCTTGGCGATTCAGTTTCAAAAAGTGTCCGGCATCCATGCGCTCGCACGGTGCTTTGGCCAATTCAATGCGAATATTGCGCGCGAATTTATCCCAAGAAATGGAAGAAACGCGATGGGCCTCATTCAATTCGGAGATTTTCAAATATTGCTGAATCGTCGTCAAAATGCCGATGAGAATATTGATGGAACCGATAATCATCGGTGCATAAGGCTGATAATCCACAGGAATGCTCGTTTGTGCAAACGACGCCGTCCCACTCACAGTCGATAATACAATCGCCGGAATGGTGAACCAGGCATGCATATAGGAATATTTCGAATGCGCGCGCGAGTTGAGCCATTTATAGCACTGGGCAACATCGCACCACTCTACAATGATGACCTCGTTTTCAGGAGACCATTCTGCATGTTTTGTATTGGTAGTCACGGTATTGGCAGCATTGCTTTGTGTATCGAGGGCGTCGCCGGGTTCTTCTAAAACTGTACTTTTAGTAATAGTTTTGCGTTTTTGTAAAATGGCCGCTACTTTTTCGTGACTTTTTTCTGCGTCTTCATCCATGATCGATTGGTCGGTCTATTATAAGATTAGATTTTTTAGACTGCAAAAAATTGACTACTTTTCGGATCATCGAAATATTATTTACCAAGACATTACTATGGAACGCGTATATGTAGACGATTTGATATCGGGCTACGACTACTTGATTTATCTTCGGTGGAACCTGGCAGGCGAACGTATAAGCGAAACCATTGTTTGTGGACGAGCCTACGATTTTCAATATATGCATGCTTATACATATATTGAATTCTTGGTCAAGGATCAGTATGGCGATGAACGCATCACCATCATCAATTCCGCGAATCCAATGTATTGCAAACCGGAACGCATGCCCGACGATTTGAAATGTGCCATAGTACAACGACAGCAACTCATCGCAAACCCTAAACAAACGCGTGATACAAAACATGAGATTATATATCACCCTATATGTGTGTTTGCCAATCCATCGGATTATTTCTCGAATGAAACCATTGACCGCTATGGCTTGGATATGATGAAGAAAATGGCCGACTCAATTGCATTATTATAGTATTATGCAACAGCGACCCGTTGGTTGGTCGACTCATATATCCTGGCCATCTTCATCCTCTTTGTCTCCTCCGTCTCCTTGTCCTTGCTCCATCGTTACTCTAATATTATTGTCCATTGTCTGTTCAACATGCTGGACCAGGGTTTCAGACAAGGACAACAGCACCTCTTTTTCTTGATGTAGTGAAATTTCATCGTGCTCGGCACCAGCACCAGTGCCAGTACTTGCACTGGCATCAAAAAAGTCAATCGTGAAAAACGACGTCATATCAACCGGCGCCGACGTGGAATTTACGTCTTGCAACGGTTGGACGCTCTGATGATTGATCATGATTTCGTCTTCAATCTCCATTTGAAAATTCTGTATCTTCAAACACAATTTCTTCAAATAGGTCGATTGCGAAGAGTGGTAAAACGAAATATAATTGATATATAAACTCACCTGTTCGCGAAGCAGTGTATTTTCATATTCCAATGTATGAATGAAATTGACGATCGAAATACCGATGCGCGAATTATCACTATATCCATGAATATTCTGCTCTTTTGCAGCATAATTGCGAAACAAACAATCAATGGCGGATAAGATATCGGCATGAATACCGGCCGTTGCCTGAATGTCGTACTCGTGAAGAGGATCCAAATCTTTGTACGGCGGATATTTTTTAGCCACTTCCCCCGCCAGCGTCTTGATTTCTTCATAATTCTCGCTCGTTTCCATGGCAATGATATTGAAAAGTTTATAATACTCGCCATACATTCGGTTGTTGATCATATTCATATATCGCGTAATATTGTCCATTTCCATAGTCAGAATTTTATATTGGAAAAAGAAGGAATCGAGACAAAAGAGGAAGATTTTCTTGCCATTTTTCTTGATGAGACCATTGTAGATGGTCCGTAAATGCTGGAGTTTTTCCGAAATTTCCTTCTTCTTTTGCACAATTTCGCGGTTGATTTCCAAGAGGACCTGAAAATCATCACGGAGTTTGTCCGTCTTGAACATGTGGAGCGATGTTGTCATGGTGATACGATCTTTGGAATGAATCATTTATATCGATTTTCCAAGAAAGAATATAGATGTATCTGTATACTATATATAATCATATAACCATATACGATGCAGAATAGAATTATACGCGTGATTCAGTGGTTCACCAAACAAGCTCCCAAGCCGGTTGGCAGGTGGAACAATGAGTATTGTGACACAAAAACAAACAAAAAGGTGGATTTTGCGAATTATGATCACTGTGGGCCATGTGGCCAATATATCATACAAAAACAGACATCAAAGTCTTCTATATTACAACTGCATAGACAGTAAGGAGTTTTGTACTGTCTATCAAAAATTTGGCATATATTGTTTTCCTTTAACAATATATAACC
>Ga0114979_10000093_pt1 | contig 52482 bp, 67 predicted proteins | sample S_140625_EF_Meta_FD_87315 | JGI IMG/M metagenome (GOLD analysis project Ga0114979, IMG submission 87315) | Freshwater microbial communities from Lake Simoncouche, Canada to study carbon cycling - S_140625_EF_MetaG | ecosystem: Environmental > Aquatic > Freshwater > Lake | place: Lake...
AAGTTTGATTGATGGAGTTACCTTTGGAAAAGGAAATATCCTAAAAGTATCCATGGAATCAGACCTTAGTTTGGTTCCATCTTTTTTCTCTCAGAATACCGACTCAAGAATAATTTCTGTTGCAAAAAAATATGATGAAGAATCAATATATGTTAAGCTTGTATCTGCAGATATATCTCTAAGAATAAAAGCAAGTTCCCTTGGTATTAATTCAATATCTGATGATGATTTACTTTTTGGAAAAGAAGATCTTCTTTATACTGGATGTAAGATAATAAATACAGAAATAGAAAATATAGAAGATTTTTATAGAGATGGTTATGTTGATCACTCCAGAATTGATCTTTATCCAAACCAGGCCGTTATATTGAAGGCTGGAGAAAGCTCAAGTGCAATTGGTGTTGTAAAAGGAAGCAAAATAGTCAAATTAAAGGCAGATAAAAAGGAAGCTGGAGTGATGGGAATGTCACCCAGAAACAAAGAGCAGAGATTTGCCATAGAATATCTGCTCGATCAAGACATACCCATGGTATCTTTAGCCGGTGTGGCAGGAACGGGAAAGACCAGCCTTGCTGCAGTTGCGGCGATGCACATGCTAGACAAGGGCATGTATGAGAAGCTAATCCTGTGTCGTCCAGCAGTCTCAGCATCAGCAGGAATAGGCTTCTTACCAGGAACATTAGAAGAGAAGATGATGCCATGGATTCAGCCAATCTTTGATAATCTTAAGCACATGATGAAGTGCAGTGATATGTACTTAAATCTTTTGATGGAAAAAAAGAAAATAGAGATTGCATCACTTTCCTACATTAGAGGAAGAACCTTTCCCAATACAATAGTGATTGTAGATGAAGCTCAAAATTCAAATCCTTCAGAAATGAAAGCGATAATAACAAGAATGGGTGATAAGTCCAAACTAATTATCACTGGTGACTTAGAACAAATTGATTCACCAAAGCTTGATATTTACAGCTCAGGATTATCTATTGTGGCTAATAAGTTTAAGCAAAGCCCTCTTGCTGCCCATATAACTCTGCAGAAGACAGAGAGATCAGAATTAGCAGCATTAGCAGCAAAATTGTTATAATATTATTAAAAAAATAGTATCATCATACTATGAAGATACTATTTGGAAATCAAGAATATTTAGATGTAAAGCTCTCTCCCAAAGAAGATTCTGTAGTAGTAACTACAAAAACTAAATGGGATGAGGGCTCTTTTGCTATGTCTTCAGTAAACCTTACTGAAGAGCAACTGGATAAACTTATAACTGAGCTAATTACTTTAAAATCAAAAGTAAAAAATGTCAAACTTTGATTGTACAAATTCTTGTAAAAAAACAAAGCAGATTAGAGAAAGTAAGCACTGCACAGGTACCTTTCAAATCATAGATGGAAAGGTAATTTATGGATGTGAAGGATCTGTAGCCTCACAAGAAAGAAAAGAGCAGAATTTTCTAACATGCAGCTTTTATGACCTTGGGATAAAAGATAATTGCAAGGTATGTCCTTTATATTGCAAAGAGAATAAGAATCCAGATATAATAAAGGCAGAGAATGCAATGAAGAATGTATCAAATATTCTAAGCTCTCTTGGGCCATTGGCCGGGTTTGCCGGAATGGATCAATCTGAATTAAAAAAAGCTGCAGATAGAATGAAGTCTGCAGAAATAAATACTAATACTTCTTCAGAAATAGAAGAGACTATAAAGCTAACAAATTACGCAAGAGACATTTTAACATCTGTTATGTCTGGCAGATCTGTTGATATAGTTGAATTTAAAAAAATAAAAGAAGAAATGGAAAGAAAATATAAAAAATGAGGAAATAATGGGCTGTGGATGTAATAAATCAAAATCAACTACTACAGTAAATTCTACAGTAAAGAAAGTAGATACTTCTGCTGCACAAAAAAAGGTAGCTCAGAATCTACCATTAGTAACAGTAAGACCACCACAAACAACTTCTATACCTGCTGCAAGAAAGATTAGCAAGAGGCAATAATGAGTCAAAATTATATAAAGGAAATAAGAGGAACAACACCAACAGCAATTTCTTCATCTGGAGAGACAATAGAGATTGATGGTGGCACATATGGAATTCCAACTGGAATTGAGATAGTAAGAGTTACTGTGAAACAGACTGCTGGCTCAGCCTCAAACTTTGTATTTTCAATTGGAAATAAAGCAGGATTCTCAACATCCTCTGTTCATGAAAAATATTTAAGCGGTTCAACTGCATCTTCAGGAATATTAGACGAATCAGATGTATCTGCATTCTGCATGACAAGTGATGGTGGAAAGCTTTATTTCAAATTTTTACCAGATGCAGGTTCAAATAATTACTATATGTACTCAATAATGTACAAGCGTTAATAAATTAGGCCTCAGCAATTTCGCCCATACTCTGGGCTATATCAAGCTCGGTAACGGCATCAAAGTTGTTATCGAGCTTTACTATATTTTTATTCTTTATAAATTTGGATATTAATTTTGATAATTCAAGCATCACCTTGTCTCTATCTTCTTCTTCTACCTCAAGGATACCAGATATCCCAAATTCAATATAGATCTTATGCAAGATGCCTCCAATAAAATATGAAATTATATTCATAGTTATCTTATGGTGGGGGTATTATAAGTAGCGAGGGTTTTATGAGCACAAAAAGTTTTAGCACAAAAGTAAAGAAGATTTCTGACAAGGCAGTTCTACCAACTAGAGGTCATCAGACTGACTCAGGGTGGGATTTGACCGTTATTGGTATAGATAAGATTAAAGGTGATACAATCTTTTTTAAGACAGGTCTGCAGGTAAAGCCACCAGTAGGTCATTATTTTGAAGTCTATCCAAGAAGTTCTATTGCACCACTTCCATTTATGTTGGCCAATTCTGTCGGCATAATAGACGAGAGCTATCGCGGCGAGCTAATTGTAGCCATTCGCGTTCTACACTCTTCAATGGGAACATCTAGCGAAAGAGATACTTATCCATCTGGTATGGTAAACGCACTTGATGCAAGACCAGCCTCAATCACTGAGGTTGCAAATCTAATCCTTGGAAAGAAACCAAAGATTGCTCAGATGATTTTAAGAAAAAGATTAGATACCAACTTTGAAGAGGTGGAAGATCTTGATGAAACAGAGCGTGGATCTGGAGGATTTGGAAGCACAGATTTAAAGCAAAAAGTTTAAAATAAAGCCCCGGTCAACCGGGGCTTTTTATTTCTGCTATTATTTTCCTCTATGAAAGAGGATATTATGGAAGAAAGTGATTGTGATTGCGGCATATGTAATTTTTGCAATGGTATGTCTTATGACTCTGAGCTAGAGACAGATGAAGCAGGAGCAATGCTAATTCAGATCCTTGATCCAAACAAGGATAATATTCTCAGGGGACTATCTAAAATTCTTCCACCAATGAACGTAGAAGAGATAATTCTTTTAAATAATCTAAGAGAAGAATCTGGATTAATAAAAGTTGCCGCAAAGCATGAAGCAAAGAATAAAAAATTATGGGCAAAATGTTTGGCTGATGCAAGAAAAAGATTTCGAGTCTGTCCTAGCGCTTACTGTAATGCGTTCGCGGCAAAGACCTATAAAAAGAAGGGCGGAACCTGGAAGACGGTAAAGCCAAATAGTAGGAGAAAGTAATGTCAACAGTTAGACCAAGAAAGCCCGCAATATCTCCAGGTGGCGCAGCTGGCGGAGATCTTTCTGGAGATTACCCAGAGCCATTAGTAATGGGACTTGAAGGCTATCCGTTAGAGACCCCTCCTCCTTCTAATGGCGATACAATTACATTTAACTCTACCCTACAGATCTGGGAGCATAATCCTCCAGTATCAACTGGTGGAAGCCCAATTGGCCCAGCCGGAGGAGATCTTTCTGGTTCTTATCCTAATCCAACCGTTGCAAAGATTTTGGGTAGAACCCTATCATCATCTGCTCCATCGACAGGTAACTCTCTTGTTTGGAATGGAACTCAGTGGGCACCAGCAACACCTGGAGCAACAGGCTCTGCTGGTGGAGATTTAACTGGAACTTATCCAAATCCAACACTGGTTGCGGTAGGTTCAGCTGCAACATATGGCTCATCAACAATGATTCCTGTCATAACAACGGATTCAAAGGGAAGAGTTACTAACGTAACAAATACTGCATTAAGTACAACTCTATCATCAGCAGCCTTTCCAAGAATAGGTAAGGTTTTAGTGGTAGATTCTGTAAATGGAAATGATGGAACTGCGGCAGTCAATGGTCTTCCATTTCTGACTGTTGAGGGGGCAATAACATATATAACTACAAACTCACTAACTGGAGTGACAGTTTGGATTATGCCAGGAACTTATGCACTGTCTGCTGGCATTACAGTCCCTGCCACTTGCTCTCTTCGTGGATTATCTCTACAGACCTGTAGACTCACACTTGCAGGAAGTAATCCCGGTGGAACAGTAACCATGATTACCATGGGAGAAAACACAAGAGTTGAAGACTTATCTATCACACTAACTTCAACCAATGCCACTACTAACCTAACAGTAATTTCTTTTACAGGCACAACCAGCGTAACCTCCAAGATTCGTACCTGTGTTATCACTGCTGATAATTCAACGCTAGCCGTTGGTACATCAACAAATGTTTATGGAGTAAATTCTAGTGGTAGCGGTGTCATTGGACCGGCAACCTTCTCATTTAATGCCCTTAAGGGATCCACCATAAATGTTGTTAGCAACGGTGGGGGAAATAAATTTGGCATTTATATGCCGCCTGGAGCTGGTTCCGCAAATGAGATCTCAACAAGAGATATGAATATTTACGTTGCTGCACCAGTAAACTCGGCAAGTCCAGGTCTTTATGTTGGGGTGTACACCGACAATGTTAATTCACAGGTTCAGGTTCGCACATCTTCCATTTCCGGAGCACCATACCCCGCCGTTGCGCTGAAATTGCCAGTTGTGCTACGCACGGACACAAACACGGCGCTAAATGGAACTCCAGTTATTCAAGGTGTTACACTCGTTGCTGGAAATCGCGTACTAGTCGCGGCCCAAACTGTAGGTACGGGGAATGGCATTTATGAAGTTTCTGCTGGAGCGTGGACACGCACACTTGACTACGCGGCAGGAACAGCGGCTCTCGGAGCCTATGTGTTCGTTGACAGTGGAACCTACATTCACACTGGTTGGGAATGTACGACGGTGGGTAACGTCGGAGCAGTTGCACTCACATTCGCGCAGCGATACGCTGGCGGGGATATTTTACAGAACGCTCCGCAGGCAGGATTCGGCACAAACGGTATCCAACTGGGTCCAGGTACTGACCTAATCACTCGCACAGCATGTAACCACCCATTCACGACTTTCGTAACACCTACGACGTTGTATTACGGGTTGCAGGGGAATGTGAACGACGCAATACGGTACTACTGGCCAGGAGTACAGACCGCTGGTGATGCTACACAAGTCTTCTATAGATTTCAACAAAAGTCAATTTTACAGGGCATGTCAATTAACATGCGTGTCGCTCCCGGTGGCACGAACAGCGTTGTCGTCACAGTCTTGAAGTCCACGACTGGTGTGGTTGGTAGTGGTGTCCCGACCGCAATGACCGCAACTATAAGCGGAACAAATACGTCGGCAAACAACTACACCGTCAGCGTGGATTTCGCGCAGGGTGAATATCTCGCCGTACAGACGGACGGTGTCCCCGGTGCGGGATCCGCCGCCGATATGATAATCGAGATTGACTTATTCTAGGAAATAAAGATGAACAAAGAAGCAGATTTAAATAGATGGTTTAAAGAAAAATGGGTAGATATATCCAAAAAAGATAAATCTGGTAAGCATCCAGAATGCGGAAGATCTGATGCCGACAAGGGTGCTTATCCAAAGTGTCGCCCCTCAAAGAAAGTATCAAAGGAAACTCCTACTATTTCTAAATCTCTATCAAAGAGAGATAAGAAGAAAGCAGTAGAAATTAAGAGAAGAAAAGAAAGATCTTCACCAAGTGAATCAGCTGGTGGATCTGCAAGAAAGCCTAAATATACAAAATTATCTGGAGAAAATATGTCAAGAGCCATTTCAAAAAGAGCGAGTCAGAATGAGGAATATAACGAAGAACTCTATATGATAAAGAAGAATCTATATCAGATGGCAATGCAGGCAATGAATCTATACGATTCAATCAGTGGAGAATCAGAAATACCAGAGTGGTGCCAAGAAAAACTTGCTGTCGCTGCAGATGGACTGGATACTGTTCATGACTTCTTAGGATTCGATCTACATGTAAAAATGCCTGTCAGTCTAAAAGAAGATATGATTGGCGTAGGTGAAGAGGAAGAAGAATGCGATGACTGCTGGGATTCTGAATATTAAATCTATTTATATTAAAAGCTAGATATAGGAATTAAATATGTCAACAGTAAGGCCAGTAAAACCAAGCAGTGGTGGTGGAACAGTCACCTATGGATTTACCTCTGGTACAGCACTAGAGGGAAATACTGTTGCAACACAAATAGGCGGCGCGCCAAACTCTGCAAGTTTCTTGGTTGTTTCTGGTGACTCAAACCTAACTTCAGAAAGATCATTTTTGGCAGGAACAGCACTCACATATGTTGATGGTGGTGGCAACGGAAACCTAACCCTAAATCTTGATGATACGACTGTTGTGGCTGGTTCTTATACAAATACAAATCTTACTGTTGATGCACAGGGAAGAATAACTGCAGCCTCCAACGGAAGTCCAGGCGGAGTAACTGCGGTCAACGGAACTAGCGGAAGAATCTCCTCAACAGGTGGAACAACGCCATCATTAGATTTGGTGGCTACGGCTGTTTCTGCTGGCTCATATACATATTCAGCCATAACAGTTGATGCTTATGGTAGATTGACATCTGCAGCAAGTGGAACTACCCCTGTAACGTCAGTAGGTGCGACATCACCTATAGCAACCACAGGTGGGACAACCCCAACTATTAGCTTAAATGATACTGTTGTTACCCCAGGATCTTATACTAATGCAAGTCTAACTGTAGATCAAAAAGGTCGCCTTACTGCAGCATCAAGCGGAACTGCACCAGTTACATCAGTTTCTGGTACTGGCGGAAGAATTTCCTCAACTGGCGGAACGACGCCATCGTTAGACCTTGTAACGACAGCAGTAGCCGCAGGATCTTATACTTATTCAAACATAACGGTTGACTCTTATGGTCGCATAACAGCAGCATCATCAAATTCGATAACTGCATCGGGTTGGACTGATGGTGGCTCAACAGTATATCTCACTACTTCATCAGAAGTTGTTTCTATAGGATCAAATACAGCAGAAACAGCAAGAAAACTAAGTGTAGTGAATACCGGTTCTGATCTCGGAATAAGAGTTGTTACTTCTGCTGCGTCAAATGAAAATATTTTAGATACAAGAAGTTTGAATGGCGCTGCAGCAGATGATACTCAGGCAAGGTTTGCCATAAGTGGTGACGGAAATCAGGCTTGGGGCTCTGGATCTGCAGTACAAGATCTTAGAATAAGAAGATCTGCAGCATCAACCCTAACAATAGATAATGCAAGTACTGGTGGTGCAACAGTCGTTCCTGCTGCAGATAGCTCTGGTGTATTCGGCAGCTCGCTTTTGAGGTGGTCTGATATTATCGCAAATACACACAGAGTATTTCCATCTGCTGGCGCAACAAATGCTTCTGCGTCACTTGCATCTGGTGCATTAAAACTCGGAGTTGGTGGTGGAACTGCACTTGATACCCAGATTTCAAGAACTGCGGCAAATACACTTACCATAGATAATAATGCCTCAGGTGCAGCAAATCTAATTGTAACTGGAAATCTTCAGGTACAAGGAGCTACTTACCTAAAGACAGTATCGAAAGTTTTTGCCGATAGTCCTTATTCGGTTGCAGCATCAGATACGATTATTTTTTGTAATGCTACCGGTGGAAATATGACTGTAACTCTTCCAAGTGCAGCATCACACACCGGAAGGAGCTTAACAGTAAAAAGAACAAATACAACAGCAAATACAGTTACAGTCGGATCTGCAGCAGGAACAATAGATGGCGCTGCCAGCTATATAATTCCAGGCGGAACTTTAAACGCTATTACCGTCGTCTCTGACGGAACAAACTGGTACATAATATAATGTCATATACTTTACCACCATCAATAGTTAGAGCATCAATACCAACATCATCAGATGATATAACAAAGGGTTTTAGAGTTGGATCAGCTTTAGTAGTAGAGGGTTCTCCAAGGACTCTTTATATATGCGTAAAAGAAGACTCTGGTTCAGCAGTTTGGGTTGCTCCAGGCGGAATTTCATCACACGATCTTCTAAGTGTTTTGGGTTGGAGTGCATCAGGGCACACTGGAACCGCAAATTCAGTCGCCACATTTGATGGGGCTGGAGTAGCACAAAACATACAGCCAACATTAGAAAATACTGTATTAACCTATATTGGCGGAGTTCTTACATTTGCATCTGTTGCGGCAGTAGTTGCAACACTATCAGCAAGAACAATAGACCGATATTCAATGAACGCAAATACTGATCTCATAGACCCTACAATTACTGCTACAATTGAGGCCTGGACCTAATGGCACTAGCACCTTTAACATGGAGAATGCTTCCTCCAATAACAGTTACGACTCCAAATTCAATTCATACACTGCTCAATGCAATATATACCGCTGGAACTAGTCTTGTATATGCAGATAGTGAAGATAGGACCGCATCAGTAAATACAAAGTGGACATGGTATCTTGATAATACCGCAACTCCAAATACTGGCTCGACAACTGCAGTTTATGCAGAGCCTCCAGCAGTAGGCTCAGCTATGGGTCAAAAGATAATAGTATGTGGATCTGTTGCGGTACCAGCCAGCACTTTAAGATACCAAAAAGAAGCAACAACCTATGTTGCAAGCAGACCACTTGTTGGTATAGCAAAAAGTGCAGGAACATATACTCACTGGACAGATGCAGTAAGCTCATCTGCAACAAGTACCCCATTTACATCTGGAGAATTTTCTGGATACGCTACAACAGGAGATCTTGGAACTGCGGCTTATGCTACAGTATACATGTATGAGTGTCAAGAGGCAGTGGCAGTATTTGCAGTAGTAGCTGGTGTAGTTAGAATGGCTTTTGTTGCCGGAGCATTTATAGATTGCTTCTCTACAAATACACTGAATGTAGAAACTGATGGAAGAATCTATGGATTAACTTCACTTAAAAATACTACCTCAGGAATGGATGTTTCCTTTTTATCTACTGCTGCAACTGTAAACCCTCTATTTATGGGCAATGCAACAGCATTAAATACAAATTGTTTTTTCTTTGCTCCTGGCTTAGCAACTACTAAAAATGGAGCTAGGCTTACAACCTTTGCATCCTCACTTGGAACATTTACTGCGCCAAATGGAAATATTCCACTAGTACCAATTCAATTAAACTATCAGGCATCAGGCAATTACGCTGGACAGCTAAGAGAAATTTTCGCAACAAGACCAGGAATTCTAGGAAACACTGTTAATGATGGCACAACAGACAAGGGCTATCTTGCTGGATATTCTAGTACAACCTCTGGTCATGCTATATTATTTAAAAAGTAGGATAAGAAATGGCACTAACACCACTAACATGGAAGATGCTTCCACCAATGACAGTAACAACATCCACAGTTCATGGAATTCTCGATACAATTTATAACTGCGGAAGACAAACAACATATGTTGATGGAACTCTAAAGTCATCATCTTCGACAAGCTGGACATGGAATAGAGATAATACTAATTCAATAAATACTGGCTCTACAACTGCAGTTTATGCCAGACCAACTACATCAAATCCATCTTTATTATCTCAGTCAACAATTTTAATAGGCTCAACTTCAGCGCCAGTTGCAATAAAATATGCAAAAACTGGCGGAGGAGATGTTTGGGTTACATCAAAAATAATGGCAGGATTAGGAAAAGGATCTGGCTCATATTTAAACTGGAATGTATTAGGATCATCTGGAACTGGAACTCCATTTACATCTGGAGAATTTACTGGATACCTTAGCATTGCATCAACATCTGTTTCAATAACAACAATAATGATCTTTGAATCACAAGAAGCACTTGCAATATTTGGGCTAGATAATTCAGGTAGCGTTAGAGCTGGTCTATTTTCTGGTGCATTTATAGATCCACTATCTTCTGATTTGGCAAATGCAGAGTCAGACGGAAGACTATATGGCATTTCTGGACTTGGCGCATATACAACCACTGGTATTAATACTGGCTGGTTAAGCGGAGGAGTTGGTGCAACGTATCAGGATATTTTAACTTATTATTCATCTGGTGGAAGCCCACTTCCAACCGCCTGTGTATTTAATCCGGGCGCAGGTAGCGTAAGATATTTTGGCAGACCAATTGCCTATACCAGTCCGTCATCATCATTTGTAACTCCTGCTGGTGATATACCAAGAATCCCAATACAAATTGTATACTTTACTACTGTTATAACTGGATTTTCTGGCCAGCTAAGAGAGATGTATCTTACAAGATCTGGGGCAATGGGCAGCTCATTATATGAGCTTGGTACAACCCATGGCTACTTTATAAGTTCTACAACATCATCTTTTAATGATTCAATACTATTAAAGGCATAATATGACATTATATGAAGAAATTGAGCAAATACTAATAAACTTTCCAAATACAAAAAAAGTTTTTGTTTGGAGTGGCGAGCCAGATATTTCTGCTCCCTCTGGCATAGAGATTCTTACCTGGGATAAATATTCTACTGCTGCATATGATATAGATGATAATTTATTATTTATATCAGCTTCAGTTCATAGAGGTTAAATTGTAATTTAAAAGTTATAGCGTACTATTTTAAATATAGGAGCGACCATGATAAAAGACTTAATGAGAATTGCAGATTTTCTAGATAAGAGTGGTCGAACAAAGGATGCTAATTTAATTGATTATATCTCAATGAAGTACGCCGATGGAGATTTAAAAGAGTTTTTTAAAAAGGGAATGCACAAAGACTATCTTGATACAGAGTTTAGCAGAAAGATTCAGAAGAAGGCAAAGCAAGTAGAAAGAGAACACTCACTAGAGGAAGATGAGACAGAAGAACTTCTAAAGTCTCTCTCTGCAAGATTAGCTGAAGAATAAACAGCAAATAATTTTCTGCTAATTTTCATAAATAATAATCATGTGCAATAATCATAAACATAAGTTACAAAATCTTTTAAAATTATCTCAAATTCAAATGAAGTTATTTCCTCATCGAACTGTAGATGAAAGATCTTCAACTTCGTTTGGAAACATGGTTGATGATGATACAGGAATATGCTGTATTTGCAGAGAAAGAATTCCATTCTCTATAGATGAAGCAGAAGAAATTCCAGATGAATACTCATCAGACTCAGAATACATGTATGTATCTACATCTAATCTTAAATCTAGAAGTATTATATTTAAATTAGAAGTAGATCCGATAGTAAAAGAAGAGTGGAGACCTCAAAACAAAAAAGAGTACACCAATCAGTTGGTGGAAAAAATTAGAAAAATTGCTAGCGAAGTAAGAAATATTGGAAGCTCTTTTTATTCTGAATTATTTGAGCAGCCATTTAAAATAGAGCCAGAACTTACAAGATATCGTTATAACCGAGAGCCATTTTTTATAGAGTCAGAACAAATAGATTTAAATGGATCAAAAATTGAGATTTCTGCAGATGGAGATCTTCGCACCATAGATCCTGCAAGTATAAAGAGCTGGATACTAAAAGATGGTAGGGAGATAGGAGGTAGATTACTTGATTATAATAGTTCATATAAAATGGATGGACTTATAACTGGTATTAATGAATCTCTTCGTAAAGAATTTGATAAAAAGTTTTTAGAACTTTTAATCAAAAATAATTTTGAAGAAACACTAAGAGAATTTTATAATATATATTCAATAATATCAAAAAGCCTTCCTCATAGTGTAACTAATTTAATGCATAGACTGCATAAGTTTATGGCAGACAAAAATACTGAGCATAGTTACTTCTTTAATCAGCGTAACTCTAGAATGTTCCTTGAGGTATCCGACATACTAAGTTCTATATCAACTCATTATCTCCAGGAAGATTTTGATATATCAACAAAACTAGATGTAATGAGGGATACTGGCGGACAAGACATTCCTGACTTATTCTTACCAATATGTGGAGATTGCGCAGAAGATCTTTTGGCAAGGTGTAATGATTGCAATAAGACTGGATTTGAAGAGGATATGATCAAAATAGATGGTAATAATGTTTGCGAAAGATGCTCTGAAAGCTATTCTACATGTGATGGTTGCAATGAAACTATATTAAGTGAAGAAGCACAATATAATGAAGATGATGGAAACATATACTGCAGAGATTGCTTTATAGAAAATTCTAGCGTAGATACAGATGATTTTGATGAACCATATGATGCTTCATCGGCAGAGCTTTTCTTCTTGTCTGGAAACAAACAAACACTAGATAGACTTTTGGCAGGACTAAATACTTTTAAAAATAAAGTTAATGGTGGTCAAAAAGAAAAAATAAAGAAAGATATAATAAATGTATTTAAGGCAAATGGAATAAAAGAAGACGAAGCAAATATAATACTTGGCACAATATCTACCACTGGTACAGTCTCAATTAATCCATCATTTGGTGGCGAATTTATTAGTGATTCTTCTGCAAGATTATTTATTGATGAGTGTATCAAATCAATAAATAATTACCTATCACATCAAGACAGCTTCTATTCTAAATATCCGCTTGCTATAGACGGTGATATAAGAACACAAAATATATTCTCTGGAAAGAAAATTGAATTATTAAAAAACTACCAACCAATGCCTGTTACATATGAATATGATGAAGCTCACCGTGGTAGCGAGAATTTCGTAATAAAGATGATGCCATCCCAAACATTGCTTGTTCAAGCAGAATCTCTTTTCCCAGGAATTGGAAGAAAGTCTTGGGAGTATTTCTCAAATGCAGGCACCCAGCATCACCCAGGATGTATAGCCTATGCCAGAATATCATATGATGGAGAAAATTTGGTTATAGATAATTTGCAAAGAGACGCTGATCTAAATAATGCAAATGTAGAATCATATAAAATGAGATACAGAGATCCTGCAGAACAAGATATGGCAGAAAAGGCAATAAGATGGTGGGACAAGAGAACTTCAAAGTGGTACGTTCAGTTTACAGACTATTTAATTAATTTTGCAAATAATAATTCAAAAAAGCTATATTTAACAGATTTTAAAATACAGAAGCAGAAGTGGTACAGTATACCTCAAAAGAATATGGAAGTATATGATAATCTTCCTGAGGAATTATCATCAGCAGCATTCTATAAAAAACTTAGAGAGCTAAGAGAAGAAAATCCTGGTGAAACAGAGGAGTCTCTAAAAGAAAAAATAAAGAATAGAGAAGTTTCAATATATCCAAAATATGATGATAATCCAAATAGAAATCTAAAAATAGAAAGTATTAGGTCTCCAGTTAGTGGAATCTGGAGGCTAGCAAAGAAGCATAAGATATTAAATATATTTAAGTATAGTAAAAAAATATAGATATCCAAAATATAATAGTGGCGCGATGGAGGTATAATTTTCCATCGCGCTATTTTATTTGGAGATCCCATGAACTTACTAAGGGCTACACTATCTGGCGAAGGCAAAACAATTCTAATTAGGCTAGACCAGATAGCCGCCATTCAGCATGAACTTTGGAACGAAAAGAATTACGGAGATTACAATGGCTATTGGACAACAAAGGTAACTCTTATCTGTGGGAAAGAAATAAACATAAGAGAAGAGTATGATAATATTGAAGTAATTTGGTCCCAATGGATGATGGGGAATCTACAATGATAGAAAATAACTATATTGGGTTAGGAAAACGTGCAGTTGCTTGTAAAAGTTGGCGATGGATGCCGGGGATGAGAACGCAGAGAGGTCTTCGGCTTGGGGTCGTTTGGGGCGCGTACAATACGGCAGCCGCCCTCTCAGATGGGACCCAGCGGTCAGCGATCAGCGAGACCGTTTTCCTCGTTGATGAACTCCCCGATCTCACCGATCCGGCGACGTTGGGTTGTCTGCTTGCGCTGGTGCGGGAGGCGTGGGGTCAAGAGGACATGGGTACGTTTCGATGGGGAAGTGGACGATGGAGTGCTCATTACGCCCCGTTTGACGCAGCCAAAAGTCGAGTGTTTGACGCAGACACCGAAGCCGAAGCCCTTGTCGCCGCGTTGGAGTGTGCGCCATGAGTTGGGATGTTGATGAAAAAGAATTCTATGAAACTTTTACAGAAATTGAATCAGAACGTGGCATAGAAGAGGCAAAACAATGGGCATGGTCCGCATTAGACTGGACTCAAAAAGAATTACGCAAGAAAGAAGATGGAGTGAAAGATGAGCGCGCCGCCGTGGTGGTGTTCCTGCAGGAAACACTCGCAACGTCTGAAACTGCATACGCATCTGACGACCTAGATTATGCCATCGCAGTCATCGAAAGTGGCCAGCACCGCCGCGAGGAGAAAGAATGATAGAAGTACCAATTGAAATCTTAAGAATTTTATATAAGCACTACTATAATCCAGCAGTTGACTGGCGCAATCCATCAGAAATCACTCGCGCATGGAGAGAGATTGCAGAGATAGCAATGTTTGAAGAGAAATGTACCTGTGGAGAAGATGACAGCCAAGATAGGAATCTCTCACTACCACAACCACATAAAACTTGGTGTGCAAAGGCGGAAGAATGAAATATTGGCGTATAGAAAAAGAAGAAACAGTCACTCACGTTGCCCATGTGATTGCCACTACAAAAGAAGAGGCAATTAAGATTGCCGAAGACAAAATCCAAAAAGAAGGCTTTGAGAGATTTAATTCCTGGTTCACAAGACCATGGGGAGAAGAAATCTCAAAAGAGGAATACGAAGAAGCCATAGAGTTTGAAAATGAGTAATACATGTTCACAGTGTAACGGAAAATGCTGCAGAACCGATTTGGGCTATCATGTAACTCATTTTTCAGCAGGAAGCGATTATCACTCATGCGATTACTGTGAGGATGGAACAGAGATGGCACATTGGACTGTATTGCATGGCTTTGATAATCCTCCAAGAGTAGATGCAGTCAGCACCTCATGTCATTGCGGAGGAGACTTAGCATGGATACTCAAAGCCGAGGGTGAGTCTCCAGAAAGAATGATTGGATGCACACGTCATACAGAGCTTATAATTCGTCCAAATAAAAGTGGATATGAAATATTATGGAGTAGAAACACAAATGATTGATACTATTGAAAATAAAGAAGAGCAGAATAAGGATGCACAATGGTCCGATGTTGGAAAGGAATATCCCTGGTATCTTATTGATGGCACCAACGCAGATACATTTATTAAAAATGTGTTAAGATTTGGCAAGCCAACAGAGGTATCAATTGTTGCAGCCTTTGAAACTGATGGACGCGGATCTACACAAGATATAGATCTTCCGCTTCATCATGATGGCGATTACTCTGCCAGAAAAGCTGCAGAAAAAGGACTCACTTTTGATAAAAAAATTGATATACTCGCACTCTACTGCGTAAAGGGAGGAGGTGCAATAACCAGATTGGAGTGGGAAGGCAATCATGCAAGCATAATTCTGGAAGAAGGTCAGGCACTCATCATAGATAATAATATCTGTCGTCACGGTAGGGTTGGACCAGTTGGAGATAGAATTCTTCTTAGAGCCTGGATAGAGAGAAGATAATGAATGCCCTGACAATAGCAAGAATTGAAGCAATTCTTAATTATGCAGATAAAATAAGAATTGTATCAAATATCTATGATCGACCAATGGATGCTGAGAAGTTTGTACAAGTATTTTCTGGAAGTGTAATAAAGACCCAGAGGACTGACAATGTTACTAGTGAATCCAGAATCATTCCAGGAGATGGAGTAAAGTTTTCAATAGAATACTCTCCACATAAAGATGATAGATTGAATAGATTTACCATAATGCACATGATGGGACATCTTCTGCTACATACAAATTATGTGGCAGATAATTTTATCTTGAAAGAAGAGTATGTAGATAAATACTGGAATGATAATGATGCTGACCTTTTTGCATCGGCAGTTCTAATGCCAAGAGAGCAGTTCTTTTATATTGCCTCAAAGAACATTGTAAACTCAAAGTATAATATTGCAGCAATAGCCTCCTGCTTTGGAGTTTTGGATAAAAGAGCAAGAGACTACGGAAGACGGCTTTCATCATACAGATGGAATGAGGAATAGCCCACAATAAAGGCAGATCTGCAGCACACCCTTTCTTACCATGCGCGGTACAATATATAAAAAGGAATCCTATGAAGCTGGTTATTATCGAATCCCCAAATAAGATCAAGAAGCTTAAGTCCATTCTTTCTTCTGATTATGAAATTATCGCAAGCGTGGGTCATATGTTCGATCTTCCAAAGCGGGAGCTTGGAATTGATCTTGATACCTTCGACACAAGTCTTATAATAGATGATAGCAAGAAGGATATTCTTGCAAACATAAAGCGTGAAGCTGATGCTGCCGAAGAAATATATCTTGCATCAGATGCAGATAGAGAGGGTGAGAGTATCTCGAAAAATATCTTTGATTCTCTTACGAAAAAGAATCAAAAGAAGTGTAAGCGACTTTTGATTAATGCAATTACAAAAGAGGCTGTTGAATCAGCTATTAAAAATCCAAAGTCAATAGATCTAAATCTTTCCAATGCACAAAAAGGCCGTAGAGTAACAGATCGACTTGTAGGCTATCAAATTAGCCCAGTAATGTGGTCAAAGGGTCTGAAGGGAACATCCGCAGGAAGAGTTCAGTCTGTTGCTCTAAAGTATGTTGCCGACCTTGAGAAAGAAATAGGTGCATTCACCTCGGAAGAATACTGGAAGGCAACCTTAAAGGGCGACGGATTCTCTGCTGAGCTAGCATCAGTTGATGGATCTGCATATAATCCAAAGACAAAGGCTGGAGCCGAAGCCCTAAAGAAAGATATACTATCTGGAAAAGATTCAGCAAAGGTATCTGAGTATACAAAGAAGGTTCGTACACGCTCTCCAGAGCCTCCATTTATAACCTCTACTTTGCAGCAGGTAGCATCCAATAACTTTGGTTGGAACGCTCAGAAGACAATGCAGGTAGCTCAAACACTATTTGCCGCAGGACTTATAACTTATCTTCGTACAGACTCAACCAGAGTTGAGCCAGATAAGATTGATTCAATTAGAAAAAAGGTAGAGACAAAGCTAGGAAAGAATTATCTATCTCCAAGCGCAAGATCTTATTCAAATAAAGATGCGGCACAGGACGCTCACGAGGCAATTAGACCAACCTATGATCAGCCACTTGCTCCACTAACACCAGAAGAAACAAAGCTACTCGATCTAGTACATCGTCGCTTTCAGGCATCACAGATGGCAGATGCAACATTTGATCAGGCATCTCTAAAGATAGAGATTAAATCAGCAAAGCATACTTACATCTTTAAGGTAAACGGAAGCATAATGACCTTCGAAGGCTTCCTTAAAACATACGGAGATAATAAGGAAGATCTTGCTCTTCCACAAATGTCAATTGGATCTGCAGTAGATGTAAAGGATATCTCAACATCACAGCACTTCACTCAGCCACCAGGAAGATACTCTGATGCATCACTAATTAAGAAGCTGGAGAAAGAAGGAGTAGGAAGACCAAGCACCTACGCATCAATCATTGAGACTCTAATAAACAGAGGTTATGCATCAAGAGATAAGAAGTCAGTACATGCTACAGAGCTTGGAATAATGGTTTCAGACTATCTCTCTCGCTCATTCCCTCTCCTTGTATCGCCAGAAATGACCGCAAAGATGGAGTCAGATCTTGATGAGATTGCGTCTGGAAAAGGAGACTATCTTCAGACTATGTCTGCGTTCTATAAGGCGCTTTCTAGCTCAATAGACTCTGCAAAGAAAATACCGACAATTGATATTTTTAAGGTTGATCGTTGCTGTCCAAAGTGTGACTCGTCCCTGGTAAAAAGAAAGGGAGAGGATGATATTTTCCTAGGCTGTTCTTCTTGGCCAAAATGCGGATATACACTAAAGGTTGGTATGGACGGCGAAGAGGTTGCTGGCACAGAAGAGACTGGTGAGGAATGTCCAGAGTGTGGGGGAATGTTAAAAGAAAGAGATGGTAAGTTTGGAAAGTTCAAGGGATGTGGAAATTACCCAACCTGCAAGTATATAAAGAAAGAAGCAAAGGAAGGTCAGCAGAAAACTCCTGCCCTACCATCAAAATTAGATTGCCCCAAGTGTAATATTAAGATGGTAATTAGAACAAGCGCATATGGTCAGTTTCATGCATGTGTTAACTTTCCAAAGTGCAAGTATACTTACAATGAAAAAAGTAAATAGCTCTTAAATATTGTATAAATAAAATATAAATTCGTATAAAGCCATCTCCCAATCAAGTGAGATGGCTTTATTTTTTGTTACCAAATATTCTATCCAATAGATCCTGCTCTTTATTGACATTCTTTTTCTTTTTAGATTCTAAAGCATTAAAGAAATGAAGGGCCTGTTGATCAGTTCCAAGATCTTTTTCTGGATAATTAAATCTTTTATATGCTAACTTATATAAGTTCCAAACTTCAGATGCAACATTTTTTGTTTTAAAAGCCATTGATATATGTAATGCAAAGTTTGCTGCAAGACTAATACCTCTTCCTTTTGACATTGCTCTAAATCCACGTATGAAAGCCTCTACCTCAACTGGATCTGAATAATATTCTTTTGCTTCTTCATCTTGATCTTCATCTTCCAATGAGTCTAATTCTGTATGATATTCTTCGGAATATTTTTCTGCTCTTAATGACTGCTTCTCATTTGAGCAATCATTGCGGTATTTCATTGCAATGTTTACTATATCCGACGTACCTGCTTCTGGATTTTCTTCTAATTCTTTTTTTGCAGCACTAAGTGCATTTGGACAATTTACAAGAAATCCTTCAAGAGTAAATCTGTATGTGGAATCATTTTCTTCATATTCTTCATATGTATATTCTTCATTATCTACTATATTTTCATCATCTTCTTCTTCAAATTTTACATTTTTTCTAAGCCAGTTACCTAATATATTTTCATCTTTTGTATTTAGATATCCACGATCTGTTACTAATGGCTTAAATTCATCAGATTCATGAATTGATCCAATTTCTGATGCACGATCAGTAAGTAATTCATTTAGCATAAATTGTTGAATATGAGTACTTTCATGCACTATATATTCTAATAGTGTATTATATAATCCAGGTATACCTTTTTTAATCTGATTTGCATCATAAGAGTTATAAGAAAGCATACAGTTATATAGGGTTACTCCGCTGCCAGTTGCAAGACCACCGGGTCTTATTTCGTTATCACCACCATAAGAGTCTCTAAGGTGTATATTAAATGCATGTCCAGATTGCAAAAATATTTTTCTTTCTTCTTCTTTAAAAATATTTAAATCAACTTCTTTAATAAGTTGTTTTTCAGAATTTTCCCCAATACCTTTATAGTATACATATATTTTATTTTTTACATTACTTTTTTCAATATATATTTTTATTATCTTATTTTTAAAATTTTTAATATATGAATCTTTAATTTTTCTGTATTTATTATATATAGAGTGTCTTTCTCTATTTAAAGATATCATTTTTTCAAAATTATCTTTTGGTATCTCTATATCAAGATCAGATGTGCCGTCCTCTAGATCTTCTAGGTCTTCCAAGGATTCTAGACCATTTGCTTTAATCATATCCATTAATTCTTTGGTTTTATCATCTGCTTCTTTTTTATAATCTGCCTGTACGCTATTATAAAATTTTCTATGCTCATCTGATAACTCAACTATTTTATCTGCAAGATATGGAAAAAATAAGTTTAGAATCTTTCTTCCATATGAAGTTATATCAATGCTTCTTTTGAATGAAGCTTCCTTTAGAAATATATCTTCAGCTAAAATTATAGAGAGTGTTTTTCTTAGTGTATTTAATTTTTTATTTATTGAATTCATTTTATCTCACAAATTATAATTAATATTTAATAGAGCTCATTATATCTTTTATTCCAATGTAACTTAGGGCAGAAGAAAGCTTCTTTAGCTGAGGATATTTTTCAAATGCAGTTTTTTCTTCCATTTTTCTTTTAGCAAGATTTGCATACTCTTCATTATATTGCCTTAGGTCTTCTTTGTTACTAAATATTTCATATGCAGCCTTTGGATTTCTGTTTATAAGCTCTTTACTAGCAAAATCAAGATATTTTTTTGCCCAATTTTTGTTTAAAAATATTGCATGTATAATCACATAAAGAGGATCTTCTCTTATCATGTTTATTGTGGCGGTATCTATATATGATTCATCTATGACACTATCTGGCTTTATATAGTCTGATACAATGAGTTTTGGATGAATATTTGCACACTCTTCAAGAACCTCATCGGCAAGCTCAGGATATTTTTTCCCTCCCCTCTTTTGCTCTACTAATCCCACAATCCCAAGTGCAAAAATAGCCCCATTCTCACTATCTTTAATCATCTCTTTCAGTATTTCTGGTGCATACTCATAAAGATCGTAACTGTCGCTTATTAAATAATCTATAAGATAATGTGCGGCATGTTCAGAAATACATTTTTTAATTGAAGCTTTAGCTTTGTCTTTTATAAGATCCTTTACTGTATCATTTTCACTATTAAAATATGATAAGAATGAGCATGGATGCGATAGTAAAAAAAGATCATATAGACGAATCATATCGTCTCTAGTTAAAAAAGAATATTCTTCACGATCTGAGGCTAATACAGTAATATATTCTTTTTCTATAAAATAATCTTTTAAAAGTTTAAAAGTTTTTTCCGATAAACTATCCTTGCAATCTAATAATATTTCCTTCAGTTCATCACCACCATAATTTTCTTTCATAATAACTTCGGCTGCTTTATCTAAATATGGCTTAGACCATTGTTTATCATGGTATTTTAATATAAAGAAGATTGGATCAGTATAAATTGTTGTTAATATTATATCTTCAGATATAAATTTTTTTGCCCACTCTTTATCGTAATAGCGTAAGGTAACATATCCACCATTCTCTGATAAATGTTTAAATATTGAATTACTGACGTATGGTTTGGCCCATTCTTTTTCAGAATTTTCTAATATAAAATCTGAGTTACGTGCATATACAACCTTGGCACAATCATTTAAGTATGGCTTTGCCCATTCTTTTTCAGAATTTTCTAATACAAGAAATGGATTGGCTATAGTAAGCATCTTAGCACAGTTGTCAAGATATGGTCTTGCCCATTCTTTTTCTGCAAAATTTTTAATAAAATCTTCCGGATTATTTGCAGCATATTTTTTTATTGGTCCGTCTGAAAATTCTTTGTACTCTGGAAATTCCTGGAGTCCAATTTGAAAAAACCAATCGGGATTTTCTGAAGATAACTTCTTTGCCGCAGCAACCATTTCCGGAAGCTTTTTGTATGTCTTAAATGCCTCATGCTCCGGAAGATCAAATGGTGAGCCAAATATTATAGAAAAATCACCAGTTCCATTAACATACTTATTGCACCATTCTATAACTGCTGGTTTAACTAACTCATAATGTGTTTTACCAAGACCGGATTTTATTATTAATGGATCTTTTTTACTTGCCCTTTCTATTACATCATCATCAAGCTCTTTTATTCCTTTTCTATACCAAGCTGAAACCCACTTCTGTATATATGGATTATCATTATCATCTTTAAATGAATTTCTAGCACTGTTTATATCAAATGGAGGAAACTTTCTATAATCATAATTATTTTTATAGGCTAAATTATCTATCGTATTAAACCAATCATTTGCATGAATTGCACCAGAAACATCAGGAGGATTATTATTTTTTCCTTTTGCCTCCTGAAGACTATTTTGAGATATTCTAATTGTTACTCTTGGTTTATTTTCAGGATCTCTAACGGAATAAATCTTTCCTTCATTATTAGTTTGATAATATCTTAATCCAGATCCAAGGCACAGACCATTCTTGTCTCCCTCCAAAACCCTATCATGAGAAGTTTCTGGAAAACCTGGAAATGGTCCGATCTCTCCCTTGGCTGGAACATAAACAACCTTCCAGCCGTCACCAAAGTCGTGAACAACATCGTTTGAAATATATCCGCCTGACTTTGATTTTTCAGCATTTTCTTTTGATTTTTTATTCCACTCTTCTGCATCCTTATATTTTAAATCAAATAATTCTTTTATCTTTTTTACATCTGATAAATCAGATATATTTAAACCAAAAGAATTTGGACTTAATTCATGATTTGCAATTAAATAAGAATTAATGTTTGAAATTTTCTCTTTCATTTCATCGAGAGAATTTGACACTAATGCTGATCCAACAATAAGGAGAAATGTTTCATGCTCACTAACTCTCTTCTTTGCCTCTTCTTCAAGATTTGTTGATTCAATCCAAGATAGTTTTTCTGATTTAATTGCTAGCTTTGAATCATCTTTTAATGCTTCGTCTATTGCACTTCTTGGAACTTCTTCTCCGCCTTGGGACAAAATAGATTTTATATGATCAAAATTTACTCCACCGGCTTTCTTTCTTTCTTTTGGGCCAGCTATCTTATAAAATGTATCTCTTGTTGATATTGCTTTTATCATTTGATCCTCAAATTCTCTTTATTAATTCTATAAATTAGTAGTGTATAATTCTATTTTTATTTTTGTATAATTAAGAAGAGTACACAATTGATACACCCATCATTTAAAGACATATTTAGATCAAGTTTAGAAGATGCATGTCTAGCATATAAATATACTTTAAATGATGATACAAAAAGATATTTAATTAAATTGTGTGCAGAAGATCTTCTCTCAACATCAACAAAGAAGCCAAACGGATTATTTGACTCACTTATATTTTTAGGTGAGCTGCCATCAACAAAAGAGACAATGGAATACCTTAAGCTAAATGGTGATTACCATCTCTCAATAGCAGGATATGTTCCAGAAGCTTTTTGCAATAAGCATGTTGATTTTAATTATTATATTTCACTTGGAAGATATTCTTATTATAGATTACATCAGAAGCTTCCAAGGGAATCAGCTTATAAAGAGCTTGCATATAATTATACAGAAATTGTATATATACTGAATGAAACATTTGATATAATAAAAGTTCATGATGATGAATATCTTTTATCAATATGGGAAGCATATAGGGATACTAGTCATCCAATTTTTCGTAGAAAACTAGTTAGGTTAGGAATGAGTCCAGATAATATAATCTGTTAGGACTTTGTAAACCTATCTGCAACATATGATGCCCAGCTATCTGGCTTTATCTTACATTCAAAGCCAGATGATGTAACAATTCCAGAAAACTGCTTAGAATATTTTGATGTTTTTGAGCCACGCTCTTCATGACCGACATCTATATGTACCTCTGCTTTTCTAGATATTATGTTTCTTAAGTCATTTGCTGCATCTATACTAAGAAATACTTCATTCATTAGTCTTAGGTGCATTGTTGGAAAATTCTTAGGATTTACCCTATCCTTTATGTAGAAGAACTTTCCGCCACGACCTGGATAATGAATGCATATTACAGTAACAAATGATATGTGGCTTGGAAGAACTTGAGAATCAGATCCTACTGCAATTTCTGCATCAGAAAAAGCCTCAGATAGTATTTCTGATTTAAAATCATCATATGTTACTACTGTCTGATCTGGACGCCTAATTGTAGATGTTTGTAGCATAATAAGTATAAAAATATTACTATGGTTTTATTATATAAAAAAATAAAGTAAGAATATTTCATCTTACTTTATTTTTTATTTATAAAATAAATTATAAAATTATTAACTACCTAAAAGACCTTTTGTCTTATATTTTAATTCATCGCTGGTTCCAGGTTTATATGTTGTACCGCTCATTGCCTGCTGACCCTTCTGTCTGCGGGCTGCCATTTGCTGCTCAACGCCTGGTTCGAATTCAAACTCACTATTGTCTTTAAAGCTTGTTGCCCTGCCTGCATAATCTTCCTCAGCTGGTACCGCTATCTGGTTGCGAAGAAGTGCTTTTGCTGGATCCGCTGATCTTCCAGCAGTTGGCTTATAACTCTTTAGATCTGCAGCATATCCTGCTCCACTTCTGCCCAATCCAATACTTGATGGATCAAAGCTTGCTGGATTTTGGCTAATGACTATATTATTATAGATGCTTGAGAGAGCATCTTCTGACTTCTCCCATCCCTTTCCAGACCCACCAGTCATTTGAATGAGGGCTATTGCCTGTTCCTGTCCAAAGTCTTTTGGAGTAAGTTCAAGTCGAATCATATTTCTTTTCTGCTGAGAATACCATGATGTGAATCCAGAGAATTCTTTATTTGCAGGATTTGTGCTCTGCCATACCTGCTTAACTCTTGTATTTAGCTCTGTATTAACTTTTCCAGTCTTTGGATCTTTTGCGGTAGCAATGTATCTTGCCCATGAGTCTCCACCGCCTGTTCCCTTGCCAGATCCACCGCCGGATGCACCACCTCCTCCACCGCCAGAAGAGCCTCTACCACCGCCAGAGCTTGCACCATTCCCAGCGGCACTTGTGGCTGCAGTCTGATCCTTTAGCTTTACAGAATAGACTGGAAGGGTAGGGGCACTAGCATCAACAACTGGAGTGCCATCTTTTTTGCGAAAAATTTTGCCATTTGGATCAAGTCTTAAATGTGCAGACGTAGTAATTTGCTTTCCAAACTCTAGAATTCTTCCCTGAGGGCTTCCTCTTAGGAAAGTTACCATTTCAAATGAAGTTGGAAAAGCACCTTCAACTAATAATATATTTGAGTATCCCTTATTTTTTAAAAAGCTTCCATAGCCTCTATATTCATACCAGCCGCCAGTAGCTTTATCTACAAAATATACATTATTTTGATTTTCTATTGCCTTTATATCAAGCTCTGTAATGCTGGAAGAGACCATAGCAGCAACTTTATTAAGGTATCTGTCAAGAACATCTGCCTCTTTTGTTAAGCCTAATGAATCTAATTTATTTGCAATGCTGGCGAGCTTTCTAATTTCCATAAAATCTCCAAAATTAATTGACAGTTAATACAAAATATATTTCAATATTAATATATTTTTTAAATCTATGCTAATACTATACTATAAAATATTGGAGATAATATGAGAAAGAGAGCGGCCGAAACACATAACAAAGAAGATGAAGATTTTTCATTTAATATTAGTGATGATGAATACTCTCAGCTTCCAGAGGCAGAATTAAAAAAATACCTTGGACTTATGAAGGCACTACAGAATTATTATCAGCACGCACACTGGATATCAAAAGGCGAACCATACTATGCCGATCATCTTCTTTTTGAAAGGCTATATGGCTCTCTTAATGAAGAGATTGATACTCTTGCAGAGAAGATGGTTGGTGTCGGTGGTGATCACTTTGTATGTGTAAAGACTGTAATGGCAATAACATCAAAAATACTTTCTCACGTTCCAGAGATGGATAGAAATACTCTCGGATATGAAATGGTCCAGACATCTTTAAAGCTTGAAAAGATGTTTCTAGCATATACAAAGAAGCTATACACAAAGATGAAAGAAGACGGATCCCTTACATTGGGCTTTGATGACATGTTAATGTCCCTATATAATGATCACGAAGGAAATGTCTATCTTCTTGGCCAGAGGATTAAAAGAGCGTAATATATTGGTATGAAACCAAGAATAGATCTAACAATAGAAAGGCTAATTAAGTCTAAATTTAGAACAATAGAAAATGCAATGAAAGATAAAAGAATATCTGCACTACTTAAGGGTGGTGCAGATATTTCTGTATTATCAAAAAGAGATAAAACATTACTTATGGTTATTCTTACCTCTTAATATTCATCTATCTCATCAAATCCTGCTGAATCAGGATTCATTGCAGACATTATTACCTCTAGCTTCTCCCTTCTTTGGTGGCTGCCATAGTTTCTATATTGACGTATCCATTCTTCATCATATTTTCCTCCGCCATACTTTTCCTTACCCTCTACCAGATATCTCTTTGATATTCTTTCCAGTCTATCATCAGGAATTGTATCAAGTTTGATAGAATCTATTAGTGATAAAAAGTTTTCAATATATACCTCATCTGGAACTTTTGATTGCTCAGCATATCTGATTAGTTCTTCTAGGTGTGATCTAATTGAATAATCACTTAGCTCTTTAGTGTACCATTTATAATTACTTTCATCATAAACTTTTGGTCCATTTAAATCTAAATATTCTCTAATGTTTTGAATTGATAAAATCTTATTAATATTATTGACGCACCACTCTCTTGCAGTATTTCTTATTACTTCTGGCTCGCCAGATGGGTACACAAAATATCTGACTATATAATTTTCTTCCTGTGGATTATTAGGATCTCCAAATTGTTTGTTTAAAAATATGGATTTAAATTCTTCTTTTTTACTCAATATCTTATTACATATATCAACTATTTTATTTATGAATGGCATGAAGAACTTTTCTGCAGCTTCAACATCATTATAGCTAAAATTATACCATGACAATAATGCACTATTAATTGGCTGTTTATCACTAGCTATATCATCTCTAACTCTTTCTATATACCTATAAAATTCTAAAACTTTACCTGAATCATATGTACTCTTAAAATCCATACCTCTAGAGTAGCTGCCAAGATCTGTTATTGTTGTTCTAAGTTTGTAAATTAAAGACTTTATCCAATCATTTCTATATGAGCTTGATAGATAGGCCTTATCCCATATTCTCTTATCTGTCTCTTCATTATATATTTTTTCAAGCTGTTCAATTGTTGCTTGCTCTGATAATATTGTCGAATATGCTATTTCTGTTAGGCTTGCTGATTCTGGCTCAACCTTCTTTGATGTTGATGGCGAATGTGATCCAAAGCTGGGATAATTCATTACCTCAACTGGAACATCAGTAGCTGAATCAAGTGCCGCAAAGGCCTCATTCGCAGATGAATATTGGTTATTGTAGCCACCACCAGCATCTCTATCTCTTGTTTTTGAGAAGTAAATCATTTTAACTAAATCACCTGGCTCCATCTGATATGGCAATTTCAGAACCCATTCTTTCTCATATCTATACATATCTGCAATCCATGGATTCTTTAGATAATTTTCATCAACTGGCTTTCCAGACTGCTCTCGTATACGTTCAGTTGTTACTATATTTCCATAGTTCATTTTCTTTGCGCCACTTCTTTGTAATTTCTTTGCATCAAAAACAAAGATGGTATCACCAAATTTTGCTGCAACACTAAGATCTGTTGTCAAGGATAGCCTTGTGAAGGCCCCTGCACCAACAAATACTCCAGATCTTAAGATTGATATTGCATTTCTTAATTCACTTCCATGATAGAAGAATCCCTCGTGTGCAGAAAACTCTCCAGATGGAAGCCTCATCAATCTTTCATTATCTCTATCCCCATATTTATCTTTTGGCTTTGTTGCAAATCTTGATGCATAATTCATCATTTCTATTGCAACCTTTTTCTCTCCAATTCTAGATATCTCTTTTATTGCATAATTAAAAAATTCATGAACAGCATTTGAAACCTTAAATCTAAAACCTTGATAATCTTCACCCTGCTCTTTTGTAGAAATAGTTGGAATCATTACTGATACTTTTTCCACTAAGTCTTTTACCAGCTGCTCTGATTGTCCTCCCACCTTTGGAAGTAATCCGCGTAAGTAATCTCTTATCCAATCAAGCTCATCAATTCTATTCTCAAATAACTGAATACCCTGCTCTTCCAAATTATCTTTTGTAAACTTAACTCCAAAGTGAAGATTCTGCGGTAGATCAGATAAGCTGTACCATTTTGCTTTATCATTTTCCCAGTTCAACTGAAAGCTAGAAGATATTCTCTTCTTTTCTTCTAGGGGAATATCATAAACAAATGTTTTATATACAAATCCACCATCTCTAAACTCTGTTTCGCCAATTAGAGTCATCTTGCTATTATCTAATGAAGTACCGCCTCTTGAAAATAGCTCCTCGTCAGCTTCTCTGAATGCTGCCTCCAAAAAGTCATCATCTGAAAATCCAGATTGATCTATGTCCTCTCTTCTGTGCCATCCCTCGCCCTTGCTTAGAGCACCGCCTGGAATTCCCCAAGTCATTGGCTGTTCTACATGCTGAGATCTTTTGAGCATTAAAACAGTTCCATCCTCTTTACATGTAAGAAGAAGTCCTGCTCCACCCTTTCCATAATAAGTTGTTGCAATCTTAGATAAATCTTTTGCAAGCTTTAATATCTGATCACTGCATGATGCATTCTTTATAATAATATCATCTGAGCAATAGAGATCTTTAAGCATAGAAACTCTTAAAATCTCTTCTCTGGCACCAACCATTTGAAGAGATTTTAAGAGTTTATTTATGGCCAAATTTTTGGCCATTATTTTAGTGGTCCATTGAGTCTAGTAGAGCTTTAATTAGCTCTACCTTGTCAGCATTTGAGAATGATGTGCAATAGGTGAGGCATTCTTCGACTGAGTGTTCGCCATCATCGTCTTCAGACTCTTCCTCTTCTTCATATTCCTCATTGGAATCATCTTCATCTTCGCTTCCCAAGAATCCGAAGTCCGACTCTTCGTCGCTCTCTTCCTCTTCCATTTCGTCCATATCCTCATCAAGCTCTTGAGCGACTTTCTGCATTATCTTGTCCATAAGATCTGCTTCAACGTGAAAACCAGCCTGATCCAATTCTGCTGCTGCCTTAATTATATTCTTTATCATAAAAACTCCTTTAAAAGTCAATCATATTATACTTTCAATATTGATAGAAAAAGAAATAGAATACTATTATTTTTGAAAAGTATTATATGAAAGAGGCTACAATGAATTTTGGCAGATTAATAAAGTACGCTCAGGAAAAAGATATAAAATTAATAAAGGGCTGGAAGGATGACTATCAAAATACAATGTGTGTATTTCAGATATCAGGAAAGAAATTTGGCCTCATAAGGATGGGCAGTGATTGGTTCTACTTTCTTGGAATAGGATCATCTGGAAGCACAAAGGAAATGCCTGCCGGAAGAGGAGACTATCTTATAGCCCAGATGATAGGTGATGAAGACTCACAACTTCTATCTTCTATAGTTGATAAAGAAAGTCAAACTTTATTAAAATTAAATAATAAAACCGGATCTGCTTGGGCACCAAAAAATGAAATGCAGAGAGAAAAGCTTGCAAATCTAATAGATGATTCAGGTGAAATAAATGATTATCTCTCACAAATAGGAATATTATATACCGAAGGAGATAAGATGATATTTGGTGAGGATATTACCGGAGAGGATATTTTAAAATGGAAGTTACCGGAAGTATCACAGCAGAATTCAAAGCCACAATCAAAAGGAAATAGTTTGATACAAAATACAGCCAGCAATATTCCAAAAGACCAAGAGGAACTTTGGAGAGATAAATTTTTAAATACAGCAATGTCTCAAATTGGAGTTCCATATTATTGGGGAGGAGATGATCCAGGAACTGGATTTGATTGCTCAGGTCTTGTTCACTGGTCGCTTGATAAATCAGGTTTAGTTCCTGGTGCTCCAGATGATGTTGCTGCAGGTCAAATGAACTTGGGAACGCCAATACAAGAAGGTGAATTAAAGAAGGGAGATCTTATTGGATTTAGAACTGCAAAGGGAGTTCCACACATTGGAATCTATACTGGAGAGGGAACATCTTATGTTTCAGCCTCAGGAGGAGGAAGAAATACACACGGAGATAATCCAAAGGCAAAGGTTCAACTTGGAAGCTATACAAGATATGGTGCTCCAGCCTTCTTTACTTCAATAGCACCGCTTATACAGAAGAGAATTTCTTCAAAAAATATATCTTAATTAAATAAAAAAGGGGAGGCAATAAAATGCCTCCCCTTTGACTATAAGGCTATATTAGCCTTTCCAAACCATACATCTTTCTATATCACCTTTGATTGCATCAAGAACTTCGTTTGGAGACTTATCCATACCAGACCACTCTCCACCCTTCTTCTCTGTGTACCATGCCTTATATGATTCAAAGCTATTATCTCTTCTTCCGGCTGATTCATCAACCTTTGAAAGCTCATTCCAGGTAGTCTTTATTGTTTCGCCTACTGAGCCAACTCTGGCTATGTATTCATCCCAGGTTTTTGCACCAGGATTTACTTTGCGAACTGGAGAAGCTGGCTTCTTTTTCACAACAGGCTTACCTTCACCAGCTACGAAAGGATAAACGGTCTCTCCCATTGTCATTGGTGTGTCATTTTTTGGTGGAATAATGCGCATCTTTTCTTCTGGCTTTGGCAGTTCACCCTCTCTTGAAAATGTTGCTCTCCAATTCTTAGCTACAATCCTTAAGCTCTTTATTACTGGATAATATCTATTGATGTCTAGCTGAGCTCCAGACCTGCTATCATTATCCCATGTTCCATTTGGAAAGCTCTTTATATGCGCTTGCATATCATCTGCAAGCTCTTCAAAATCATCTGCAACAAGATTATGCATCTGTTCAGTAGATGCAAATGTTGAACTCTCTATATTTCTAATATACCAGTTCGCAAAGTCAGCACGATTTGTAAAGTCTGTTTCCGAAACCTTTGCAACATAATTTAGCATCTTTACTAACTCATCGATACATGTGGCCATTCCCTTTGAGCTATTTAATACCATGACATTTGATATCATAACATAATCAAGCCACTTTACCATTGCATTTGCAATATCTTGTGGTGGAGCAAATCCTGATGCACCTTCAATTGTGCCACCGAACTGAGCAATTCCGGCAACCTTTGTTATATATCTGTCCAATATGTCGGCTTCTTTTGTTAGTCCAAGGGCGTCTAACTTATTAGCAATCTTTGCAATATTCTTTATCATAAAATCTCCTTAATTAAGTCTCTACTATATTTTAATATTATTAGATTTTTTATTAGCAATTAATTATAAAACAGAAATAGCCTCTTCGTCTGCGCCAAGATATTTTCCAGGGGTAATTAAGAGTCTCAGCATTTTCCTACAAATCTCCAATCTTATTTCTTTTATTAGTATTTATATAAAACCCTAATATTAATCTAATCAAAAAACTCCACATTTCTCCACCTTTTTCCATTTAAAAAACCGGCTGAATATCAATAGAATATTTTTGTAGGAATTTCAACAAAATATACATAATTATACCCTATTTCTACTAAATCAATAAATCCCCTGATAATCAAATCTAAATTAATACATTATTTCTATACATCAAATATCCAACCTAATCTGAACAGAATACCCCTATAGCCAATACAAACTTATATCCCTATAACAATAGGTATACACTAGGTACAGAAAGGAAATAATCACTACAAGAAACATACAATACTATAGGGAGAGCAGAATACACTATAGGGAATACTATAGGGAAATAAACAGGAGGGCTAGGTATACTAGGTAAGTAAAGTAAACAAAGTACACTAGGGAAACTAGGTAGGCTAGGTAAACAAAGTTTGTAAAAATATGCCTTAGGGGGAAAGGGGGGAGTGTGGGAGTGGGAAAGAAAATAAAGGAAAGAAAGAAAAGAAATAAGAGGGAAATAAAAATATGCCTTTAAATATGCTTTAGCGGTGCGCGCGGCGCGCGCGTGGCTAACTCCCTGGCTATGCCTTGTCAAGTGTATAAGCGGAGAAAGTTGATACTACGATGCAGATAAATGAAACAGTTAGACCGTGATCTATGATATAGCGGTGGTGTAGCAGGGAACACGGTATGCCGGGATAGCAACCCGGCCCCTAGCCCCTTGACACCGTATGCGATCCAGCGTTATAGGGTTGCACGGTCGCCGTTACCGTCTAGCGGCTTCTATCCTCTTCCGAGGTGTTTCAATGGCTTCCCGCCTTCTTCCCCTCGCGGCTCGCACGCCGCGTACCGCTCCCCCGTCCTCCACCCGCGCCTTCAACGGGCACGGGGCGCGTCACGAGAGTGAAATGGTGCGCCGCATTGCGGTGATCTTCGCTCGCATCGCCCCCCGGCTCGCGGGCCTCTCCCGCATGGTCGCGGAGCAGGCTTTTCGCGACCTCTTTCCCGGTGTTCCCTTCGCGAATGAAGGGAACGACGGAGGGCGTGGCACCGCTCTGATCGACGGCTACGTCGCGGACGGTAGCGTTGCCTACGGGGGCCACGTTGTCGGGTTCAAGTCCCGCACGGCTACCGAGGGCAAGTCGCTGCCCTCCAAGAACTTCGACGTATTCGGGCCTAGCCCGAACGTCGCGCTGGCCCTCGCGGGCCTCTCCCGGCTCGCTCGCGAGGGCAAGCCCTTCCCCGTCGTCTGCTTCATGCGGACGACTTGCGAGGGCGCGAGCGCAACGTCCATCGGTGACCTCGCGAGCATGAAGGTGCTTGCGTGGGCGGGCGTCGATCTCCCGACGATCTACGCGGCGCAGATCGCGAAGGTCAAGGCCGAGGGCGCGCCGTCCGTCACGATCAAGACGGGGAAGAACGCGGGGACGTACCCGTGGGGAACGTGGATGGGGTTGCCCGAGCGTCCTCCCGGTATGCCTTCGGTGGGTGCGGGTGGATACCCCGGCATCACCGTCTACGTCACTCACCCGAGCGACGACGGTGCTCGCGGCTACCGCACGCTCCGCGTAAGCCTCCGCGAGCAGACGTTCGACCTCGCGAGCGGGGAGGACGGGATCGCCCGCTGGCTCCGTGACGAGGGGTTCCCGACGCGAGCGCGCAAGCGTTAGTCGGGCGGCGGGGGGAGGGGTGCCCGTGACCCCTCCCGCTCCGGAACACGGCTCCCCTATCGGGGAAGGGTTGCAAGCCCCAAGCGTGGACGCGCATAGTGCGCCGAAACGTAACGTGGAGCACGGAGGTTTCAATGAAGGAAAGCGCAGGGTTTCCTTTCTCTCACTACGCCCCTGCAGGCGGGTGCGTGTGCTGGTACTGTGGCAAGTCTGGCGAGCGTTTCGCCCGTTACGATGTCACCCGCAAGGGTGGCACGATCTACGACCGTGTGGTCGCGGAGGTGTGCCCCGACTGTGAGCATAAGGCTCGCGAGGGTGAACGCGGCGAGGGTTAGGCGAGCGTGTCTGTGGGGAACAGACGTTAATAACTCCCCACCTTAATGCGGAAAGTCCGGTCACAATCCCGGCTGCGTGTGTATGTGACACACGTTCGCAGAGTGGGGTTTCAATGTTTGACGTGTTCTTCGATAGTCACGGTGGCGGTTGGATCACCTGTCCCGCCGATCATCCCGAAGCGGTCGCCTTCGGGCCTTCCGGTACGGCTCGCCCCGTGCCTGTCACCTACTCCAACGTGCGCGAGCGCACCTACGTCGGTGACGACGGTTGGGTCTACCTCGATGGGCCGGGATGGGACGCTGAGGGTCGTCCGGTCTATTACGGTTGACACACGTTCCCGTGGGCAGGGGAGGGTAAACATTCTGCCTACCTTAATGCGGGAGGACTGGTCGCAACCCCAGCCACACACACAGTCCGTGTGTGTTTCGCAGAGCGAGGTTTCAATGAGCGAGACGGCTGGCCGCTGGACGGCTGCTGACTTCGGTGGCAACACCGAGTTGTTTCAGATGATCAATAGGGTTGTTGGTGTCTCCAATGGAGAAAATGCGGGTCACTGTTTCTTGCGCTTGTTTGAGCGCGTGCAGGGCAACGCACACTGGGTAGTGTACGAGCGTGCCTGCAGTGCCATCCTTGAGTGTGTGGAGGCGTCCGACGCCTTCCCGAGCAAGGAAGAATGGGAGCGTTGGAACGCGGCTGCGGAGTTGATCCGCAACTTCGACAACGAGTGAGTGTGTGTCTGTAGGGATCAGACGATAATAACTCCCTACCGTAATGCTACAGACCAGTCACAAGTCCGGTCGCACACGCATGGGGCGTGTGTCAGCAGAGTGGGGTTTCAATGCAGGTTTTTCTCGCCCGTGCGCACACCATGTACGAGGGCAGCAGCGTCCTAGGTATCTTCGCAACACTTGAGGCGGCTATCGCTTGCATCAAGAAGGAGGTGCCAACCTATTCTTGGCTGAAGGAAGGAGAACTGAAGGGTAAGATCGTGTACAACCTCACGGATGGGCACGATAGTCTGCAGGTTCTGGTCTACGAATTGCAGGGTTAAATAGGCCAGCCGCCCTTCGGGGCGGCTTTTTTGCGTTTGTGCGTGTAACCTTTCCCTATTCCGGCATAACGTCGTAAGTGCGGCAATATTGTTTGTTTTTGTCGATGCAGTTACATACGCACTTATATTCTTTTTCTCCCTAGGAACATTTCCTATTTTACTGTCACTTGCGACGTTTCTATTCAGGCATAAAAAAGGCCTTGACAGATCTCGAATGACGGGTTATATTATACGCCGTTTCTTTTTTGCACACACGCTCGCGGTATGCCGTAATAAACTTTTTGTCGGAATAACTTTCCACTTGACACCCGTGACCGAATGGGTTAGCCAATCGCCCTAATGCCGTAATAACTTTTTTCTCTACCACCCTTGACAGGTGGCACGGACGGTGTATGCGTGTGCGGAGTATGCCGTAATAAAAAAGTTTCTGCGCCCCCTTGACAAGTGGCGCTAATGCTATAGCACCCTAGACGGTATGCCGGAATATACACAGGCGCGAGTTCCCGAAAAATAATCAGTTAGACCGTGATCTATGATATAGGTGGAGTGTCGGAAGGGAAACCCCGGAAGACTACCCCAAAAAAAACGAGGGGCGGCAGCAAAAAAAAGGTTGCACCGTCCCGCTGGGTAGGCTAATCTCACCCTGTCGGAATGAACCGACTTTCTCTCTCGGAGACTTCATGCTTCTCATCTTCCCACCTCGCCTCACGCTCACCGTGGTTCGTGGCCTCCCCGGTGCTGGCAAGACCACCCGTGCCGAAAGCATCTCTGCGAAGACGGGCGCGGCGCTCGTTTCCGCTGACGACTTCTTCACGGGTGAGGACGGTGTGTACCGTTTCAACCCGTCCATGCTTCCGCAGGCGCACGCCGCCTGTCAGGGTGAGGCGCGTCGTCTGCTCGCTGGCGAGCGCGATGTGGTGGTTCACAACACCTTCACGCAGGGCTGGGAGTTGACGCCTTACATTCGCATCGCGGAAGAGGTCGGTGCGGCGATTGAGGTGATCGATATCTTCGACGGTGGATGCTCCGACGAAGAGTTGTTCAGTCGGAATGTTCACGAGGTTCCGCTCGCTGGCATCGCTGCGATGCGTGCCCGCTGGGATGCCGATCTGCTTGCCGCGCAGATCGCGGAGCCGCGTGCGCCGTGGGAGCGTGGGTGAGATAGGGTAGGGGGACAGGGAGGGGAGCCGCAAGGCTCCCCTTTTTGTTTTTGTGTGTGCGTGCTTGATTATTCCGGCATATTCGTGCGCGTGCTACTGTATGCCGGAATAGTGTAGGTTAATATTCCGACATTTCTTTCTTTCGCATTACGCTTGATTTTTTTCGTTCAGTCGGATATGGTGACAGGAAAAAGGTCTAAAACCGAAGGTAAGATTTTGTCGGAATATAGGTAGGGAGACACTCACGAAAAAAGATCAGTTAGACCGTGACCTATGATATAGAGCGAGTGTCAGAGGACGGTCACTCATTCACGGAGGTTTCAATGGATACTTTCTTCATGCATTACTCGCCGGATTTTTTCAAGGGTCAGGTTCGTCAGGGAGTGATCAAGGGTTTCGGGATCGGTGCTGACGTTACAGAGTCTTTCTCTGAAGATGTTAGACCGCCGCTTCGGGCCGTGGTCGTGCAGTCGGTTAGCAGGTCGCCAAAGAAGAACGTCTGCGTTCAATTCACGTTCTCTGACAAGGATCATTCTTGGGAATGGTATTTCGAGAACAACGGAAGCGGAGACGTACAGTTTGCAAGGGAACAGTATGAATATGACAGGCAGGAAACAGCCTGATCATCTACCGCCCTTCGGGGCGGTTTTTTTGTGTCTGTGTTCAGGCGGTATGCCGGAATAATCCCCATGTGTTATTACGGCAAAAAGGGGGAAGTCCCCCAGAGACTAGCCCTCTCCACCTCCAGCCCAACCAACTACCAAACAGAATACGGAAAGAAAACCGAGCAGAATTAGATTTTCCATTTTGCCTCCTGCCTACATGTATACTGGTGCTCACTATCTGTCCACTAAAAAGCGAAGATAGATCCAAGAAAAACTGATCCTCCCATAAGAAAGAGAAGATACCCGACCGCGACGATATCCTTCATTTTTGCCTCCTACTTACTTATAACCTTCTCTCTTTATTCTGCAAGAGATTTTATAAAATAATATTAGTAATTTATGCCGGAATAATCTCAATGCGTTATTCCGACATAATAATCTCTCTATATGCCTTGCACCTTTCATCGGGCGGGATACAGGTACTTGTCGGGAGAAACCCCCCGACGCGGAGTGTCCACATGATCGCCCCCGTTTCCGATACTGCCTTCGAAAGCGTCCTCTTCGATATCGAAAACTTCCCGATGACTTCGATGCGCGCTACCGCCGCACGCACGGGCCTTCGCTATCACACCGTCACTCTCTGCGTCCGTCACATGGTCGCGGAGGGCGCGGTGGTTCGCCGTCGCATCGGTCAGGTTCGGGGAAAGGGCTCGACCTACGCGAACATGATGAACGATAACTTCCGGTTCTAATCGGCAGGTTATCCGGGCCAGCCTTCGGGCTGGCCTTTCGGTTTGTTTGCCGCAATAGTTGGATCTGAAATGTCGGAATAACTTACTCTACTATTCCGACATAAAAAACTTCTTCCGGGCCTTGCATCCTATGGGCACCTTGATACAGGGACTTTGGAGGTAATCAATGCTGTCTTTAGTCGCTAACTGCGAGTGCTGCGGAGAGGAAGTGTGGGGCATGTCCCCCGCCGTCTCCGGCGTCCTCTGTCTCAACTGTCAGTACGTTGCTCGTCGCGCCGCTGAAGAGGAAGCGGCGCTGGATCACCGCGATCCTCCCGGTGTCGCTGGCCCCGGCTGGACGGCTCCTACCGACTGATAGTGTGGAGGCTAGGGGAGGGGAAACCCTCCCTGATGCCTCGCTTTGCCGGAATAGTCCATCCTAGTTATTCCGACATAATCGGAGAGATTTATTCTTGACGGTTACTAGCACCATGATACACTGCCTTTGGAGGTTCCGAATGTCCTACGTCATCCCTTCCCCTGAACAGATCGCGATCAATGAAGCGGAGGCCCGCGCCGCTTTCCCTATCGGCACCCGTGTCGTCGGGCAGGACGGTCACGCTGGAAACATCGCGTGGCATCCTATGCCCGATAGTATCGGTCAGATCTTCATTCTCGTCCGCTGGGATCGTCCCCTGCCGTGGGCGCGAGATCATTACGAGGGGTATGCTCGCCTCTCTCATCTTCGGAGGGAGTGAGGGCTTCGCCCCTTCGGGGGTTTTGCCCTAATACATAGAGGTAGTATTCCGACATATTGGGCAATCTTTTTTCTTGACGGCGATACATGCCGTGATACACTCTTTCTGTAGGGATCATCCTACAAAACCCGGAGTGTTCAAGATGATCAAGTGGGCGTTTGTTATCGGCAGCATGGACGACTTTTCTGACCTCGCCGCTTTGAGCGATGCATACGATAAGGGAACGGTCTTGGACTACAATGCTTCCGTCTTTCACTTTGAACTTCCGGCTGGAAAGGTTGGCGATTTCTGGGAGGCGGATCTTGCCACTCTCGTCGGGTACGGTATGGCGTTTGAAAACGACTGGTGCGCGGACGGTACCCTTTCTTTTGTAGTCAGGCTGTAGGGGATGGTGAGGGGGCTACGGCCCCCGCTTTTCTTTTGTATGCCGGAATAATGTGTTGTCCCTGTATTATTCCGACATAAAAAGTTATCTTTCCCCCTTGCATTATTCTTGTGAGCGGATATGTATTCATGCGGAGGACAGAGAATGACTAATCGCGAAGTCGCAGCAGCGTGGTGGAACGGTCGGAAGGCGAGCGCAAAGCACCTCAAGACTGACGGTCGCAACCTGTGGTCTTACAACCTCTTGATCGCGACTGTGAAGGACGGTAACCGTGTGGTGTTTGACTACACCTCGCGCGGAGGGCACTTCTATTCTGTGACCACATCAAAGCATGTCGGTATGGCGGCGCGTCACGGTAACCTCGTATCGCCGGAGTGAGTTAGGGAAGAGTTAGCCGCCTTCGGGCGGTTCTCTCTTTCTTTTGCCGGAATACCTGTAGCGATTATTCCGACATAACTTTCTTCACTATTTTCTTGACGCACCCTAGAACCGTGATACAGTACTCATGAGGAGGTAAGATAAGATGGACTGGAGAAAGACGATGAAGTTTCAGCGTGACCAGTTTTGGGCTATGCGTCCCAGCAAGAATGATCTGATCATGCTCGCTTTTTCTGCCCTGTTTTCCGTAGTATTTATCTCGGCCTATTGGTCGCTCGCGGTGATCTACGAAGTCTTTTTTTCTTGACACTCTCTAGAGCCGTGATAAGGTATTGGAAGGAGGCAAGGATCATGAACAACGAGATCGATTGGGAAAACGCTTTCTTTCTTTTCGCATACGTCGGGTGCCCGCTGCTCGCCATTGTATCGGTGCTGGCAAGTCAGATGGCGCAGGGCTAGGGTTCGTCCCGCTTCGGCGGGTGGCTTTTGCCGCAATAAGTAATGTCGGAATAACTTTATACACTATTGCGGCAAAAGCGCAGGGAGCGCGCTAACACGCTCCCTCTTTCCTTACCAGTCCCACCAGAAAAGATCTTCAAGATCTTCCTTCACGATCTCCTTTTTCCAGACCCGGAGAGGCATTTGTTCAGTTGGAGCATCGGAGGTGTCCTCGTCCCATTCGTCCACGATGCCCGACCCACCTTCCTTCCTTTCCATGCTCACCTCGCACGATCTACTTATCCACTCCCCTTGCATCGTCAAGAGGAAAGTTGAGGTCTTATGTCGGAATACATTATGTCTGAATAATCTGGAGGCACTATTCCGGCATACAGGCTCCCGAAAAATAATCAGTTAGACCGTGATCTATGATATAGTGAGGGTGTCGGAAAGACCCGACACCTAACCTCCCCACGGAGAATTCAACATGCAGCCCGACGCACGCACCGCCAAGTCCCTTCAGATCGTGGAAGATATCGTCGCGATGATCGGTGATCAGACCGACGAAGCGAAGGGTGGCGAGGTCTTCCGCCGCTGGCTCAAGTACCAGCAGGCGTTTTGGCGTTACTCGTGGAACAATACCGTCCTCATGGCGGTGCAGGCCCACCAGTACGGGATCACCCTGTCTAACGTCGGAGGCTCCACGAAGTGGAATTCCCTTGGACGCAAGGTGAAGGGTGAAGAGTGGAACCGTCGCCTGTGGATCCTCGCCCCGATCTTCAAGACGATCACTGACAAGGTGACGGGGAAGGACAAGTCGATCCTCGCTGGCTTCCGTTCCGTTTACGTCTTCGATCAGTCGCAGACTGAAGGCGAGGAAGCCCCGACGCTGGACTACCGCGCGAAGGGCGACGATCAGGGGCTGGTCGCTGCGCTGGAGAACGTCTACCGTGATAACGGTATCACCCTTGAGTACCGTCACCCGGTTCTCATGGATGCACTGTACGGAGGCGCGAAGGGAGTGAGCATGGGTAAGACCGTGCATGTTTCCTCCGCTCTTCAGGGTGCAGAGAAGGCGGGAACGCTCGCGCATGAATTGGCTCACTCTCTCATGCACTTCCGCGATGACAACACGCTTGACCGTGAGCACTCCCGCTCCACTGCGGAGATCGAAGCGGAGAGTGTGGCCGCGTGTGTGCTTGGTGCGTGGGGCTTGGATAGCCAGCCCTCCTCGCTCTACATCGCTTGCTGGGGTGGCGACAGCAAGAAGATCCGCGATAGCATGACGCGCATCGCAGGGACGAGTAAGACGATCCTCTCCGCGATCCTTCCCGCAGAGAAGTGATGGTCTGAAAGACCTAGGGGGCTTCGGCCCCCTTTCTTTTTTTTGTGTGCGCGCTTCCGTTTATTCCGGCATTACCTGTAGTTGGAGAGCAGGATTATTACGGCAATTGATACGAGGTTCAGGAGAATAAGGGTTGCAATATGCCAGCGTAATTCCAGCCACTTTTCCTTTCTACCCTCTAGGTTACCTCTCCAGTATGCAGACGCGAGCATGATCGGTAAGCCGGAATAAGGATTTGTCGGAATATCCTCATCCACCCACTCACGCTCGATCTCTTTTTCTTTTTTCCAAGAGTCAAGAGACACTATCTTTTTATCTTCATCCATGTTATATGGTACTAAATGCCGTAATAACTTTTTGTCGGAATAATTTTGCATGTGTATTCCGTCATAAAAATTCTCGCACGCATACACTTTTTCCTTGACCCTCCATCTCACCGTGCTATATTCATGGGGCAGGGAGAAAAGAGGAATGGAAAACGAAATCGAAAACCTCATCGGCAAGACGATCCTCGCGGTGGAGGGGATGAAGGAGGGAAATAAGGAAATCATCTTCCGCACGGACGGCGGTGTGCTCAAGATGTACCACTGGCAGGACTGCTGCGAGAGCGTTTATCTGGAGGATGTGACGGGCGATCCTTCCGATCTGATCGGTGGAATTGTGTCCGTCGCGGAGGAGCGTACCGAAACGAGGAGCGGCGGTTACGCTGTTTACGAATGGACTTTTTACACGATCCGCACTAGCAAGGGGGACGTTGATCTCCGCTGGTATGGATCGAGTAATGGCTATTACTCCACCTCCGTTTACTTGGAATGGGAAGGGGTTAAGGAATAATAAGAGGAGTGGTAGAGGATAGGGGAGCCTGGCTCCCCGCCCCTTTTGGGGCGGCTTTTGCCGGAATAATAAAATTTCGGAATAACATAATAGGTATTCCGACATAAATATTTAAAAAAAATTTGAGCCAGACCCTTGAAAAGATCTGGCTTCCCGGTTATATTACTTGATTGGGATAAGACGGTTCAACCACATCGTGTCAATGCGTCCATCCTCAAACTTGATAGCCGCTTGCTGGCGGAAGTCTACGCGCTGATAGTGGCCGGTGATATCCGGAATTCCCGTACCATCCTTTCGGATAGGAACCTCGGAGGGGAAGGCCACGCGGACGGTCTTTCCGCTATCAATTCCAGAGCCTTCCGCGATACGAACCTTCATGCCGGGGAGAATTCGGTGAGCCATGTTCTTCTTGCCTCCATGAAGAATGTATCACGGAGGAATAGAGCGTCAAGAGGTTTCTCAACTCTTTTTTGCCGGAATAAGTCCCGTTGGGTATTACGGCAAAACTTCTCCCTATTTATTCCTGCATATACACTCACGCATTATTGCGGCATAAAGCGAGAGAGGGAGGTGTTCGCCCCTCCCCATTTTCTACCTCTCTTCCTTCTTCCTCGCCTCCCACTCTTTCCTTTCTTCAGCCGCCCAGCGCATCATTTCGATCTGACGACGGATAGAGGAAACCATCTCGTTCTTCGCACGCTCGCGGGACTCGCGACGGGTCTTGTCTGGGTCAATCATTCTTGCCTCCTGCAAATACATTATCACGGCTCATGGAGAGGTCAAGTGAAATCTTTAAGTATTTATGACGGAATACCTTTTTGTCGGAATAACCCCATAGACTATTCCGGCATAACTTTCTTCAAGAAACCTCTTGCACGGATTTGGAGAGGGGTTATTCTGTATCTGCCAGCGGGGGGACCGAAACGCTCCCGAAGGCCCCGAGAAAAAAATCGGGAAGGTTCAAAAAAAAGGGTTGCGCTCTCCAAGGGGCAGGTTAAATATAAAGTGTGGCGAGGGAAGGTTCCCCTCTCGCAACGCTCAACAAGCTGGGAACATTCTGAGGTAAATCATGGCCAAGTTGTTCGTCTCCACTGTCAATGCTTCCGCTCTCAACACCGCTCGCGAGTCGATTGAGGTCGGCATGAATGACGACGGTATCGCCGTTGTCAAGGTTGCTTTCGCTCGTGGTAAGGGGACTGGTGCTCAGGAAATCCCCGTTGCTGATTTCCCCGCTGTGATCGATGCTCTCGCTGGTTACGCTGAGAATGGCATTCAGAAGTCTGCCAAGATCTTCTCTCCTGTCGATATGCTTCACGCTACTATCTCTCTGAATGAGGATGATCGTGTTACCTTCCGCGTTGGTAGCGGGAAGGGCGCGAAGCCCACGCACCTTGCTCCGAATGAGATGAGCGATGTTGTGGCTTTCCTTCGCGATGTTCTTCCGCAGGTTCAGAAGGCTGTGAAGTCTCTGAAGTAATTCAGGGTAACTGAGGAGAGGCCGGGTGTCAAGCCCGGTCTCTTTTTTTATTTAAATTTTTTTCGCAATGCCGGAATAGATTTTGTCGGAATAAACCTGTCCACTATTCCGACAAAAAATTTCTTCTGACCATCAACTTTTTCCTTGCCACGTTTCACCACCATGCTATACTGACTTTGGAGGCAGAGAGAATGTCCAACGTCGTCGTGGCCCTCGAAGAAGAGTACGGATACCGTTACTGGGTTTGGGAAACCGGGATGGACGAAGCAACCCTCGTCCAATGGCTGAAGGATCAAAAGGAGGATGATACCTTCATCTTTCTTGATCTTCCCGGTAGGCGTAAGATGATCACTATCGGTGAGTATAAGTTTCTCGCCAAGAAGGGTTGGCGTGGCATGTTCCATCAGTTAGACGACAGTTATCTGATCGCTCCCGATGGTACGAAGCACGACACGATCTATGAAGGGCCGGGAGAGGGCTTCTAGAGATTAAGGGAGAGGGGAGGGTTTCGGCCCTCCCTGTTTTTCGCCGCTTTGCCGGAATAAATATCGGAATAATCTATTCTCTATTCCGGCAAACCTTCCCTTTCGGGAAGGAAGCGGGTTACTCCTCTTCAGGAAGAGTTACAGTAGACTGCAAATCCTCCATGTCGCGGGCAGCAGCGGCACGGGTGATCCAGCCCGCAACATCATCCGTGGAAAGCCAGCCCTCCACGGTATCCCAGCGGAAACGGAGCCAAGTATCGGACTCATTCCAGATAGCGATCTCCGCATCCTTGGAATTGTGACTACCCTCCTTCTCCATGGCGTTCTTCGCGGAGTAGTAATCCTCCATCTTGTGCTCACAGTAGTTGCCGCCATGGAACATCACCGAAATGGTGAGACCATTAGCGAACGTCATCTGAAAGCCACCGTGAACCGACTTGAAGTTGCTCATCTTCCTTACCTCCAAATACAGTATATCCTAGGCCCAACGATCCGCAAGGCGAATAATGAAAAAGATTATCGTGGCGACGATGTTTAGCAGGGTATCCATTCCGACCTCCGCAGTCCATCTAACCGATCCCGTTGACCCGTCAAGCCCCTTTTTGACGGAATAGATTATGTCGGAATACTTGGCTGGTGGAATGTCGAAATAACTGAAGATTAAATTTTCATTAGACCCTTGACAAATGCCAATACCTATGTTATAAGCGTATGCCGTAATAATACGAGAAGTCCCGCGTATAACCCGTTCGATCTGATCTGTCAATAGTGAAAACGAAAAAACCGCTATCTAGGCATCAGATAAAAAACCGAGTTAGACCGTGACCTATGATATAGGGCTGGTGTCGGAAGGGAAGCGAGAGCGACCCGGAAGGCTCCCCCGAAAAAAACGAGCAGGGCAGCAAAAAAGGGTTGCACCTTGCGCTGGGGAGATTAAGATAGAAACGTGAGGGCGGGAACGGTTCCCACCGCGCCTCTCGCAACAAACCGGGAACCATCTAGGTACTACACCATGGCCAAGTTGTTCGTCTCCACCGTCAACGCCTCCGCCGTCGCCACCGCTCGCGAGAGCATCGAAGTCGGGTTGAATGACGACGGCGTTGCCGTCGTCAAGGTGGCCTTCGCTCGCGGCAAGGGTACGGGCGCGCAGGAGATCCCGGTCGCGGATCTCCCCGCGTTCATCGACGCCCTCTCCGGTTACGCGGATAACGGTATCAACAAGTCCGCGAAGGCGCTTTCCCCCGTGGATATGCTCCACGCCACCATCTGCACGACGGAGGAGGATCGTGTCTCCTTCCGTATCGGCACGGGTAAGGGGGCCAAGCCGACGAACCTCGCGCCGGAGGAGATGGGCGGTGTCGTCGCCTTCCTCCGCGAGGTTCTCCCGACCGTGCAGGCGGCGGCGAAGAAGATCAAGTAAGCGCGCGTTTAGGCAGGGGTGAGTAGACGGTAGGTCGAAAGCCCCCACCATTCATTTATTATGTAGACGTTGAATGGTGACTTTAACTTGCTAGTCTACAACTCAAACGGTCAAAGGTTGCGATAAGACCGGGCGAGGCGTGCAAGCACACGCAAAAGGAGTTAGAAACGCCTCTCACGAGGTTGCAGTAAGGGGAGAGAGGGACGCCTCTCTCCCTTTTTCGTTTTTTTTTATTTTTTTCAGACTATTCCGGCATACGAGGTGGCGCGGATTATTCCGACATAAATGATCTCAATTATTCCCTTGACGTATCCATGTGCGAGGTTAAGATGCTCATGGAGGGAAGAGAAATGGATAGCGCAGAACTCGTAGTAGGAAGGATCGACGGATACTCCACTATTCCATTGACGCTCGCGTGGGTAAACATCCTCAAGCGAAGCAAGGGTGTGGATAACCTCAAGCGTGTGTGCCTATCTCATGGTATTAACTGGGACAAGGTAATCTACGCACAGATCGAGGTAGAAGATCCTGATAATGGATTTTCTGTTCATAATCTCCTTGACTGTGCAGGCTAGGTGGGTTAGGGGCTTCGGCCCCGCTTTGCCGTAATAACTTTTGCCGTAATACTGGAATGTCGGAATAAATGCGTGTCACCATGTGACCCTATTCCGTCATAATTTTTTTTGCGTAGCCTCTCTTTTTTCCTTGCCTCCGGTAGCAGGGAGGTTAATCTGTATGTGCAGGAGGGAAAAAGAAATGGCTATCGAAAAGACCGAAACGGGCGCGGTGATCTTCACGGGTAATGACGTTAACACCTATCGCCTTCTTACGATCCGTATGGGTCTGAAGGCCGAAGCGGTTGGTATGCGTCTGACCGCGAAGGCACCCTCGTGCCTCTCTATCGTCAAGCGCGAATTCGGTTTCAAGGGTAATCGCGAGAAGGTTACCGCGCAGTTTGAAGCGATGCTGAAGGCCAATGGTATCGTGAAGTAAAGGGTAGGAGAGAGGTTGGAGTAATCCGCCTCTCTCCTCTTTTTCTTTTCCGTTTGCCGGAATAGTTCCCTTATTTTGTCGGAATACATGCGCGTGCGTATTACGGCAAAACCCCTTTCGGGGTTAACCGATCAGAGTTTAATCATATACCATACGCACCAAATTAAAATGGATATTAAGACTACACCCTGAAGATCCATTTAAGCCTCCGCTGCACCGGGAAAAGAAGCGGCTTCCATGAATACTTCTTCGCACTCCTCTTCAACATGCTTAAACATAGAGATCTCCTTCTTTGTGTGCTTCTTACCGGAAGCCCACTCATTCTGAACCATCCTATGTCCAATAACAGAATGATAGAGAATAGCCATGTTTTCGATGCGGCACCCGAAATCCGTTTCCATTCCTTCCTCCTTGCACTATGAACATAGCACGATGGATGGAGAGGTCAAGGGGTTTTTTATCAAAGTTTTGTCGGAATAACCTACCGGCGGAATGCCGTAATAATTCCCTGCGCGTGCGTGTATTCCGACATAGGTTTTCATCGGGGAGTTACCCCCGATTACTCCCCGCTCTAACTCACTCCCAGACGATCCTTCCGGTCTGATAAAAGTAGGTCTGACCATTGAAGTACCAGCGCCAAGTGTAGTTATCTTCTCCCTGCATAACGATGTAAGACCCTTCCTTCACATAGGGAGAGATTACATCGAAGAGAAGATCATCCTCTCCCAACTTTTCCCCGTCAAAAGAGAGGTCTGTAATATCGTCATTTCCATTGACGTAAGCATCCCAGCGCCAAGCGTAGAGAGCATCGGAAAGAGTCTCGGAGTTAACAACCTCATCGGTATTAACACGAGGGAAAGAGCGGATTACTTGCTCACCACTATCGGTAGGGTAAGTCTTTAGCATAAAATCCTTAATCGCCTGAAGAGCCAGTCCATGATACTCCTTCGGGATGAAGAAGTGAGACTCGGTATTCTTGATGTAGTATCCCATCCGATCCTCCTCGCTTGTTTAGTTGCTGGGGAGGTTTCCCAGCACTAGGAATATAGCACGCTACCGTGAGCGTGCAACTATTTTTTAGACCCACTATGTCGGAATAGTCCTGCCTCCTACGCATATGCCGGAATACGTGTGCAGAAAAAAATAAAAAAAAAGGATGGAGGGCTTGACACCTCCATCCTTCCCGGTTATTACCGGAGGTTCGTCAGCGTTTCCCGCGCACGATCCGCGCCATGCGGGAAGTTCGCGATCTGTGCGCGCAGGAGATCGGTGTCATAGCAGAAGTTATCAAGCGTCGGGAACGCGAGATTACTGCGGATCTCTCCCGCGCTCATCGGGAACGCCTCACCATCGGTCACGATGAACAGGGCATCATCTGTACGCAGGGATAGGAAGTCCGCGAGGTCGATGATATGCCGGGGGTATTCGCCGTCACCGTAGTCCGTAACGGCTTCCATTTCGCTTACCTCGTCATCGGTCAAGGGGCTGCGGATCGCGTGAGGCGCGATCAGAGCGAGGAAGGTAGCATCGGAGTAGGTTTCGCTCTCCCAGTCGGAAGGGAACGCGGATAGGGGGATCGTGTGAAGGGTCGCCATGTTTAGGCTCCGTTTGGGTTGTTGATCGTCGGGTTCTTCCCCCGACCTGTAGAATGTAGCACGCCTAGCACCTACGTCAAGGGCAGGGATGCGTTTTTCGATGGGCTGGAACCATCGCGAGGATTACTACCTCGCCTTACCGTGTCTCACCTATACCATAGGCGAGTGCTATCTTTAGACTTTTTAAGTGATACCATTAGACCGTCATGTAACGAAATGCCGGAATAGTGAGGGTGGAGTTATTCAGGCAAACGCTATTGGGGCAAATATAAGAAGAGGGAGAGAGTGGATGTTACTCCAACTCTCTCCCTCGATTACTACCTACTCTTCCCCTTCCTCTTCTTCCTCATTCTCACAGTCAAACTCTTCCCACCTTGTTGCCTTACCATCATTCCAGCCATAATCACCAGCAAATCCCATTCCTTCCTCGCGGAAAGAGAGATCAAAGGTAAAGGCAGGATAGAGGGCAGAAAGAGAATGCATGAAATCTGTTGGCGGTGCCCATGCAGTCTCAAAGGAGTAATCTACATACCAACGACCATCACTTCCCTGATATACTTCGCCAACACTTGGCTCCGAAGCACCCCACTTTACTCCCCAGTTCTTATGCTCCCAGTCATAGCCGGAAAGAAGATTAGGGAAACGGCCAAACCATTCGGGGTACTTTGCCGCTGCTTCCTTCAGACGGTTAGGATCGTAAGGAGCGAGCATTACCTCGCGAGGCATAGGCACAAACGCATGGAAAGAGAAAGAGGACTTATTATCACTCTTGTCTAGGAAAAGTTCATCATCACGCATGAGCATTTCCATTTGAATGGGCGTGAATGCACCCCAGTCATACCCCTCAATACGACCCTGAAACGGGCCGACAAACACATGCTCACCGCTCTTTCCGCGAGCGATGAAAGCCTCAATCTCTTCACGGCTAGGAGCAGAAACAGTCAGTTCATTTGAGCACCAGTTAGGCATCGCTTCCTCCTCTCCTTCGGGAACCGTCCATCGGTTCCTCTCCCTTCCCGAACAATATAACCGCTATCATCCAGCCGTCAACCCTAATCGTCGCCCCGATCCACTTTCCCACCGTTAGTACGCAGGGAGGGAATGCCGGAATAAACTTTTTTGCCCTAATAATTTTATGTCGGAATACCTCGCTTCCCTAGTTTTATGCCGTAATACCCAGTAATACAATTATGCCCCAATAGATTATGCCTGAATACTTTTTGTCGGAATACCTGAAGATCTATGCCCCAATAAGAAACTACTTGACAGATCGCCCCAACCCGGTTATAGCGTACGCCGGAATAGTAACACTAACTCTGAACTCTAACCCGAGGTTACTCTGAAGTCTAACTAGAAGATATAAAAAGTCTATAAATGGCACCGATGTATGGTATATGGTCGGCGTGGCCGGGAAGCCTCCCGACTACAGGCAAGGTGAGCAGGGTAGAAAAAAGGATGCCCTAGACCTTGCCGCCCGCTACGGGCGTGCTACATTCTGAACGTGGGCGGCGGGAACGGCTCCCCCCTCCGGCACCACTAACAAGCAGGGAGCCTGTCAAGAGGTCAATCATGGGCAAGTTGTTCGCCGCTACCGTCAATCAGTCCGCTGTTGCTGTTGCGCGTGAGACTATCGAAGTCGGGCTGAATGACGATGGTGTTACCGTCGTCAAGGTCGCGTTTGCCCGTGGCAAGGGCACGGGTTCGCAGGAAATTCCGGTTGCGGATATGCCTGCGATCATTGACGCGCTCGCTGGCTACGCTGAAAACGGTATTCAGAAGTCCGCGAAGGTGTTTTCTCCGGTTGATATGTTGCACGCTACCATCGGTCTGAACGAGGATGACCGCGTTCAGTTCCGCGTGGGTTCGGGTAAGGGCGCGAAGCCTACCAACCTTTCTACCGATGAAATGGCTGGTGTGGTCGCGTTTCTCCGCGAGGTTCTTCCAACGGTTCAGGCCGCTGCGAAGAAGTTGAAGTAGCGTTAGAGTGAACGTGTGAGCGTGGGTATAACAGCCCCGCTCACACCTTCCAATGAGCCTTCCTTTCTATAGGCAAATGGGTGTAGGGACGGACGAGAAAGGAAGGTTCATTAGAGGGTGTGAGTAAACGTATACACAGGAGGGTATCATGTGGATCGTTCGCATCGTAGAAGATGGTACATCTGACGGTCGAAGTGCTCTTTATTTCGGCCCGTTTCAGTCCGAAGATGAGGCGGGTGAGTGGATGGATGCTTATCCCGACGATGAAAATATCGTAGACATGGATGCTTTCTTTCTCAATTCTCCCGTCCGTGAGGATGGTTCTCCTAACCACTAGAGAGGTTTCAATGTACGTCGAATTGACGCTGGTTCTGAAGGAGTACGGTGAAATGAACGGGCCTAATCCGCCAGTGTGTCTCGCGGTTGGTTCTTTTTGGTTCACGATCCACCCGGAGGGCGGTTCTGCCGTCCATCTGAACAGCGGCGCGAGCCTGCATGTGAATGAAGGTTACGAGTGGATCATCAACGCTCTTATGGACTTGAACGTGGCGATCTCGCGCACGCCCGAAGAGGACGAGGATGACGATTTCGTGATTGAGGGTCACCCCGAAGAGTAATGTTCTTTCTCCCGTTTGGTGTTATCGGGAATTAGTTAGAAAACACCACGCTCTTTGTCCTCCACAAGTAAGTCGGTGTACCTGTGGAGTGTTATTAGCACCGTCACAAAAAAGCATTATAGGGACGACAAAAGGTTAGTAACCTGCAAGTTACTAAAGACAAACCGTCCGCTTGTTGCAGCAAGAAACCGCCCCATAGAGGGCGGCTTTTTTGTATGTGTGTGTAACTATTTTTTTATTACTCCCCATCTAACCGTTGATTACTCCCTATCTGACCGCTATGCCGGAATACCCTAACGCGCCGAAAGAAATATGTCGGAATACTTTTTGTCGGAATAATACGGTTACTTCTAATCTAACCTTTCATTACTTAACTATGTATTATTGAATGTAACGCCTAATACATATAGGAATACATATGTCTACATATACCCTTTTATCTTATCCTCTTATTCCATTAGACATTACCCTCTTTAAGAATGTCGAGAGAATCTGAATCAGATATACATCTTAATCTAATATACATAGCGCCCTAATTAAAACACATAAGATATTTATTGACCAAATACATAGCATATCTAATCCCCTATGTAATATTATGTTTTAATCAATTCAAACCACTTGACAGAGTCAATACATCCCATATGAATTAAAGATACATTCAGAATACATTACCCAATAACATCTTCCAAAAGATCTCTTTATTATCCCCTCTATTATTACGCCCCACACTATAGCGCGCTACACCTCCCCCACGCCCTGTCCACACACGCGCCTTCCAAAGGAATGCCGGAATAAATCAAAGGGTAGAATACATCCTTATGTATTATTTCTATAGAGGGCTATAATATAGTCTAAATACATTCCCTTGTATTATAACTTTATCACGCCCTCTTATAATAGCGCGCTAAATAATATATACACACGCGCCCTAAAATGTGTGTGCGTATATTTAAAAAATGGCCTATTCTATTATTTTTCTTAATTAGATTAAATAACTTATTGTCAGGAGAATTAATGTCAAAAGACCTAATAAAAGTTGCTAACAAATTAGAGTCAATTGGATTATCTAAAGAAGCAGCAGAAGAGTTAGCAGAACATAAAAGCGAATCTAGCATACAGTATGGCGTAAAAGAAGTAGAGGTCTATAGACTAAAGAGATTATAAAATCTGCAATGTATCTTTGGTAAGGGTATCTAATAAGTGGTGCACACGAATCATTTAATAGAAGAAAGTATAATTTAGATTAACTATAAGGAGATAAAATGGTAAAGGACTTAATTAAGGTAGCAACAAAGTTAGATTCACTAGGACTAACAAGAGAAGCAAGTTTCATTGATGCTCTCATTAGAAAGATGGCAGGAGAAGGCTCAGAAGATCCTGAATACAATGAGCATATGAAAAAGGTAAAGATTGTAATGGACAGAACAGGTCTATCTGAAGATGAAGCAGAAGATCTTCTAATGAAAGTTGAGATGGAAGATGAGTTTGGTAATGATGAGTCAATGACAACATCATACAACCCACACGTTCATGGAATCCCATCTTATGAAATGGACACAGATTCCATTCACGAAGGAATTGACTCAGATAGAGACTTAGAGGCAATGTACCCAACAGAGACTTCATTCAGACGCTCTTCTTCAAACAGAAGCGGCATGAGAAAGAGATCCTGAGGAAGTTAAGTATTCAGAGTTCTGAATAACGGAGAGGCTGGGTAACACCAGCCTCTTTTTGTATATCACTCCTCAACCGAATGCCGGAATAACCTAACATTACATCAGAGAGTAATCGGCAGAAGTATTACCTCTCTTACATAGATTGAGTGGCGACTGTTTCCCATCCGATGACACCCACTAAACACTGGCTAACTCACGGACATAAAAGATACTTAATTATGGATAGGTCGGAAGATTAGTTACCATTAGTGAAGTAGGATTAATTCCTTAACTAATAATGCCGGGTCAGATTATGTCGAGTATCTGATACAGACATTCCACTTAGAGTAAGGAAGAGAGAGTGGAGGATGTAGAGCAGATGTTTCTGGAGAGAGTGAGACAGGTATTTGGGAGTGGGTTGGTCAGAAATAGAGGTCTCTTTTTTTGAGAAGGTCGAGTTATTTTAGATGAAAAAATTGGAGGGGGTGGGTCTCTATAAAAGTGAAATCTAAATCTTGGGGAGTTATGAAAAAATCTTAAAATCGGGCCACCAGGTACCCTAGAAACACGGATATTTTTTTATTACCTTATGTCAACTCCGACTATCACACTAGCCCAAAAACCCCTGCCCAAAAAAATTTTTACCCAATTTTTTGGCACCCTCTATATAAGCGTCAACCTCGGCACCCACGCGGCACCCTCGGCACCCAGTAATTTCGTGGCAGCGGCTTATAATAGCACCCTAGAGATTTCCCACGCACGCGCCCCCCAGCGTGCGTGTAAATTTTTTAAAATTGGGCTTCTGTTGGAAGGAAAAAGGAAAGGCCAAAAAATTTTTTGGGAAAATTTTTTAACCCCTTTATATAAGAGTTGTGGTTATTTTATGCTAATCTTGAGTGTTAAGATATGAATAAGTTACTTAAATTGGCAAAGTTACTAAGCTCTCTTGGATTAAATAAAGAGTTGGCCCAACTCGCATATCTAGCAAAGATTGCTCAAACAGAAGTTGATATGAGTAGACTGGAACCTTACAGTATTCCCAGGATTGAGTTAGAATATTTTGGATTTTCATCTGGTGTAATAAGTAAGCTGAAAGAGTTAGGAATAACTCTTCTGAGCTATATTTCCTCTGGTCAGTTTGGAAATGTTTTCTCTGGAGTTTATAGTGGCAAGCCTGTAGCTGTAAAGGTATCAACTCGTTCCGCTGACGGTATTAATAATGACGTTGAAAATTGGAGTGAGATAAAAGATAAGATTGATTCTTTTCCAGATTTTGTTAAAGTTCTTTTTCCAAAAATATTCTTAGCATATAAAGATAAGGATAATTGGGGAAATGACTTTCAAATCTTAGTGGTTGAAAA
>Ga0114979_10000094_pt1 | contig 52143 bp, 56 predicted proteins | sample S_140625_EF_Meta_FD_87315 | JGI IMG/M metagenome (GOLD analysis project Ga0114979, IMG submission 87315) | Freshwater microbial communities from Lake Simoncouche, Canada to study carbon cycling - S_140625_EF_MetaG | ecosystem: Environmental > Aquatic > Freshwater > Lake | place: Lake...
AACCCCGCCAAAGGCCAAAACCCCGCCAAAGGCCAAAACCCCGCCAAAGGCCAAAACCCCGCCAAAGGCCAAAACACAACCTACAGGTCCTTATGGCAAAAAAGCAAAAATACTAAAACCGGACTGCTTACAGAAAGCTGACAAATATGTTTGGGTTGTAGGGAGAGGATGCTTTGAAAAAGCTCAACCTCAAGCCCAACCTCAACCTCAAGCCCAACCTCAACCTCAAGCCCAAGCTCAAGCTCAAGCTCAAGCTCAAGCTCAAGCTCAAGCTCAAGCTCAAGCTCAAGCTCAGATTCCGTTGGAACAGGCGAGGTGCAAATGGTTCAGGTGCGTCAATCCAGAACTCAAAGATAAAAATGGTTTTACAACTATATCTTTCCCCAAGGATCACTTCCTTTTTAGGTCGGCACCTGAACATCAAAAATTTAAAATGCCGAGTTGGTATTCAGACGAAGAGGTTGCAAGAGCATACGGAGGAGGGGTAAATGTTTGCATAAGATATATAACTAAAAAGAAGGTGCGCCTCGTGGATATGTCAGAACCCACAAATTTTCATATTATGTTGGGCAGCCCCTTGTTGACGGATGCCGAAAAATACGTGGTTTCGTATGTGTCTGGTATAAACGCAACTCAAGAAATGGAACTCAGGAGACGTGTTAAAAACTACATAAAAACCCCAGGGTTACTTGTATTTTCTCCTTTTGGTTTTCTCACAGTAGAAGATAGACAAAAGGGTGATTACGTCAACTTGCTTTTCGCAAGAATTGTGTGTAAATTCGGGTATGATGGTTGGCTTATTCCAAGACATACTATAATCGATGGTACTCACGGCCATTATTTCGGACAAGAAGTACTGCTTTGCAATCCTGAAGAAGTGCTGACAAGAACACAAGAACGTTGCGAAGTGGCGTAAACTACGAAAACATATCCAAGTATCTTTTGTCTTCTTTGTCTCCCGCGTTTTCCTTCACGATTTTAACACCTTCCTCAAAATCTTCCTTTGTTAAGATAAACTTGATTTCGCAAGGTAATGTAAACACCCGATTTGCGTGTGCGATTTTACACTTTGATATGTAAGTTTCCACATCACCGCCACAGTTCTTAAACAGGTTCATATTCGTTGAAATGATTGCTTCCAAGTCTGTATCTGTCATAAGCGTTGCCCATCTCATATCCTTTATGATTTTAAGAGCGATTTTCGCTAACTGATTCGCGTTATACACTTGGATTTTGTGTTTCCACGGAAATCTGCGTTCAAGACCTTTGTTCAAAGAGAAGAAATGTTTCTTGATATCTTCTTCATAACCTGCTATGATGAAGCACATATCCGTCTTGTGTTCTGAAAGAAAAGAGGTCAGAGTATCGATTGCCTCCTTTGAAAACGAATCGCAACCTTCCTTATCCTCTGAGCCCATTGAGTATGCCTCATCAAGAAAAACGACTCCTCCGATACACGAGTTCAACAGCTTTTTAGTCTTAATTGCCGTTTGCCCCACATACCCCGCGACAAGGTCGTCCTTGTGGATAAGCTTGACATTTCCGTCTCCTAAAATCCCTAAATCTCGGTAAATCAAAGACAGAATATTTGCAACACTTGTTTTTCCAGTTCCAGGAGGACCCGTTATACACGTGTGAAGATATTCGCCATCTACGTCCCTTTGATGAAGGCCTTGAATGTAATAGATAACTTGAAGAAAAATAGACTGTTTCACTGTCTCCATACCAATCATATCCCGCAACTTTTTCAGATGTGGCAAGATGTTCCATAAAGCAACAACGTTGATATTGTTATAAACCACTCCGCGGTCACCTACGTTAATAAGGTCCTCTAAATTTTTCACAGGAGGACAATCCATTAATCTCAATCTCTTTCTTGGGGGATTGCTCCCGGAAGAAGTGCGAGGCATTTTATATATCACTTTCCTCTTTTGATTTCATTTAATACAGAATTAAATGAAAAAGAAATTAACCGCGAAGCGGGTTCAGCTCTTAATTAACACGTCAACATTCGATAGATGGCAAGAGGAGCCTCCTTCGACAACAACTCTTGAACTCGCGGCAGAGTTGTCTTTACTTGCGAAACTATATACATGTTGTGAACCTTGTTCATAAAGATGAACTGTGCCTGCGGTAGAAATGCCAACTCTTTTTGGACAAATCGTCTGACATACGCATTGTGGATGGTCCTCGCAAGATTCCCGAGGCGCCTGTCTACATCCTTGAACTTTTCAACAAACTCTGGGTAGAGTTGAAGGAACACGTGTAGCTCAGACGGACTGTTTAGAAGCTCCAAATAACGGAGTGTCAAGTTTGGACAATTTCCTCGAATAGAGTGTAGGTAATTGTAAATCTTAGAAGTAATCTTAACAAAACCTGCCTCGCTGATTAGCAACACTCCCTGAGCATAAACCGGATAAATGCCCGCAACGTGAGTGGTAAGTTCCTCAACCGTGTTGAAGTGAAGAGGTTGAGGAGTTGGGATTCCAAGATACTCGGTCAACACGAACCGGTTGTCTACAAAGGTTCCAACGTGAAGAACGCTCAAACAGTTTCCATAGGATGACACGATTCGGTTCTCGAGAATCGGAGCAATAAGAAACATGTACTGCTTGTTCTTATCCAAGATGCTGAAAAACGTTTCATAGTTAAACTCAGTTTGACCCCGTTGTGACATATAGGTCTTCAAGTCTGAAGTTGGAGCCTGAAGAATACCATCGATGGTCTGGCGGAACTGCTCCTCAAACGAAAGATTTCGATTAGCCCAATGAGATTGGTCTGCAAATAGTTTCTTATGAGTCGAAACAAACCACTTGTCCTTGTAACAAAAAACTCGGAGAATTGTTCCCTCAAAAGATGGGATAATGGTGTAATTACTTAGTTGTCCGATTTTAGAATTTAAATCGGGGTCGTCGTGTGTATACTCTGGGGTGAAAGGAAAACCGCGCATAATCAACTTGCCTTCGTCATTGAAGACAACGCCTCGAACCTGCTTCAGGAGGGGGTTAGAATTCTCATCGATGGTCTTGTAGTGATAAAGAGACAAATCTTCAAACTTCTCACAAACTCGAATTTGACCTTCAAAATTTGAAAGGTCATTAAAGGTAATTGCCGGTTCCATTTTATGTATACTGTTTTGTGTTTAAGTTCGAATTTAGAGGTCTAATTAGGGGTCATTCCCATTCTCTCCCAAAGTCCGTTGGACTCCAGGGGTTGTAGAGGAAGACCGCAAACGATGACACCCTCATGGTTGTCTTCCAAGTCGACTGTGTAAAACTTGGTGCGGTTGATGAAATACAATCCGTGAGCTTTCTCCGGAAAGAGAAGAAGAGGGAAAGAGGTCGTGTTCTTAGTGTTCAAAATACTCATCATGATTCTGACACTATCGATCGCAACAACGTCTTCAAACGGGCAATTTTCTCCAAAAGCGTCTTTCTTGACGTTACACAACCTGGTACAAGACTGAACTTTGTAGCCACAGTGAACCACGGTCACCGGCTTTCCTGTTTTAGCGGAGACAGCAGTGTCGCCCGCTTTAACCTCGCTGATTTTGACATAAGTTTGCGACAAACCATCTTCCGACATCATCAAAATTTTTGCGTCTTCTGTGAACATCTTTGAAATAATACTTTTTGAAGTTTTAAATTCTCTAAAAATCATTTTGTTTAGAGAAGAATGTGTAAAAATAAAATGGATAAAATTTACTCCGCGTCGCAATTATCAGTGTCAAGTTATCAAAATAGGAAGGGCGAAAAGAAATATCAGATAACGATAAATAGAGAGCTATTGGAAAAGTTGCTCGAAAATGACAAAGAACTAATAGAGTTCATCAGAATGGAAACAAAATTACATGGTTGACCAAGTAAGTTTTTGGGTAGAAGTATAATCTTGTGCGCCAAAAGCAGGTCCACCAATACCTAAAACTGCAGTGAGTATATTGTCTGAATATGAAGCTTTTATACAATTATCAGTTGGATCTAAGTACAAAGTTGCACTTACCGATGTCGAAGAGGTTGCATTGGCATAGACATTGCCAGTTTCAATTATATTAGGCTTTATCGAAATCGTAAAATCGGACGCACCCGCAATGCTCGGATCCTTAGCTAACGCGTTTAAAGAATAATAAGTTAGATTTTGCGCAGGAGGTCCAATAAGATTTACTTGTCGTCCATTCAACATGTGCGGATATAGATTTTGCTCAAAATTGCCATTTGTACTATACACGAATGCAAGTCCGTTAAAATCTAAGAATTGATTACCATCTCCAACATTAGTGTAAAGTGAGGTAGTTGTTGGTGCGAGGGGTGTAGCTGGAGTTGTTGTAGTGGCTGGAGTTGTTGTAGTGGCTGGAGTTGTTGTAGTGGCTGGAGTTGTTGTAGTGGCTGGAGTTGTTGTAGTGGCTGGAGGAGTATATGAAGGTGGAGAAGTAGCACTGCTTGAATTCTTTTTTGATAAAAAGTAAATTACAATACCAATTGAAATCATAATAATAATTGCAAAAACAATCGCTACAATCGTTTTTGTGTCGGCCGGCATTTATTATTAGGAAAATTGATTTTTTTTTAAAGTTTTAGAATCAAAAGTATTCTTTTCTCATCTCATCACCATGTCCGTTTGTGGAAGATACTTTGACGGTGTTCATGACCGTCCCATCTTCAAAACGACAATCCTCGTTCCTACACATGGTAGCTCGACCCATCACACCCACTTCAGCCTGGGTGAACGAATCGAGGGCGGTGTGCGGGACATTGTGATTGAGAGTCACCCAGTCGCGTGGTGTTCCAATCCAGCGCGGTTTTCAAATGGGGCCCGTCTCCAGTCGGACGAGATAGCGAGCTTGGTATTTATGGGATTCCCCATCGACCAGGTTTGCGATTGGACTGGAGAAGAAGTCCAACTCGTTTCTTCAGGGATGTGTCCGGAGACGCCCGAGCTTTACCAAGAACGACTGGCTTTTCACGCGGAGATGCAACAACTACTCGCCGATGAAGCGGTCCGCCAAGCGAGTCTCCGGCAACCAACGCAACCAGCGTGGGGAGATTGGGCAGAAGAAGCAGAGGAAGAAGCCATGCGTATCCATGAACGAGTCGAGGGCGGCGTGCGTGAAGAAGCCTTCCAAGAATACATGCGTGACCAGCTCCAGCCTTTGATGTCGCCGGCACAGGATGAAGAGGACTTCCCTCTCGAGTTTGAGGATGAAAACAAGTGCCCTGCGTGCCTGGAAGACGAGTACACAGAGGAAACGTACCTCTTGCGTCTTCCATGCGGACACACCTTGTGCAAGGGGTGTTTAAAGGGGGTAGAGAACAAGTGTCCGAAGTGTCGAAAGGGAATCGACCGGAGTCTGGTTAAGAGGAAAAAGTAAGTAGAGTTAAAAGAAAATGGGAAGGTGTATAAAATGAAAGAAGTGTATGTCGTTGTTGTAGAACAGGAGACGGTCGTTTGTGTGATGGATTCTGCAGAAAAAGCAGAAAAAGTTGTAGATAAGATTAAACTACAATATCAGCCTGTATATAAGACTTTCAATGTATCATTAAAGCCTGATGACACAAAACTTCTCGTTGTTTATCAAGAGTTGATGGATGATTATGGGTCAAACGAAAGAATCTTTGTCGGTGTTGTCGGGAATGAGAGTGACGTGAAAACCGTGTCTCCGTACTCAGATTCTTTCGTGGGTTACGATGAGTACACGCTTAACGACGTATCACAATTAAACAACGGAGAGTACCTTAAAACCCCACCAAAAAGGGACCCATTTGGCGACAGCGAATACATTGCTTACATACAAAATATGCGAAAAAAATATCAGTGTTGACTTGTGTATTTGTTAAGATAATCTCGTTTTCATTAGATTTTTTCGGACATATGAACTTATTTTACCAACTATGCATCCAATAGGTCACTGCGTAAGAGTCGGGAAAAATTTTCTCAGGTGATTCAGAGTTTAATCTTTCGTAGTATTTCTTGTGTTCTGCATTGTCCCAGTTGATAGGGTACAGTATCTTTGGTTCCAACACAAAAGTTTTGGACGAGAAGTCGGGAGTGCAATTCTCAAAAATGTCCTTTCCGTAAAGAGACTGTAGCAAATCCATATTCCGGGTCTTTGTGATGTAATAGGAATAGCAAATAAAGAGTAGAATGGGACCTGTCGCAAGCTCTGGACCGAGTCTATCATCATTGCCTACAGTTTTCAGTACATCTATAACAAGCTTGAAAAAGTCAGAATTCTTTTTACTCAGCATTATAGCGTTCGGGATGACATGCAACCCAAGTAAAGGGTTATCCATACGTCCCAGAGTTCCAAAAACAACGTCTGGATTATCAGGTAAATCAAGCAACGTATCAAAGTTCTTAAGACATTCAAAATCCAAGTCCGCATACACGCCTCCATAGTGGTACAAGTAGAAGTATCTTATCGCATCAGCTCGTTTGATGTTCTTGTCGTAGCCATCGAAAATCGGTAAAAAATCAGGATAATTAGACTTGATGAACTCCCGATTATCCGTGTCGTCCCAAAGTTCGTAATCGTAGTGTGGATTATGGTTTTTCCAAGAGTCTTGCCACGACTTCAGAATAGGATTTCTTACAGTTTTTTCTTTCCACGTTTGAAAAATTTTTTTGGGTATAGACATTTTAAAATCATATCGTGATTTTAAACTGACATTTTTTGAAAAAGAAAGCAGATAAATTCAAGAAACAAAATGGAATCAAAACGAAAGCTCACAGGTGTTGAAATCGACGGCATTCTCGATTTTCTCAAACCTCAAAAAGGTATTCCGCCAGAAGTAGCAACCAGCATCATTGAGATGCACAAGAGTAAATTCAAATCGCAACTCGTAGACCTACTCGTCTACCCTAAAATCATCCCAAATCTCAAGAAAAAGATGGAAGCCATGTACGAGAGCAGCAAAATTCAGGCTGGTGAAAGTGTAGGTATCATAACAGCGCAGAGTTTTGGTCAGTTTCAAACACAAAGCACACTGAACTCGTTTCACAAAGCTGGTTTGAGTGAGAAGACCGTCGTTTCAGGAGTCGCCCGCTTCTCCGAAATCTTAGATGCAACCAAAACTCCCAAAGGCGCTTCGTGCATCGTCTATTTCAAAGACAATAACGAGACGCTTTTCGACCTGAAGAAAATGATTAGTCACACAATTGTAGGTCTTACTCTAAAAGACCTAAGTGATACGATGACGATGAACTTGAATAAGAAAGACGAAGAATGGTACAAGATGTTTGAGCTGATGTACAACCGCAACTTTCGAGAATACGACTCTTGCATCTCAATCCAGTTTAATCGAAAGGTACTTTACCAGTACAACTTGAGTTTGGAAACCATTGCGAAAAATATCGAAGCAACTTACGGAGACCTTTTTTGCGTGTTCTCACCACTTCACAAACTTCGTATGGACATTTTCGTAGATTTGAGTATGATTGAGTTCTCGGAGAATATGAAGTGTTATGTGACGCCAGAGAATGCCCACGAGGTCTATATAGAGGACGTTGTCATTCCCAAGCTCGAAAGTTTTCTTGTGTGTGGTATTTCAGGGATTTCTAATATGTTTTTTACTACAGAGAAAAAGGAATGGTTTATCGAAACAGAAGGGTCAAACTTTTCTGATATGTTAGCGCACCCAGAGGTTGACAATCACAGGACACTTACTAACAACATCTGGGAGATTTACAATACACTCGGTGTGGAAGCAGCAAGGCAATACATGATAGAAGAGCTGACAATCAGTATGACAGGTATCAACCCGTGTCATTCTCGTCTCTTAGCCGACAAAATGACTTATAATGGAACAATTGTCTCTATCTCACGATATGGTATGAGGTCTACTGGTTCTGGTGCGTTGTCAAAGGCTTCGTTTGAAGAGACTTTGGAGAACCTTCTCAATGCAGCTGTGTACGGAGAGTCTGATGATACCGAGAGCGTTTCAGCTGGTATTATCTGTGGAAATCTGGGGAAGTTTGGTACAGGCATTTGCGAACTTATGGTAGACGTCCCCAAGTTGGCCGGACTCCCAAGAATCATCGAAGAGAAAGTTGAGGAATGTTAAAATAATCTTTTCAAAAAAAAAACAATTTGTGTAAATAAATGTCGACTGTCGCTGATTTAAAACAACTGGCAAAAGCCAGAGGATTAAGTGGTTATTCGAAGCTCAAGAAAGCTGAATTGTTAACCCTGCTTGGTGTTGCCGCCGGTGCCAAAAAAGCCAGAAACTGCAAAAAGACTATAAAGGTCACTCTCATTCCTTATTTACAGAGTGATACTGCAATCATACAGGGTAGTGATTTGACTCCGGCTATGATGAAGCATATCAAGAAGGTAGTTGCCGAGGATTATCAATATGCCGACGGTGATGGTCATGTAAAGGTCACTATTCGCCAGACAAAGAATAAGCGCTTGCATGTGACTCTTTGTGGAAAAAATATTTTAATGAGAGCATTGAACACAGTAGACGACGACGGTAACCGTCCCTATTCTTACAAGGGGCAGAATTATCATGTATCTGTAACGTCTATAAGCGGTTTTGATTAATCTCTTAATTGTTCCCTTTCCTCATAGCTCTTACATAACGAACTATGAGAATCAAAGCGACTATAATCGCTGCAATAAACAAAAAGTAACGTGTAATAAAAACTAAACCGTGTTCGAACTCTTTTTTAATTAAATATTTTCTGAGGTCTCGTTTTATTTGAGGGTCTACTTCGTACCCCATTTCAGTTAGGACATTTGTTAGATATCCACACCCAGCTGCGTGAACAAAGAAGGCAGTTTTCTTAGGCAGTTTTGCTTCGGTTAGAGGTATCAAACTGACTTGAAAAAGTTCGTCATTTTTGTCTATGTAAAACCTATTTGTGTAAAGAGAACAGTAGCCTGTTAAGAGGCGTTGGTCATCCTGTTCGTCTGGTTGAAGTCTTGTGGCCTCTTGAAGTATGTTCAGAACGTCTTTTGCGTGGCCGATATAAGTCCCTGAGTTTATACGTGTACCGTTACAGCTTCCAAAATAAAGTTGAAGTACCTTATCAAAGGGAAACATCAAGGGTTGGTCTTTAGCGATAATTATATCACAGTTCTCGCGAGCCTTTATCTTTAAAAACATTGGCACGAGCTCGTTCAAGTCGCGAGTACAAACAACGTCATAACCATCTACAAAGCAGACAATGTCGTTTGGGTCAATCGATTTTAAAAAAGTCAAAACCTTTTTAAACTTCCAAACATAGCCATCCCACTTTTCACCCATTCCCAGAGTTGTCAAATTTACTTTCCATTCTGCACATGTTTTTTCCAAATAAGGGTAGTAGTATTTTGATTCTGTTGCAACTGTTACGATGTGCAGCATTTTAAAAATATAAAAATTTATTTTAAATGAGAAATAATTTCCCTTAACACATTCTTTAGGTGTTCTCGAAAAAGCCGATTTTTTCCCAATCCCCGTGCTCGAGGGCTTCATGAAAACATTTCATAGTCGATATGGTCAGTGCAAAACTTTTGGAAGCTACCTAAAAAGTAAAAGCCGGTATTTAAAAAATAAACAATGAAAATTGTCATTTCGCTTACCACTATACCGAAACGTATTAATTTCATAAAGAGTGTACTCTTATCGATTATGAAACAAACACATAAATTCGACCTTTTGTATCTTAACATCGAAAAGACAATTAAGGTTCCGTATTTTTTAACCAATTTGGCAATTAAGGACAAACGCTTTGTTATAAATTTTTGTGACAGGGATTACGGACCTTTGACAAAACTTGTTCCAACTTTAAAGGTAGAACAGGATCCCGAAACCATTATCGTATGTTGCGATGATGACCAGCTTTGGGATAGGAATACGCTTGCGTATTTTATGAAACATCGTAAAAAATTTCCAAATGATGCAATATCAATGTCTGGTTGGTGTGTTGGGAATTTTCCATTCATTTTTCAGTTATGTTTGACCACAAAAAAATCTCATTTGGTTGACTGGATAGAAGGTACAAATGGAATCCTGATTAGAAGAGATATGTTGGATCTTGACGAGTTGTTGGATTATAGTAGTTTGTCTCCCGAATATGAAAAGTTGCTTTACAAAAACGACGACCATTGGATTTCATACAACTTGCACAGAAAGGGGGTGAACAGGCGAAAAATTGCAGGGAACGCTACAGACTTTTTTAAAGAAACGACTACTCGAAGCATAAACCCGCTTTCCGGGCAAAGCGGGTTTTTCATAAACGTCTTTAAGATAGCACAAACTTTTAAGTTTTACAACAAATCGGTTCCTATTTCTCTTGATACATCTTTTATAGGATTTTTTATTATCATTGCGATTTCTATCGTGTTTTTGTTGTTAACTAAGTTGAAATAGTTCTTAATTTGATTTTTTATGATAAGCGTGTGATAAAAAAATTAAATTAAGATGCTGAAGACTCTCGTCAAAAACGTTGTTCTTCAACCAAATGAACTTGGAGGAAATCTTGTCGAGGTTGTCGCGAAAAAGATTTGCGACACCTACGAAAACAGCATAACGAAGGATGAGGGTTATATCTTTCAAGTTAGTAAAGACATTAAGATACTTGGAAACCACATCTCGCCGAGCACGGGCTACGAAATCATCTTCAAGGTCAAGTTTTCGGCAAATGTTTTGAAGCCAGAAGTGGGTACGGTGGTCGAAGGTCGAGTCATCATTGTGGATGAGCGAGGCATCTTCATTTCCGTTGAAGACAAGATGAACGTTTTAATCCCCAACTCCAGATTGAGTGATTTCGAATTCGACAAAAAGCGAAACGAGTTCAAGTCGGAAGAGGGACGCTCAATCAAAACAGGTGATATGGTAAAAGCAACCATCGTGGCGATTCGTTATGACAAGAAATTTAACTGTATCGGCGAACTTAATTGATTTTTTTAAGAGAAAAGTTTGTAATCAATCAAGTACAAAATGAACAACGACGTTGCTATGACGGAGGAAGAGATTATACAAATGGTTTTAGAGAAATCGAGACTGATGGCTGAACGACAGGCTGCACGAGATAGAGAAATTGCAGGACGGAATGCTCGGCTACAACTCATTGCCGAACAAGACGAAGAATACAGAAAAAGTCTGGAGATGGACCGGGCGAAGGCTGCAAAAATCGACGAAGTCGTGGTGCTCGACGATGAAGAGGGTGAAACTTACGACTTCGACTATGTTGACAAGGAAACGCTTGAGGCTGTTGTCGACGACCCCCAAGAGGGTGATTTGAAGTCTCTAAGAGAGGCGAGACTGCGGTTTTTCCAAAAATAAATTGATTTAAAGGTGGTTTTGCTTCAAATAAATCAAATGTCTTTTTCCGAGCTTCTTACCAAGGCTGTTAATTCTGTTGTGGTGTCTTTTATCGACACCGTTTCAAAGAGATACGACATCTCTAAGGACGAGTTGGTTCAAATTTTTAACGGGGATGTGAAGAATAAGGTTGAGAGTAAACCCAGTGAAGTTTCAAAGAAAACAACTGAACCTGTTGTCGCGCTTCAGCCTTCTGATGAACTGAATAAGATGAACAAGAATGAACTTATCGCTCACTGCAAGACTAAGGGGTTGAAGACGACGGGTACAAAGCAAGAGTTGATTGACCGGTTGACATGCGGAGCACCGCCGGTCGCTTCCGAAAAGGAAAAGAAGACGTCGCCGTCTAAGACCAAGACACCACCTGTCGAACCTACGGTCGTTCGTGGGATTCAGTCCAGCATTCAAACAGTTCAGATTAAGAAGAATTCATTTGGCAACTACGAGCATCCTGATACCAATTTGGTTTTTGATAGAGTTAACCAAAAAGCTATCGGAAAGCAAAACAAGAGTGGGAAGATTGATTCGCTTACTGACGAGGACATTGAGACTTGCAACAAGTACAAGTTTAAGTATGATATTCCGGAGAATCTCAATCTCGGAGTGAAGAACTCGGTCGCAATTGAGGGGCTTGAGGAGGAAGAGGAGATTGATGATGACGACGGAGCAGACATCATCAATGAGGCAGAGGAGCTGTTGGAGGAAGAGGAATTGGAGGATGATGGTGGTGCAGAGGAGGAGTTTTTCGAGGACGATGAGTAATTCGTAGTGGATAATAAATAATCGTTTATTATCTTTAACAATGCATCTTCTCAAGTTGTTCGGCGAGGTTTGCAACGTCGTTGTATTTATGCTGTCTCGCACGAATTTTTGCGGAGAGTATGCCTTTGCAATTAACCTTGCAATTTTCACCGACTCTTAGGGCAGAACATACAGGGAACTTTTTCTGATTGGGAAGAAGGAAGCACTTCGCTCCGCACTTAGCAAGGAGCGCACTTCGCTCTCGACCTCTCTGAGGAGCCATCGCAGTCCATCCACGAGTACGAGAACCACGTCCTTCACCGCGATGGACACTCTTTATGATTTTGCGGAGGCCGGACTTCTTGACACGACGAGAAGGTGATAATGACTTCAGTACTCTTGTTAATTTCTTCTCTTCAAGCATAAGTTTTTTGTGGATTTTTCCATTCACTCTAATCATTCTGTTTGTGATGGGATTAAGAACGTACGACATTTACTATTTGAAAAAAGAAAAGAATGATTAAATCAAGAAAGCTAATTAAAATCAACAGAAATGTCAAAGTTCTCGTCGTTTTTGCTGTTCATTCCATTGTAGCCGATGTGCTGTATGACGGATGGTGAGAGAGCGACGATTTTTTCGACACATGCAGAAATATACCAGTCGAACTTGGTATCTCTAAAGCAAGGTCTAACAATCTCCCTGTAAGTTCTGGGAGAGAATACCATATTGATTCCCCCCAAAGTTTTCTTTTGAACGTGATTATCGCCGTGCTTAAGACTTATGTGAGACTTCGAGTTGTAACCGGTAAGAATTTCAAAGGTAAGAGAGTCGAACGCTGTCTTGAGCTTAATTAAAAAATCTTTCTTCACAATCACATCACTGTCGAGATTCATAAGCACGTCACATCCTTTTGTTAAGATGTAATCGAAACCTTCTTTGAGTGAGTTGAAAACCCCGCTGTTTGTATTCTTAGTGTACTTGGTAACTTGTATATGTTGCAACTCGAATTTGTCTATGAGTTTCTTTGTTTCTTCGTTATCGCTACAGTCGTCGATTATGATGAGTTCGGCATCAAAAGGGAGTTTCTCGTTTAGACAAGACTCCTTGAGAGATTGAAAAGTTGTTGACAGATACTCGGGTCTGTTGAACGTAGTTATAACAATTCCAACCTTATCCTTTGGCTGAATCTGGGCGAGTTCAGAGAACATAGTATGCTTATAGTTGTGGTCTGTTCCATACCATCTAAAAATCTCTGGATTTTCTGTGTAGATTTTGAACCAAAAGTTGACTTCAAACGTAAACTTCTTTTGAGAGAGGGCATTTAAGACTTCCTTCTTAACAATGTAATCAAAGTTTTTCAGAGCTTTTTCGTAACCGAAGAACATACAACCGCAGAAAAACCACAATGCCTTTTGATACAGGGGAATAATAGGAAATTTCTTGTAATTATTTATGTTCCACCATCCAGGGGTAGTTACTCTTGACTTATGAACGTTTTTCTCTGAACTAATAGCGTTTAACACGTGCCTCGTGAAAAACTTGTCATTATCGCCTCCGAAATGTAATATACCGAAGTCGCACCATCCAAACGCTTTTGAACTGAACGGATTGAGTCCAATTGCCTTTCTAACCCATTCTGTTTTCTGGAGAATGACCATGTTATAAAGATGCGTGTCTTTTTCGTTTGGTTCGTAGAGTTCTATGTTAAGGATGTCATTTAAGTAAGGGAAGAGCCACAGATCGGAGAACTTGAAAGGGATAATGCGAGTGTCTTCGTTTACGGGTTCATTAAACTTGTCAAGCATAGTCTCATCTATAAACACAACCTTGTGAAGAGGGAGACGGAGGAACTTCTTTCCGAGTTCTATGTACTTCTCCAAACTTCTCGGACGTGTTGTGGTTTGCAACCGTTGTATGTCGAGAAACCCGGAGACGATGGTCATATTCTTTGTCTTATTTATGGGAATCTTTTCGATGTCTCTCTCCACGTAATCAAAGTAATTGAGGTCTTTGTCTTCAAGGGGAGTGTACCGTTCCTTTCCGCCTTTGTTTTCGATATAATGATTCTCGAGCCTGAAAAGGTGCCCTCTCAAGCCATACACGTGATTGACCCAGTCATCACAGTGCCAGTTGAGTATCTCTGGAGGAAAGAAGTAAGAGAGGAGTTCTTTGTGGGTCCTTGAAACGAGAACGTTCGTTAAGAGTTTTGGGTTTGTGATATCGACAGGACCGCAAGCACCGATGTCATTATTCGACTTGAGCTTTAACACGGCTTCATTAAGCCACCCCTGAGTATGGAAAAAGAGGTCATCCCCGCACTGAAAGAAGTAGTCTATACTTTCGTCCTTGAGAGCTTCATCAAAGAGAACGTTCCACATCTGAGTGAGATGACCTTTCTTCATACCTTCAAAGTGAGTGATGTTGAGTTTGAAATTTTTCTTTTGAAGTTCTTGTAAGAGGTCGCTTAACACATCGTTATCGTTGTAAAAAGCGTCGTCCGCGTCTATCCCAAGGAATAAGGTGATGTCAAATTGCGGGTCGTTGAGACTGGAAATCAGAATGGATGACAGGAAAGAGTCTGAAAACTTTTTCCATTCTTTGCCTTTCGAGGTAGTGGGTATTAAAAAGGCTATATGCATTTTTAGTAGGATGTTCTATTGTTAAATTAAAAATAAGGTTCTTTCAGAAAATGTCAAAGAAACTTATTTCATTTAGTCTATGGGGTGACAACCCAAAGTACACAATTGGTGCAGTAAGAAACGCAGAATTGGCACTTCAAATTTATCCAGGATGGATATGTAGATTTTACATTGGTCGTTCTGTTCCTATAGACATAACACACAAGCTTAAGAGTTTTTCGAATACCGAGGTTGTTGAAATGGATGAGATGGGAGACTGGACGTCTATGTTTTGGAGATTTTTTCCAGCATCTGAAAAGGATGTTGATGTTATGATAAGCAGGGATACCGATTCCAGACTTTCATTACGAGAAAAAGCTGCAGTAGATGAGTGGTTAGCTTCGGACAAAGGATTTCATATAATGAGAGATCATCCTTGGCATGGCGTCGAGATTTTAGGCGGGATGTGGGGTGCTAAACGGGGCGTCATTGTAGATATCAAAGATCGTATCGAAAAGTTTTTAAAGAATGATGCTTGGGGTGTTGACCAGTCGTTTTTAAAGACAGAGATATACCCAGTTATTAAAGAAAATTCTATGGTACATGACGAATTCTTTAATGACTCTACCAGAAGACCCTTTCCAACCAAACGAGAAAATTACGAGTTTGTGGGTGACGTATTCGATTACGAAGACAAAAGAGATGACAAGTTTTGGAGAGTTTTGGAAAGTTTTATTTCATTTAAAAAGTAATAAAGTCTTAAAAATGGGTCAAATAACACAGGAAAGTAACTTTGGTTCAAAGCTTAAAGAAATGACGGAACGGGATGATGTCAAGACGGTTATCGAGATCGGTACTTGGAATGGGCAGGGGAGTACAAAATGTATATTATCCGGGATGAATAATACCGAAAAGCATCTATATTCTCTTGAAGCCAATAGGAGTATGTACGAAAAATGTGTAAATTATTATACTCCGTCACATCCCAATTTGACACTATTGTATGGAACACTGCATAGAAATATTATGAATGTAATCGAAATTGTGACTCATCCTATGTTTAATAAAGTTCGGGATCACTTTTTTCTACATTACACACAAGATGTTATCGATATCACAAAAAGCGATCTTGTATTGTTACCTATCGATAATGTTGACATGGTTGTGCTCGATGGAGGAGAGTTCTCGACACTTTATGATTGGAACATTTTACAAAAATTGAATCCGAAGATAGTGGTATTGGATGATGTTAATGTTATAAAAACACATTCAATTTACGAGGAACTTGTCAAAAATGGATGGGTGATTGTAGCTGAAAATCTTCATGAAAGAAACGGCTGGTCTATCTTAGAGCGTATTCCGGTTTAAAGAACATCGGATCTTTTAAAAGTATGATTAAGATTTCTCTTGATGAAGGGTTTGTGTTTGATCTCTTATCCATAAACGAAGTTAAGTTGATGTATGTTAAAGACTCCCAGAAACTTCAAACTATTGAAAAAGCACGCGAGTGCATCGTAAATGAAATTATTAAACAGATAGGTACAGAAAAATTTGAAAGCATTGTCAATAGCATCGAGTACAAGTCGTTATTTGAAGCAAACAGAAAAACTTTTGAACTTGTAGATGAAGTAAAGAATGACCGCGGATTAGCAAAACGCGTCGATGATTCAAACTACCACCGTTATACATGCAAATCAGAACTTCAGAAAAGATTTTTCGATGAACCCATGACAGAGACAAAAATAGGATATTAATAAGGCATTTAAATACGCCCAATACCGTATTTAAATGAACTTTCTTGTAATCACGCACCTCGGTTTGGGAGACATGATTAATATGAATGGTTTGGTTCGATATATAGCTTCGATGTCCGAAAATGTATTTGTAGTATGTAAGAACCGGAATATGGTTAATGTCGGGGTAATGTATCAAGACGACCAGAAAATTAAGTTGGTATCAATACACGACGACGATTCTGACATAGGAACCTATCTTAATGTCAAAGCCGGAGATTATATTGACGGTGTCCGAATCACAAATGTTGTGAGAACAGGATGTTGGGAGGGACATTCCGACTTCTCCGACATTCCAGATTGCTTTTATTATAATATGGGTCTCGACAACCGTATTCGAAATAACTTTTTTAGATTACCTTCAAACATAGAACAAATGTCACCTCCAACTATCCCGTATATCTTTACCCAAGTTGTGTCGTCTACAACGAGTAACAACACCATAATAAATTGGGATTTAGACAAAACGCTTACCATAGATCCAAATAAAAACCTTTATCATGAAGAACATCCGTTTTATAAACTCGCAGATATCTATGTGGGAAAACCGTTCTTTAGTTATGTTAAGCTTTTAGAAAAGGCGGAAGAGATACATTTATTGAATAGCTCTTTTCAATGCCTTGCTATTTACTTAAACCTGAAAGCTAAAGTTAAAAAATGTTATGATAGAGATACCGGAAAGGAAGATGCTCACTTTACGAAACAGCTGAATTAAGATTTATAGAGTTCTTGAAAGATTAAAATGCATATAATAGCTATCATTTCCGGTATAACTGGACAGGATGGGTCTTATCTCGTAGAGCTCCTTCTTTCAAAAGAGCAGTACAAAAAGATTTATGGAATTACTAGGCGAAAGTCGACCGAAAATATGGAACGTTTGAGTTCGGAAATCTTGAGCAATGAACGACTTCATTTACGTTCGCTTGATCTCACTGACAGTTTTTCTATCTTTAATCTTTTGAAAGAAATAAAAGAAACTGATGTATTTGACAGACTCGAGATATACAACTTGGCTGCGCAATCACATGTTAAAGTTTCATTCGACACTCCCGAATATACAATGAACGTAGACGGTGTTGGGCCTTTAAGATTTCTTGAAAGCATAAGACAGAATGAACTGATAAATAAATGCAGATTTTATCAAGCCGGGACATCGGAAATGTTTGGCAAAGTCCAAGAAGTGCCTCAAAATGAAAAAACACCATTTTACCCTCGGAGTCCGTACGGAGTTGCAAAGCTTTACGGGCATTGGATCACGAAAAATTACAGAGAAAGTTATGGGATCTTTGCGTGTAACGGCATTCTCTTTAATCATGAGTCCGAAAGGCGCGGGGAGGATTTTGTAACCAGAAAGATAACTAAAGGAATAGGAAGAATTTTGAAAGGGGATCAAGAGTGTCTTTATCTTGGAAACTTGGACTCTCAAAGAGACTGGGGACACGCAAAAGACTATGTAGAAGGAATATGGCTTATGATGCAGATGAATGAGCCAGACGATTATATTTTATCTACAGGTGAAACACACTCGGTAAAAGAATTTGTAGAGCTGGCATTTGATAGTGTAGGAATGCATATAACGTGGGAAGGGGTTGGCAAAGATGAAATCGGAAAAGACAAGAACTCCGGAAAAGTTTTAGTAAAAATAGATTCAAATTTTTTTCGCCCAGCTGAGGTAGACCTGTTAGTAGGGGACTGTAAAAAAGCCAGAGATATATTAAAATGGGAACGGAAAGTTGACTTTAAAACGTTGGTGAAATCAATGGTTTCAAATGACTGTATTTGAAAACCTTAAAATTCATTTAAAGTGAAATTTAGACGCTTTAAATGAAAATCGCCGTGTGTATTCCATGTCACTCGCATTACGTCCAATATGTCGACAGAGTGCTGAACTCTATCATAAACCAAACGAGACTTCCCGATTTGGTTGTATTCAGTCTCTCCGAAGTTCAGTCAGAGGTTGAGAAAGACTTGATTCCGAACCTCCCGTTTCGAGCAGAAGTCTACATAACCGATAAGGTTAAGAATATGGCTGAGAACCGAAACATATGCGCTAAGAATTTGCCGAAAGACATTGATGTGGTCTCTTTTTTTGACATTGATGACTACATGCACCCTCGACGACTTGAGTTTGTGGAAAAAGCCTTTACAGAAGGCGGTGCGGATGTATTCATACATGGGTACGAGTACATAAAGTATGAACAAAAGCCGGATGAGTATTGGGAAAAAATGAGCAAGGAGGTGGAAGTGGTGTATAACTCTGTAGAACAAGATGAGTTAATAGGCGCTGTCGGGCATTTAAGTGTTCTAAAATCTTTGTTTGATTCTTTTAACTTTCTTGAGACAAATGACCTTAAGTTTTCTTCTGATATTGAATATATAAAAGACTCCCAAAAACGAGGTTTGAAACTGATGCAATGCTCCGCCAAGTTGTCGTTGTATCTTTATCGTTGCCCTCGTGTTCTCTCGTCGACTAAGTTATACTGCTGGTGGACTGGGAATAATGAAATGTCTGGTAATAGGAAAAAATGTCTCGCATCACTGACAAACACAAACCTGGAGGTCGTGTTTATAACTCAAAGCAATCTGAATGAGTATCTGGTCGAACCGTTGCACGAAGGGTTTCGCTACCTTTCCGATATGCATAAAGGCGACTATCTCAAGGCGTATTTCATGCACTTTTACGGAGGTGCATATACCGATATAAAGTTTGTACAACACGATTGGTCAAAATATGCTAAAGAAATGTATGAAAATGAAGACGTATGGATAATGGGATACAGAGAAAATGATGAAGGGGGTGTTGCTTTCAATCCTGACGATAAAATTTATGAAAACTCTCGCAGAAACTGGAGAAAGTTAATCGGCAACGGTGCTTATATATGTAAGCCCAAAACGCAACTGACACAAGAATGGTACGACTTGATGATTAAGCTTCTCGACGATAACCTCGAGAAGCTTAAGAAGAATCCGGCAAAGCATCATATGGACCACAATTCTCCCGAATCAGAATATCCTTTTCGGTGGGCTCAAGTAAACGGAGAAATTTTTCATCCTCTCATACTCAAACACAACGCACATGTCAGTCAAGACTTACCAAAATATTTAGAACACGTTTCATATAGGTAATTTAAAATTATGATTTTTTAAATTCCAAATGGACTTCATAGACAGAATTTACTATATTAACTTAAAAACCCGACCTGACAGAGAACAGCATTTTTTGAAAGAGATAGACACGTTTGTCCCCGAGTTTAAAAACAAAGTCGAACGATTCGGTGCAATAAAGTGTGATATAGGTGGTATAGGTTGCACTCTATCTCATATCGAAGTGTTAAAAAACGCCAGACAGCATGGTTACGGGTATGTAATCGTGTTCGAAGATGATTTTAAATTTTCAGTATCAAAGGAAACTTTGACTCAAAAAATGAAACAATTATCCGACCTGGTAAGAACAGGGTTCGATTTCAATATCGTTATGTTGTCTTATAATACCTCGGAGAAAACCGAGTTCAACGAATTTCTATATAGAACAATTTGGTCAATGGCTGTTTTTATGATGAACTGATTGTATGCCTTGAAGAAGGTCTTCAAAAATATTTACAGACAGGAGATGGGTCAAAATATATCAACGACCAGTACTGGAAAAAACTTCAGAATGATAAATGGTACATCTTTAATCCGAGAATCGGTATTCAGTATGGTAATTACAGTGATATAGAAGGGCGAGATGTCGATTATAATGTGTGAGTAAATTCTCATTTAAACCTCCCTTCCCTATAATTAAATGCTTGAAGTCATTATCGCTATGGATATGAATGGTGGGATTGGAAAAGAAGGCAAACTTCCTTGGCACGTTCCAGAAGAGCTCGGTCTATTCAAATACAAGACTATAGATTCTGTCCTCATCGTGGGAAGGAAAACCACAGCTACACTTCCACCTCTCTATAACCGAGAAATCATCACCGTCTCAAGCACATCTGAAATCGCCTCCGTCGAGAAAGCCGTAATTAAAGCTCGACAAACAAACAAGAGAAAAATCTTCATTGCAGGTGGAGCAGAACTCTACAACGACATTTTTAAGAACCACCTTCACCTTGTCTCCAAAATCCACATTTCCTTTATCCACGGTATTTACAACTGTGATGTCTTTGTGGAACGTATTCCTTTTCTCCGATTCAATTGCGTCTCACGTCAAGAGTTCAAGGGCTTTGTTCACGAGGTTTACGAACCCAAGTATCCCTGTGGCGAGGTTCAGTACCTTAGTCTCTTAAACGATACTCTGCTCTCAAACAACTACACACATGGACGTAACGGAAGAGTCACCTCACAGTTTGGAAAGTCTCTAACCTTCAACCTTGTCAGCGAGTTCCCCCTTCTCACTACAAAGAAGATGTTTCTACGCGGAGTTGTGGAAGAGCTTCTTTTCTTTCTTCGAGGAGAAACAGATACAAAAATCCTCGAGAAGAAGGGTGTGAACATCTGGAAACCTAATACAGAAGACCGAGGAGGTTTGATGGGTCCTATGTACGGTTCCCAGTGGCGACACTTCAACGCAAACCTTGACGACTTTGATGTTGAAACGAGTACTTACAGAGGTGGGTACGACCAACTCCAAAACGTCGTCAACCTCATCAAAACCGACCCCAAGTCAAGGCGAATCCTTATGACAACCTTCAACCCAGCTCAAGCGGACAAGGGAGTACTATATCCTTGCCACTCTATTGTTAACCAGTTTTACGTTGATGGTGAGTTTTTGGATATGACTTGTTACAACCGCTCGTCAGATTTGTTCTTGGGACTTCCTTTCAACATTGCATCTTCAGCCCTTCTCCTTCACATTATCGCCAAGTTAACCAACTACAAGCCCAGAATGTTTCATCTCCATCTCGGAGACTGTCACATCTACGAATCCCATACCGAAGTTGTAAAGACCCAACTCGAACGCATTCCCAAGAGTCCACCCAAGGTAAGCATCAGGGACTTTAATTCTGTTGAAGAGCTGACATACGAACACTTTACGTTGGTAGACTACACGAGTTATGCGAGTATTAAAGCAGAAATGATAAAGTAAAGTATTTTCTTAGATTTTTTAATGTAAGAAAATAGACAAACAAACTTCTACTACTTCTTCAAACGCATCTTCTTCATGTTGTCGGTGTTGCTTTCCAAATCAATCATCCGTATGATGTCATCGACACGCATTCCTTTGACACTAACCCCGTCCTTCTGCATACTCCCCTTTTTCAACTCTCCTAAAATCTGCGCCTTCACCGTGTTCTTCTCCACCAACGCCTCTTCCATCCCCGTGTTAGAAACGAATAAGTAAACAAACACATTCTTGGCTTTCTGTCCAGGTCGGTAGATGCGACCAATCGCCTGTTCGATTTTGGACGAGTTCCACCACAAGTCCAGCAACAGCACCACAGTTGCACACTGAAGGTTCAACCCTTCCGCGCCGATATCATAAGGTAGCAACAACACACCGTTTAGACTCGCCTCAAACTCATGCAACACTTCACGCCGACGTTCGATGCTCATCCCAGCCGAGATGGTAAATGTCTGTCGACCGACACCGTCTACGTAAGGTGTAAACAGGTCAACAGCCGAACGAAAACAGGAAAACACGATACAACGCTCGTTTGCGTGCTTTTCTATCTTCTCTAATGCGGCTTCAAATCTCGACGAGAAGATGCTGCGTTCGTCCGACAAGTACCTTTCCAAATCAAGCTCCCTGAATTGGTTGATTGCAATTTGTGAAAGGTCGGACTTGGCCTGAAAATCTGCCATATCGCAGTAGATGCTTGTGATGGGAATGAGTGGGCAAATGAGACACTCGCGTACATAAGTAATCATAGCGAGAAGATAGGCTGAATACCGTTTCTGTCCTACTTGGTCACCTTCCTGCTTTGATTCCTTTACCTTGTCACTGAGCTTTTTGAGGACAAGACGCATCTTCTGGAAAATCTCAGTCTCCTCAGGTCGAAGGGTGTGAGACACAATCTCTTCGTTGTACGTTGGACGTACGGTAAACGACGGGTTGTCTTCGCGTTCGACCAGATACTGTTGAAACCCTCCAAATGTCAACAGAAAGTACTCCATGTCGGGAAGTTCGCGGGGACCCTTCAGATGAAGCGTCAGTAGAAACCCAAGATACCGAGTTACCTTGGGTTCATCGAACATCGTGCCGGACAACCCCCATCGATGATGCGCCGCAACGGCGACAATCGACCGACACTTGCGCGTCGTCACTTCGGTGTACTTTTGAAGCTCATCGATGATGATACACCCCCATTTGTTGGAGTATATGTAAGATGGTCCGTCGCGTGGTCCATTCAACATGGGCAGTCCCGGTAGTACATACTCGGCAATCTCCGGTCCAAATCGCATAGGACGCCTGTACCGGATAAGCCTTGTCTCAAGGTCGTTTTCCGAGTATGCATCCTTCAACACATCGATTGTTGTCAACACAACTGTTGTGTCGTCGGCTGGTCTCCACGTGTCATACTTCTCTTTCAGGTACGAGCGGTGGAGAATCTCGTACTTCAGTTCAGGAAATGCCTTCTTCAGCTCATCTATCCACCCTGCAATTAGAGTCTTCGTCAACACCACAAGCGTCAACCCCTTTTTGTATCGTTTTGCCATTTCAATGCTTGTGCGAGTCTTCCCAAATCCCAACGGCAATGACAGCCCTCCATTTTGTATCCCACGAGAAAAGATTTCAGAGAGAACATCTTCTTGCGATTTATTCAGAGCCATTTTGAAATACAAATAAATGGAGATGTATAGAAAAAAATCAATTTACACAACGGTCTTCTCTACAAGGTAGTCTCCCAAAATCCCATCAAGTGCCAATGCTTTACACACTGTGTCAATGCCCGTCTTTGTACGCCCACACACATCAGCAACGCTACTCATCGTGCCGAGTTCTTCTGCAAACACCATACCATCAGCCTTGTCGACGATTTTAGACAAAACATAGCGAGGGATTTGCAAAAGCACCGACACACCGTCAACATCACCTTTTCTAAGACTGTTCTCTATTTCTAAAAGTTTTCTCCCAAAGATTTTCTGACGCATTGTCGACCTCACAAAATCAGAGTACATATTCGAAAACTCACGGATTCCTGCAAAATCGCTGAGCTGAAGCGTCATCGCCTTTGATAAAAGTGGTTTCTCTGCGGTTTGGGATACAGATGTCGCTTCGAAATCCTTCAACTTCTTCAACAGGCTTTCGGGGAGAATGTGCCCAAACGCCACGCTAAGCTTCTCCTGCGTTTTGAGCTTGACGTGTACAGATTGTCCGTGGTTGCCCGCTTCGCCCTTTTCTCCAGTGCTGTACCAAAAGTTTGTGTTACAGACAGCACACGTTATCGCCATACACCCTTCACCCTTTTCAATCTTTGTTTTGCAATTCGGGCAAGCTGTCAAACTGTTGATGTAGGCGACAGAATTCTTTGCTTCGTCTGCACACTTGTGACCCTCTTTCTTCTGTTCTTCGCAGTCTTTGCAGAACTGCACTGTACACTGTGTGCATACAAACTCTTCGTTCAAAAACCCGCCACAGAAGAGGTTGAAACATACACGTGTGTACTTCGAAGATGCCGTCTTCGCTTCATCCTTCTTTACTTTCTTGAGTTGCGTCTTGAACGATGTGACTATGCTTGCAACCTTGAGGACAGCTGCAGGCATGTTCGTCGTGTAGAACTGCATACGTTCTTCTCTAAGCTTTTCGATGGCGAGTTTGTGTGCAGCAATTTGCGTAAAGTCGGTCGTGTGTTCTGTTTTGTAGTACGTAACAAGAGCTCGACGGTAGATGACTTTCTTGTCGACATCCAGAGTTTTGAGAGAGACTTCGTCGTATTCGCCTACACAGCCTGGACGTGGACAACCGGTCTTTCGGTTTTCGGATGCAACAACCTCGATGTATCTTATCACACACATTTCACAGACCCGTGTAAGACAGGTAGGGTCTGAACACGCAAACGCGGTTCCGTCAATTGGGCAAAAACAGATAATACAATCCATAGTAAACTAAATAATCGTTAGAAAATGGTTTCTGTGAAAAATCATTTTTGTATAAAAAAAAATTATAATTAATAAATGCCCTTCCAACTTGCTAAGAACAAACTTATGATAGGTGGTGGATTGCTCGTTCTCCTGATAATCGTGGCAGTCGTTGTAGCAATGATGATGATGAAGAAGAAATCTTCACAACCTGTTCAACCACAACCCGTAAAGGTTAAAAATACGTATTTATCTTTTGTTTATAAGGGTAATACCTATTATTTGGTTTTGAACAATGGTTCTCCTGTCAGCGCGACAACTAATATAATGAACGCAACGCCTGTAGTGCTTGTACCAAAAGTGCTTGCAGCAATCGTTGGCATACCTGCACAAAATGTAAATGCAATTCAGACAACTTCTGGACAGTTTGTAAATTTAACGTATTCGGCTTCTCAAAATGTGACTAATGCAAATGAAAATATGGTTAGTATTTCCAACGCCTTTTATTACAATTCTTCTGATACGTTTGCAACTATGATTATAAATTCTGCCAATGCTATCCAAACATACTTTGCAGATTTAGCTAATGAGAACAATCCGCAATATTGGCGCTTAGCTTATTTCAATGGTACTTCTTTCAGTTTCAATCCTCCTGCAGCCGGCAATGTTGTCGTTAGACCAGTTATCCAGTAATTCACCTTTTCAAATTCATCTTTTCAAATAAACCTACTTTATTTGAAACAAATACAACCCTACATCGGCGGCTTCCCGTAATCTACCAAGTCATCTTCATCCATCACAATCGCTTCTCCCGCTTCGATGTCATCACTCAAGCTCCGAATCTTGTACCCGCTCCACTTCATCGCCGATTCCATATCTCCCCAAGCCTTCACAAAGTACTGCTTGATGTGGTCCTTAATCGGGATGTTCTTAGTCCCACCCATACTGTCCCTGTACCACTCCTTGAATCTGGCATACAACTCGTTGAGATGCAACTTCGCTTTCGCATCCTCGACGATGCACTCCTCGATGAACTGCCTGTAGATGTCATTACGCTGACGGTATGCATTCGTCGCACTTCGCACCTTTTCAGGCTCGACCATCATCTTTGGTTTAGTCCTATGTTGAAGTAGTACCCAAGCAAACGCCTCTACCAACCCAGGAATCTTCTGAGCAAACTCTCTGTCCATAGGGAAGCGCTTCTGTTGTAATTGCTCCTCAAATGACTCGGGTGCTGGATTGTTCTCGCGGCAGAAAGTAGATTCAAACGGAATGACACGAGCACGGTTCCAAAGAGCTTGGTCACCACCTCCAACAAAGTTGACAGGCTTGTTGCAAATGAAGAAGAGCTTAAACATAGGCTTAATCTCCTTCATATCCTTGCCTTTTTCAAAAAGGTCACGAGCGACAAAGGAATCGTTACCCGTAAGATGCTTGACGATACCAGAATACATCTCTTCACTCTCGTCAATCTCCTCAATCCACGCAGCACGAACACCTCCTCCCGCACGAGCAAGTTCTGGCCACGCTGCACCAGACAGTGGCTTCTTTGAACAAACAAGTGTGGTAGGAATCTTGATTGAGAGCGAACTGCCCAGCATATACTCAAAAAACATTTGAGTCACAGACTTGCCGTTGTCACCATCACCAGTCCACATCTGAAAAATCTTACGATGATTTCCTCCAATAAAAATCTCAGAAGATGTATCAAGAAAAAATGTACGAATAGAATTATCAGGAAAAACTTTCATAAGAAAATCGTGAACTTGTAAAACTTTTTCATCCTTGTCGTCAAATTGAACAAAGTTAATGGGCATAGACTTTGAAACAAAATCTTCAGGACGGCCATTGCGAAAAATGTCCTCCTTCAAATCAAAGACACCGTTCTTGAATGCGATGATGTAGGGATTGTTGTCGAGCTTGTCACGAAAACGCTTGTCATAGAAAACCTCTCGAGCCTCCTTCATCACATTGTCCTTGAAATTTGCGTTCTTCAACTCCTTGATAACCTTTGTGATTTGCTTTGACTTTTCCTGCATCTTGTTCTCGTCGGCCTCTTCCTCACCCTTATCTTCGTCAGCATAAATCTTCTTACGCATATCCTTGAACATATTCACAACGACCGACGAAATCTTTTCTCTGAGAAACACACCCTCTTCGATACACTCCCAACGATGTCCAATGAACTGATACCAAGTCTTTCCAGAAACACTCGCACAAACAAACTCATTACCATATTCGGAGTAAAGAATCTTTGCAATGTCGTTGTGAGACCCAAGAATCGATTCTTGGACCAGCTTCTCATTTGTATCCTTCTTAAATTCTTTGTACTTCTCAGGGCTATCGATGCTCGCATAGTACTTGAGCGTTCCGATAGTCATATCCGTCTGATGCATCTTTGTCCACTGGTAATGACACTTTGTGGAATCAAACTTTTCACCGCATCTGCTGGAAAATTCCAACCAAAGTTTCAAACCTTCCTCAGACGCTTCTGAAATGTTGTAAAGAACCCAACCAACGGTCATCCACTCTGTATAATTCTCAGCACGTTCGGATGACAAGAGAGGAAGAATTCGTTTGGCAATTTTCAAGTTCTCTTCCACACTAATCTTGTCATACTTACGCTGCTCTTTCACCTTTGTTGTCTTTGCTTGCAAAATCGGGACAAGACCTGGCTTAATCGTCTTGCAGTCCCTGTTCGCGGGAAGAATGGAAAGAACACGCGGAAGATAGTGCTTGATTTTGTTTCTGAAACCAGAGACAGCAATTCCTCGGTTGTCATAGATGAGATAATGCCTGAACGCTTCTTCAAGAGTAATCTCCTTCAAATTGTGATTGTAAACCTTGGAAAAGAGATAGGGATTAGCTGCGTCTTCTTTCTTGGAACCATAAAGAAGCCATGGATTGGTACAACACTGCTTGTCGACTGCGGTACCCGAATCCTCGATACCAAGATAATCAAACACGTTTGCAGCCTTCATTTCTTGAATAATTCTGGGGATGAAGTGGACTTCTTGGTCGGCTTTGTCCAAAAAGATTTCAGGGAAGTGAAGATGAAACCCGTTTTTGAGAAGAGTCTTTGTGTTAGTAGAGAGTTTGTATGCTGGTTTTTCGAGAAGCACGCACGTGAGGTTTGCGTCTTCGATGTCGTCGATAATTTCGCGAATAACTTTTTGGTAGATTGAAATAACTTTCTCAACCACTTCGTATGTGTACAGCTTTTCTTCTTCTATTTCTTCTACGTCTATCTTGAGGTCGATGTCGGCGAGGATAGGAACCTGTTGCTGGGGGATTTCCGCGATGCCGTATTTGTAGTTTTCGTTTGAGATTTCGTCGCAGTAGCTTTTCCAGAACTCTTCGAGGATTTGACGATTAAAAAGATACGAACCCTTTGGAGTTATCATCGATACATGGGTTCTATAAACTTCCTCGGTATAAGTCCGGGTCAAAATCGTTCTAATTGAAGGGTCCATTTTGGTTATTTTAGGAAAGATAAATTTTTTATTCAATTTAAATTCTGAACCGGTAAGGCATAGCGATAAGAATTGAATTTTTGTAGAATTTTTTTGATATAAAATAAATGCCAACAGTTAAAGAATTGCAAAAACTCGCAAAAGAGAGGGATATAAAAAACTACTCAAAGATGCGAAAAGCCGAATTGTGCGAGGTTTTGAAAATTGCATGTGATGACGCGACCGTAACAAAGAAAAGGGTTAAAATAAACAAGCCTGAGTGTATTGGTGATAGATACGAATGGGTCGTCGGAAAGGGTTGTTTCGAAAAGACGCCTAAAGCCAAAACACCGCCTCGGCCTAAGACGGCGAGTGCCGGAAAAATCGAGTTGGAAACACCTGATTCGGCACTTGTTGTGTATGAACTTGACGACGAAGGGATGACACTTTTGAAGAGATGCAAAAGTGTCGTAAGTCTGCTTGATAAGAAACCGAGTATCAAATTGTATGGAAAAACCATCGCACAACCCCGTAATGTCGGGTTTTTCTCTGACGTATCGAAAGGTTACAAGTATAGCAGCAGTGTTAGTAAAGCAAAGAAGATGACTCCCGAACTGACGGCATTATTGAACTACGTAAACAAGTTTCTGGGTGCGTCTTACAATGGCATTCTCGTCAATCAGTACGAATCTGGTAATGACTACATCTCAAAGCATAGCGACGACGAAAAAGGACTTGACCCGAATATCGGCGTTGTGTCTATGTCCTTGGGTGCTGTTCGAAAATTTAGAATCAGGGATAAGGTGACTGGAAAGATAGTGATAGATGTACCAACATTGGAAAGAAGTATGATTCAGATGGCTGGAAACTTTCAGAATGAGTTTACACACGAAGTTCCAAAACAAAAACTAGTCCCCGGCGAACGTGTCTCATTCACTTTCAGGTACCACGTTGACTAAGAAAGTACCGAACGTCGTTTTTCCTCTTCTATCGAGGAGATGTGCATCTCCATAAACTTTGCGAGAATGCCTCTCAAATCGTTTGGAAGTTTGTCGTAGTCCAGTCGCAACTTTGAAGAAACAAACTTTGAATCGTATGGAAGTTGATCTAAACTTTCTTTTTTGTTTTCCCGTTGATGGAGTTTTATAATTACGTAAAACATCTCTTGCCCTTTTTCGTCGAGTTCTAAGACCGATTTGAAAAACTTTTCTTTGCCTGGTGGTATCAAATCGTCAGATTCCTTTTTCAAACTATTATAAAGAGTAGATAAAGACATTCTTTATAATAGAACCATTCTTCTTAAATGACGCCAGCTTTGCAAGCCAGATAATCCGGAGTGTACTGGGAGTACATGTAATCCGAACCCCTGTACATACCTTCGGGAATTCCGGAAACTACATGAAGTCGTTGTTCATTAGGAGGAATCAGCTTTTTGTAAGCGGGTAAATCAATGAGGCTGGGAGGGTCCAGATAAGCCTGCGCAAATGTTAATGGTTTAGCAGACTTGTTCGTAGTGTCAAGTGAGTACTGCTCCATCTTATTATCTTTGGTATTAGGAACTCCTAAAGGCGCGTTTACGTTGAGAGTTCTGGGAGGAAGATGCTTGTTGGGAGGGAAAGTAATCAAACCAGGAAGATGAGTGTAAAGATCCTTTCTTTTTACGACGCATACAATGACTATGACAACTATTAACAATCCTGTAAGAACTAATGCGGCTATTTCAATTTTGTTCATTTATTTGTGTGAGGAAATTGATTATTTTTCAAAATAAATTACTGAAGATTATTTTGAAATGCATTCTCTGAAGTCAACGTCATTTGTGTTACAACACGACGACAATCCTCCCTGCATCCGACTTGGTCTGTGTTGTATCAACAACACACTTCGCGAGAAGAACATCTTCTGTTCACGGGGCTTGATTGCGCGAACCTACACCCTCGAGAAAGCACGGAAGTGTGTGACTCAGAATCTCATAGACCTCAAGACGATACTGACCTGGAACGTCGACAACGGCATTCAGCACTACCGCTTGTCGTCTGATATGTTTCCACGCATCACCGACGGAAAAATTCCAAAGTCAGAGCGTCTGGCGGTTTCGGAATTCAAGGATGTTTTAGCTGAGTTGGGAACCTTTGCTAAAGCATCTAATCAGCGTATCACGATGCACCCTGGGCAGTACAACCAAATTGGCGCTGTTGACAGAAACGTCTTTGAGAGAACAGTTGAGGACTTGGGTATACACACCGAGATTTTAGATTACATGGGGATGGACGACAATGCCATACTTACCATCCATGGAGGTGGTGTGTACGGAGACAAAGAAAACACAATCAGACGATGGATCGAGCAGTTTGACGAACTGGACCAAAACGTCAAAGACAGAATTGCACTGGAGAACTGTGAGAACTGCTACAGCATCCGAGACGTGTTGTACATATCCGAACAGTTTAAGCGACGTATACCGGTCATCTTCGACTCACATCATTTGAACTGCTACAACATCATCCACGGGACGGAATACCGGGGTGAAGATTACATTCCACATGTGCTTGATTCGTGGGGAGAACGACGAATGGTTGCTCACATCTCCGACCAGCGCGAAGGCTCGCGGTTGGGAAGTCATTCGGATTACATCGAGACCATCCCAGACTACTTTTTAAATATCCCCGAGGTGTATGGTGTGGGTGTTGATATCGAGGTTGAAGCAAAGAAAAAAGAAGACGCGGTTATGAGACTCGTAAAGAAGTACGGATTTAAGAATATTTTATAGCTTAATCTTTTGCTCAAACGTGTGAGCTACCGACTTGAAAAACGGCTTGTGAATACCGCTTTGTATGTACTCGACATTTCGCAACGTCCGAAACTCCTTGATATCGAGATGTCCACCGTAAGATTTCAAAAGTCGCCAATGGGGTGCCGGTTCAACTTTCCGTCCGGCAATTCGGTTGAGTAGAATCTCAGAGTCGGTGTAGAGCGAGTTCTTTTTGTTGTCTTTGATGAAAGCCATAGCACATTCTAAGGAGCAGAAAATCCCGTCTGTTTCGTAGTAATCGTTTGTTTCTTGAATGATGTCTGGCATTACCGCAGGTGAAATCATACTCTCCTTTACCATAAACTTTTCTTTGTTAATCTCAGAAAAGTAGGACTTGTGAATCATAGAGGGTACATACTTTACAGGACAGCCAAGCGAGGTTTCTGAAATAGAGTGTCTGCACCAGTAGCAGCAGTAATTGTCGCTTCCCGCAAAGTCAATCTTAGAGAGCACACACTTGTGAATCTTTCGTGTCTCGTCGAGAAACTGAAGCGTTTCAGAGTTCTCGATGGTCTCGATAGAAGTGGTGTTGTTTTGCTCTGACGCAAGCTCGTATTTACGGTGGATTTCTTTGATATTCGAAGCGGACAATTTCAAGTCAAATGTGCTTTTCTTGCTCATGATTTTTTTATTTAAACGCGTAATAAATATCATTTTAATATTAAATGGTAAACGACGACATTTTTATTTTTGGGATTGCTATTGTGTTAGTTGGTTTAATCGTCGATGTCAAGTACGGTCTTTTATTTTCCAGCATTCTTCTTTCGGTTTTTTTAATAATGTTCATTAATAATAAGAAGATGATGAAAACAAACCTTATAGAAGGATACGAATCTACAACCATCGGAAAACCAAAGATTGACAACAACATACAATATGTGAAGAGAAGTGATAAGCCCTGTCTTACAAGTGACCAGTTTAAGATTTTTGCAGACCCTGCTCGAAAGAAACCTCAGATTGTTGAGATGAACATGAGGTCTAAGAATCACGCTTTAGAAGGTGCGCAGAACCCCAAAACTTTGATTCCCGCAATGGTTACACGACCCATGTATGATATGGAGTGGAGAAAGAGTTCGCAGATTGTTCCAAATATAATCAACGGACAAACCAACGAGAATCTTCATCTCTCTGGGTACTTAACCGGTGACGATTCTGTGCAAACAAACGTTGTTCATAGACGACTAAAGTATCCTCAGGAAACTGTCGAAAACGGAGAAGTGATGGAAAACTATGATCCGTCTTACAACTATGCGGAAAAAACGTGGGACAACACCATCCTTGTAGGCAGAGGATACGACCCAGACCAATTGAAAGCGACAGGTTTTCCTGGAAACTTGCCTGCCGGAAACTGTATGAGAAACCCGAAGTTGAAGAGTTACAATGACGGTATATTTACTCAAACGGTTCAGCCAGGTGTGTATTACAAAACAGAAGTTGCCGAACCCATTAATTCTAACATCGGAATCTCCTTTCAGCAACAGTTCAATCCGCGTACATACAAAGAGGATAACGGCAACTTGAATGTTGTAGACCACGACCCAAATTTTGCCCCCGAATCTGAAGAAGTGTTGGAGTACCCCGAAGAGCCAGATGTCAGCAACGTTTACGACCCCAGATTTTACGGTTACGGAACGTCTTACAGAAACTACGTTGATTCTGTAACAGGTCAGCCACGATTCCCCTACGATGATATCAATGCTACTAAGATGCCCAACTACATAGTTAGGAGCAAGCTTGATACTCATAATTTTTCTGATACTTATGGACCGATGCAGAATGCCGGATTAAGTCTCAATGAAGTGAGAAAGAAGGCACAGGATGCATTTTTAGAAGACTCGTTACATCATCGAAATGATATAACAACACGTCTTATGAGAAAGCGTAACGCTGAAATGTGGCAAGAAAAGATGTACCCTAAGTCAAGAGCGAATTTCCGCTGAAAGCTTACACAAGATCGTGTCTTTTAATCAAGTGTTTCAATTCAGAGTTCATTATGTCCTCTGTTATTAGAACAGACAACAACACCCCAATACGACTTTTTACATTGCACGGATAAGAAAACACTTCTCCGTCCTTTACAATCAAATCCGGTTCGATGTTCCATGCTTCGACCATTCCAAGACTGGGGTACTTTTTAACTATAGATTTTCCTACAAATGAACCTCGTACAAGACCTTGTACCTCACCTCTGAGCAGCATTTTAATATCCTCTTCGTCTGTTGTTCCTGGTTCTAACAAATGTCTTTTTCCAGCTTTCTGCATCCTTTCTACTGCGTCCAGCCACCCGGTGGACCCTACAGTTCCCAAAACTGTCTTAGAAACATCTCTGGGAAAATTTAAAACCGGGTCTTTTTTGTTATATATAAGGGTTCGTTTGACATAGAAATATGGAATTGTCCATTCGGTCAGTTGATGCGTACGGCTTTTTGTAATTCCAATACCTCCGATTGCAACATCGGATACTCCTTTTATGGGGTCTAACCATATGTCATTAAAATTCGGTTTTTCAATAAACCGAATCTTCAGTTTCAACTTTTTCGCAAACTCTTTCATAATATCGACGTCGATACCCTTTAAGGCATTACCCTTTTTATAACACACTGGGTAAAAATTGGCGTATGCAGAGACGGTAAGAATTCCTGGGGTTATCGTGTGTAGAGTGCTTCTTTTAAATATTTCGTTTAGGACTTTTTCAGGGTTTTCTAACTGATTGTAAAAACTTTCCTTTGAGAAGTCCCCACTACAATCCTTTTTAAGAGACCTGCAGAGTTCGTCTTTTCTCATAGAGTAGTATTTTTTGATACCTTCTTTCTTTGCCTCTTTTCTAAGTTCTTTCACATTCGGCATTTATTATAAAAAATTTATTATTTTGGTTAAAAATAATCGTAAAGTTTGTGTCGTTCACAATTGTAAATCCACAAATCGAGGAAAATGTGTTGTTTATAGTGAAAGGCTTGAATGTTTGTTCTATAACTCCGTCTTTGATTTTCAGTATATAGAACACTGTGATTTTCGTATCGTTTATAGACATATTAGAGTACAGAAGAGTATATGCACTGTTGTTGTAAGAAGTTGTAAGAGAGTGTTTGAAGTAAGACAGAAACTCTATTTTTTTAGGTTGAGGTACGATTGTAGTTGAGAAAGGATACAAAGTTCGCACGCTTCCATCGCCCAAGTAGCAAACGCCGTCGTATGACTGCTTTACCTTGTTCGCCACATAAATTTTTCGTTCGTTTGGAACTACAAATGCGTTCTTGTCAAAGAAATAAGAAAACCGGTGTACAATGTGTGTGTTTGTTGTGCCGACATTTTCAAAGCTTTCGTCGAGCAATTCAACCTTGTCGTTTATTAGGTAATTGTAGTTTTTAGCCTCCGAATCCCAGTGAATAGACAAGTTATAACAATCTTCCGGTATTTCAAGGAGTTTTGCATCTTCTGTTTTAACTACCTCGAAATAGGGAATGATGACCGAAAGAATAGTGCTTTTGAGGTTTTCCGAAACTTTGTCCATAAGCTTGATGCCATAGCCCACACATCTCACATCCTTCTTATCAAGATACACTTGAAACTGGAGGGATGTATACCCGTGAGTGTAGAGAGACTTCTCCACGAAGAGGAGTTCCTTTTCCGGAAGAGGTGTGTTCTTCCCTTTGTCTATGTACTCTTGACATTTTTCCAAATTACCTCGTTTGTAGAAATACAAGGCGGTTATGTAAAAGGCATCTGACCGGTTCTTGTAAAAGTCAAAGGACTTGTTTGCCCATTCTTCTATTTCAGCCTCATATTTTCCATTCTCTTCTAAACTCATATCCACGTAGATCTTGCAAATCATAAAGTGCGAAAACCAAACCTCTTCCGTCCAACCTGCGACGTCTATGCGTTTCTTGTAATAGCTTATCGCGTCGTTGTATCGCTTCAGGCAATTATACGTTTGAGCCAAGTAGAAGTAGTATCTCGACTTTAGGTCCGGCTCTTCTTCAATGCCTTGTAGAAGAAGTCGTTCGTCTCTCTCGAACTTGTCAGCCTTGCAACCACCATCAGACACATCATCTATCCATATCAGGTCTTCGTCTTCAACAATCGCTTCGTTTCGTGCGATGTCGCTTTCAACAGTCCAATACTCGTGCGTTTTGCCTTTACAGACCCAGTCAAAACTCATTCGAATTAATCTGATATTGTAGTAAGTTGTGACATCAACTTGCTTCAGCTTGTAAGAGTCAAATCCACCAAGCATTTTCTTTGTAAAAATAGGTGAAAGAGTGAGTTTCATGTCAGCATCCAAGAGCAGACCGTATGTATCATTCGGACTCCATTCTAATTCTCTTAAAAAATCTTTAGCGTAAGAAAAACTTTTAGAACGAGATGTTCCAAAATCAACAAACGTATCAGAAAAAACTTTTCCTGGAATGTTAGAATCTTTGATAATTTCATTTGCTACTTCTACAGTATTATCAGTGGAGCCGGTGTCCAGAATGCAAATCGCGTCAAGAATGGGAAGTGCGGAGTCTATCATCCGTTTTAAAATTTTCGACTCGTTCTTAATCATAGTAATGAGCATGATTTTTGGCATTTATGAAATTATGAGCTTACTTTTAAATTATAAGGATTTAAAAGTTTTGAGGGAAACAACGCTTCAAGATGTCAAAAAATTCGTAGTAGGCATCTTCCATGGTTGAAGGCGTTTTTCCCGACATAATGATACTTCCACTTTGAAAAACGAGAAAGGTGTTATATCGCTTCTTCTTCTTTATGGTGACCTTTTCAGAAAGGTCTTCGTGTGTGATAATTTGGGTCTTACGAGTTCCATCACTCTTGTACTCGTGATACTCGATTTTGCTCTTCTTCACCTTGGTTTCGTTTGTAGGGAACTTGATGTTGATGCCCGTATACCCACTTGTAGTTTCTAAAAAACTCGTATGTCTGGTATTTGAGTTTATGAAAATATCCAGAGCTTCACGGTCAATCGTAAAGCCGATAGAAAAATCTATGTTATGCATCACCGATTCATAGTATGCAGTGAGATAAGGCGTTTCCATAAGCTGATAAACAAACGGATTGTGCTTAATCTTCTCCCAAAACGATAGGATACAAGCCTCTGCGTGGTCTTTTGATTTACAACCGGTCATTTGAAACTTTCCCTTCTCTGAAACTTTGATAGCAATGAACTTGTCGTCGATTTTCATTGTTATGGGCATCGAGTTTCGAAAAAAATCGGTGTCTTTGTTCTTTGTACTCTTAGTCTTCTTCACGCCTCGAAATTGGTTTTTGTATTCTATACAGATAATCGAACCGGAAGGGATGTCTTTATTTGGGTCATCTTCGGCCTGTTTCTTCTTGCGTCCACGTTTCTTCTTTACAATCTTGTACTCCGTAATCGGAATGATGTCCTCTGTGAAAATCTTTTCGATATTTAGATTTAGATTTGTGTAGACGATAAACGTCTTTGTAGAAACCGCGAAAGAATCGAAGCTTGGGACGGGCATTTAAAGGGGGCTTTTAAGTAGGGAAATCACTTTTAAATATTCTAAGCTAAATTTTGAAAAATTTAAATATTTATATTCTTTAAATGCCAACTGTTGACGAATTGAGAAGAGAAGCTATATTCGCAGGTATTAAAGGAACCTCGAGAATGAACAAAAAACAACTGTGTGAAGCATTGGGTAGAGGTGAAGACTGTTACAAAACAGCTAAGCAGAAAAGAGAAGAAAAAGGTCAAACGTATTTAGTATCTGAACTTCGCGAAATGGCTAAAAATAACAAAATTAAGGGATATTCAAAAATGAAGAAAGACGAGCTTTGTGCGGCTTTGAACATTCCTAATTGTAAGAAGCCCGCTAATGCTCCTAAGTCCCCTCCCAAGCCTAAGTCTCCTCCTAAGCCCCCTCCTAAGGCCAAGTCCCCTCCTAAGGCTAAGTCTCCTCCTAAGTCCCCTCCTAAGGCTAAGTCTCCTCCTAAGGCCAACTCTAAGTACCCTCCTAAGCCCCCTCCTAAAGCCAAACCTAAGACCCCTCCCAAATACAGCGGGTTCCCTGGTGGCGGGTTCTCTGGGTATGGCGGAGGGTTCCCTGGATATGGCGGAGGGTTCCCTGGATATCGCGCACGCCCCGCACCGTACGATCCCGTATTAGACAATGCATTAGCCCTACTCAAAGCTTTAAATATAACAACAAATAAAGAGTACAAAAGATGGACTGCTAAGAATCATCCTGACAAAATCCAAGACGATGCACTCAAAAAAGAAGCTGACAAGAAGTTTAAGGATGTAACAAATGCTACAACTGTTCTCTCTGATCGTAAGGGGAAAGGTGATAAACGTGTTGATGCTTTTTATGAAATGTAATTTTAAAGACGGTGTGCGACTATTAAATGGCGTGTAAGATTCAAATTCTCATAGAGTTTAAGAACAGTCTTGTCAACTTTTTAGACGAGCTGATTGAGCAATTTCCCGAAGAAGGTGACCTTATCGTTCTCAGAATTTTCTTGAATGACCAAGTACCCATCGCGGAAATTATGAATACGTTTGTCACCAAGCTTCTGCCTCTTAAGGAAGTAGTAAAGAAGCGCGACGAATCCTTTTTTCTCAACAACAACATTCTCTTTGAAAAGATAAACAAGGACAAGGTCAACCACTTCAAAACCCTTTGGGCCAGTCCAAAGCTCGATGCAGATGACCGAAAGGTCATCTGGTCTTGGTACGACCTCTTTATTTCGATGGCTGAAAAGTACAGTAAGTGAGCGTGTCTGTTTTTTGAATTAAAATGATATTAATAGCTGGTTATTATCATTAAAGATGTGCGACTGTGCCAAAGAAATTTTCAAGCTTCAAACTCAACTTAGTATGGAAAAGTTGAAAAACAAAATCTACAAACAAATTATCGAAAGTCAGCTTCATACAAAGTTGGAAGACGGAACCGAGGAGTTGATTAACGACATCGTTTCAAAGCATGTGCAGAAGAAGCCTCAAATCGTCACACAAATTCCACAAGAAGAAAAGAAAAAGACGCTTTACCGACCGCCTCCAAAGACTGAGATTTCCGAAGAGCCGGCTCCCGAGGCTGTTCAGGAACAAATTCAAAAACACAATGAAAATGTCAGTTCCGAGATTAAGTCGCTTTTTGGAGACGTAAACAAGGACATAATCACAGCAGAAATATCAAACAACTTTGACAACTTGAAGGACTCTACAAAATACAACAACATTTTGATGCATATACGAAACTTGCGAAACAATTTATTAGCTTTTTTGACTCTGAATCAATACATAGAAACTCTGGAAGAACACGTTAACCGTTTCAAAAGCATATTTTCAGATAAGGGTTTCAACGAAAAGAAAACGGTTGCTCTCTATCCAAAGTTTTTAAGTGCATTGGATTATCGTCTTCTGAAGATTGATGGATTTCACAAACTTAATTTAGAAGGCGATGACATACTCAAGTTTAAATTTAGCCAAAAGCTCAGTGCTTCGCACTCTAAGATTTATCGAGTTTTTGATAAGGATATGTTCTTCAAGTATGTGTTGAACTACGGACTCGCTCTTTCTTCATTGGAAACCATTCTTACCAACTTCTTTGTTAATCCTTACGGGTTCTTCAACACCTCATATGTACCGTTTAACGATGATGGCTATTCCTTTTATACTCTTCAAAAGATAGAAAATGGAAAGCGTTACTGGAAGATGGATTGCAGGTTGGAGACTTTGACCATCGAACTCGCAGAAGTTTTGAAGAACTATTGCATTTCCCAATTTCGTTTTCTATACAAATCTTGTTTTGATACAAACGACTACATTCAAGATTATGAAAAAAAATTTTCTCTTGCAGAGTTTGAGTGTATACAACTACTTCAAACTATCTACATAGCTGGAAGTTTTGAGAAACTCAACGGACTACTAAGAAGCATCATACAAAAGAACTGTGTTCATCAGTATACTTCAAACGACAAATTTGATTTGCGCTCCGAGGAGAAGGACCAACTGGAAACGTTCAAATCTTACAAGTTGGGCGAGAACGACACACGGGACTTTGTGTTTCGTATTTTTGACGTTATGGACGAAGAAACTGTTCAGAAGTTTGTAATGAACTTGAATTGAATTATTTTTAAAACCGTTATTTTATCATTATCTTTCAAATGACGTGTACAGTTTTCATAGAAAACTTTTCAAATCTCTTTACAATGATTATCATATTTGGGTTTTTGCTCATCATTCAGATAATGATGATTGTAAAAGGTGCGACGTATCCAGACGTGATTTGTAAGTCGCCATGTATCAGCTACGAATGTGATAATCCAAAAAATGCAGAGTACAAACTGCCTACCCCACCTATCGGCATTTCTGCAAGCGTTTGGTTGATTGTCGGAGGTGTGATAGGTATTGTGTTCATTCCACTCTTTTTAAAAACATACAAAAGCAACCCTCGCGAAATGACTTTCCCGAGTTTTGTAATTTTACTCATTTTATTTATGGGTGCAGTGGGGTGGCTGATTCTTGGCCCAATCGTGTATACACAAACACATAAACTGTGTACCGATCACAACGGAATGTGGTTTATCGAAACCCCAACAATGCAATGGTTACTCGGAACCTTGATTGGCGGTTTTGTGGTGCTGCTCAGCCCGTTTACATTCTGGATTTTGTCCAGTCTTTTCTGCGGGTGTAAGAAAGGTACATTTTCTCATGAGACTCAAGTATGAAAACTTAATTAAATACATTAATTAAGTTTAATTTACTCCTCGCTTTCGGGATTGTAGCGAGACTTGTGAAAGTTCCAATAGTCATCGCATCCGAGCTTGAAGTTGTTGCTGATAGCAGGATTCGCCTTGTACCAAAAGACGCAATCTTCAAGCTTGTTTGTCTTTGTCGCGTTGTGAATATAGAGAGCCGTGTAGTCGTCGGTGATTTGGTCCATAATCTCACAAAAGAGAGAAAAGTCCGGGATATTACCTGCGTAGTTCTCCCATAGGGAACGGCGATTTTTCAAGTTTGTTTCACGTAAAATAAAGGTTCCATCCACGTTTGTACGAATGACAGGTAGCACGTCCATGCAGTACTGTAGAGAGAGGATAAACATCATCTTCCAATGACGCCCGTTTTTGAAGATGCCCTGAAATAGAGGTCTCTTCAACACCTTGGGGTCATCTGTACAATCGTCGAGAAGAAGAATAGCCCACGGATTCTTGATATGCTTCCTTGCAAGCTTTTGTCTCTTAATAAACTCCTCTATCTTATTCTCATTTAACTCATTGTAAACAAAGGTGCTGGGAAAAATCTTCCCGTAAAACCCGTTGCTGTCTTCTGTACCGCTCATCGCCATACCGACAGGAAAGATGTGCTTCTTGCTGTGAAGAATGCTGGCAATCAACGTTGTCTTGCCAGTTCCAGGCTTTCCTATTACAACAAGCTTAGGGCCACCTTGTTCAATGTCATACATCTTATCTGTCGGAGGAGTGATCATGTTCAAGTCAAGCTCCTTTATTTGCAAAATTTGCTCAGACATTTAAAAAACATTTTTTCGTTTTTAAATCCATTAAATATTAAATAAATGCCTAAATTTTTCCCCAACTTTGGAGAACTTAGATTTGAAGATGTTCTTTCAAGCTCTCGAGTAGAAGCTCATAAACACGGGTATGAGCTATTAAAACTCTTAAACGAAATTTCAGACTGGAATACAAACCAAGTTTTTAGCGTCGCAACCGCAGAATCTGCAACAGGCGGTTTAGCGTTTTCTACATTGGTTGATATTCCTTTTGGTGGAAGCTACAAGTATGGTTGTTTCGGTGTATATGACACAGACGCAAAACGGGTTATGATAGGTGTACAGGTAGATGACGTGTACACTTTGAAGTGTGCCAAAGAGATGGCGGAAGGGATTCTGAGAAATTCCAACGCGGCAATTGCAATTTCCATTACCGGTAATGCTATGCCTTTGCAGACAACAAAAGAAGAGATAGAGAAAGTTGGAGAAGTGTTCATAGGTATTGCATTTTACACCGGTGAGAAGAAAATAAAGTCGTATGCTAATGTTTACAACTTCTGTGATAAGGATCCGGTGACAAAATCTACAGCGAGCATTTGTAAGCTCTGGTATACAAACACCATCTCTGAAAAAATCTTGAGCGGCGAACTTACCGAAAAGCAAAAGAAAGCATTTATCAAAAAGTATAAAGGGATAGGGTCGTTAATCGACGGCAATAATCCATTCGAAATAACATCGTTCCTTGCATCGTACATTCGTAACATGATAGTAGCACAGGCATTTCAAGACTGTCTTAAATATGTCAAGCTTAACAGAAAGGTGATTGTAGTTCCGAAATTTCTTATCGAAAACAAACAGGCACTCGCTGTTTCAAATGTCAGAAAAACATTTCCAAAGGATACAAACAACAAAGTCCTGTCTCGCCACGGTATTAAAGCACGGTGCGTAACAAAAAATTGTAACGACGCAGACAGAAAGGTCAAAAAACTTTTCAATAATTAACTTAATCATTACAAATTAAGTTAACTTCTTCTCCGTTTATCATAGTTATTCTGTAATGAAATTAAAAATTTCCACAAATGCCTCTGTATTCTTGAAGTTCTCTTCAGCGTTAAGAACGGTAGTGGTTTTTGTAGCAACGACGTTCTTCATCCAAATCTCGTGCTGGTTGTGAATCTGTGTAATGTAGTCAAGAGAGACACCAGTCTCCTCGTTGCGATTCCTCTCCTTCATACGTTCAAAGCTTGTCTGCGGAGAACACTTTAGGTAGATAAACTGGTAATCTCCGATATTTAAGTTCTTTTCGAGCCAAGAAAACCACTTCTCGTACAACATGTACTCAATCTCGCTCATCATACCAGACTCGAAGCAGTTCTTGGCAAAGATGTTCTTGTCGCTCCAGATGCTCCGCTCAATGAACACGGCTTCTTTAGTACGGTCGATTTCCTGAAGCTTCTCGACCCGAGAAACGAAGGCTGTGTTTTGAAATGTGTAAGCAAACCGCTTTTGGTCCTCGTAAAAGTATTGAAGAATGTTTTTCCCTGTTTTGTCCTTGAAACTCGTCCACACGTCGACCGGCTCGTAGATGACTTGGTACTTATCTCCATACGTCTTCTCGATCATACTAAGAAAGGTGCTCTTCCCAGTTCCAATGTTTCCCTCGACAAAGTAAATCTTGGTCATTTCAAGTGAAATTTTAATAGAGCAAAAACTATATTAAATCAATTTAAATTAAGAGACGACACATAGGCAGACATCTCACACCATTGCACTCAGGCAGTCGTCAAACCGCTTCTCCTGCTCCTCGTCCTGAAACACGATGTCCCACTTTGTTGTGTAGCGTTTCAACAAGTCGTACTTGCGCTTTTGACCCTCCACGACAGCATTCCACAAAGGAGTCCCGTTGTTCTCCTTTGCATCCGCCCCAAAAGACAACAACGCCTGAAGGAAGTTATCGCACTTGTCAATCCACGCAAGTCTGGACACAAGTCCTTCCGGACACCCTTGGTACATCTGGAGGGAAAACACGAAAAAATCAAAGTCTTCCCTCTCAATCGCCTCGTCAAACACGTCTTCGATATCGACGTAGCTTGTGTATCGCTCACGCATCTCATCCCACTCAGTCTTTGTCCACATGTACTTGTTGATGGCATCGGAGTTGTAGTGCGACTCCCAGCGAACATATTCCCACTTCTTTGGGATAGTCGTGTCGGCACCGGCGTCCGCCAGTTTTTCGAGTATCGCCAACACCGCTTCGGGTTCGTCTTTGTGGTTGCTTATTATGGTCGAGATGAAGGGTGTACGACCGTCGGTAGATTCGGCGTTGGGGTCTGCACCTAAGCGTAGGAGCCAAGTGACAGCGTCAGCGTCGCACTTAAGACAAGCACGTGTGAGTAACGTGTCCCCGCCGTCGAGTTGAGATGGTGCATACACATGGTTGATGTCGACTCCGAGTGTGAGAAACTCGGAGACCGTCTTCTCCGACAGACCATTGAAATGTACGAGAGCAGCCAGAATCCCGTGCTCGTGGTTCGGGTACTTGTCAACCCATTGGTCGTACTGGTTGGTTTCCATGTCCAGCTCAAAATCGTACGTCTCGTCATCGCTCAAAAATTCGCTGTAATGTTCCATTTCTGAAAGTAATACCCTATCCCAATTTTGTTGTTTCAAAAAATCAATTGTTCTCGCTGGTAAAACCATACCGTTCGTACCATCTCTTTCCGAAAACGGCACGCATCGTTGTACGCTCTTCGTCGTCAAGTTGATTGGGGAGAAGTCCGCTCTTGAGACCTTCTGTGATATACGCAGCGTCTTCTATCATCTTTTGCTTTATATCCACGCCATCGACTCCGAGAGTGTCGTAGTCAACCGAGTACATCTTCTCACCCTGACTCTTGTAATTTTCTTGGTCTTCCTTGGGAAGAGAATTGAAAGCCGCCTTCATGCTTTCATCCTTGAAAAGGTCGTATGTGCTTATTTGATGAGGGAGAGGTTTGACCTCTTGATCTGCTGCAGCTGCCATTTTTATTTAGTTAATTTTTTCTTAAAGTTGATAAATACTTTGCCCACTCGTCGGACATGTTCACTTTATCGGCTATGATGTCGGGAGAAGAGTTGTTTTGAATGTTGTATATCTCTCTTTCGAGGAGGATTTTTCCATTCTCAAATGAGACGCCGATTATGCTTTCAATTGCATTGTTTTTTATAATTATATCTTTCGACGATATCACCTTGAAAACCAAGGCTAAAAATATAATTGAGATGAGATACTTTGTTTGTTTCAAACTCAGTGAGTGAGTGTTCTTCATCTTAATTGCCCAGTTTTCTATCAACACGTCCTTTGCAGTTTTCTTTTTGATGAGCGACCAATCCGTCATTTCTTCTTGAAATCGTTCTATGTCTCTCTTCTTGTTGGAAAGCTCTTCCGATGAGATGATGTTTAATTTCGTGGTAAACAAATTATAAATGTCGTTGTAAAGGTCTTGTGTGTCTTTCTTTACGATTTTGTAGACAAACTCCTTGTCCTTGTAGTTGCACATGATGAAGCCCTTGTTTACAAATGCTCCATAAGGAGCGATTCCGTAAGCCAAGTCTTCGAAGACGCTTTTCCAGAACTTATCGTTTGTGAGAAGGGAACAGTCTATAAAAAACGGATAAAGTAGCTCTTTCTTCATTTATTTACACAATTTTCTCTCTAAAGTGTAAATAATTTCAAATGATTTTTTCATACATTTTTCTGTAAAAAAATCATTATTTCAAAATGAGCAAACCAACTGATTTCGAACTCGCAGTGTGTTCCGCTCTTCAGGCGGAAAAAATCGAGGAAGAAGTGTTTGACTACTATGGCGACGAGTTCTACCCATTCGTCAAGGAGTACGTCCCGTTCCTGAAGGAGGAAAATCACAAGAAGACAACAACCCTCTCTTTTGAAGGCTTGAAGAAAAAGGACAAAATCATCAAAGAAAACACTGTGCGACTCATTCAGAAGACGTTTACGAAGATTAACTTTGACGAAAAAAATCTCGTGACTCCACCCATCTTCGGCTCAAGGACCCTCGAGAACCGAGCAATTTGCTTTATGTACCTTTGTGTGTTCTTTCTCAAGAACATGACTGCAGACGTGTTCCAAGCCTACAGTGTCATCGTGAGCATCCAACGATTCATCAAGAACGTCAAAGATACCCCGTTTTCTAAAGTGGCTCTCTTGGATCTCACGAAGTTTTGCGAAAAGTTGATAGAGGCATACGGCTACAACGGAAAGACGCTTTATGAAAAGACCCCAGAACTCATCACCAAGTCACCTCACGACAATTACGTACCTATGCTGTACGTCAAACCATACCCTCACCAGAAAGAGGCAGTCGATTTGCTACGAGATGGTGAGTACATCAAGGACGGATTTGTGTGTATTTACTCGCTTTCCACAAACTCTGGTAAAACGTTTACGGCAACCGGAATCGCCTCGAGAATAGAGAAACTCGACAACGTGTCTTTCATTTTTTGTTGTGAGCTCCTATCCGTCCGACAAAAAGTTGAAACTCTTTTGCTATACTCTGGAATCAGGAAGGCACTTGTCTACTCCCCAGAAAAGGCATATGAAGTTCTTTCATCGACTCCGAATTCGCGAGACAAGTTTGTCCTGTTCATCGACGAGATTACTCTGAACGCGCATTTGAAGTCAGATACGTTGAAGTCTCATATGAAGCTGTTTTCGGTTGCTCCAAAGTGGGTCTACATCTCGGGAGCAAATTTGGATGTAGGGAAGATGACATTCTTTTCTGACGTTCACCGCACGAATTTCACGGAGTCCAAATTTCGGGTAATCACATCTGAGACCATCTTCAGCAGTGTGTCAGCCTACACCTTTGGTGGAAATGAAGTGTTGCCACATATGTTTTGCAAAACGCTAAAGGAACTGAAGAGTGAGATGACAAAGATTGTAGTCAATCAGTTCAAGGGACGGCTGTATACCCCCGGAACTGTTGGGAAGATGTTGGAAAACGCAAAGAAGGTGATAAAGTGGTCTTTGTCGGACGATGATGACGAAGGTGAAATCGAGAAATGGATGAGTCAGTTCCCCAACATCGCGACTATTTTCAAAGACGTTTCGCAGATTTACCCAGACAACATCCGTAAGATTGCTATGTCGATTTTGGAAATCATGGTCAAGTTCGACGATGATTATTGCGTAGAAGTTGTGAGCAAAACCGGAAAGACGGGTAAAACTATCGACTTATTCAACTTGAACTATGAGCTATTTCCAAACAACAACATTGTTGCTCATCCTGACCCTGAGAAATTTGCGATTGCAATGTTCGCAGCGCATATCGCAAAGGTGAAGAAGAGTATCGGGTCTTGTGATGCTCTTCTGACCCGCCACAGGAACGCGGTAGATGCTTGGGAAAAGAACAAAGAAGCGGTTCTCGGGAGCATTAAAGACGAAAAGGAGCGTCTAATGACAGAGAGTGAACTCTTCCGTCCAGAGTTTCCGTTTCCTGCAGAGTTTCAAATCAACACAAAAGAGTACTGCAAGAGTGAAAAGAAAAAGTACCGAAAGCCTATGGAGTTGGAGAAGATTAATACACTTGGTATTAGCGAAGAGCTTCTTATTTTGCTATACTCCGGCGTGGGTGTGTATTCGTCAAAGGCGTCCTCGACAAACGCGTACACCAAGCAAATCCTGAACTTAGTAGCTCAGGGGAAGCTGGAGTTTTTGGTTACAGATGTTTGCTACGGTTTCGACTACCCGTTTGGATGTCTCTTCATCACCAAAGAGTTTTTTTCAGAGAAGAGTACGACTGACATTTTTCAGTTGATGAGTCGTATCGGACGCGGACGCTTGTCTTACTCTGGTGAGATATACATGGACAACGGATGTGCCGAAAAGATTTTCGGAGATGACAACACGTCGGAAAGGGAGATTGAGAATATGTACGAAGTTCTCATAGGAAGAGAATGGGAAGAGGTTGCTTAAAATTTAACTAAATCGTAATACATTTATTTTCTTTAATAAATGTGTTGGAGCTTTCAAGCATCGTTTGTAGCGTGGATTATAGGATTAGTTGCGTCTATCATTCTCTTTTGTAGACGAATGCCCAACGACATTACTTTGGGTGTGCTGATATTGACATACTCGTCTATGCAACTTTGGGAAGCATTAATGTGGGCTGACCAAAAATGCGGGACTTTGAACAAGGTTGGAACCATACTGGCTTACTTTGCTCTTTGGTCTCACGTCTTGGCTATAGGCATCGGGCTGTACATCGAAAAGAAGGTGATTGCACCTTTGGTGATTGGTGGGGCGTTTTTATTAGCAGGCGTTCTACTTATGCCCAAGAAATGGGAATGCTCGAAGCCTGGTTCGAATCGCCATTTGAAATGGGGTTTTGACCCAACTTTCTATATGGCTGTATTTGCGGCAGCTATCGGGTTGGCGCTGTATTATATGAGACCGATGAGTCAAGCCATAGCCGTAAGTGCAGTTTTTATTATATCATTTCTTCTGTGTTTGTTGTACGCAGGTGACGCAGTAGGGTCATTCTGGTGTTGGGTTTCCGCGGCATTCTCTGTGATTTTTGTAGTCACACCGTACATAAAGTAAATTCTTTACACTTAATAAAATGATGATTGAACTCATAATTTTATCACTACTTGTTGTGCTACTCGTTGTAGCGGTTTTTCTGAAAAACTTTTGGTTGGGTTTTTCCGCAATACTTGGAATAATCTTGTACGTAGTTTGTTACTTTTTCTTTAGAAAAACTTTGGTAAGTTTTTTCTTTATTAACGATGCACAAAATGTTGAAGACCATCCAGAAATCTATTGTGGAGACGATTTAATTTTACCAGAAAATTACGACATTTTTGGCTCAAGGTACAGGTGTCTAAGAAAGGGTATAGGAACTGGAATGGTTCTAAGCGACGCTCAACGAAACGCATTTTTAACAAGACAACGAGCGCCCAATCCAGTTAGAACCTATTGTGGAAATGATGCACAACTTCCGCAGGGGTTTGATAGAAACGGTACATTACTTGAGTGTTTCAAGAAAGGTGTTGGTACAGGGCTTGGAATGGCTCAGCCAAAACGAGTTGCTCTCCAGCAACGACCTTTGAGATTGGGAAAAATCGAGCTGATTAAACTTGCGGACAAGTTTAAAATAAATCACAACGTACTAACACGTGTTCAAACACGGGATTTGATTAGCGATAGGCTTCGGTTATCCCTTCTTTAGATTTATACTTTAAACATCATACCCGATACGGCGTTAGGGTTACCTGCTCCAGTTAATTTTGTAATCTGAGTTTCAAGCTCTGTATATTGTTCCTTTGCTTCGAGTTCTTTATCCATAACTTCTGCGAGTATCTGTCGGGCATCTGCATCAGTTTTGCACTCTGAAATCAAACTGCCTATTTTTTCCAGAAGATAATGTCTGTTACTACCCAAAACACCTCTTTGTGCACTGTTTATTCTTATCAACTCAGTTGTGGTCTCAATTTGAGAATTCAGATTTCTAACTTCTTGACGTAACTCGCTATTCTGTTGTGCTACAGCTTCGCCTTCTCTTTGCATTTCCTCGGTTTGCCTTTGTGCGACTATGAGATTTTCCTCCTGCTTAGATGCTTTGCTTTGAAGTTCTTTAAACTGCTGCAAGAGATCGGCAAACTCTAACCTGAGAGTCTCATGCTTTTGGGGCAAATCCCGATCCATTTCCGGAATCTTTTCTTGAAGTTGTCTGTGAGCCTCATTCAGTTTATCTAAAGCACTTTGAATCTGGTCGGCTCTGGTAGCTTCTGTCTGAACTCGTTGCTCGTGAGCATCTTTCAACTCGTTTACAGTTCTACGGTTCTCTTCAACGGTTTGTTGTATATCACCTTGCAAGTTTGCTATTTGGGTAATGTACTCGTCGCAATTTGCGGGAATCCTTTCTCTTAATTTAGCTTCGAGCCTTTCGTTTTGTCTGGTCAACTCTTGTAGTTTGCGTTCTTGGGTATCAACAGCCTTGGTCAGGTCTTCTATCCGTCGCTCTTCTCTGTCACAATCTTTGGGTGCATTCTCCAATTGAAGTTGTTCAATCAGGTGTTTTGCGTCGTTGAGTTGGGCAATGACAGCAGAGCAATCGGGTATGGGAACCGCTACTTGGGGTGGTGGGTTGTGTTCAAGTTGCTCTATACGAGATTGCAGACGTTTCGTTTCATTTTCCATAGCTTCCCATCGACCTCTAAGCATATTTATTGTAACGAGAAGACTCTGTATTTCATGTTGCAGACCCTCGTTAATGTTTCCCATTGAACCAGCTTCCTTTCTGGCAAGTTCATATTCTTTTTTGAGACGTTCTATATCCTTTTTAAGATTGCCGCAGTTGCCCAATTCATTTCTTAGCTTTTCAAGTTCGGCCTCAAGAGTCTCAGTTTGACCCTTAAGTTTATCAGCGACCTTTTGGACTTTTCCGCAGTCAGGGTTTGCTTGTAAATTGTTTATTTCACGTTGAAGGCGGTCTACTGTTTCTTGAAGTTTTGTACAGTCGGGTACAGCTACTTGGGGAGGAGGGGTACGTCTTAACGCTTCAATTTCGGCTATAGCTCTGTCTCGTTCCTGTGCGAGTTGAGCCATACGACTGTTTAGTTCGTCGGCAACAGCTGTAAGTCGTGCAAGTTGGACTTTCTGTTCTTTTATAGTTTCCTCGAAATTGTTACAATCAGTGGGTCGGGATCGCAGGCTCTGAGCTTCTGCATGAAATTCGAGTGTATCTTGTAATTGCAATTTCAACTTGTTTTTCAAGTCTACAATTTCGGCCCTTAATTCTTGGACCATTCTTTCGGCATCGCTACAATCAGGGACAGGCTTTCTCATTGCCTCAAATCTCAACACGTCGATTTCGTCCCGAAGCTGCTGAATATCGTGTTGCGAACTGTCGAGTATGTCTTGGAGTTGACTGCAGTCAGGGTTGGCTCTAAGATTTTCAATCTGGTCTTGCAATTGTTCGATTGTTCTTTCAAGATGACTACAGTCAGGTACGGCTATTTGAGGAGGAGGTTGGCGTCTCAACCTTTCAATCTCGTCATTGAGTCTCTCAATTTCTGTGCGGAGTTCTGCATTGGTTCGTTCGGCATCTTTGCAGTCTACAGGGCGTTTGGTTTCACAATCTCTTAAACGGCTATTGCAGGTGTCTACTTCTCCTTTCAGCTGTTTTATTTGCTTGATTAAATCCTTGTTTTCGAGTGTTATTTTCTCCATCTCATCTGTACATTTCTTGATAAAATCTCGTATTTGTCTGAGAGCTTCTATAGCATCATCACGAGGAAGACCTTTGGACGCCGCGATTTGAGTGATGAGTTCTATCAACTCACCATTTCGGGTCTCGCATAAAATCAAATTCTTCTTAGCCTTTTCAAACTCTTCTCTCAACGATTTCTCTTTAGCACTTAATTTCTCAAGCTCTTCTACAGTTTTACGAAGTTTCTTGTCAGAATCTATCAAAGGACGGACATTGACGCCAATCTTTTTCGGCTTCTTAGGAAAATCTTCGTGGACTACATTAAGAGGGTCTACTCGTTCTTTTGAAGGGATTCGGCGAATGATGTAAAATTCCCCATTTTCTTCGTAAACTTTGTAAATTCGACCTTTGATACGCACGTACATTTATTAAACAAATTTATTTAATAAATCCACGATTCAAAAACTACACGTTCCATTGCACGATTTTTTAGTCATAAAGTAGTAAATGATGAGAAGAATAAGAAAAATGAAAGTAACAATTCCGCTAATCAGCAGTCCTTTCTTCCATTTTTGATGTTTCTTTGAAATGGCGCCACCAGCAGCCACTGCACCCGTTCCCACGAACGCGAGTGGCATTACAAGACATGATGGGCAAAATTCTTCTTTGACTTCTTTTTCAGACTGTTTATTGAACATTTATTAAAGGTTAATATGTTTAAAACTAAAAAAAATCACTTATCATAAATGAGTTATACAAAGAATGAACTTTCTGTAATGACTTTGACCAAGCTAAAAGAAATTTGTAAAGAAAAGGCGATTTCTGGTTGTTACAGGTTTAAATCTGCAGACAAGGGTGAACTCGTCGAGCTGATATTTAAAAGTTTGAAGGGGTCGCCTCCAAAGACACAAAGCCCGAAAGCCCAGAGTCCAAAGGCCCAAAGCCCTCCGAAAGGGTGTTGTCCCCCGATTGTCATATCTAAAACCGAATTGACAAAGCTGACTGTGAAACAACTCAAAAAACTACTGGAAGATTGCAATCAATCTGTTTCCGGTCTGAAAGCAGATTTGGTCAATAGACTGTTTGAATTTTGTAAAGACAAACTCAACAAGCCATCAGTTCCTATCAGCCCTAAAACTAAAAGCTTAACAGTCAAACAGTTAAAAGACCTGCTGATAGGAAAGAACATAAAACACTACAATGCAAAACTCAAGAAAGCTGATTTGGAGTTTCTTTCAAAGACAAAAACCTGCAACGTTGAAACCAACGATTTTTGCGGACCGAATGAGGTTTGTGATGTAAGAGACGGTATTTGCACCAAGATGGAGTACGTATCCGCAGGCGTCGTTCAAGCTACGATTAGGGGTCATAAAATTGTTGGAAGTAAAGAACTAATAGAGAAAATCGTAGGGAAGGTTGAAGCACAGGGTAAGCCTAAGTCTCCCATTAACACCGGACCAACTAAGGAGGAACTTGTGGAAAGTTTGAAAAAAAGAGGTATAAACCATAGTTTAGGGATGTTTTTGACAAAAGAACAATTAGAGTATCTTCTTAAAGCAAATAAGTGCGACCCCAAGAAACGCCAAGGCTGTTCTGGAGACGAAGTTTGTGATTTAAGAGACGGAATATGCACTAAGCCCGAGTATATGACAAAGGGTGTTGTACAAGCAGAAATAAGAGGCATAAAAATTACTGGAACTAAAGAAGTTGTTGATGCTCTTATCAAGAAATTAAAGAGACGTGTAAATGTTAGTATATCACCGCCGGTTCCTATTAATTTAGAAAAAGACGAAGACACTATCTTTACTCCGGGACCTGGAAGCGTGTTTCCGGAACTTCCTAAAGTAGAGATTCCCCCTATGCCTGTTTTCGGAAAACCTGCTTCACCGCCCAAGTCAACTACACCTCCCAAAATGCCTAAACTCTCAGCACAAATGTTTAAAACTATGAAGACGTCGAATGTGAGTTCTAATATAGATGAACGAATTAAAGCATCTTTAGGCCTGACAACTTTGTAGTTCATCTATGATTACTTCAATATCATCCTTTGACATAAACTCGCATAGAGGTATTGCAGTTTCACGTATGTATTCGACTATATTTTCAAAAATACCATCGACAATCTCGTCTTGAAACTGGTTTTGAAGAAACTCGATATGCTCGGGGTCCATTTCGTGCTGGTTCTCGTTTTCCGAGTCGAAACCAGTCTGATTTTCTTCCTCGTTACTGTTGTGATCCTCTGAGATAAAATCCTTGTTCATTTTATCACTCCCGACGAATTTTTATATATCATTTTTCCAAAGCTGATAAGATATTTTTCAGAATCAAGATTCTTTTCTGAAAAAGGATATACGTCGTGAAGAGAATCTTTGAAAAAGGCAAACAAGTTTGCGATATGGTTTTTGTAATGTTTGAACCAAATGTCAAACGGTGTGTCAAAAACGTGGTAAGGAATGTAATTAAGCCTATCTGCTATTGTGGTCATTTAAATTAATCTACTGTGATTTTAAATGACTAAAAAAGAGTTACTTGCCCTTGTTCATTTCAGTGAGCTCGTCCTGAAGCTCGGCGTCTAAATCCTCTGGCTTGATTTCGGTTATAGATGGGGTAACAAATACGGGGCGTTGCTGAGGTTGGAGTTGCTGAGGTTGGAGTTGCTGAGGTTGGAGTTGCTGAGGTTGGAGTTGCTGAGGTTGGAGTTGCTGAGGTTGGAGTTGCTGAGGTTGGAGTT
>Ga0114979_10000095_pt1 | contig 52105 bp, 42 predicted proteins | sample S_140625_EF_Meta_FD_87315 | JGI IMG/M metagenome (GOLD analysis project Ga0114979, IMG submission 87315) | Freshwater microbial communities from Lake Simoncouche, Canada to study carbon cycling - S_140625_EF_MetaG | ecosystem: Environmental > Aquatic > Freshwater > Lake | place: Lake...
ACGATTCCCATGATGAACACGCCGGCGATGACGTAGCTCATGCGACCGACGCCACCGGTGAGCGAGACGCCACCGAGCACGCAGGCCGAGATGATGGAGAGCTCGATACCTTGGGCGGTCTTGGGGTCGCCGATACCCATGCGCGAGGCGAGCAGCACGCCGGCGAGGGCGGCGATTGCGCCCTGCAGGACGAAAATGGTGATCTTCACGCGGTCCACCGGGATGCCGGCGAGACGGGCGGCCTCCTCATTGCCGCCGATGGCGAGGGTGTTGCGGCCGAAGATCGTGCGGTTGAGCAGGAAGCCGAAAAGGAAAAAGAGCGCGAAGCAGATCCAGACGGGCGCGGTGATTTGGAACAGCACGCCGCCCCGCTCGTTGTGGAAGATGGGAAACGCGGCGTTGGCGAGATTAAGGATGGCGTCGTTGGCGATGCCGATGGACTTGCCGTCGGCGAACACGAAGGCCACGCCTTTGACCATCATCATGGTAGATAGCGTGGTGATGAGCGGGTTGATTTTGCACTTGGCCACGACCACGCCGTTGATCAGGCCGACGAGGGCGCCGAAGCCGAGGGCGGCGCCGATCGCGAGCACGAGGTTGCCGGTATCCTTCAACACGAGGGCGCAGAGCACGCCACCGGCGGGAATCAGGGTGCCGACGGAGAGGTCGAAGTTGCCCGAGGCGAGGCAGAAGAGCATCGTGGTGGCGACGATGCCGACGGTTGAAACCTGCAGGAGGACGCTCTCGGCGTTATTCGGCGAGGCAAAGTTCGGCACCGTGAACGAGCAGACGACCACCAGCAGGGCGAGGATCAGGAGCATGCCGGCGCGGTCAAGGAGGGCGGCGGCGCCGCCGAATTTGGGCGAGGAGGCGGGGACGGAGCTGGCGGTCATGGAGGCGGTTGGGAAAAGTAGGAAGTAGGTGCGAATTTATCTGAAGGAAGGAGTCGTTCAAGCGGCGGCGGTGTCGATTGGCAGGGCGGCGGCGAGGACGCGTTCAGGGGCGGCATCGGCCCGGGAAAACTCGTCCGCGAGCCGGCCCTGGCGCATCACGAGCACGCGGTCGGCGAGGCTGAGGACCTCGGGCAGATCGCTGGAGACGACGAGCACGGCCATGCCCTCGGCGGCGAGTTTGAACATGAGCTTGTAGATCTCGCTCTTGGCGCCGACGTCGATGCCGCGCGTGGGCTCATCGAGCATGAGGACTTTCACATCCTCAGACAGCCAGCGACCGAGAATGACTTTCTGCTGGTTACCGCCGGAGAGGTGCTTGATCAGTTGATCGAGGGAGGGGGTCTTGACCGCGAGGGCGGTGGTTTGGGTCAGGGCGTTTTTCCGCTCCCAGGTTTCGTTGATCACCCCGCCTAAGCTCAGGTGGTTGCGGCGGGCGGAGAGATTGCAGTTCTCCAGCACGGAGCGGATCGGGACGATGCCCTCTTTCTTGCGATCCTCGGTGCAATACACGATGCCGGCTCGTATGGCGTCGGCCGGGCTTCGCACCTTCACCGGCACATCGTGGACCTGAATCAAGCCCTCGGTGGCGGGAGTGGCGCCGAACAGGAGTTTAAGCAGTTCGGTGCGCCCGGCGCCGACCAGCCCGAAGAGGCCGAGGATTTCGCCGCGGGCGATTGTGAACGAGGCCGGGGAGAGCACGCCGGGGCCGGCGAGGCCGGAGACATGGAGGGCGACGGGTCCATGGGCGCGGGGTTGGTAGCCATAAACGTCGGTGATATCGCGGCCCACCATGTCCTTCACCAACACGTCCGGCGTGATGGCCTGGAGGGAGGGGTGGGTGCGCACATGGGCGCCGTCACGCAGGACGGTGCAGGCGTCGCATAGACGGAATACCTCCTCCATGCGATGGGTCACGTAGAGGATGGCGCAGCCCTCCCGGCGCAGATCGCGGATGACCGTGAAGAGCTTCTCGATCTCGCGGGCAGAGAGCGAGCTGGTGGGCTCGTCAAATGCGATGATCTTGGCGCCGCGGGTCAGGGCCTTGGCGATCTCAACCATCTGGCGCTGGCCGATGGGCAGGCGGGCGAGTTTGCAGGCGGGATCGATGTCCTCGCCGAGACGGCGAAGCTGGATCGCGGCGAGTTCGTTGAGGCGCGTCCGGTCAACGATGCCGCCCCGTTGCGGGAGGTGGCCGAGGTAGATGTTTTCCGCCACGGTCATCTCCGGCACCAGATGAAGCTCCTGGTAAATCACCGCCACGCCGGCGGCCATCGCCGCGGAGGTAGAGGCGAAGACGTGCGCATGCCCGTCGATGAGTAGGCAACCGGTGGTCGGTTGGTGCGCGCCGCTGAGGGCCTTGAGCAAAGTGGATTTGCCGGCGCCGTTTTCGCCCATCAAGGCGTGGACGGTGCCTTTTTCCACCCCGAAGCTGACGCCTCGCAGTGCCTGCACTCCCGGGTAGGTTTTCGTTATTTCGTCAAAGACGAGGTAGGGCTGGGTGGCGGTGCTCACTTCGTGGCGTAATACGAAACGGGAGGGCGGGCGGGTTGCGTGGCCGCGTGCGCCTCGGGATTTAGTTAATGCCTTCCTTCTTGAGGATCTCCTCAAAGTTTTCGCGCGTGATCAGAATGCCCTCGGAGCGGGTGTCGAGAGGTGGCTGGGTGCCGTCCTTGATCCACTTGTAGAGCATCTCGGCGGAGGCGAAGCCTTCCTGCGGGGCGGACGCGAGCATGGAGCCGAAGAAGGGGGTGGGCTTGGGCTTGCGGAGCTCGTCGATGCAGTCGGTGCCGTTGATGCCGACGCCGATGGCGGTTTCGGCGGTAAAGCCCCGGCCCTCGACGGCGCGCACGGCGCCGAGCACGGCGGTGTCGTTCATGCCGAGGATGAGCCAGTGTTTGATGTCGGAGTGCTGGGTGAGGAGCACGCTCACGGCATCGAAGCTGCCCGGGATGTCGGTGGTCTTTTGCGGGGCCTTAAAAATGCGGTCGTCCGGGAAGCCGGCGGCCTTTAACGCGGCGATGGAGCTGTCGGTGCGTTCGCGGGCGGTGTCGAGCTCCTCGAAGGTCACCGCGCACACGGCGGTGTCGGCGGCGGACCAGCCGCGCTTGTTGAACTCGGCGGCGAGGGTTTCGCCCTGCTTGGCGCCGATGCGGCTGGCGGACATGCCGACATAGGGCACCTCGGTCATGAACTTGCCGTCTTTCACAAACTGGTCGTCAACGATCACGACTTTGAGGCCTTTTTCGGTGGCGCGACGCATGATTTGCGGCCCGAGGCGGACGTCTGGGGTGCAGATCACGAAACCGCTGGCGCCGGCTACTGCGAGATTGTCGATCGCGGCCATGGTTTTCTCGCCGTCCTGCACGCCGAGCTTCATGACCTCGAAGCCGTATTGAGCGGCGGCCTTGTCGGCGCCTTTCCACTCGTATTGGAACCAAGGTTCCTCGGGCTGCTTTACGAGGAAACCGATTTTGACCTTGGCGGGGACGGCCGAAGCGGAGGCGGCGTCCGGACTGGTCGTTTTGCTGCAACCGGCGAGCAAACCAAGACAAAACAAGGCGGGGGCAAGGGCTAGGATGGGTTTCATAGAAGGATCGTTCAGGGGCTAAGGTAAAAGCGCACAGCGGTCTGGCTGGATTTCCAAGGTGAAAACCACGGCTTTCGCATCTGCTATCGCGAGTGGCTCGGTCTTTAATTGGATTCTGACAGTCAATACGACCCGCGGTTGGCGGTGATGCTAAAGCGATGCAAAGTCGTAAGGCTACGGCGCGGTTCAGCGCGCGTAGTTTAAACCCCACCCCATGATTATATTCGTTTGGTTAGCTTTTCGTGACTTGGTTTTAGGTCGTCCCCTTTTCCGTGGCCGTCGCGGGGTGAGGCTGCTCTCTCTTGGCTTGGTTGTCTTTGCGGGGGCGATTAACGCAGTCCGTGCGGAAGTGAGCTTGGCCAGTCCTTTCACCGATCACCTCGTGCTGCAACGCGAACTCCCCGTGCCGGTGTGGGGTCGGGCGGAGCCGGGCGAGCGAGTGAAAGTGCGCTTTGATGGCAAGACCCTGCGGACTGCGGCGGACGCGGCCGGGGCGTGGCGGGTGGAATTACCCGCGATGAAGGCCTCGGCGCAGGGGCGTGAGTTGGTCGTGACTGGTTCGAAGACGAAGGTCCCCCTCACGCTCCGTGACGTGCTGGTGGGCGAGGTCTGGCTCTGCTCAGGGCAGAGCAACATGGATTTTACGGTCGCGAGAACGGAGAAGTTTTACTTCGCCGGGGTGGAGAACGAGGCGGAAGAGGTCGCGGCGGCGAAGCATCCGCTCATCCGCATGTTCAGCGGCGAGTGGCGGAAAAGCGCGGTGCCGGTCGAGCGGGTCGGCGGCGCGTGGCAGGCGTGCACGCCCGAGACGGCGCGGGAGTTTTCCGCCATCGGCTATTTTTTCGCGCGGCGTCTGCGCGGGGAACTCGATGTGCCGGTGGGCATCGTGAAACTCACCTTCGGCGCGAGCTGCGCCCAGGCTTGGGTGCGCCGGGAGGCTATGGCGACCGATCCGCGCATGGCGGCCGAGCTGGCAAAATTTGACGCGGAGCTGGCCGCCTATCTGGCCGACACGGATAAACGCGCGAAATACGCGACCGACCTCGCAGCCTGGGAGGCGGCTTCCGCCGCCGCCAAGGCTAAGGGGGCGAAAGCGCCGCGCGCCCCGCGCAACCCCGACCCCGAGCAGGACCAGCACAACCCGACGGTGATGTTCAACGGCATGATCGCGCCGGTCATTCCCTACGCGGTGCGCGGCGTGCTCTGGTATCAGGGCGAGTCCATCACCGGCCCGCGCTCACTTTTTCCGGTCTGGAACGAGTTGCTCATCCGCGACTGGCGTTCGCTCTGGGGGCGGGAGTTACCGTTCTATTTTGTCCAACTGGCGGCCTACGGCGGCAAGGGCGACATCGCCGGCACGCGCGCGATGCAGGCGGAGGCGCTGCGATTGCCGGCGACCGGCATGGCGGTGGCGATCGACGTCGGCGACCGGACGGATGTGCATCCGAAAAACAAACAGGCAGTGGCCGACCGTCTGGCGCGGCTCGCGTTGGCGCGGACCTATGGGCGCGACGTGGTCGATACCGGTCCCGAGCCGGTGTCAGCCCGCGCGGTAAACGACAGCGCGGTGGAGGTGGCGTTCAAGTCAAACGCGGGCGCCCTGCGGGCGGCGGGAGGCTCGCCGGGCGGGTTCGAGCTGGCGGGCGCGGACGGCAAGTTCGTCGCCGCCGCCGGCACGCTGGCGGGCGATACGGTGACGCTGCGCGCCGAGGGGGTGGCGGAGCCGCGCTGGGTGCGATATGCGTGGGCCAACTACCCGGAGGCGGCCAACCTCGCCAACGCAGAGGGTTTACCGGCAGCGCCGTTCAGGATGGAAGTGGCGCTATAGGGCATTTCACATGCTAAAAATAGAAAGCAAGCTCCGCATTCAGGATCGATAGTTACGTTTTAAGCTCGGTTTTTCCTCTTAGGGTATGGGTGACAAACCCAGCTCTTTGAGAAAGGCGTTATGTTTGGCGGTGGCGGTTGTGATCGCTTCTTCGATTTGGACGAGCTCGGCGTGGGTCTTGGTGAGTTCGATTTCTTCCTCGGCTGTGGCGGTGCTGATGTAGCGGGAGATGTTTAGGTTGAACTCGTTTTTCTCGATCTCCGCCATTTCCACCCGGCGGGAGTAGCGGGGCTCTTCTTTCCGAAATTTGTAGGTCTCGATGATCTTGGCGATGTGCTCCGGCGTGAGTTGGTTCTGGCGTTTGCCTTTTACGAAGTGCTCGGCGGCGTTGATGAAAAGCACGTCGTCGGGCTTTTTGCATTTCTTAAGCACGAGGATGCAGACCGGGATGCCCGTGGAATAAAAGAGATTCGCGGGGAGGCCAATGACGGTGTCGATATGGCCGTCTTTGAGGAGTTTTTGGCGGATGCGTTCTTCGGCGCCGCCACGGAAGAGCACGCCGTGGGGCAAAATGATGGCCATGACGCCCTCATCTTTGAGGTAGTGGAAGCCGTGGAGGAGAAAGGCGAAGTCGGCGGCGGACTTGGGGGCGAGGCCGTGGTTTTTGAAACGCACGTCGTCGCCCATCGCATCGGTGGGTTCCCAGCGGTAGCTGAAGGGCGGATTGGCGACGATGGCGTCGAAGCTGGGTTTTTTGGCCGGGTTCAGCTCGCGGAGGATGTCCCACTCGTTGGTGAGGGTGTCGCCGTGGTAGATTTCGAACTCCGTATCCTTCACCCCGTGCAGCAGCATGTTCATGCGGGCGAGGTTGTAGGTGGTGATGTTCTTTTCCTGGCCGTAGATTTTGCCGATGCCTTGCGGGCCCATGCGCTTGCGGACGTTGAGCAGTAGGGAGCCTGAGCCGCAGGCGAAATCGAGCACGCTTTCCAAGCGCTTCTTGGGGCCTTGGTCGGGGGATTGGCTGTCGAGCGTAACGATGGTGGAGAGGATGTCGGAAATCTGCTGCGGGGTGTAGAACTCTCCCGCCTTCTTGCCGGACCCGGCGGCGAACTGGCCGATCAGGTATTCGTAGGCATCGCCCAGCGCGTCGATGTCGGTGGAGAACTCGTTCAGGCCCTCGGCGATCTTCTGGATGATGGTGCAGAGCTTGGCGTTTCGGTCGGCATAGACTTTGCCGAGTTTGGGCGAGGCGAGATCGATCTCGGAAAAGAGGCCGTCAAAGGTGCTCTCGAAGGACTCGTCCTGGATGTATTTAAAGCCCGCCTGGAGCGTGTTGAGCAGGTCGCTGTTTTGGGTGCGGGCCAGGCCGGCGATGCTGTTCCAGAGATGCGCGGGCTGGATGACGTAGTGCACCTTGCGGCGCATCTGCTTTTCGAAGGCGGGGATGTCGTCCGGGTTGTTGGCATACCACAGGGCCAGCGGCACGCGGCGGTCGTCGGCCGCCAGCGCGGGATAATCTTTGCCGAGTTCCTTCTTGGCCGCCGTCTCGTAGTTGTCCGAGAGGTAGCGCAGGAAGAGGAAGGACAGCATGTAGTCGCGGAAATCGTCCGCATCCATCGCCCCGCGCAGTTGGTCGGCGATGCCCCAGAGGGTGGAGCCCAGTTTCTTTTGGTTGGTGTCGGTCATGGGGAAAATGGGGTGGTCAATAAATTAGCTTTGCGATTCTGGTCGGGTTTCTGTCTCGTCTGGGCATCGGAAGGTGAAATTCGGCTCCATGCCGTGTGATTGTCGGTTCGCCGCTCAATCCTCTACCTTCCGATTTTTTATTTTTTGCGCGTCCAGCGGAGTGCGTTTGCGGGTGTGGTAGGTGCCGTAGGGCTTCTCGGAGGTATCGTCTGCATCCACGATGAGCCCGACTTTGGGCCAGATCAGGGAGAGAAATCGATCCTCCCCTTGGTTGAACAACCGTTGTAGCGCCCAGAGGCAGTAGTCCGCCACCTGTAGCCCGGCGTGTTGGTGCGATGGCATGGCCCGGACATAAATAGTCGCGTTGGGGTAGGTTCCGGCGGCTTTGCGGGATGCGGCCTGTGCGTTAAGCAGATGTTCTCGCAGTGCCTGAGTGCGGGCTTTGCCACGGCTGGCGAACACCACAGCGAAGGCCGGTCTGGTGTGCAGCTTTCTATCGAAGAGACGCCGCACCGCACTGTCGTAGAGTTCCGTGGGGCGATAGCGGTAAGTGGGGTCTCTCTCGTTGCGCTCTTTTACCCGTCGAACCACCGCCGACATGGTGCGCACGACGGCATAAAAGGAAAAATCGTGCCGTTCCAAAACCTTGAACACTTCCCGGCGGACTTCGGGGAGGTCGTCTTTGGCGTGGAAAAAGAGGGCAGTCTTTTGGGCGTCTGGCTGCATGGAGGGCACGCCTCTGAAATACGGGTCCGTCAGGAGCTGGGCGCGAAGCGCAGCAAAGTCCTCCGTCAGGGCTTTTAAGGTCCGGCATTCGACCATGCCTACCGTGAAATAGTCCTGCACCTTGCCCGTGCCCACCAGCACCTGGCCTTTGCCGTCAAAGATTACGCCGTCGCCAGCCTCATCCACAAAGTAGAGATGCGGTGGCGGTGGAGCCGTTGCTTCGCTTGAAGACGCGCTCATGCGGCAATTGTCTGATCATGGATGCTAATCAGCGACTCTCGTTCGGCATCGAGACTGTAGAGCGTGACCGGGCGTTGCACGTCGCGTCCGCCCTCGATTTGAACTACCGAGGATTCCTCGGCAGTTCCCTTCCGCCGTTGTTGGATTTGAACCGTCAAGGATTCCTTGACGGTTGCCTTGCCTTGGCGACGCGGGGTGAACACGCCGTGCGCTGCTGAGTTCGCAGTTGCCGAGAAATCCTCGGTAACTCGGTTTTGCCTCCGGTTTGAGTGGTCAAGGAATCCTTGACTACTGGAGCGCTGATAAAATCCCGCCGCCGGATCTCGCTGTGTGATCCCGAGCCCAACCATTTTCCTGACGTCAGGAAAATGGTCGGCCGGGGCTGCGCGGCGGCGGAAACGTGCGGGCGCCGCGTTCATGCCGAAGCCGCCTCCGGGGAGGGGAAAAGCTGCTGCATCAGGCCTTGCTTGTGGGTCTTGAGGGCTTCGAGCGTTTGGGTTTGCGCGGCGATGAGGTCGTCGAGGCGGGTCAGGCAGTCGGCGATGCGTTGTTGTTCGGGGATGCCAGGGAAGAAGAGTTCAAACTCTTTGAGATGCTCTGACTCTATCTTCCCTGCACCGATTCCTGTTTCGTTGATTGGGATGCGGGATTGGAAAGCTGAGAGCTGATAAAGAAGGAAACTGGTGTTGATGCGTGCGTCCACATCGAGCGCCTTCACGTCTTGATTGAACGCAACGTCAATTCCCGCGACGCAAATTGGCACGCGATTGAACAACATGCTTCCACGAACAAGAATCAAAATTGATCCTTTCTTGGCGATGCGCGTTCCGTTGCCGATCGCTTGTGGTGTTACATAATGATCCGCCTTCTCGATGATCAGGTCATACATCGACGAGGCGCTTACCCAGGGGATGTTTCCATTCCAATATGCAGGATTGTCCTTGGATGGTGTCCCACCTGACGAAAACGAAGTGAAGCTGCCCAAAGGGTTCATAACCCACTCCCCGGCGTTTTGGAATTCGGGGAAGCGGAGGCGGGGTTGGGTTTCGCCTTGGCGGGGGAAAAGCTGCTGCATCAGCCCTTTTTTATGGGTCTTGAGCGCGTCCAGTTTCCGCGCTTGCGCGGCGATCAGCGCGTCCACCGAACTCAGGCACTCGGCGATTTTTTGTTGTTCGGGGATGGCTAGTGGAAGGGCCAATACGAACTTTTCCAGGATGGATTTCTGTATGTTGGGCAGGCCGGAACCAACACGCAGCGCCATAATCTGACGTTGTTTAGCTTGTAGGGCGTAATACAGGCACCGCGTAATTATGGTGGTGATCGGTGCCACCGCATAGCAGTGGCCGCCACACCAGAATGGAACGGTGATAAACTGAATGAAACCACAGGAGTTGCCTCCTTCGCTGATGATGATCGTGTTAGCTTCCGTGTTACTCTTACGGGTATAGGAGGAAGGTGACATACCTCCGTTAAAATGGGGGTAAATCGCGTCATCGTCTTTCTCTGACGCGGAGAGCTGTTCGCCTTTTTTAATGGCAGCAAAATCTTTGAATGTTTTCGAAGGCCATCCCTCCGTCCTCCGAAACTCCGGAAACCGCAGCTTCGGCACCAGCGCGGGCGTGGCCTCTTCCTGTGTGGCGGTGGTTTTCGTTTTATTGCTCATACGCGCTGAGTCCTGAGATGTCGCGGCCACCGGCGCGTTTGGTGAGGAGGGGGAGCAAATCGGCCATGAGGGCGAGTTCGGCTTGGGTGCGGGCTTTCCAGCCGAGGTCGAGCGGGGCGAGGAGGTCGCTGAGGTGCTCGCCGTCGAAGATCATGCGGGTGAGGATGCCGTCCACGAAGGTTTGCAGGGCTGCGGGGACGAGGTGGTGTTTTTGCGCGATGGTGGCGAGTTCGGCGGCGTCTTTCTCGGCCTTGAAGCGGGTGTAACCGTCGCGGATGGCGGTCTCGCCGAGGCCTTCGCCGGCCTTGAGCGTGCCGATGTAGGCGGCGATATCGTCGCGCTCGTTCATGAACTTGGCGTCGGACGAGATGAGGCCGATGAGCTGCTCGCGGCTCATCTTTTGCTTGCCCGGCCCCTGCTGGGAGAAGCGGGAGATCAGGCCCATGATGTAGTCGTAATCGATGACGGCGGAGGCGAAGAGGACGAACTCGAAGTCGATCTGGGCGATGTCGGAATCGGAGCCGGCGGGGACGCCGGCGCTCCCAGGTTTGCCCTGCTGCTCTTTGAGCTTCTTGGCGGTTTCCAGATACTGGCCTTTAAAACCGCGCAGGCTGTCGTCCGGCAGCACCTGCTCGATGGCGGCTTTGTTTTCCTCGGTGAGATCGGTGTATTGATCGAGCTGGGTTTTGAGCCGTTGGACTTCCTTGAAACGCTCAATAAAAACCGTCTTGGCGGCATCGCCCTTCAGGTTGGCGACAGAGGAGGGCGCGTAGTCGAGGCCCTGAGAGTGCATGAAGGCGTCGAGCTTCTGCACGGCGGCGGCGAGTTTCTCGATGACCACGGGGGCCTTGTCCACGAGCCAGATTTCGCGGGCCTGCTGGCCGGTCTTTTCGCCCGAGAAGAGGGCGATGGCGGCATCGACGGCGTCCTGCTGCTGGCGGAAGTCGAGAATGTTGCCGTAGGGCTTGGTGGCGTTGAGCACGCGGTTGGTGCGGGAGAAGGCCTGGATCAAGCCGTGGTGCTTGAGGTTCTTGTCCACGTAGAGCGTGTTCAGGTATTTGGAATCAAAGCCGGTGAGCAGCATGTCCACGACGATGGTGACGTCGATTTTCTGCGCGGCGGGGTAGTCGGAGTTGGGCCACTGCTGGTCTTTGATGCGCTTCTGGACGTCCTGATAGTAGAGATCGAACTCGGAGATGCGGTGATTGGTGCCGTAGCGGGTGTTGTAGTCGGCGAGGATGGCCTTGAGGGCGTCTTTTTTCTGGTCGGGCTCGACCTCGTTGTCGGCCTGCTCCTGCGGCAAGTCTTCCTGGATCTGCCGCACATCGGGATCGCCCTCGGCGGGCGGGGAGAAGACGCAGGCGATGTTGAGCGGTTTGTAGTCGGGATCGGCGGCCAGTTTCTCGGCCTGCAGGGTGGCAAACAACGCGTGGTATTCGATGGCGTCGTTGATGGAGGAGGTGGCGAGCAGGGCGTTGAAGCGGCGGCCGCCGGTGGCGGTGTCATGTTTTTGGAGAATGGCCTCGATGACGGCGCGTTTGGCGAGGGCCTCGCCGGGCTTGGGGAGTGGCGCGTTGCCGGCGGGCTTGAAGTAATCGACGTGGAAGCGGAGGACGTTCCCATCCTCGATGGCGTGGGTGATGGTGTAGGCGTGGAGACGTTTCTGGAAGAGGTCTTCCGTGGTCTTCATAGAGGCCTGGGTGTCCTCGATCTTCTGCTGGGCGGCATTGGCCTCAAAGATCGGTGTGCCGGTGAAGCCGAAGAGCTGGGCGCGGGGGAAGAATTCTTTGATGGCCCGGTGGTTCTCGCCGAACTGGGAGCGGTGGCACTCGTCGAAGATAAAGGCGATGCGCTGGTCGCGCAGCGGGGCGAGCATCTCCTTGTAGGTGGGCTGGTCGTTCTTTTTCCGCTGCTGGTTGCGCTTGCTGGTCTCGTCGAGGGCGAGGCCGAGCTTCTGGATGGTGGTGACGATGACCTTGTCGGCGTAGTCTTCGGAAAGCAGGCGGCGGACGAGGGCGGCGGTGTTGGTGTTTTCCTCGACGCAGCCTTCCTGGAAGCGGTTGAACTCCTCGCGCGTCTGGCGGTCGAGGTCCTTGCGGTCCACGACGAAGAGGCACTTGGCGAGGTCGGGGTTGTCCTTGAGGAGGGTGGCGGCCTTGAAAGAGGTGAGGGTCTTGCCGCTGCCGGTGGTGTGCCAGATGAAGCCGTTGCCGCTATCTTGCTGGATGCAGGTGACGAGGTGTTTTACGGCATAGACCTGATACGGGCGCATCATGAGCAGCTTCTGCTCGCTCTGGATGAGCACCATGTAGCGGCTGATGGTGTGGCCGAGGGTGCACTTCACCAGGAAGGTGGCGGCGAAGTCGTCGAGGTGGGCGATCTTCTTGTTGGCCTCGTCGGCGAACTGGTAGATGGGCAGGAAACGCTCGTCCTGATTGAAGGAGAAGTGGCGGGCGTTGTTGTTGGCGAAGTAGTAGGTGCTGTCGCGGTTGCTGACGATGAAGAGCTGAAGGAAGCAGAGGAGAGTCTTGGTGTAGCCGTTGCCGGGGTCGTTTTTGTAATCGACGATCTGCTCCATGGCGCGGCGCGGATGGATGCCGAGGGTTTTTAGCTCAATCTGCACGCAGGGCACGCCATTGATGAGGAGAAGGATGTCGTAACGGTGGTGGCTGTAGTCGGTGTTGATCCGGAGCTGGTTGACGACCTCGAAGGTGTTTTTGCACCAGTCCTTGATGTTGACCAAGGTGTAGTTCAGCGGCGTGCCGTCGTCGCGGGTGAAGGCGTTGATCTGGCGGAGGGTCTTCGCGGCGGTGAAGACATCGGGCGTGACGATCTCTTCTAGGAGGCGGGCGAACTCGGCGTCGGTGAGACGCACGCGGTTGAGGGCCTCGAACTTTTCGCGGAAGTTTTTCTCCAACGAGGCGCGGTCGTGGATGTCGGGGCGGACGGTGTATTTGAGGTCGCGGAGTTTGCCGATGAACAGGTCCTCGATGCCGGCCTCGTTCAACGCGGCGGAACCGGGCGCGGGGTCGTTGGTGTAGCGAGTGTCCGAGGGTGCCATGTGCGGGCGTGATCCAAACAACGGACTTGCGCAAAAGGCGAAACCCAAACGAGTGGCGCGTAAGCGGAATCCCGTGGTTTTATGACGGTATCGGGTGGCGGAAGGGCGGTCGGGCGGGGTTGGCGCCTGCGGATTTTATGCGTCGGTTCTTTCGGCGAAGCGCAGGCCGTGCATGACGCCGCGCAGTTCGGCCAGGCCGCGCATCCGGCCGATGGCGGAGTAGCCGGGGGTAAGCGGGACATAGTGCGTGAGGTCTTGCATCATCACGTGACCGTGGTCGGGGCGGAGAGGGAGCCTCCAGTCGGCGCGACCGGCGGCCTGGCGGCGGTCCTGCTCGTCGAGCAAGACGCGGAGGACGGCGGGCATGTCCACGTCGCCGTCGAGGTGATCAGCCTCGTAGAAGACCCCGGAGGGCTCGCGCTTGGTCGCGCGCAGGTGGACGGCGTGGATGCGTGGGGCGAAGCGGCGAGCCAGGGCGGGCAAATCGTTTTCGGGGCGGGCGCCGAAGGAACCGGAGCAAAAACAGAGGCCGTTGGCTTCGTGGTCTGCGAGAGCGAAGAGCGCGGCGACGTCGTCCGCGGTGGAGACGATGCGCGGCAGGCCGAGCACGGGAAAGGGTGGGTCGTCCGGGTGGATGGCGAGGCGGACGCCGACTTCGGCGGCGACGGGCGTGACGTGTTGGAGGAAGCGGGCGAGGTTGGCGGTCAGCTCGGCGCGGCCGATGTGGGAATAGGCGGCGAGGCGGGCGCGGATATCGTTAAGAGTGAGGCCCCATTTCACGCCCGGGAAAACGTCGATGATGGTTTTGATGAACGTGGCACGGGCGTCATCGTCGAGTCCGGCCCACCAACGGGCGGCGGCGCCGATTTGATCGGGGGTGAAGTCGGCTTCGGCGTCGGGGCGGCACAGGGCGTGGAGTTCGAACGCGCAGAACTTTACGGGGTCGAAGAGCAGGCATTCGGTGCCGTCGGGCAGGACGTGGCGCATATCGGTGCGGACCCAGTCGAGCACGGGCATGAAATTGTAGACCACGGTGTGCACGCCCTCGGAGGCGAGGTGGCGGAGGGTTTGGGCGTAGTTGTCTAGCAGGGTGCGGAGATCGCCGGAGCCGGTTTTGATGTCCTCGTGGACGGGGACGGACTCGACGGCGGTCCAGCGCAGGCCGACGGCGGCGAGTTCCTCGCGGCGGGCGCGGATGGCCTCGCGCGGCCAGACTTCGCCGTAGGGGATCTGGTGCAGCGAGGTGAAGACGGCGGTGGCGCCGGCGTGGCGGATGTAGCTGAGCGGCACGGGATCGGCGGGGCCGAACCAGCGGAAGCATTCCTCAAGCAGTGGACGGGAGCGGGGATGCAGCATAGTCCTAGGCTAGGCCGTCGACTCAGGACGCGGCGGGGAGAAATGAAAAGCGGAGGTGGGCGGGCTGGAAGTTCGCCCACCTCCTGGCCCTCAGACGCCGGAGAAGGCGCCGAAGCCGCCGTCAACGACGACGGTGGTGCCGGTGACGAACTTGGAGGCGTCGGACACGAGGAAGTGGATCGCGCCGTGCAGCTCGTCGGCCTGGCCGAAGCGGCCGAAGGGGGTCATGTTACAGATGGTCTGGCCGCGGGCGGTGAGGGAGCCGTCCTCGTTGGTGAGCAGGCGGCGGTTTTGTTCGCCGAGGAAGAAGCCGGGGACGAGGGAGTTCACGCGGACGCCGCCCTGGGTGCGTTTGCCGAGGTCGACGGCGAGCCAGCGGGTGAAGTTATCCACGGCGGCCTTGGCGGCGGAGTAGCCGACGACGCGGGTGACGGCGCGGGCGGACGAGGCAGAGGAGTAGTTCACCACGCTGGCGGAGCCGGAGGCGAGCAGGGCGGGGGTGAAGACGAGGGTGGGGAGGACGGTGCCGTGGAGGTTGAGGGAGACGACCTGCTCGAAGGCGGTGAAATCGAGGTCTGCGAAGGTCTTGTCGGGGGTGATGGTGGCGCCGGGCTGGTTGCCGCCGGCGCCGTTGAGCAGGGCGTCCACGCGGCCCCACTTGGCGAGGATGGCGTCGCGGGCCCGCTCGAGGGCGGGGCGATCGGAGACGTCGGCGGCGAGGGCCATGACCTCGGCGGCGGGGTGGGCGGCGCGGACCTTGGCGAGGGCGGCGTCGAGTTTGGCGACGGTGCGGCCGAGGTAGGCGACGCGGGCGCCCTGACCGGCGAGGTAGTCGGCGGCGGAGCCGGTGAGGGTGCCGGTGGCGCCGGTCACGACGATAACTTTGCCAGTCAGATTAAAGAGGGAGGTGGTCATGGGATTAGGGTTTTGCACAACAGGCTTCAGGGATTCCCGGCCGCGGGCAAGCGCACCGAAGCGGAGAGAGGCAGGCCGAGTCGATGGATTTCTGCAGCGGCAAGGGTCGCGACGCGGCGGGCACCGAGTTCGGAGTAATGGGTGTCGTCTTGGATGCCGTTGGGTATGGCGGGGTGTTCGCCGGGGGCGAACCAGAGGTGAAAAGCCTTTGATCCTTCGATGCCGGCCTCCTCCTCCATGCGGGCGGTTAGTTGGTTGAGTTCGAGCAAGGGCACTTGTTCGGAGGCGGCGAGTTCGCGGACGACGACGGGGTAGTCGCCGTGGGTATCAACCAAGTGGCCGGAGGTGTCCCAACGGCGGCGGGCCACTGAGGTGGCGAGGACGGGCTGGGCGCCGTGGGCGCGGGTATCGCGGATAAAGCGGAGTAGGTTGTCGCGGTAGGCGCCGCGGGCCTCGGCGCCGACGGCGGGCTTGTCGAGCTTCTCGTCGTTGTGACCGAACTGGATGATCACCCAGTCGTCGGGTTGGAGCTTTTCGACGACGGCGTCCCAGCGTTTTTCGTTGATGAAGGACTTGGTGCTACGGCCGTTTTGGGCGCGGTTATCCAGCCGGGCGGGAGGGATGATCAGTTCGGAGAAGAGCTGGCCCCAGCCGCGCTCGGGGTGTTCAGGTTTGGATTTATTGGCGGCGGTGGAGTCGCCGATGAGATAGATGACCGGCGCGGGGGCAGCGGCTGAGTCGGCGGCGATTAGGGCGGCCGGTGCGAGCAGGCTGAAAACAAGGGCGGCGAGGAGGCGGGGTAGGGGCATGGGTAGTTTACTTTGAGAAACGGACCTCGATCTGGTTCCTGCCGGGGTGAATGGCGAGGCGGAGATAATGCTCGTCTTCGCCGACAGGGTTGAGCGCTGGATCGTCGAGGGTGATTTTCATTTCAGGGCGTTTGGGAATGCCCAACACGCCGGCGCAGTCGGGCGGGCTGTTGATCTCGGCGGTGAAGCGGTCGGCGGTCTGCGCGAGAGACACCGTGATTTCGCCGCGAACGGTGGGCACGACGGCGTGAATGCGGTCGAGCGATTCCATCTGCGGCAACACCGCGTAGGCGGCGTAGCCGGGCGCGGTGGGGGCGACGCCGGCAGCGTATTGTGAAAGGAGGGTGAGGGGACCGCCGCTCCAAGCGTGGTTATAGGTGCCGCCGCCGAAGCCTTTTTCGCCAATGCCCCAGCCTTCCCAGAGGGTGGTGAGTGGGCTGTCGAGTTGTTCGCGGTAGCGCTCCTTCATGCGGGTCATCGCGAGGGCGGGTTCATGCAGCTGGAAGAGCGCCTCCAGCACGTATTTTTCCATGTAGGGGCTGGCGTTGCGATGTTTGGTCAACACCTCGACTAGCGCGGGGTGTTGCGCGGGGGTGGCGAGGCCGGCCACGACGGCGAGCCCGTTGGCGCGGTCGTCGGTGTCGCCTGGGTAGCCGGGCGAACGGTAGGCGGCGCCGTTCCAGAGCACACGATTGAAGTTCTCGGCGATGCGCGTGCGGCGTTCTTGCCATTCGTTGAGATCGTCGGTGTCGCCGGTAAGGCGGGCCATGTTGAGGGCGGCCTCCATGCACAGGTAATACCAGGCATTATCGATTACGCGGGCATCGATATTCTCGCCCCAATCGGACCAATCCCAACCGCCGCCGCGGTGGGCGATCAATCCATCCGCATCGAACTGCCAGAGGTGCAGGTAACGCTTCACGGCGGGGTAGGCGTGGCGGATTGTCGCGGCGTCCCCGCTGTGGAGGTAGTAGGTCCAGAAACCGTATTTGCTTAAGCAGGCGAGCATCTGGACGGGGAGTTCGGCCGCCCAAGTGCCGTCGCGCACGTCGCCCCGGCCCTTCGCGGGAATGCCGGCGGGAATAGGGGAATAGAGGGTGCTGTCGTTGCGCTGCCAGTTTACGAGTTCATGGATAGCCTTACGGGTGAGTTGTGCACCTCGGGGATCGAAGGTGTAGAAAACCTCGCCGAGTTCGTTGACTACGTCGCCCCACCACTGGGCGCGCTCGCGGTCGGGGCAGTCCATGTAGGTGTCCCGCATGGTAATGTAGAGGGTGCGGGCGGCTTTTTTCCAAAGGAGGTCCAGGTCGGGGTCGCTGGAGGCGAAGGATCCCTTGAATTCGGAGTTGTAGCCGGTTTCGCGATATTTAAGGCCGAGCACTTTTACGCCGGCTGGAATGGTGTAGAGCACCTCGTGACCGTTCATCCAGCCGAGGGCCTCGAACTCTTGGTCGCCGTCGCGGGTGAGGTATTTCGCGTGGATGTTGGGCGCGCTACCGCCCCGAAAGTTGTCGGTGCGGAGGTCGATTTCGAGACCGGCGCGGGCCTCGACCCGGAGCCAAGGGGTGATCTGGGCGTTGTAAGGCAGTTTGGCGTGAATGACGGAGCCATCGCCCTCAATGGGCAGGGCGGGCGGGGTGACGTAGTCGCGCAAGCCATAGTCCTTCCACTGCGGGATAGGGCGATCGACGAGCTGGCCCCACGGGGCACAGGGGGGCTGGCCGAAGACGATGGGCGTCGCCCAAGCGGTGGCGGGGTAAGCTGGCTGGAGCCACTCGGGCTCGTCGGCGCGGGCGTCGAAACGGAGGCTGGATTCGGGCAGGCGGCCGTTTGGCGGGGTGTCTGGCGAGGTGGAGATGGCCGGATGCGGCGAGAGTTTCCAAGTGTCGTCGCTCACGAGAGTGCGCCCTTCAAGATCGAGGCTGAACCACAGACCGGACCGGCCGCTATTTTGGTGGGAGAACCCGTGTTTGCCGAAGTGCCAGACGAGCACGGCCAAGGTGTTTTCGCCGGCCCGCAAATAGGGAGTAAGGTCAACCCGGTCGTAATAGGAATCGGCGGGGGTCGGGCCGCGTTTCAGTCCGCCTTCGCGCACGACCAGCACGCCGTTCAGCCAGAGCCAGTATTTGGTGTCCGCAGCGATGCGGGCCTCGGCGGAAGTCGGGAGGGTTGCGACGGTAAACGTCTTAAGATAGCGGGTCCATTGGTTAACCTCGGTTTTGGCCGGACCGATCCAGCTCGCGGTCGGTGCCGCCAGGACAGGGGGTAATAGCGTCATGGTGAGGATAGCTGGCAGGAGGTTCAGTGACTTCAGCGCCAAGGTGGTGAAGTGTTTTAGTAATCGCATGGGGGATCAGCGGACGCGGGTCTCGGGCGGGCCGTTGTAGGACAGGGAGCTTCCGCCAAAGTTGAGGACGATTTTGTCTACCACCACGCCGGCTTCGACGGCGATGAGGTGAAGGGTGTGCCAGCCGGGCGAGAGCGGGGCGGGAAACACGAGCGCGACCTCGGTGGTGTTGGCGAGCACGCGTTGTTTCCAAGCTTCGGACTTGGGATCGAAACCGGAAGTGAGGGCGAGCGGGAGCGGCGCGCCCTCGTCGAGGGCGAGGGCGAGGCGAAGGCCCCGTCCGGGGACAAGCGGGTGGGTGGGCAGGAGGCTGACCTGGGCATTGGCGGTTCCTTTGGACGTAACGTGAAAACGGTAGCTTAGGCGCGGGGCTGAAGCGGGAGCGATCACGAGCGTGGTGGGCAGGAGGGTGACGGCGTGGCCGGTGCGCCCGAGGCCGGTGATCGCGCGCCAACCGCCGGAGGCGGCGGCCGCGTCGGTCTGGGCCGTGAAATGGCCCGCCTCGATGGAAACGACTCCGGAGTGTTCAAAAAAATCGCCGGGCCGGGCATCGGCGGGCGGGACAAATGGGGCGGGGGGCAGTGCGAGCGGGCGGGCGGCTTCCTGCGCGGCCACGGCGGCGAGGGCTTCTGGGTTGTCCAGCGGGGTGATGGGCGGGAGTTGGAAACTGGGCCACTCGCGCGGGGAGAGTCCGTTGACTTGGACGACACCGCGCCATTTGCCGTTTGCGATGTCTTCGTTGTAGCGCCGGGTGAGCGCGACGACCTCTCTAGCGCTAGCCTCGGACTCGGCGTATGCGCCGCGGGCCGCGGATTCGTCGCCGCGCACTTTTAGGCGGCGGGCGAGTTCGGATTGAAAGTATCGCCGGTTGGCGAAAGCGGAGGAACCAATCGGATAGCCCACGAGTTGGAAAAATGCGTCCTGCGAATTGGCGGCGAGTGCACCGGCAGTGTGCTCGGTGTCGCGCAGCAGAGCGGCGTAGGCGGCGAGGCGGGCGTGAATCTCGGCGTCGGTCAGCGGGGCGGGTTGATAGACGCCCTTGGGCATTTGCCAGCTCAGGTGTTCGGGTTTGCGGGTGAAGGCGAGGGCTTGGTGTCGGGTCCAGAGATCTGCGATGGCATCAGCTTGGGCGGGACCGAAATCGCGTGCGGCGACCGCATGCAAGTGTTCGGCGGGAGCGCCGGGGGAGGTGCGGTCCGCGTGCCAGGCTAGATCGAGAAAGAATTCGGTGGAGCGTTCGGTATTTTTCAGATCGCCAATGTTGGCAATCCAGAGCGTCCGGGCGCCTTGTTCGTAGGCGCGGAGCATCTCTGTCCAGATGAGGGCGGGCGACAGCGAATCGAGCCATAACCAAGGTAGGGGAGCCCCGAGGTAGGACAGGTGGTAGTAGACCCCGAGACCGCCGGGACGGCTACGTTCGGCTGGGGAGGCGAAACGGCGGATGTAGCCGAAATTGTCGTCCGGCCAGACGATACTCACGTCGAGGGGCACGCGAAGACCGGCGTCGTAGTCCTCGAGCACCTCTTTGTAGGGCACAAAAATCTGGGGCACGCGAGCCGGGTCGCCGCCTCCGAGATGGCGGGCGAGCAGTTCGCGCTGGTCGGCGAAGATTTTCTCAAGGGTGGCGATGCGTTCCGGTTGGGTCTTCGGGCCCACGATGGGACTGTCGTGGATGCCGCGCATGCCGAGGGTGAAAAGGCTCTCGCCGGAGTTGCGTTCGCGCACGCGTTGCTCCCAGTAGGCGAGCACCCCCGAGCGGTTGGTCACATAGTTGTAGTTGTCCTTAGGCTCGGTCCATTCGCCGACGTTGTTTCGGAGCATCGGCTCGGCGTGGCTCGAGCCGAGGATGATGGCGTAGCGGTCGGCGACGGCGGCATTGCCCGCCACTTGATGGAACGGCGTGGTGGTGGGGTGCATGCCAGGCCAGAGGGTGTTGGCGCGGAGGCGGAGCATGAGCTCGAAAAGCTTGCCGTAGGTTTTGGGGCCGAGGTTACCGACCTCGGGTTCGAAGGTCTTGGCGGCCCAGGGCACGAGGCCCCAGTCCTCGTCGTTAATGAAGAGGCCTCGGTATTTTACGGCGGGCTGGTCAATCGGTTCCGTCCCTAAAGACAGCCGCAGGTCCTGGCGGCGCGCTACTGGCACGTCGGCCCACCAGTGCCACGGCGAAACGCCCAGACGGCGGGAAAGTTCATATACCCCATAGGCGACTCCGCGTGGGTCGGAGCCGAAGACGTCTAGCCGGGTTGGAGCGTCGGTCGGGGCGGAGAGCTGGAAGGCTTCCCAGCGACCGGCGAGGGCGGGCGCGGTCGAAATATGAACGAAGGGTCGGGCGTCGGACGGCGGCTGCTCGACGATCTCGGGTTTCACGCCGGTGATGCTTTCGATATCTGTCGCCAGATCGCGGACAGCGAGAAGCACGACGCTCGGCTCGGTGGGGGCGACGCACAGCACGGCGGCGCGTCCCTTGGCGACGAGGGGGAAGGCGGCGTCAGCGACCGCCTCGTGCGCTAGCAGGTCAACGGCGGCTTGGGCGGGAAGGGCGCCTGCCAAGGCGAGGAAGCCGAGCCCGCGCGCGGTTTGGACAGAAAGACGGGGAAGGGTCACCACTCGAGTGTGACTAAGGAAACGGCCTGGCGGGGCAAATCGAAGTTCACCGCGGCGCGACCTACGGCCACCGCGATAGTCTCGACTGGGCCAAGGGCGGCGAGGGCGCCGGAGGCTTGTAGGCGGGCATACTGTTTTTCGTTTGGTTCAGAAGGAGAACCCATGCGGAGCCATTCGGCGTAGGCGTTGGAATGAAATTCATCGATCCGATAGTGGGTCAGGCGGGCGGCGGAGAGTTCGGGTGGCAGGCCGGCGAAGTCTAGGGCCACGCGGGCGGGTGGCCCGGGTAGGTCTTCGTCGTGATAGTGCCAGACCAGAATGGAAAGACGGCGGGGCTCCAGGCCGGTCAGGGCCGCGACGTCGGGAGTGGCGCGCACTCCGTCGCGCAGGATGTCGTCGAGCGGGATCTCGGCGGAGCTGCGGACGGCGACGCGTTGGCCGTTCATCTTTTGAAACAGGCGGAAGACGTTTAGCACGGGCAGGGCGACGCCGTTGCTGGCGAGCACGCGCTGGCCGGCGAAATACTTCTGGTCTTCAAATTCGAAGGCCCAGGTGACGGCTCCCTCCAAGTTCACGCCGTGCCGGTCCGCGAGCTGGTGTTTGCGGGCGAAACTGGCGGCGGTGTAGCTCGAATACATCGTGCCGGCGCGGTAGCCTAGCTGCGGACCTTGGCAGGCGGCGCACCCATCGGGGTCGGATTCGCCGAGGATGATGGGTTTGGACTTCAGTCCGGGGATGGCGGCGATTTTGCGGAAACCGTTATCAATGGCCTGAAGCTGGGCGGCGATGCCCAGGCGGACATGGCCGTTAACGAAACTGGGCGAGCCCTTGGCGTGAAATGCCAGGAAATCGGTGGGCGTGCCGACTCCGCCGGTCGCCTCGTTTTTGCCGCTTTCAATGTGCTTCAGGAAATCGTCCATAAAGGCCCCACCGCTCCCGGCAACGTGGGGGCCGCCGACGCGGGCGGTGGGCAGGGCGCGGCGAATGCCGTCGATGGCGTAGTCGTGGAGCTTGAACCAGTCTTCGCGCGTCCCTTTCCAGTAATGACCGTTGGGCTCGTTCCAGACTTCCCAATACCACTGCTCCACCTCGGCGCGACCGTAGCGTTCGACGCAGTGTTTGGTCCACTGGTAGGCGAGTTCGCGCCAGCGGTCGTAGTCTTTCGGCGGGTAGGCCCAACCGGTGATGATTTTTTCGTAAGGGAGGCCGGGGCGCCACTCGTGTTGGTAGGGCGTTGGTTGGGTGGACAGCGCTTCGGGCATGAAACCGAGCTGGGCAAAGGGACGCACACCGCGCGCGAGGTAGGTGTCGAAGATGCGATCCACTACCGTCCAGTCATAGAGCGGCCGACCGGCTGCGTCCTCAGTGTAAATATTGGTGCTGCCCCATTTCAGCGCTGGGGTGCCGTCGCCGGAGCTGAGTAGGTTGTGGGCGCGAAAATAGATTTCTTGCGGGGCGAGTTTGCCCAGGTCGGCGAGCAGGGTGCGACCGTCCTTCATGGTGGCGTAGTTCGGTTCGTCGGCGCCGAAAAAGCGCCAGATCGGGCGCAGTTCGCCCACGGGGCGGGAGGCGTCCACTTCGATGGTCACGGGGAAGGGTTCGGGCGGGGCGGAGGGCACAGCCGGAGCCAAGGTCAAACTGCCGATGCCGAGCAGGGCGGTGGATACGAAGCGGGGGAGGTTACGCATGGGGTTAAGTTTAGATGTATTAAAAACGGCTGGCGGCTGAGCTCGCAGTGCGTGGCGGCCGGTGCGCTGGTTTAGGTGGCGTTTTCCGGGGCGAGCCGGAGCAAATGCCAGGAGAGGGGATGGAGGGTGAGGGCTACGGTGTTGTCCGCGGCGAAGCTTGGCGTCGGCGCGCAGCGCGGGGCGACGGTTTCGGCTTGGTCCGGGCCGTTGCAGGCGTGGGGATCGGGCGCGGCGAGGAGCTGGTGCTCGATCACGCGCCAGCGGGTGGAGCCTTCGACTTCGAGGATGAAGGCGGCGGGGGTGGCTTGGCCGCGGTGGAGAATAAAAACGGCGACTTGATCCCCATCGCGGGTGGCGACGGCCTCGATGTCGGGCGAGGGGCCGTGGGTGGGGGTATCGGTGTGCGTGCTACCGGTAAGGTGGGTAAACAGCAAGGCGCCGCGACCGTGGCGGGAGGCTTGGGCGAAGGGGTAAAAAATCGTCTGCCGCCAGGCGCCGCCGCCGGGTGCGGTCATGATGGGGGCGATGACGTTGACCAGTTGAGCGAGGCAGGCGTAACGGACGCGGCCGGACTGGCGAAGCAGAGCGAGGAGCATGCCACCGACCACGAGGGCGTCGGCGAAGGTGTAAAGTTGCTCGAGCTGGGGCGGCGCCTCGGCCCAGCGTTCGCACTTCGCCCCGAAGCGGGCCATGTCCCAGACGTTCCACTCGTCGAATGAAAGCATCATGGTCTTTTTGTGACGCTGCTTGGCCTTCACGAAATCGCAGGCGGCGAGCACGTCGCGCATCTGGTTTTCCATCACGACGGGGCAGGCGAGGTAGTCGGCGAGGGACTTGTAGCCGGCTTCGCAGACGTAAAGGTGGATGGAAAGGGCATCGACCTGGCCGTAGCAGTGCTCCAGCACGACGCGTTCCCACTCGGCGAAGGCGGGCATGGCGGGTCCGGACGATCCGCAGGCAATAAGTTCGAGGGCAGGGTCGAACTGACGGAGGGCGTTGGCGGTCTCGTTGGCGAGGCGGCCGTATTCATCGGCGGTCTTGCGCCCCGTCTGCCAAGGGCCGTCCATTTCGTTACCGAGACACCAAGTGCGGACGTTGTGGGGCTCGGCGAAGCCGTGGGCCTTGCGCTGGTCGCCAAATTTGGTGCCGATTGGGGCGTTGCAGTATTCGACCAGTTGGCGGGCGGCGTCGAGGCCGCGGGTGCCGAGGTTAAACGCCATCATCGGGGCGGTGCCGGCGACCTTGCACCAAGCCATGAATTCATTGGTGCCGAATTGGTTGGTTTCGGTGACGCCCCAGGCATAGTCGAGGCGGCGGGGACGTTGTGCGCGGGGGCCGACGCCGTCCTCCCAGTCGTAAGCGGAGACGAAGTTGCCGCCGGGGTAGCGCACCATGGGCACGTTTAACTCGCGCACGAGATCGAGCACGTCGCGGCGAAAACCTTGGGCGTCGGCGGTGGGGTGTCCCGGTTCGTAGAGGCCGGTGTAGACGGCGCGACCGAGGTGCTCGATGAAGGAACCGTAGAGGCGCGGATCGATGGGGTTTTGGACGAGATCGGGGTAAATGCGCAATCGGGTAGACATGGGAAAGAAGTCTTGAGTTATAGGCTAAGGTCCCGACTTAGGGAAGGGCTGGCAGTCGCGGGGCTTTGTTCTATGCTCTTCGATAGGCTGTTTTCCGAGACTGGCCCTGCAAATCGCGGAAGTTTCCGTTTGACACCATAGGGTCTGAGCCGGTGTTTTCTCCCTTTTTATGAAAGTAGTTTCCTCCATCAAATCAGCGAAGAAGCGTCACCCTGACTGCCAAGTCGTCCGCCGCAAGGGACGTATCTACGTCATCAATAAGACCGACCCGCGCTACAAGGCGCGCCAAGGCTAATCCGGCACTTGCCGATCTAAATCCTTAATTATCATGAAGAGCGAAGGCCATCCCACCCTCAACAATGTCTGTTTCCTCGACGTTGCCTCCGGTAAAAAGTTCCTCACCAAGTCCACGATGAAGTCTATCCGCAAGGAAGTCATCGATGGCGTTGAATATTTCGTCGTCATTCGCGACGTGACCATGGATTCCCATCCCGCCTACACTGGCGAGAAGCGCATCGTGGACACCGCCGGTCGCGTGGAGAAGTTCACCACCAAGTTCCGCCGCAGCACGTCGCCCATCGCCAAGAAGTAAGGTTTAACGACTTTACCCCTTTGGGTTTTAAACTGCCGCGTCCCTTTCGGGCCGGCGGTTTTTTTCGTAGCCGTTGGCATCAAAAGCGCCAAGTCGCGCTTGCCTGCGGGTGTTTCCCGCTGGGAGTCTGCCCCCTCCAACATGGCTTCGCCGCTTAAACTTCTTATCATCGATTGTGACAGCACCCTGAGCGCCATTGAGGGCATCGATGAATTGGGCCGACTGCGGGGTGCGGCAGTATTCGTCCGGGTTGAGGCCATGACGCACGAGGCGATGGATGGGCGCATAGCGGTTGAAGCGGTTTTCGGGGAGCGCCTGCGGATTATTCAACCCCGCCGTGCGGATGTCGCGGAGATCGGCCGTCGTTACATCGAGACGGTCGAGCCCACGGCAATCGCAGCTTTGGCGGCGGCGCGGGCAGCCGGGTGGACGCCGATGATTTTGAGTGGCGGTTTTCGTCCTGCGATCCGCCCGCTGGCTGATTTCCTAGGCATTGAGCGGGTGGAGGCAGTCGACCTGTTTTTTGACGCGGCGGGTAACTATGCGGGTTTTGACGAGGCTTACCCAACGACTCGTTCGGGCGGTAAACCGAAGCGTATCCGAGAGCTTCGGGCCGAACTCAGGCCGGAGCGAGTTGTCATGGTGGGAGATGGCGTGAGCGACCTCGAGACCGCGCCTGAGGTGGATTTATTCGTCGGCTTTGGCCGCTACCTGACGCGAGCCAAGGTCAAGGCTGGGGCGGCCGCGTTTGTTGGGTCACTGGCTGAAGTGCCGGCCCTCCTACCATGACGACGTTGCCCTTAGCTGCCGTCGCTTCTTCGGGTGCCGCTTTTCCGCGGGCCTTGGAAACCTACGCCGACGCCGAGGGTGCGGGCTTGTGGTCTACTCTGGCCGGGCGGGTCGCGGCGGAGCCTTTTAACCTAGTCGCCACGGGCATTTTCGTCCTCGCGATCTTGCACACCTTTCTCGCCGGATCCATCCGCCATCAGGCGCACTTGGTTGAGGAGCGACACGCGGCACTTCTGCGCGCACGCCGTCAAAGCGCCGGAGCCGAGGAATTACAGGAACGTAACAGGGGTATCGTGCCCGACGAAGTGAGTTTTCTTGGCCAAGTGCTGCATTTTTTTGGCGAGATTGAGGTGGTTTTCGGGCTTTGGGCGGTCGTTCTTGGGATCGCGATTGCGTTCCATGCGGGGGTGGACACCGCCATCGGCTATTTTTCGGGGGTAAACTACACCGAGCCGCTCTTTGTTTTTATCATTATGGCGATGGCGGCCTCCCGTCCGGTTATCGCCCTGGCCGAGTCGGGTTTGCGGCGGGTCGCGGCGCTCGGTGGCGGCACGGTCTTTGCGTGGTGGACGGCCCTGCTCGTGCTTACTCCCATCCTTGGCTCGTTCATCACCGAACCGGCGGCGATGACGGTGGGTGCGCTCTTGTTGGCGCGGCAATTTTATGCCTACCAGCCCGGCGCTCGGTTGCGCTACGCCACCATCGGCCTGCTTTTTGTAAACATCTCCGTGGGTGGCACGCTGACCCACTTTGCGGCGCCTCCGGTGTTGATGGTGGCGGGGCCGTGGGGCTGGGGACTCGCCCATATGGCGCTTAACTTTGGCTGGAAGGCCGTGATCGGCATCCTTATCGCGACCGCGCTTTACGCCGTGCTGTTCCGACGTGAACTCACCTCGCTGTCGGCGCGCACTCCGGGAACCGAAGACGTTTCTGGAGCGGGGCGTCCGTCGGTGCCGGCTTGGGTCACGGCGACGCATCTCGGGTTTCTTGCTTGGACGGTATGGGCGGCGCATTATCCGGTGCTCTTTATCGGCGGTTTCCTTTTCTACGTGGGCTTCCTTCAGGCTACAGCCCACCACCAGACCCAGCTCGATCTTCGCGGACCGTTGCTGGTGGGTTTTTTCCTGGCGGGCCTAGTGGTCCACGGTGGCCTGCAAGGCTGGTGGATCGCGCCGGTGCTCTCTGGGCTGGCCCCGACTGCGCTCTTCTGGGGCGCGACGCTTTTGACTGCGTTCAACGACAACGCAGCCATCACTTACCTCGCGACCCTTGTGCCGGGTTTCTCCGACGTGGCGAAATACGCGGTCGTGGCCGGTGCGGTGACCGGGGGCGGCCTGACCGTGATCGCCAACGCCCCCAATCCCGCTGGTCTTTCGGTTCTCCAGCGTTTTTTCCCCGAGGGCTTTTCCCCGGTGAAACTCGCCATCGCCGCGATCCTGCCGACCCTCGTGATGGCGGCGTGTTTCCTTTTGCTGTGAGTCGCTGGCCGCGCACCGGAGTTTTCCCCTAGCGCCCGAGGCGCTTCCGCGCACCTTGGTAGCCATGGGAATGTTCAAGCTCCACGCCGACTATACGCCGACGGGCGACCAGCCGCAGGCCATTGCCGCGCTGTCGGCCTCGCTGCTGGCGGGCAACAAACACCAGACTCTTCTCGGCGTCACCGGCTCGGGCAAAACCTTCACCATGGCCAACCTGATCGTGGCCCGTGACCGACCGACTCTGATCATCTCACACAACAAGACCCTCGCCGCGCAGCTCTACTCGGAGTTTAAGAATTTCTTCCCGGAGAACGCGGTCGAATACTTCGTCTCGCACTTCGATTTCTACCAGCCCGAGGCCTACGTGCCTTCGTCTGATACCTTCATCGAGAAGGACTCCTCCATCAACGAGGAGATCGAGCGCCTGCGCATCGCGGCCTCGAGCGCACTGGTTTCGCGCCGCGACGTGATTGTGGTCGCCTCCGTCTCCTGCATTTACGGCCTAGGTTCACCCGACGATTTCAAGGAGTTGCGCATCCCGCTCGAGCGCGGCGGCATCCTCGGCCGGCAGGTCCTGTTGCAGAGGCTGGTGGATAATCTGTATTCTAGAAATGACTACGAATTCAAGCGCGGCACTTTTCGGGTGCGGGGCGACGTGGTCGATATCATGCCCGCTTACCTGGAGCAGGGCCTGCGGGTAGAGTTCTGGGGCGACGAGATCGAGGCCTTGAGTGAGTTCGATCCGTTGACCGGCTCGGTCCTGCGTCGGCTCGATAAATTCGACCTCTACCCCGCCAACCAATACGTCACCACCAAGGATAAACTCGGTTCCGCGGTGGACCGCATCAAGGCCGAGCTCGACGCCCGCGTGGCCGAATTCGAGAAGCAGGGGCTTTTGCTGGAGGCCCAGCGCATCCGTATGCGCACCAACTACGACTTGGAGATGCTTCAGGAAATGGGCTTCTGCAATGGCATCGAGAACTACTCCCGCCACCTCGCTGGTCGCGCGGCGGGCGAGCGTCCGCTTTGCCTGCTGGATTTTTTCCCGCCTGAGTTTCTGCTCCTCATCGACGAAAGCCACGCCTCCGTGCCGCAGATCGGCGGTATGTTCAACGGCGACCAGGCCCGCAAAAAGGTGCTGGTAAATTTCGGTTTCCGCTTGCCCTCCGCGTTGGACAATCGACCGCAGAATTTCGACGAATTCATGTCGATCACCGACCAGATCGTCTACGTCTCGGCCACGCCGGCGAAGTTCGAAATAGAACGCTCCACCGTCGTCGCCGAGCAGGTGATTCGTCCTACTGGTCTGCTCGACCCCCTGATCACGCTCCGCCCGACCAAGGGGCAGGTGGAGAACCTCATCGCCGAGTGCCGCCTCGCGGTCGAGGCTGGCCAGCGCGTGCTGGTGACCACCATCACCAAGCGTTTATCCGAGGATCTCACTGCGTATTTTCGTGAGGCGAAGCTCAAGGTCGAGTATCTGCACAGCGATATCGATGCCATCGAGCGGGTGGAGATCTTGCGCAATTTGCGTTTGGGTAACTTCGATGTGCTCATCGGCATCAATCTCCTTCGCGAGGGACTCGACTTGCCCGAGGTCGCGCTGGTCGCGGTGCTCGACGCTGACAAGGAGGGCTTTCTCCGCAGCGAAACCTCGCTCATCCAGACCTCGGGCCGCGCCGCACGTCATGAGCGAGGGCGGGTGATTTTTTATGCAGATGTGGTGACCGAGTCCATTCGCCGGACGATTGAGGTCACCTCCTCACGACGCGCCAAGCAGCTTGCCTACAACGCCGAACACGGCATCACGCCGCGCAGCGTGAAGCGTTCGCAGCAGACCAGTCTGCACGTTTACGATGGTTCCGGCGTGCGCGCCGAGGAGCCTAACGCGCTGGCCGAGGGTGGCCCCGAAGATGTGGCGGCGGTCATCGCCGAGTTGGAGCAGGACATGGCCGACGCCTCCGCCCGGCTCGAGTTCGAGCGCGCGGCGGTGCTGCGCGATCAGATCCAGGCCCTGCGTTCCGGCGATTTCCGCAAGGCCGCGCAGGCGCAGCCTAGCAAGGGGAGCGGCGGTAAAGCCAAGGGGCGCTCTGGTAACTTGGGTGGGCGGCGCCGGTGAGCCGGACTCGCGCTCAGCGACTCCAGTCCAGCATGCGTTGGATGGGGGCGAGGGCGGCGAGGCGGATGGCCTCGGGCACCTCAATGGCGGGCTGCATGAATTTGAGCGCGTTGCGGACCTTCTCGATCGTGTTCATCTTCATGAAACGGCAATCGTTGCAGGCGCAGTTGTCGGTTGGGCCGGCGATGAAAGTCTTTTCCGGCACCTCGCGGCGCAGGCGGTGGAGCATGCCGCTCTCGGTCACTACAATGATGCGCTCAGCCTTTGATTCGCGGGCAAATTTAACCATTAGCTCGGTTGAGCACACTTTGTCGGCCAGATCACGCACCGCCTCGACGCACTCGGGGTGGGCGACGACCGGAGCGTCGGGAAATTTCAGCCGGACGCGTTCAATCGCCTGAGTGGTGAACAGCACGTGGGCGTAACAACTACCGGGCCAGAGCTGCATAGCGCGTCCGGTTTTTTGGGACACCCACTGGCCGAGGTTTTGGTCGGGGACGAAGAGGATTTCGCGGCCGGCGGGGACGCGGGATACGATCTTTTGAGCGTTGCCGCTGGTCACGATCACATCGCTCAGGGCCTTCACGGCGGCGGAGCAGTTGATGTAAGCGACGACGTAGACGCCGGGGTGCTCGGCTTTGTAGGCGGCGAGTCGGTCGGCTGGACAGGAATCGGCCAGCGAGCAACCGGCGGCAAGGTCGGGCAGCAGCACGGTGCGACCGGGGTTTACGATCTTCGCGGTCTCGGCCATAAAATGCACGCCACAGAAGAGGATCACGTCGGCCTGGGCCGCCTGAGCTTGGTAGCTAAGCCCGAGGGAATCGCCTACGAAGTCAGCCACCTGCTGGATCTCCTCGTTCTGGTAGTTGTGGGCTAGGATGACTGCATTGCGTTCGCGTTTCAAAGCAAGGACCTCCTCCTGGATCGCGCTCAGGGGCGGGGGGCTAGCGCGGGGCGGCAGGACGAGTGGTTCGTAGTCGATCACGGGAAATGGGTCAGCTTTTCGGATTTGTGGCTTGGCGAACGAGGTCGACCAAGAGCTTGAACTCAGGGCGTTTGCGAAGCGGTGTGAGGTCGGGATCCTTGGCCATCCACTCGGCGTCGTCGTAGCCTAGCGCGATGGACTCGGCGAGGATGGCGAGGGCCTCGGCGGGTCGTTTTGATAGAGCGAGGCTGCAGGCCAAGTTGTAGCGGGCGGTGGCGTTTTCCGGCTGCAGGCGCACGAGTTTACGGTCCATTTTCAAACCGTCGGCGATGCGTCCGGCCTTGGTGTAGAGCCCGCCGAGGATCTCGACGACCTCGGTGTAGGAGGGGTCGCGGCGGAGTATGCTCTCGTAGAACGAAATGTCGAAGGCGTGGTCGTCTTTGCGGGCCATGGTGAACAGGATGCGAACACGGCAGAAAACGGCAAACAGTCAGGCGCGCGCGATCAAAAAGAGGCGCCGAGTGCGGTGGAGGCGTCAGGCTCGGTGTTTACACGCGCCGGCGGCCTTCAGCGCGTCGCAGGTGGCGCTGACCTGGAGGCGTTGCGAGACCGGGGTAAGACCGAGTTTCGAAGAGACGGTGTTGCCATACCAAGACATGAACGGGGCGCTAATCTCGAAGATTTTGTCGCAATCTACACAAATCACCTGGGCGACTTGGGCGGTGCTGTCGGTGTTGGGTAGGTAGTATTTCAGGTTCCGGCCGATATCGACTTCGCGCAGCACTCCGCTGCCGGTGAGGTGGGGTAGGGTGCGGTAGACGGTGGCGCGCGAGACCGATTCGTCGAGGGCGCGGGCATGGGCGAGCAACTCCTCGGCCGTGAAATGCTCCGCTTGGCCGAAGGCGGCGTCGAAGATGGCGAGACGCTGGTTGGTGATGCGAAGACCGTGCGCGGCGAGATGGGTGCGGAACTTTTGGCGGGCGCTTTCGATGGCTTCAGGAGTCACGGGATTAAGTCTCATTTCTGTCTCAATTATGTCAACCATGCCTACGTTTGGAATGGGCGTTAAAGGCCTCCCGGCAGAATTTACCCACCCCCTTGGGTAGATGGTTGGGGGCTCGTTGTTATTTCCTTAATATATTTTTATTTTGTTACCCTGGAGTTATTAAAGAATATTAAACCTTAGGCGGTATTGGTTTTGCTTTGGGGTAATTTGCCCAATGTGGCACTTGCGCATGAAAGCCCCCATCTCTCCCTTTGTCTCCGCTTTGCTCGCTTCGCTGCTGTCGGCCGCAGTTTTGCTGGCTTGGCTTTGGAAAACAACGATGGGGTTGGTCGCGCAGAGGCAGGTGCATGTAGCCCAGCAATTGGAGGAGGAGCGTCCGGAGAAGCCTTGGGACTTTTGGACGGTAGAGATCGAGAGCCTCGCCAAGGAGTTAGAAGAGGCGCGCGCGGACGTCGCGAAGCGGGAGCTTGCGCTTTCGTTGCGCGAAAAACGCATTTCCGAGGAGGCTGCGGAGCTGGAGCGCACCCGTGCCCAGATCGAGGCCATGCAAGGGGAGATCAAGCGGCAGTTGATCGAGGTAAAGGATACCGAGAAAAAGAACCTCAAACCTCTCGCGGCGACTTATAGTCAGATCGCGCCGGCGTCGGCTGCGGCCATTCTCTCCAAAATGGATGACGTCACGGTGGCTAAACTGCTTTCCCTGATGAAGGCCGATGTGAACTCGGCGATTCTCGCTCAGATGGCCCAAAATTCGATTGGTGGCGCGGATGGCGCTAGGCGCGCCGCGACTATTTCCTTGTTGTTAAAGCGCATCTCCACCCAGCGCGCACCTGCTGGCCCTTGATTAGCAGTTACGTTGAAACTATTGTAAATCGATGGCCATTAAGGAATTTTTAACTGGGGCACTATGATTTCAAACTTTAGTTTAGTCCCGGTCTCTCTTTGCGCGGGTATGGGTCCGGCGTCGGTTGGAGCGTCTGCCCTGCCGTCCGCCGCATTGGCACCGGGAGGAGGTGATTCGTCGGCGATTGCAAAGTTGGCGTTTGCCGAATGCCTAGGGCTATCCTCAAGTCATAACTTCGGCGATTCGGATGCAGAGACCGTTGAAATAGGAGCGGATTCGACGGAAAACTCGACCGAGCAGGAGGAGTTTAACATTCTGGGCTCGGCGTTGCCCTTTTTCTGGACGCCGGTTCCGCAGTTTGCGCCGCCACCGCCACCGCCACCGCCATCCTTTCCGGATGCGTCCGTTTCGTTCGAGGAAAATACCGTTACAACTGACGGTGAATCTAGCGCGTTCTCCGACTCCGCTCGTCTTGACCGTGGCCAAATTGATGGCGCGGCTTCGCCGACACCGGGTGCGTCTGGCTCTCCGCAAGTTGGAACGGCTGCGGTTTCCCAAGAGGAGAGCGCTAGGGGCCCGTCATTCTTGGACGCCGGCCCCAGTGATCTGACCACCGCTAAAACCAAAATTGCGGGCGGAGTCCTTCCGAATCTTGATCAAGGTGGGGCGCTGGCCGTGGCGAACACGAATCTGACCTCCAAAGGTGGGGGGGAATTTATTGCCACTGCCGGTGCGGCGGGGAGTTTTGCCAACGGTAGATTTTTAAATAGTGAAAATAAAAATGTAGACAAAGTAAATGATATTAAGGGGTTTAAAAAATTAGAAACTGATAATGGCATGATGTCAGCTAATGGAGCTGGATCAATGTCCTTTGTCTCCGCCACCTCTTTGTCTGTTGCGCCGCCTGCCGCGACGATTTCGTCCGGGCCAGTGGTGGGTGAGCACGCTTCCGCGGCGGTCCGTTTGGTGGAGCGTGTGGCCGAGGTTGCCGAATTAATGCGTGATACGCCGGCCGACCGGGTGACCCTAAAGCTTGATCTGGACGAGACGCACCGCGTCGAGGTCCGCGTTTTGATGCGGGAGGGCCGTGTGCATGCGGAATTCCGTTCTGATTCGACCGAGGTGCGCTCGGCGTTGTCTTCGGCCTGGTCTGATTTTACGGCCAAGCGTGAGGCGGGCACCCCGATTTGGGCGCAGCCCATTTTTGCCGCACTGGATCACAGTAGCTCCCGCGCTTCGGCTCTCGCCGCAGAGGCGCCGGTCAATGGCTTTGGGCGCGATCAAGAGCTGGGGCAGGGTGGTTCCCGCCGGCAAGCCCGCCAAGACTTGGAACCGCGCGGCTTTCTTGGCGCATCGTCCACTGTTCCAGTCGTATCTGCTTCCGTCCTAAATCAACCAACGCCGGTCCGTGATCGGGATCGTCTTCTGAGCGTTCGCGCTTAACCCCTACCATGACTATCCCAAGCACCAATTCTACCTCCGCTTCCGGCACCGCTGCCACGAAGTCGGACCGCATCCCTAAGCAGACGCTCGGGCAGGATGACTTCTTGAAGCTGCTTACCGTGCAGCTCTCGAAGCAGGATCCACTCAAGCCGATGGATGACACCGCTTTCATGGGTCAGATGGCCCAGTTCTCGGCCCTCGAGCAGAGCTCACAGATGTCCAAAGAAATGACCGCTTTGCGCGGAGACATGGCCCTGCAATCCTCCTATAATCTGATTGGTCGCCAGGTTACGGTGAATACCTCCAAGGGCGAGGTGAGCGGTCTGGTTGATTCGGTCACGCAAACCGATGCCGGGTCTAAACTCAGCATCGCCGGCCAACTTTATCCCTCCTCGTCTGTAACGCGGGTCGCTGCTGCGACTCCCGCCCAACCACAATCCTAAACCCATCCCTACCATGGCTCTTATCGGAACACTTACTTCGGGCGTTAGTGCCCTCAAAAGCTTCACCAAAGACCTCGAGGTCATTGGCAACAACATCGCCAATGTGAACACCACGGCCTACAAGGGCTCGACCACTTCGTTTGAGGACAGTTTTAGCAACACGATGCGCAGTTCCGCGCCGTCTAGCGCCACCACTTCGAACGTCTCGGCCATCCAGGTCGGCAGCGGTGTGCAGATTGGCGCGATTCAAGCGCGCTTTACCCAAGGCTCCCTCAGCTCCACCGGTGTGAGCACCGATCTGGGTGTTTCTGGGTCTGGTTTCTTCCAAGTAGTTAATCCGGCGGATGGCAGCACCTTTGCCACTCGCGCCGGTGATTTCCATTTCGATGACAAGGGTTACCTGGTCACCACGGGCGGATATCGCGTGCAGGGCCTCAACAATGGCTCGGTCGATGATATCAAGCTCGGCACCCCGCCTGCGGGCGCTCAGCTCCAGTCATTCTCCTTCGATGGTCAGGGTAAATTGGTGGAATATTATTCCGACGGCACCAATGCCGCGACCAATCAGGTGTTGTTGCAAAGTTTCCGTGATCCTAGCGCACTTCAGCGCGCCGGTGACAACCTGTTTACCGGGTTCACGGCCGCCGGTCCGATTGGGGGGGCGACTCTTTCGGCCAGCAATAATGCACCGGGCTCCAATGGGCTGGGTAAGATCGAGGCCGGCACCCTAGAGCTCTCCAACGTGGATCTGACCGAGCAATTCGCTAATATGATCGCTGCCCAGCGCAGTTTTCAGGCGAGCTCTCGTGTCGTCACGGTCTCGGATTCCGTTCTGGAAGAAATCGTTAACCTGAAGCGCTAAGCGTCTCTTCGTCATGGCCGAGAAAAAAACCGACACGCCCCCGACTGGGGACGCCGTTCCCGGCGCTCCCGCCCCCGCCCGAGCCAAGGGTAGCGGCCTGCTACCGGCGTTGCTGCCTATCGTGCTTGCTCCCGCTCTCACCTGGGCGGTCGCACAATTCGTGCTGCTCCCCAAAATCACTACCGCGATCAGCGCCGAACCTACCTCCGAGAAGTCCGCCGTTCCCGGCAAGACCAAGGAGAAGGAAAAAGAAAAGGACAAGGGCCACGCCGCTCCCAAGGGAGGCAAGGGCGAGGGTGCCCTCGCTGCCACCGCCACTGGTTATCGCTTTGAAAACGTGGTTGTGAACCTCGCGGGCACCATGGGCACGCGTTACCTTAAGACGAGTTTTCTGGTTACCGGTGCGGAGGATATCGTCGCCCGCTTTGATGCCGAAAAACCTCAATTGGGTGACCTGACCCTCGGCGTGTTATCCTCTCTTTCGCTCGCTGATCTCGAAGAAGCTGGCGCCAAGAATTTACTGCGGGAGCGTTTGCTCTCTGCCTACAATCAAGCCCTCGGGGGCAAGGTCGCGGAGAATCTTTTTTTCTCCGATTTTGTGATCCAGTAAAGCCATGGCCGATTCAGCTGAAGATCTGATTTCGAGCATGCTCGATCAAAGCGAGATCGACCAACTGCTCGCGCAAGCAGTGGCCGAGGTTCGCCCGCCTTTGCTCCGTGCCGACGGCAAGCGGGGCGATGCTGAAGCGGCGGCCCGAGTGGAGGTCTACGATTTTCGAAACCCCGCGTTTCTGACCGAGGTGGAGTTACGGCGACTGCGCATTTTGCATCAAGATTTCATCCGGTATCTTTCGGCCCGGCTTGCGTTGTATTTGCGCATGGAGTGTTCGCTGAAGATGGCTCGATTGCAGACGCAGACTTACGCCAAGTTTACCGAAGCTTTGCCGAGTCCAACGCATATCTGCCTCTTTAAGGTCGAGCCCTTGCTCGGGGTGGGTGTTTTGGATATCAATCCACGCTTGGCCCTTACGCTGGTAGATCGCCTTTTGGGTGGTCGCGGACATTCGGTAAAGGCTGAGCGCTACCTGACCGAGATCGAGATCTCTCTCTTGGAAGACGTTATTAAGATCATTCTCGAAGAATGGTGTTCGCAATGGCGCGAGGAGATGGAGCTTCACACCCAGATTATCGGCCACGAAAACAACGGACGTTTCCTGCAGACATCGCCGCGTGATGCAGTCGTCTTGGCCCTCAGCATCGAGATGGCCTTCGGCGATTGCTCTGAGCAAATTCAAATTGGCCTGCCTTATTACACCATAGAGCCATTGGTCAAAGCCTTGCAGCTTCGCCGTCAAAAGGACTCCACGCCCGAGGCCGTTCCTGCCCGCGCCGAGTGGCGGTCCGTGTATGAACATGTGGAGGTCCCAATCATTGCCCAGTGGCCGCTGGCCGACATCCCCTTGCGTGAGATCGCAGCATTGCGGGTGGGTGATGTGATGGAACTGCCCCTCGGTGTGCTGGAGCAAACCCAAGTCCTGCTGAACGGCTCACCCAAGTTTATCGGCACCGTCGGGCTCGAAGGTGATAATGTCGCGGTAAAAATCCAGGGCAAGATCGCTCCGGCGCCGCTGGGTAGTTGAAGCCGTTTCCCTTTCTTTTTCCCATGGATAACAACACTCTCGATCTCGTTCTCGACGTAAAAGTGAAGGTCACGGTCCAGCTCGGCTCGTGCTATTTGCCGATGCGTGAGGTGCTCGCGCTGACGCCCGGTTCGGTCATCCAGCTTCAGCACCGCGCCAATGAGCCCGTTGGGCTTTATGTTAACGACAAGCTCGTCGCCTACGGCGAGGTCGTGGTGGTCGAGGAGAACTTCGGGATCAAGATCACCGAACTAGTGGGCAAGGCGACGTGAACTCTCTGGCCCGAACATCTTCCAGCGTTACCCGCTGGCTGCTAGTGGTAGTCGGCTGCGCTGTTTTGGAGACAGCGCAGCCGATGAAGGCAGCGGAACCCGCTTCGGCGCTTTCCGCGGACACTTTACTTTATCCCAGTGGTAGCCCCGCTGGGTCGGCGTCTGAAGCCCCTGCCCGCACGGGCGGAGCCGGCGCCTCTTGGATTTTCGCCGGTTTGGTCGGTGGCGGCGCGGCTGCTTGGTGGTTTTGGCGTCGGCGTGGCTTCGGGCCCGCGGCGCGCCGCGCGAGTTCGCTCGCGATCGAAGAGACCCGCCCGCTCGGCAATCGCCAGTTCCTCGTGGTGGCCTCCTGTGATGGCCGCCGTTTCTTGCTCGGGGTAGCCCCCGGCGGTATCCAGATGCTGGCGCCTCTCGAGGCCAAGGAAGCCGCCCATGCGATCCGCACCTCCTAAATCCCGCCTGCGTTTTGTCTGGTTCCTGCTGGCGCTGCTCGTGGCCCCGGCTTTGTGGGCGCAGAGTGCCGGCGGCGCTCCGGCGGTTGGCGCGGGTTCCGAGCCTTGGCGCCTCGCGATTGATTTGGAGGGTGGCGGCAAAGCCGGGTCGGCCAGCGTGGGCATGCAGATCGTCGTGGTGATGACGCTGTTGAGCATCGCGCCTTCGCTGCTCCTGCTCATGACCTCCTTTACTCGGATCGTCATCGTGTTGGGCTTCGTGCGCACGGCCATCGGTGTGCCCAGCGCGCCGGCCAACCAGATCGTCACCGGCCTTTCACTCTTTCTCACGTTGTTCATCATGGGGCCGACGCTCCAGCGATCCTACGACGAGGGCCTCAAGCCTTACCTCGCGGGTGAGCGTCCAACCATGGAGGCTTTGGAGGCCGCCTCGCAGCCCTTGCGGGAATTCATGCTCAAGCAGACGCGCACCCGCGATCTTGAGTTTTTCCTGCAGATCGGGCGTTTCCCGCCCACCAAGGTCGCCGATTTGCCGCTGCGCGTCGTGGTGCCGGCCTTCGTGATTAGCGAGCTCCAGACCGCCTTTCAGATGGGCTTCCTGTTGTTCCTGCCTTTTCTTGTCATCGATCTGCTCGTTTCCGCTGTGCTGATGGCATTGGGAATGATGATGATGCCGCCGGCTATCATATCGCTACCATTTAAGCTGCTGCTATTTGTCTTGGTGGACGGGTGGCATCTCGTCGTGCAAAGCCTCGTCACCAGCTTCCACCCATGAACGCCGAGGCCGCGGTCGATATCTTCAAGTCGCTGGTGCTGTTCGCGCTGTATATCATGTCGCCGTTTCTTGGCGTAGTGCTCGTGGTCGGCCTTATCATGAGTCTGCTACAATCGGTGACCAGTATTCAGGAGCAGACCCTCACTTTCGTGCCCAAGTTGATCGCGCTCGCAGGGGTTCTGCTTTTGCTCGCCCCGTGGGCGCTTCGACTTCTGAGCGAATACACGGTGCAGAACATCGCCAAGATGGGCGGAATGGGGCCCTGAAGCGGGGCGCCCCGCGCCGATTACGTCCATGCCTTGGGAGCCTTTTCTAGCCACCCTCATGGGGGCATTGCGTGCCCTCGGCATTGTGATGATCCTACCTCTGCCCGGCGGTCGTGGATTACCGACGCCGTTACGCGCGGCTTTATCTTTCCTGCTGGGCGGGGCGCTCACTGCCGCCGTGCCCATGACAGCCGCTGGACCGTTATCGCCTGCCACGCCCGAGCTCTTGATTGCTGGCGTGCACGAGTTGCTGCTCGGTCTCGCCATGGGGTTAACGGGCCGGATTGTCCTGTCGTCCGCTGAACTGGCTGGTCGCGTGATCGCGGGCGAGGTCGGCCTGAACGCCGCGCCCGGTTTTGACGTCCCCGTGCCCGCACAGGAGCCGCTACCGTCTTTTACCGGTATGTTCGCCGGGCTTTTGTTTTTTGTGACCAATTCCCACGAGGGCGTGCTGGCGGCCTTTGCGCGGAGCTTTGAAATCGCGCCGCCTGGTCTGGGCGGGCTTAGTCCGGGGGCGTCCGAAACGCTTACTGGTGCGGTGGCGACCTTGCTCGCCCTCGCCTTGCGGATCGCAGCGCCTTTCATCGCTCTGAATTTCGTGATCACGCTGGGCTTTTCCATTCTCGGTCGGGCGGTGCCTAAAATGAACGTGTTTATCATTAGCTACGCTCTCCGTTCGATCATGGGTTTTACCCTGCTCGCCGGCGCTGGCGCCCTTATCGCGCGCTATCTTTCGGGCGCCTTTTACCAGCTCCCCTGGACTATGCTGGAGCTGGTGGGCCGACGCTAAGGCTTACGCGCTAAACTGCCGGCGCGCTGGCGGCCGGGCCGCAAGTGTGCAGGCTAGGGTTCCTTATGGCCAAGATGCGCAAAAAATCTGATCTCCCTGCCAAAGTCTGCGTGGTGTGCGGGCGACCCTTTGTGTGGCGTAAGAAATGGGAGAAGGTCTGGGACGAGGTGAAATACTGCTCGGATGGTTGCCGGATGCGGAGGACTGCGACGTGAAGCGGGATATTTTCAAAGCGAGGGTGGAGCTGCCGGTCCCCGCGGCGGAGGCGTTCGCTTGGCATGAGCGGCCCGGTGCGCTGGCCCGGTTAACCCCGCCCTGGGAACGCGTGCGGGTGGAGGCGCAGACGGGCGGTGTGCACGATGGTGCCGAGGTGCGCCTGCGGGCGAGGGTGGGGCCCTTCTGGGTGCGGTGGGTCGTGCGGCATTGTGATTACCAAGCGGGGCGGCTTTTTCGTGATGTGGCGCAATCCTCCCCTTTTGCGCATTGGGATCACCGGCATGAGTTCACCGCTCTGGCTTCCGGCGGGAGCGTATTGTGCGACCGGATCGAGTATGCCTTGCCGGGTGGAGCCCTGGGGCGTTGGGCCGGCGGGGCTTTTACGCGCGGCAAGCTCGGGGCGATGTTTGCCTACCGCCACGCGGTCACGCGCGCGGATCTGGCCTTCGCGAAGGACGGGGCGGGTGAGCTGCGGCCCTTGCGTATTTTAGTGAGCGGGGCCTCGGGCTTGGTGGGGCGGGCGCTGATCCCATTTTTGACCACGCAGGGCCATGAGGTGGTGCGGCTGGTGCGGGGCGCGGCGCGCGGGCCGGATGAGGTGGCGTGGGACCCGGCCTCGTCGGCGGGGGAGTTGGATTTAAGTCGGGCTGGGCGGATCGACGCCGTCGTGCACCTGGCGGGCGCGGGCATCGCGGATGCGCGCTGGACCGAGTCGCGGCGGCGCGAGATCCGCGACAGCCGGGTTCGGGGAACGCGTTTGCTGGCGGAAGCGCTGGCGCGTCTGGCCGTGCCGCCACGTGTGGTGGTGGGCGGGTCGGCCACGGGGTTTTATGGAGCGACTGGGGAAACCTTGGTCGATGAAAGCGCGCCTCCGGGAGCGGGTTTTTTGGCGGGGGTCACGCAGGCTTGGGAGGAGGCGTGGGCGCCGCTGGCGGGCCGGAGCACGCGGCTGGTTTTTCTGCGGACCGGCGTAGTGCTCTCGCCGGCGGGCGGGGCCTTGGCGAAGCTTTTGCCTGCTTTCCGGCTCGGGCTTGGCGGTCCGGTCGGGGATGGGCGGCAGTGGTGGTCGTGGATATCGATTGATGATCTGGTCGGGGTGATCGGTCACGCCTTGCGCGTGGACGCGGTGCGGGGGCCGGTAAACGCGGTCGCACCGGAGCCGGTGCGTAGTGGCGACTTCGCGGCTGCCTTGGGTGCGGTGTTGCGGCGGCCGGCCTTTTTGCCGGCACCGGCATGGGCCTTGCGTCTGGCGCTAGGCCGCGGGCTGGCCGACGAGGCCCTGCTCGCCAGCCAGCGTGTGGAGCCGGGGGTCCTGATGGCGACGGGCTACCGTTTCCGTCATGAAAACGTCAGGGCGGCGTTGCGTCATGTGCTGGGGCGGCTTTGATGGCGGGTTTTCGCGCACGCATGCATCACCAGACACTTATCATCGGAGCAGGAATAGCGGGTTTGCTGGCGGCACGTTCGCTGCAGGATGCGGGCGCGAGGGTGACGGTTCTGGAGAAGAGTCGTGGCCTAGGCGGCCGTCTGGCGACCAAGCGGGTGGGGGATGCAGTGTTCGATCAGGGGGCGCAGTATTTTACGGTCAAGGACCCGCGTTTCGCCGCTTGGGTGGACTGCTGGGAGACGGCCGGAGTGGTGGCGCGCTGGCCGGACGGAGAGCGCATGCGTTACGTTGGTCGTCCCAGCATGACGGCGGTGGCCAAGGTTCTCGGCGAGGGCTTGGATATCAAGCGCGAGCACAAGGTGACCGCCATCGGTTCTTGCGGCGACCATTGGTGCGTGGACGTGGAGAACCACGGCTGCCTGCGGGCGGAGCGGATCATCCTCACCGCGCCGGTGCCGCAGGCCCTGGCTTTGTTGAAGGCGGGTGAATTTACTTTACCGGAGGCTTTGGCGACCCGTTTGGCGGCTGTGAGCTACGATCCCTGTCTCGCGTTGTTGGTGACGCTAGGCGGACGTTCCCGGCTGCCCGCGGAAGGGGTGCGGCGCGAGGCCGGGGCAATCCGCTGGGCGGCAGATAATCAGGCCAAGGGGGTGTCGCCGAACGTGGCGGCGGTGACCCTGCACCTTGCGCCCGATTTTTCCACCGAGCACTATGGTCGCACGGACGCGGAGGTCTTGGAACTCGTGCGCGCGGAGGCCGAGGATCTCATCGGCGCGCCGATTGCGGGGGCGACGCTTCACCGCTGGAAATTCAGCCACGCCCGGGTAACCGACCCAGAGCCTTTTATCTGGTTACCGCAGGTGCGCCTAGGTTTCGCGGGCGATGCCTTGGGCGGTCCACGCGTGGAAGGTGCGGCGCTCTCGGGCCTAGCGCTTGCCGAGTGCGTAAAGGCCGAGTTGGCGCGCGGATTGGCCTGAACTCCGGCTGCGGGTATGCATGATGTGGTCATAGTCGGGGCGGGGCTGGCCGGGCTGACATGTGCTCGGGCGTTGCGGGCGAAAGGGGCCAGTTGCGTAGTGCTTGAGGCGGGCGACGCGGTGGGCGGGCGGGTGCGCACCGATGAGGTGGCGGGTTTTCGGGTGGATCGGGGTTTTCAGGTATTGCTTACGGCTTACCCGACCGCGCGCCGTTGGCTCGACTATGCGGCCTTGGGCTTAGGGAAGTTCGAGCCGGGAGCCTTGGTGGCTACGCCGGATGGTGAAGCGAGGGTGAGCGATCCGTTCCGGCGCCCGTCTGGTTTGCTCGAGACCTGGCGCGCTCCGGTCGGCACCGCAGGCGACAAGCTCCGCATCGCGGCGCTGCGGTTTGCGGCAACGGCGGGCGCCTCCGACGCGGTCTGGCTCAAGGGCGAAAGCTCGGATGGTGTTATGCGAACGGCTGCTGCCGAACTGGCGGCGAGGGGATTTTCACCGGTGATGCTGGAGCGGTTTCTGCGGCCGTGGCTGGGCGGGATTTTCCTCGAGCGCGAATTGGCGACGCCGGCGTCGATGTTGTTTTTTGTCTACCGGATGTTTACGCTCGGCTACGCGGCCCTACCGGCGGGTGGGATGCAACGCATCCCCGAGCAACTCGCCGCCGCGCTCGGGGCGGACGGTGTGGTGCTGCGCGCGAAAGTCGCTCGGGCCGGGTCCGGCGCGGTGGAACTGCTCGATGGTCGCATCGTGCCGGCTCGGCATGTCGTGCTGGCGACCGAGCGGGAAGAGGCTACTCGTCTGGTGGATGAAATCGGCGGCGCGGCTTGGCGAAGCGTCATCAATGTCCAGTGGTCCGCCGCGCGCAGTCCTATGGGGGGCGAACCGGTGCTTTGGTTAAACGGCCGTGGCCGCGGTATGATCAATAATCTAGTGGTGCCGAGCGATGTGGCCGCTGGCTACGCTCCCGCTGGGCAGTCTCTGGTCTCGGCTACGGTGCTCGGCGATGCCCCGGATGACGATGGGGAATTGACCCGCGCGCTGGGTTTGGAATTGGCGGAGCGGTTTGGGCAGGAAGTCTGGTCTTGGCGTCCGCTGGCGGTTCGGCGCATCCGGCGGGCGTTGCCGGTGCTGGGCCGGCCTGGGACTGGGCACGGCCCTCGCGAACTCCGCGACCGGCTGTGGATTTGCGGCGACCACCGCTCCTCGGCTTCGATCGAGGGTGCCATGGCCTCCGGCGAGGCCGTGGCAACGACGATCCTCTCTCGTATCGGACTCGGAAACGACGTCGACCGGCGTTAAAGCATAGGGTTTTTACCCTTGGGCTATCTGAGTATGGAGCAAGGTTGGCTCTGGGTAAGTATTACCTGCCGAGCTGGGGTGGTGGCATGGGTGACTGGGTAGTTTTTGAAAATTATTTGGGTAAACGATCTAGGGCATAATGAGGCACCGACCGTCTGCCGGAAAACCGGCGTCAAAACTAGAGTGGGGACATGAAATCGCCTGCCCTCTTCCGCTTTCTCCGACGCTTTGTCGGTAGTGCGATTTTGATGGTTTCGGCGCTCAGTGCCTCCGCCCTTCCGGCCAATCTCCGGCACATGATTTCGGCCAAGTCCGTCGGGCCCGTTTCGCTGCCGGTGGCGGTTTCGGATGCCATGACCCTAGCCTCCAGAAAGGGTGACCGGGTCGTGCGCGTCGAGGGCAGTTCGATGCTCCCTTATTTCGGCGACGGTGCGGTCTTGGTGGTTCGTAATGCCGCCGTCGCGACCCTGCGTGAAGGCATGGTGGTTCTTTACCGTAACCGCTTCAACGAGTTGATCGCCCACCGTATCGAGCGCCGCAGTGGCGAAGGCTGGCTGGTGCGTGGGGCCAATAACACCGAGGCCGATAGCACCGTGGTCACATCGGCTAACCTGCTCGGCACGGTTTACGCGACTTTCTACACGGATGCCGTCGCCGCCGCGGGCACCGCCGCGACCGAGGTCGCGCTGGCCGCTCCAGCCCGCTAATCGGTTCCGGACAGGGGCCTGTTTTAGTAAGTCGGGATCGCTGGGTCGATGCGTTCGGACCAGGCGTGGATGCCGCCGGCCACATTGGTCACGCGCGGGTAGCCTTGGGCGCGGAGCCACTCGGTGACGCGCAGGCTGCGACCGCCGTGATGGCAGTGAATGAGCAGGTGTTTGTCTTTGGGCAGGGCGGGGGAATCCACGTGCTCGGGGATTTGGCGCATGGGGATAAATTCCGCGCCTGCGATGCGGGCCGTTTCGTGTTCAAACGGTTCGCGCACGTCAATCAACGCCGTGTCCACGGGTCTAGCCGCGAGTAGGTCGCGGGCCTCCTCGACGGAGATTTCGAGTGGAACGGGGACGGAGGGTTTATCGGCCATGTGGCGAAGCTGCAAAACCCGCGCGGGCGGTGCAACTGCGGCGTTGCGCAGGGCGAGGGCGGGCGCCGTAGTTTCCCGCATTATGGCCAAAGCCAAAACCGCGAAACCCTCCAAATCCGCGAAATCCGCTCCCGCCGCTGCCTCCGAGCCTTACGTCGTTATCATCGCTGGCGGCAAGGGCGAGCGGTTCTGGCCCCAGAGCCGCGCCGCGCGCCCCAAGCATCTGCTGCCGGTGGTGGGCAGCACTCCTCTGCTGGTTCAGACCCTCGAACGGGTTCGGGGGATCGCGCCGGCGAAAAATACTTTTGTCATCACCAGTGCCGTGCAGGCGCGCGAGGTGGCTCGCGTGTGCCGCGGGCTGATCCCGGTGGCAAACGTCGTGGTCGAGCCCGCCGGTCGTGACACCGCGGCGGCAGTCGGCCTCGCGGCCGCCTTGGTAGGCGCGCGTGATCCGCAGGGGGTCTTTGCGGTGTTGCCGGCGGATCATGTGATCCACGATACGAAGGCTTACCAACGCGATCTGCGGGCGGCCTTCGCGGCGGCCGGTGCAGCGGAGGTGATGGTGACGATCGGCATCGCACCGACCGAGCCGGCGACCGGTTTTGGCTATATCCAGCGTGGCGGCGAGTGGGGGCGGGTGGGCTCGGGCAAAACGGCCAAGGTGGTTTACGACGTGAAGCGTTTCGTGGAAAAGCCTCGGGCGGACGTGGCCGCCACCTATCTGGCCTCCGGCGACTACGTCTGGAACGCTGGGATGTTTGTCTGGAGCGTGCCGGTAGTTGAGGCGGCCTTCGCCGCCCACGCGCCGGAACTCAACGCCGGTTTGGCCAAGATCCGCGTCGCGTTGAAAAAGAAGCAGGCCCTCGCAGCGGTGTTGAAGAGGGTTTACCCGACCTTGGTTAAAATTTCGGTCGATTATGCCCTGCTCGAAAAATCGACCAATGTCGTGATGGTGCCCTCTTCCTTCGACTGGGACGACGTCGGCGCCTGGCCGGCAGTGGCCAAGCATTTCACGCCCGACGCCTCGGGCAACGTGGCGCGGGGCGATGTGCTGGTCGAGCAGGCGGCCGACAACATCGTCTTTACGGAAAAAGGCCATTTAGTGGCCCTGCTCGGCGTGAGTGATCTGGTGGTCGTGCACACTCCCGACGCCACCCTCGTCATGCCCAAGGCCAAGGCGCAGGATATTAAGGCCCTGCTGGCCCAAGTCGCGCTGCGCAAGGACGCAGCTAAACTGCTCTGAGGGGGGCGCCGGCGAATGCGTTTCTTGGGCATCGACTACGGCACCCGGCGGATCGGCCTGGCGGCGGGCGACGAGTTGGGTATCGCCACGCCCCTCCCCGCCCTCGTCGAGGCCGACGCCGCGGCGCGGCGGCGCGCGCTGGCCGGGGTGGTGAAGGCGCGCCGTATCCAGGAAATCGTGCTCGGCCTGCCTTTGAACATGGATGGCAGCGAAGGTTTTAAGGCCAAGGAATCGCAGGCCTTTGCCGAGGAGCTGCGCGCGGAGTTCGGCCTGCCGGTGCATTTGGTGGACGAGCGGCTGACCTCGCATATGGCCGAAAGCGGGATGAACCAGAAGCAGCTCCGCGAGATCCGCGGCAAGGGCATCATCGACTCCCGCGCCGCGGCGGTGATCCTGCAAGACTACCTCGACCAGCGTTTCCCGCCAAGTTTGGCGTAAAGCTCAAGTTGAGGCGGCTATTTCCCGCAGCGTCGCCGACTTTGCCTCGCTAGGCCGCTTCGGATTCCTCCCGGGTTTTTAGGCCGGGAATGTTGAAGCCGATGGTGCCACGGCTGGCGGGGGCTTTTTGCGCGCACTCCTCGGCGAGGGCGCGGACAAACTCGTCGGGACTGGCGAGCGGTTGGAAGCGGTGGCGGCGCTCCACCGCGGCGAAGTCGCCCGGGGTCAGGGTGGAGAGGCGGGCGAGCTGGCGCAGAGCCTCGGGCGTGGCCTCAGGCAGACCAGCGGTGGCGAGGTGGCGAGCGAGCAACTGGGTCGCCTGCTCGGTGCGCAGTGGCAGGAAACGCAGTTTCAGGTCGAAGCGGCGTAGCGCCGCCGGATCCAAATCTTCTATCAGATTGGTCGAGGCGATGAACACACCGGGAAAGCTCTCCATCTGGGTGAGCATTTCGTTTACGGCGGTCACCTCCCAGCTGCGTTGAGCGCGCGAGCGATTTTGGAGAAAGCTGTCCACCTCGTCGATGAGCAGGACGGATTTGCTGGAGCGGGCTTGGGCAAAAGCCTCGGCGAGGTTGGACTCGGTTTTTCCGACGTAGGCACTGAGGATATCCGAGGCGCGCACCAAGTGCAGGCGGCGGCCGAGCTTGTCGGCTACATAGCGGCCGAAAGCGGTTTTGCCGGTGCCGGGGGCGCCGTAGAGGCAAATGCGGGCGCTGCCGGCGCGGCGGATGCCTTCGACCAGTTGCTCGGGGTTTTGCGAGGTGTGGATGAAGGACGGATCGTAGGTGTTTGGCAGGGAGGCCTCGGGCTTCTCGGCGATGGGGGCGTGACCCTGGGCGCGGAGCGTGTGGTCTATCATGCGAACGAGGTCCTTTTCGTAGGAATCCGAGGGACGGGCATCCTGGATCTGGCCGAGCACGCCCGCAGCGCGGGTGATCAGCGCTGGCGCGAGGTGCGGGTGGGAGGAGAGGCGGCGTAGGGTGGCTTCGGGCAACATGCCGCCGCAGGTGCGGACGAGCAGGGCCTCGCGGGCTTCACGCGGGGGCTGGCCAACACGAAGGACGTAGTCGAAACGGCGCACGTAAGCGGAGTCGATCTCATCGATCGAATTAGTTATCCAGACGGTCGGAACCGCATTGTTTTCGAGGATGCGGTTGATCCAGGCCTTGCCGGGTTCGCTACCGTTGCGGCGTGGATCGCGAAAGGGCGAACGAGACGGGCTACCGAATACGTCCTCGATCTCGTCAAAAACTACGATGGCGGGGCTCTGGCGGAAGAGAGTCTGGGCCATGCGAAAGGCCGAGACACGGCCCTTGCCGCTTGAAGGATCACCTTCTTTATCTTCGCACGTGACCTCGAATAACTCGAGCCCAATCTCACTGGCGAGGAGGCGGGCGAGCTGGCTCTTGCCGGTGCCGGGAGGGCCGTAGAAGAGGATGTTGACGCCGGGGCGACGGCATTGGCGCGCGGTGAGCAGGTAAGATACGATGACGGAAATATCTTCCTCGAGATGAGAGTAGTCAGAGCGAAGGAGCTCCGGCGCCGAGCAGCGCTTGAGGATGCCTTTGAGCAGCGCTAAGGGCTCGCCGACCTCGTGTGATATGGCGCTCGCGAACTGCCGGGAGACAATATCGATTTTTTGGCGCAGCGGCTGGGTCTCCGGGTCGAGGGAGATGATGCCGGAACGCAAGAGGGGCGAGTCTTGGGAGGTCGCCTCGCGCACGGCTTTTTCGCTCACGCCGAGAACCCCTGCCAAGACGGGCACTAACTGTGCAGGCGTCAGACAACCAAGCATTTCAGAGGCATCGTCTAAGGCAGAGTCCGTATGAATGATCAGGGCAAAGCGAAGCAGATCGCGATCGACTTGGCTCAGGCCAAGGAGCGCCTGAAACTGGTTGAGGTTGAGCTCAAGGACGGGGTTGTGGCCAGGCGGCTCGGCGAGGGCGGTTTTTTCTGCCTCGCGATGCAGCCGAGCGATTTTTGCGAGAATCTTTTTGGGGGCGAAGTTCTCGGGGCGACTATGGGCTTCCTCAGCAAACCCAAGGGAAATCGCGAGATCGTCGCGGTCAAAGTCTGAACCCCGAACAAAGCGGCGGTTGCCGCCGAGCGGCACCAGCATGCGTAGGGCCCAGAGACGCACGAGCGGGGATAGGCTCGGCTCGGTGTCAGTCGGCAGAAGGGCGCCAGCATCCGGAATAGGTCCGGTAAGAAGGGAATTGTTGTCGTTGTCGTTCGTTTGGTTATCGAGGGTGGCCATGAGATTTTGGATTTAGTTGAATTTTTCGCTTACCAAGGGCTTACGCCTTGGGCGGGCAATAAGCGGGGGCGGAGTAGAACCCAAGGGGGCGACTAAACGAGTCGCCCCCTCTTTTTTGGCATTTTTTGGGAGGGAAAAATGACAAAGCGGCGGTAACCCAAGGCCATGAATTGCAGGCGGAAATTGCCGGACACGTCGCGGATTTAGGCGCCCTAAAGTTTCGATGTATGCCCGTAAGCGGTCCCGATCGCGGCGGTTTGGGGGTGAAGACTCTAAGGAATTGAGGGCCCTTAGAACTGGCCGGCAGTCTTCTGCGCCGGGGCAATAGGTTTAAACGTAAGTTTAAAGTGGATACGTCTTTGGGACTTGCCTCAATTTGAGGATGAGGAAAGATTTTTTAATATCCATAAAACGTTATAGAATAACGCTATAAAAGACACTTTACGAAATAAAAAATTCCCCTGCGACGTGATATGTCGCATGCTTCGTGTAAGATGATCCCGTGAAAAATTTAAAACCTGACCCAATCGAGAAAGCCCAAGATTTACCTAATCCTGAACCGGTCGTTTATCGTAAATCAATGAACGGCAAGGAGGTAGTCTTCGTTAAAGCCAAAACCGTGATTAACTTTAAGAGTGGCTTCGATCATAAGTTGCTCTGCGATGGCCCAACTTTTTCAACCGGGTCAGCATGTGCCTATACCTGTGCGTTCTGTTATGTGCCGGCAATCATGCGTAAGAACCCTCATGGCTTGGACCCTAATCTCAAGCATGAGGAGATCGTGGTGCGGCGAGAAAATCCGATCGAGGTAATCCGGCGTCAGCTTACTTGGGCGAACGGGAAACCCAAGATAACCGGGTCCGAAGAAGAAGGTCGCGTGATCTTCGGTAGCCCCCTTGTGGATGTAGCCGCGAATCTAGATTTATGTCGAGAAACGGTCGAGGCTTGTCGGGTAATTCTGGAGCTGACGCCGTGGACGATCCGGCTCCTCAGCAAATCGAACTTGTTGCCGAAGGTGGCGGAAGGTTTGTCCGACCCGGCGATAAAAAATCGGGTGATTTATGGGGTCTCGACCGGGACCTTGGACGACAAGCTGGCCCAAGCCTTCGAGCAAGGTTCGCCCCGCGTTTCAAAGCGTTTTGAGTCGATCCATTGGTTACAGGATAACGGGTTTCGGACCTATGGAATGATTTGTCCGAGTCTGCCGCTCGAAGGTCGCGCGGATTACGAGAAGTTTGCCCGGGACTGCGCGGACAAGCTTCGAGCGGATCGCATGGAACACGTTTGGGCGGAGGTCATCAACGTGCGCGGAGAGAGTTTTGAGAGGACAGAAGCGGCTTTGAGGGATGCCGGCTTTGAGCGCGAGGCGGATAATCTTAAAGCCGTAAGCCTGGGAACTCCGGAGTCCAAACAAGCGTGGGAAAACTATGCGCGAGAGACGTTCGAGGCTCACGCGGCCGTGTATGCGGGGACGCCGGGCAAGCTCCGTTTTCTTCAGTATGTCACGAAGCCGACCGAAGCGTGGTGGGCGGCGCGCAAGAACGACGGGGCGGTTTTGTTGTGAAAAATCCCGAAAACAATCTGCGAGACATTAAAATATCCATGCAGCTAGGGGAAGATGGAGCCCCGATGCAGTTGGCTAGCCGACATGTAATCTTGCTGCGACTCGAAAACTCGGCCCCCCCCCAAGCGAATATGAATAAGGGGGGGCTTTTGCCCATGGAACTCCGCGAGGTGTATTCAGAGTTTCCGGACGGGGAGCTGATTTTGCTTACCGATGCGGTATTAGGTTCGCGCGTTTGGGTGGAATGCCAAGGAGGCCGGGCAGCGAGTTTGCGTCGGTTTCATTTACCCCAAGCCGGGCTTTTACGCGATAGCGAGGGGCTCAACCTTCAAGTGCCACCTGGGTGGTGGATAGTTCGTCCCCAAGTCTGTTTTTTGAGCGTTAATGCCTTAACGTTATCGTGCGATCCTCACCGCTATGTCTGGTAAAAAAAGTTACAGGAAAAATTTTCGGGACCACGTTTTGCATAAATGGAACGAGTTTGCCCGCGCCACAGAAAAAACCCGTGACCAAAATAATGATGAGTGGAATCCCCTTCACGATTGGTGGCAAAATTCGCCCGAGTTTTCGTTTCTGGAAACGAAGCTAAAGGAAGCCCGTAGAGGTCTTACAGGGATACCCTTAGAAGACCCGATTTGGGTGCATATACTAGATTCCGCCGCAGAATGGACCGTTGCCGTAGCTCGTGCGGGTGAGCAGGTTAATTTGCATCTAAGCCGATGGATGGAGACATGCCATGCCAGTTTAAATGAGGTGGAGAACATTTTGCCCCTTACAGTAGGAGAAAGTTCTGCCCTTTACGACTTGTATCGTTTTGATGTGGGTTTAGCCCATGAAGATCCTAGAGGGTTACTTTTTGTGCGGGATAGTTGGGCTTCGCCTCACGGTTCGCGAAGTATGGTGCATTTGAATACGCACCAACCCTCCTCGACCGAATTTATTAGTCTAGTGGCGGTCGAGTGGTCTTTGCTGGGCTATGGACGGAAGAAGATGCCCCAGGAATTCTGCGATTTAGCCAACGCCACCCTACAGATCCTGACCGCCTGCGCGGCCTTTTTAATTTTGGATGATGGGACGGCCCTTGTATGTCGTCGTCCGCTAGAGTTGCATTTCGACCAGCAGGGGCGCTTGGGGCGCCGCGACGGGCCGGCAGTGGTCTGGGCCAATGGGGAGACGGCGTGGTGGTTAGGAGGCGTGGCGTTTCCCTCCCACCTGCAGGAGTTCTACGGAAAAATTTATTGCAGGGATGCGATGCTTTGGCCCCAACATCCTGCTATAGATGAAGATACAAAAATCCTTTTGGACCTTAATGATGGCCTGGTGGAACCGGTTCGCCCAAAGCCGAGTGAATTCGCGGAGATGATTCGCCAGGATTTGTCGAATGAGCCGGATTTTGCCGGTTTTTTCTGCGAAGAAGATTTACGGGCGGGCTATTCGAAACTGCTCGATGCCGTTGGGCCCATTAGGCAGGGGGAGCGTGTTGTTATGAATAACACCGAGTTGCACCAGGTAGTTCGCGGCGATGAGGAGCGTCACTACCTTTGTGAAATTTTGAACCCTGACGCCGAGGACTATCAGCGCGTTATAGAAGTTCCCAATCGTTTCTACCGGGTGGAAGCCGCGCTTGCTTGGACGTTTAATCCAGTGGTTGCCTCAACCCCGCCAGACAATCAGGAGCCTGATGAAAACAAGGTTTAATCTCTCGGGCTTAGTGTTCTCCACGCTGGCGCTGCCCGCCTTGGTTTTTGCGATTCCCGGCTACGGGCCCTTTCTGCCCGCCGACCGGGTGAGGAGCGTCCTGCTGATAGAGGGTATTGAGGAGGCGGATACGAAGAACGATAAATCGAGATCGTCCTGGATAGTTAAAATAGCGGAGGGGCGTTGGGCGGCTATAGAGGTGCAGGGCGCCGGCGAAGGGAAGGCTGCGAAACTGACTCTGATGCCCGGCGGCGACGGCCAGCCGCGGTCTTGGGATATCCCCGAGTCCGCCGAAGCTCCTGTGCTGCTGACCGGTTTCTATACGGCCGAACTGAACGGTGATAACGTGCCCGATTACATCGTTACGCGAAGCTACCTCGGCTGCGGCCTGGCGGCTGACATTACTCAGGTTTTGTTTCTGCTTTCAAAATCTAGAGGGGCCTACGTTCTCGTTTCGCACGATACCTACGACTGGGGGCCGGAGGACCTTGTGGATCTTGGCGGCGATGGTATAGTGCGCTGGGTGGAGACGCAGCTTGAGCAAACCGAGGCTAATAAAGGTTGGCCGCAGAGCTACTGGGTGCATACTCTGTGGCGGGTGGATGCCCAAGAGGTAGTGCGAGAACGCGAATTGGGTAGGGCGCGGTATTGGATTAATCCAATCGAATAAATCCCATGAAACTTGTATCTAACTTATACCGCCCCACGGTGCACGCCCTTGATGCCGAATCCTTGAGTTAGCCTAAATATATTCCCCGATTACAGAGTAAAGTGCCTCCATTGCATCAATCAGATCGTCTGCGATCATGCCCCAATCAGCTTCATTATTTCCCGAACCAGCGGGTATATTAATTGCAAGAAAGCACTTCCGATATTTCGTAATGAGTAAACCATTTTCAGCCGGATATATGCTTTGGGGTTCGTCGGTGAACTTTATGCGGCTACCGAAGTATTTTCCATTTGCCCTGATACCTAGAGCGCATCTCAGTCTTTTCATCAACGGCAGGTGATTATCCAGCGGAAGCTCGACTCTGGCCTGTGCATTGTTTTTCTCCCAGACATACTTCCATATTATTTCATTTGGGGGGAGCTTTTGAATCATGCATACTACATTGCTGGAGCCAACTCGGGGATGAGCGCCAGGGAGGTTTCTGCCTTCAGCATACTCAGTTGCGTGGCGGTTGCAAATTTCAGAGGCTAAAC
>Ga0114979_10000096_pt1 | contig 51752 bp, 51 predicted proteins | sample S_140625_EF_Meta_FD_87315 | JGI IMG/M metagenome (GOLD analysis project Ga0114979, IMG submission 87315) | Freshwater microbial communities from Lake Simoncouche, Canada to study carbon cycling - S_140625_EF_MetaG | ecosystem: Environmental > Aquatic > Freshwater > Lake | place: Lake...
ATAGGGATGGAACATCAGGTTACGACCAACCGTCCCGCTCGAATTGGCCAGCCCATCGGGATGGCGTGAAGACGCCGAGTTGAGCAGGATGCGCGGCGTGCCGATGCCGTTGCAGGCCACGATCACCACCTCGGCCGGCTGGAACTGCTCGATGCCATGCTCGTCGTAATAGATCACCCCGCTTGCCATGCCGGCTTCATTGGTGGTGATCTCGCGCACGCGGCAGCGGGTTCGCAGCATCACGCCCGCCCGCAGCGCCTCGGGCCAGTAGGTGATGTCGGTGCTGGCCTTGGCGCCCTGGGCGCAGCCGGCGATGCACTGGCCCAGATTGATGCAAGGTGCACGACCGCCGTACTCCTGCGTGGCGATGGTGCTGTCGGACGGCCACCAGTGCCAGCCGAGTTCGTTGAAGCCCCGGCCAAGCGCCATGCCGGTGCGACCCAGCGGCAGCGGTGGCATCACCGGCGTCTTGGGCGGATAGGCCGGATCGCCCGCCAGCCCCGAGACGCCCATCATCCGGTCGTTTTCGGCGAAAAAAGGCTCGAGCGTGCGGTAGTCGATCGGCCAGTCGTCGGCCACGCCATCGAGGCTGCGTACCCGGAAATCAGAGGGATGAAAACGCGGAAAGTGACCGGCATAAAGCACCGTGCCACCGCCTACCCCATTGAAGTTGGCGACCTTGATCGGCGAATCGTCGTCGTTGACCGGATAGTCAACGTCGCTGGCGCGACGGTTGGGGCTGAAATGGAACTCGCCCATCTGGCGCGCTTCATAGTCGCGGCCATTGCTTGGATAGTCGATGGATTTGACCCAGTCACCCTGCTCCAGACACAGGATGCGCATCCGAGTCTCGGCAAGGCTCCAGGCCACCGCCGCGCCCGACGCACCCGCGCCGATGATCAGCACATCGACCGGTGCGTTCATCGCGATTGCCGCACTTGGGGCATGCGCGCTTCAGCGACCGGTGAACTGCGGTTTGCGCTTCTCGACGAAGTGGGCCACCCCCTCCTTGAAGTCAGCCGAGCTGAAGCTGCCGGCCATGTCGCCGTTGGCCTCGTCGATCGCCTGAGCAAGCGTCTGGAACTGCGCATGCCACATCTCGCGCTTCATCTCGCGCATCGAGCGCGGCGAGACTTCGGTGGCCAGCATGCGGGCATAGGCCATCACTTCCGGCATGAACTGGTCTTCCGGGATGACCCGGCTCACCAGGCCCATGGCCAGCGCCTCGGGGGCACGCACGGTGCGCGCCGAATAGAGCAGATCGCAGGCATGGGCCATGCCGACCAGGCGCGGCAGCAGCCATGACACACCATGCTCGGCGATCAGGCCGCGTCGTGCGAAGGCGGTGGTGAACACCGCTTTGTCGGAGGCAAAGCGCATGTCGGCATAGAGCGACATGATCAAACCCAGGCCCGCGCAGGGCCCATTGATGGCCGCGATGATCGGCCGCGGCACCGACGGGAACCACGAGTACTGGCGCTTGAAGTCTTCGCTCGCCGACGCATCGAAGGGCTCGGGCACTGCAGGACGCGGGCGCACCGCGCCATCGCTGCCACTGCCGGCGAGCGACTGCAGGTTGTTCATGTCGGCGCCGGCGCAAAAACCGCGCCCTGCGCCGGTCAGCACGATCACCCGCACCGCCTCGTCGGACCCCGCGGCCTTCATCGCGGCCCGCACATCACGGTCCATCTCGGCGCGCCAGGCATTGAGCCTGTCGGGACGGTTGAGCGTGATCACGGCAACGCCGTCCTCAACCCGGTACAGCACGTCTTCATAAGTCATGGTGTCTCCTCCTCGTCCTCGTACAGGGGTCAGCCCCGAACTGCGCCGGGGTCTGAAAACTGATGCTCAGGCGCCAGGGTTTTCCAGCGCCAGAAAGGCCTGAAGCTTTGCCTCGCCTTGCGGCATGGCGCGCAGCGTGGCTTCGATTGCGGCACGTGCCTGCGCGCGTGAATGCTGCACGGTATCGACCGAATGCCAGCGCACGAAGCCCTGCCACAGCGGATCGAGCAGACGCTCACCCGGAATGCGCCGACCGTCATTCGCCTTGAAGGTGAAGCTGCGCAACTCCGAAATTGCCGACTGCAGATACGCCACATGGATCTGCTCGTCTTCGCGGATGCGCTCGACCATGACTGCTGCCTGCTCGGCGGTCTCGCGGCGATCGACAAAGCAGGCCGGATCGCGCATGACCCGCGTGCAGAAGCTGAAGAATGCCTCGGCACGGATCTCGATCATGAGCACGTTCATCATCATAACGATGATCTGCTCGTAGGGCGCATCGATCATCGGCAAAAGCCTGTCGCCGGCGGGCCGCGCCAGGGACGGCGGCACCTCGGGCATCGGCCAGGCGTCGCGCCCGAAGAGCATGTCGCGCACCGCAAACCACATGGTGTCGTGTCCGCCGATGCCCGATTCGGGCACGCCGCCCTCATCGAAACCGTGCGCCCTGAAAAGCCCCTTGCCCAAATGGCCGACGGTGGTCTGGCTAAGGTCTTCCTCGATGATGGCCTGAAAATTCGGCACCGGAATCGTCGCCAGAATGCGCCCGCGCGCCTCGACCACGCCGGTGACTGTCAGCGAATTCCAGAGCGTCTGCCCGCATCCCCATTGCAGCAGCAGGCGCTGCTGCTCGAAGCTCGGATAGTTGCCCATGGTGAGCAGTGCGCCCGAGGCATCGATCAGGGGCCAGCCACGCGCGGCCAGCGCCTGCTGCCAGCCCCGCACCGCCGGCCAGCGCCCGAGCGTGCGCGGCGACTGATAGGCGCCTGCCGCATCGAAGCCGCCATGCAGCCGATGCCCCACCGCCTCCAGCGGGCTGGCATAGGGATGCTCGGACATCAGTTGTGCTTCGTCGAAAACCAGTGCTGCGCCCATCTTGCGGGTCCTTTCAGATCAGGGTGGGATCAGGCGATCAGATGCGCTCGATGATGATTGCCGGAGCCATGCCACCGGCGGCACACATCGTGACCAGGCCGCGCTTGAGGTCACGACGCTCGAGTTCGTCGAGGATGGTGCCGATCAGGATCGAACCGGTGCCGCCAATCGGATGGCCCAGCGCCATCGCACCGCCATTCACATTGACCTTGTCGCGATCGAGCTTGAGGTCGCGGATGAACTTCTCGGCCACCACCGAAAACGCCTCGTTGATCTCGAACAGATCAATGTCATCGAGGGTGAGGCCGGCCTTGGCCAGGACCTTGCGGGCAGCCGGCACCGGCGCATTGAGCATCAGCGTGGGGCAATCGCCGACATTGGCCATTGCAACGATGCGCGCGCGCGGCTTCAGGCCCTTGGCTTTGGCATAGGCAGGCGATGCCAGCAGGACAGCACCGGCGCCGTCGACCACACCCGACGAATTGCCGGCGTGATGGACATGCTTGATATCGAGGCCGGGATATTTCGCCAGGATCAGGCTGCGGAAGGTGTTGCCCTTGTCGTCGAGCGGCATATCAGCCAGCGCCGGGAAGGCGGCTTTGATTTCGGAGAGGCCCTGCAGCGTGGTCTGGGGGCGGGGAAACTCCTCATGGTCGAGTGCGAGCGTACCGTCGGCCTTGAAGGTCGGAATCAGGCTCTTCTTGAAGTGACCGTTTGCGATCGCGTGCGCAGCGCGCTGCTGGCTGACCAGGGCGAGCTCGTCGAGCGCCTGACGCGAGATGCCTTCCATGGTGGCAATCGCATCGGCACACACACCCTGATGCGACTGCGGATGCGAAGCGCGCAGACGCAGATTGCCGGCATCCATCAGGGCCGGGCCTTCATCGGGCGCGCGACGGCCGGTCATCGACATCATCTCGGAGCCGCCGGCAATCATCAGGTCTTCCATGCCGGCCATGATCGAGGCCGCCGCCATGCTCACCGAGGTGATACCCGAGCCACAGAAGCGATCAAGGGTCACGCCGCTTGCCTTGATATCAAATCCTGCGTCGAGTGCGGCCATGCGGGCCAGGTCCATCGACTGCGGGCCGCGCTGCGAGCTGGTGCCCCAGATGATGTCGTCGATCTCGGCAGTCTTGAGGTCGTTACGCGCGGCCAGTGCCTTGAGCACATTGGCGGCCACATGCTGCGGATGCATGTCGGCGAGTGCGCCTTTGCCAACCTTGCCGATGCCGCGCGGTGTACGGCAGGCGTCAATGATGAGGGCTTCAGTCATGGGATGTCTCCTGGTCTGGTCTGGGGGGTCGGAATCAATTGCCGGGCGATGCCATCAAACAGGCGGGCAGCCTTGAATCATGCCACCGATGGCGCAGCGAGCCGGTCGAAGGCATCACATTTCGGGACAAGACCGGCTCAGCCCGGAAAGAAGCGGTTGGCCGGCCGAGGCAGTCCGAGGTTTTCACGCAGCGTGGCGCCTTCGTACTCGGTGCGAAAGAGGCCACGCCGCTGCAGTTCAGGGACCACCCGGTCGACCATGTCATCGAGTCCGGCCGGCAGGTAGGGAAACAGGATGTTGAAGCCATCGCTGCCCTCTTCCTCGATCCAGGTCTGCATCTCGTCGGCGATGCTGGCCGGCGTGCCGACAAAGGCCAGACCGGCATAGCCGCCCAAGCGCTGCGCCAGCTGGCGCACCGTCAGGTTTTCACGCCTGGCCAGGGCAATCGTGCGCTCGCGTCCGCTCTTGCTGGCATTGGTCTCGGGAATGTCATAGGGCAGCGGCGCATCCGGGTCGAAGGCCGAGGCATCGTGGCCAAGCGCGATCGACAGCGAGGCAATCGCGCTGTCGTAGTGAACCAGGCTGTCGAGCAGCAGTCGCTTGTCGCGTGCCTCCTCGATCGTGTCACCAACGACGACCAATGCACCCGGCAGGATCTTCAGATGCTCGCGGGGCCGCCCGATGGCATCCATGCGCGACTTCACATCCTGAAAGAATGCCTTGCCCGCGGCGAGCGTGGCCTGCGCGGTAAAGACCACCTCGGCGGTTTCAGCGGCGAGCTGCTTGCCGGCCTCGGAGGCGCCGGCCTGCACGATCACCGGCCAGCCCTGCACTGGGCGAGCCACATTGAGCGGGCCGCGCACCGAAAAAAACTCACCCTTGTGATCGAGCACATGCATCTTGTCCGGGTCGAAAAAAATCCCGGTCTTCACATCGCGTGTAAAGGCGTCATCGGCAAATGAGTCCCACAGCCCGGTCACCACATCGACGAACTCGCGTGCCCGACGATAGCGTTCACCGTGTTCGAGATGGTCTTCCCGGCCGAAGTTGAGCGCGGCATCCGGGTTAGAGGTGGTCACCACATTCCAGCCGGCACGCCCGCCACTCAGGTGGTCGAGCGAGGCAAATTTGCGCGCCAGGATGTAGGGCTCTTCGAAGGTGGTCGAGGCGGTGGCCACCAGTCCGATGTGCCTGGTCAGCACCGCCAGCGCCGGCAGCAGGGTCAGCGGATCAAAGGACGTGACGGTATGGCTGCGCTTGAGCGCCTCGATCGGCATGTTGAGCACAGCCAGGTGATCGGCCATGAAAAACGCATCGAATCGGCCGGCCTCAAGTTTCTGCGTGAATCGGGCGAGATGCTCGAAGTTGAAGTTGGCATCGGGCAAGCCGCCGGGATAACGCCAGCCGCCGGTGTGAATCGTAGTCGGGCGCATGAAAGCGCCGAGTCTCATTTTGCGCATGGCGTCGGTCTCCGGACAGATTCGGTGATCGGGCTGAATCTCGGCTGATGCTGGGCTGATCGCGCAGCGCTCAGCCCAATGCGAGCTTGCGCTCGACCGTCCGCGAAAAGAAGGCGCTTCCCAGTGGAATCGCCTGATCATTGAAATCGTAGGCCGGGTTGTGCACCTCGCAATCACCGTCACCGTCACCATTGCCGATATTCACGAAGCAGCCCGGCACGCGATCGAGCATGAAAGAAAAATCTTCCGAGGCCATGATGAGCGGCGGGTTGCGATCAACCTTGTCGGCGCCAACCAGCTCGGCGCAGACCGAGGCCGCGAAGTCGGCTTCATCGGTGTTGTTGATGGTTGGTGCAAAGTTCACGCGAAAATCCACGCTCGCGGTGGCACCCATCGATTCGGCCACGCCGCTGGCGATACGACGCATATTGCGTTCGACCAGCGCCATCACGTCCGTTGAGAAGGCCCGTACCGTGCCCGACAGGCGCGCAGTCTGCGGAATCACGTTGTAGGCATCGCCGGCATGAAACTGCGTGACCGACAACACGGCGGTATCGACCGGGCGCACATTGCGCGACACGATGGTCTGCAGCATCGAGGCGATCTGCACGCCCACCATCAGCGAATCGATGCCAGCCTCGGGGCGCGCGCCATGCGAACCAATGCCGGTGATGTCGATATCAAAAAAGGCGCCACCCGCCATCATCGCGCCCGAGCGCACGCAGAACTGCCCGATCGGCAATTTCGGGCGGTTGTGCATGCCGAAGACCCAGTCACACGGAAAGCGCGTGAACAGGCCATCGTCAATCATCGCTTTCGCCCCGCCCAGTCCCTCTTCGGCCGGCTGGAAGATGAAGTAAACCGTGCCATCGAAGTTGCGCGTGGCCGCCAGATATCGGGCGGCGCCAAGCAGCATGGTGGTGTGGCCATCATGACCGCATGCATGCATGCGACCGGCATGCTGAGAACGGTGATCGAAGGTGTTGGCCTCCTGGATCGGCAGGGCATCCATGTCGGCACGCAGTCCGATCGATCGCGTCGAGGAGCCGGCCTTCAGGACGCCAACAACACCGGTTTTGCCCACACCGCGATGCACCTCGATGCCATAGCGCTCGAGCGCCTGCGCAACCCGCTCGGCGGTGCGCGACTCCTGGAAACCGAGTTCGGGATGGGCATGGATGTCGCGCCGGAAGGCGGTCAGTTCGTCATGAAACAGGGCAATGCGGTCGATGGCAGACATGGGGAGCTCCAGCAGAGAAAATCAGGTCATCGCGAATCATCGCTCAAGTCGCCGCCTGTTCGGGCACAGCAGGCGGCAACTCGCCGCTTGCAACGGCTTCAGGGCGTCAATGTCGGGGTGTACGATCAGATGCCATGAGCAAGCCCCACCCTTCCGATCCCTCTGTGCCGGCACCTGCCAGCCTGCCGGCCGCGGCCCCGCTGAGCCTGATCGTCTACACCGACTACAAGAGCCCCTACGCCTTCGTAGCCGACGCTGCCATCCGGGCCATCGCCCTGGAATACCCGGTGCATCTCGACTGGCGACCTTACACGCTGCGCATCGAGGAATTCATGGGTACCGTCGAAGCGCGTACCGTGCACAACTGGCGCAAGGTCCGTTATGGCTACATGGATGCGCGCCGCATCGCCAACCGTCAGGGTCTGATCATGAAAGGCCCGCGACGCATCTACAGCGGCAAGCTCTCGAGCATCGGCATGCTGTTCGCTCAGGATCACGGCTTTTTCGAGGCTTATCACGCATCTACCTTCGAGCGCTTCTGGCGCCACGACCTCGATATCGATTCCCATGAAGAGATGGGCCGCCATATCGACGCGCTGGGCGCATCTGGCGCCGACTTCGAACGCTTCGTTCAGGGCGATGGCGCTGTTCGTCTGCAGCGTCTCACCGACGAGGCCGAGACGCTCGGTGTTTTCGGCGTCCCGATGATGATCTTCGATGAGCAGCTCTACTGGGGCGGCGACAGGCTCGCGATGGTGCGCGAGGCGATCGAGCAGACCCTGAGCGCCGCCGGCGAGGCCCTGCGGCGCGAGCGCCTGCAAACCGAACCCGGAGCACGAACATGAGCGGGCCAATCGTCGATTTTTTCTGGGATACCGGCAGTACCAACACCTATTTCGCACTCAAGCTGCTGCCCCCGATTCTGGCAAAGTACGGCGCCAGTCTGCGGTTGCACCCCTTCAACCTCGGCCATGTCTTTCGTCATCACCACTATGTGCTGATGGAAGAACCGGCAAGCAAGATCAGCAATCGCATCCGCGATCTCCAGCGCTGGGCGCTCAAGCACGAGCTGCCCTTTCGCATGCCCGACACCTTTCCGATCAAGACCAGCCGTGCGCTCAGAGGCTCGCTTGCCATGCGCCACTGGCAACTCGAGCATGAGTATGTCGAAGCGGTGATGAGCGCCTACTGGGAAAAGAACGATGCCTCGATCGTCGACTATGCCGGTCTGCGCCCGATCGCGGCACGGCTTGGTGTCGACCCCGACGCCTTCGAGGCCCGCAGCGAAAGCGAGGACGTGCGACAGGCGCTGATCGACAGCACCGACCAGGGTCTTGCCAGAGGGGTGTTCGGTGTGCCCAGCATGATTGTCGGCAACGAACTGTTCTGGGGCAAGGACCGGATGGATTTCGTGGCCGACGAGCTGCAGCGACTGACGAGACGCGCCGCCTGAGGCAACACCCGGTCGCTCAGTCGTAATACGCCACGCCCTTTTGCAGCCCCTGCCACTGCTGCTCGTCGTGGCCGAAGATCACAGTGGCACCTCGCTCGCCAATGCGCCGGATCTCGTCCATCGAGCGCGTTGCCGCATCGTGGTCCCAGGTCTGGCGCGGATGAACGCCCTGCTCGAGATTGGCGCGCAGCGCGACCGCATCCGAGGTCAGCAGCACACTCCCGGTTCGATCGAGTGAGACCAGCGCGCAGCACATGCCGGGCGTGTGCCCCGGCATCGGCAGCAGCACGATACGCCCGTCGTTGAACAGATCGCGTTGCCCTTCGAAGGTGTCGAAGGGCATCGGCTGATCCCAGTCGATCGGCATCATGCCGATCTTCGGGCCGAGTTCGGCACGCGCGGTCTCGAGCTCACGGGCATGGCACACCACGGTGGCCTTCGTGAAAAACGCATTGCAACCGCAGTGGTCGGTATGCAGATGCGAATTGACGACCAGATCGATATCGAGCGGACCGAGCCCCAGTATTGCCAGTTCATCGATCACGTTGTCGCGCGGCCCCTGCAGAGGCACCAGCACCTTTGACTTGTCGCCCCAGCGCGGCAGCGGGTCGATCGCGATGTCGGGATGGCAGCCGGTGTCAAAGAGCACATTGCCCTGCGGATGACGCAGCAGATGACAGATCACCGGCAGATCGATGGTTTCATCACGCGCGGCATCAGGGAAGTAGACGCCTTTGCGCATTCGCAGTCGGCCACCGGACAGCACATGCCATTTCATCGTATCCCCTCCCTGTTGCGCGGCAGACTGGTCGCCAGCATGGCGCCGAGCAGATTGCCGACTGCCGCGATCATCATCGCGCCGTGATAACCCTGTGTTCGGTCGAACAGCCAGCCAGCCACCACCGGCAGGCTGACTGCGGCCACGCACCAGGCGATATAGAGCTGCCCGGCCACCCTGCCAAACACATTCTTGTGCCAGTAGCGGGCAATCGCCCCGGCAGTCAGTCCGGAAACGAATCCGTAGCCCATGCCGATCAGCGTCATGGCCAGAACCGCCACCGCCGGCCCCGGAAACACCAGCAACAGCAGCGATCCCGCCAAGGCGATGAGATGGGCACCGCAGGCCACCCATGGCACCTCGAAGCGATCGACCAGCCAGCCACCACCGATTCGGGCGGCCGCGATCGCCCCGGTTATGAAGGTCGTGCCTCCCAGGGCAAAAGCGGTGGCAGCGCCATAGGCCTGCAGGATGCCGGCCGACTGGCTCATGACCATCAAGCCCGCTGCGGCCGCCAGGAAAAACACGCCGAAAAGACGTGCAAACAGGCTCCAGCGACGATCCTCGCTGCCCTGTGCGTCGGCCTGGCCGTCCTGCATGCGGATGTCGGCCAGGCGCAGAAGCAGCGCCGCCGCCAGGGTGGCCAGCGCGACCGTGACTGCCAGTCCGACCAGCGTCGCCCGCAATCCGAACGCCGCAATCGACCAGCCGAAAATCGGCGCGCCGATCATCGCGCCCAGGGGATACAGGCTCACCACATAACCATTGGCCAGGCCGCTCATCGACTCAACAGTCTGGTTGAGACCCTGCTGCATCATCACGAAGGCCACCCCACCGCCCAGTCCGAAGAGCAGTCCGTAGCCCAGCATCAATTGCCCGATGCCGGTGGCGCTGGCCGCCACCAGCAGGCCGACTGCGCTGCACAACCCGGCGCACAGCAACAGACCAACCGGTGCAAACCGTCGGTAGAGCACCGGCCCGGCAAGCATGCCAAGCGTCAGACAGATCGAGGCCACCGAGAAAACCAGCGCCATCTGGGCGCGCCCGATACCGAGCATCGTCTCCATCGGCTTGAGAAACACGCTGAAGGCGTAAATCGTTCCGAACGGCAGGTTGAGAATGGTGGCCGCAGCCATCGCGCAGGCACTGCGCTGCCTCGGCGTGAGCCGGGCCGGCTGGCCGGGTTCGGAATGAGGGGAGCGGGCGGCGGACATGGTCGACTGCGGAAAACCGATGCGTCGCGCCGCCCGGCCTAAGCCCTGGTCGCCGGCTTCTTGCGCGGCGCCTGCATCGGCAGCCAGGTTGTGGCAAACGACTGGTAATCATCGCTGCTCGCATCTTCATGCAGGGTCGACTCGCGCTCGTCCCAGAAATCGTTCCAGAGTTCGAACAGACCCGACTGATTCTGATGCGGCGCATTAGCCTCGAGCCAGTCGGCAATCAGCCGGTCGTCCGGGCGCTTGATGAGCACGGTGTCGAGCAGGCGCTTTGCGGTGCGCTGGCTGAAAGGCAGCTTGTCGGTCAGACCGAGCACACCCTGCAGCATGATGGCCAGCAGTCGCGCTTCATCGCTGGTGCCGCCGGTGAGCTTTTTCCAGTGCGAGGTAGTGCGATCATCGTGATCATCGACATCGGCCAGCGCGTTTTCGGGCATCACCAGCAGTTCGTGGAGCCGGTTGACAGAGGGGTCGCCCGCAACCAGCACATGCAAAGGGGTTGCCGAATCGACGATCACAGCCATGAGAGCCGGCGCGCGTTCAGCCCAGACCGCCTCGATGATCGTGCGATACCGCTCTGGCAAGCCCTCGGGAGGTACAGCGAGCTTGCGAGGTGCCTTGCGGATCGCTTCGATGAGTTTTTCCAGACCCTGCTGATTCGCAATCCAGGTCATCTTGCGGGTGTAGACCATGATCAGCAGCCCGGTCATGATGATCTGCTCAGGCTCGAAGTCGGTGTCGGGCGCCTCGCCCTGCAGGGCCTGCGAAATCGCGCTGGCGGCATCACGCCTGCGTCGCACCCGCTCGGCATCCTCGTACTGCTGCATGAAGTCGGCAAACGAATACTGCGCCCAGGACGAGACCACCGCCTCTTCATATTGCTGCTTCTGTTCGGGGTCGATGTCCTCGAGCTCGATGCCGTCGCGGGTCGCCAGAATCCGCTTGATGTCATTCGAGGCGCCACGGGTGTGAAATAGCAACCCGTTATCGGCAATCGAGCGCGCCGCCACCCGGATATCCCCCTGGCTGACTTTTTCAAGATGCAGGTTGACCAGCCCGAGCATGCTGCGCATCGCGCGCTCGAGATCGGCGCGCAGGCTTTCGGAGCCAAGCACGCTGGCGATCTTGCGGATCGCCCGCGTTCCTTCGCGCGATATCGCCTCCTGATTTTCGGGCGTGATGATGCCCGAGCCGATACCGTGCAGCCAGGCACGCTCAAAGAGTGAGCGCGAATCCCGATGTGCGACCCAGTTCACAGCACGTCATCCTCATCATCATCGTCGAGTGCCTGCGCCTGCGCCGACTTGGGTGGCGCGAGGGGCACCTCCAGCGAGCGCTGGTGGCGCATGCGCAGCACCTCAAGGACCTCGCGAAAAATTTCATAGTGTTCGCAGCGCAGCCGCCAGGAGAGCTCGCGCCAGTCTTGGTCCTGCACCTCGCGCAGCGCGACAATCTCGCCGCGCTGGTAGTCGCCAGGGTCGCCCAGATCAAGATCGGCATTCGAGGTCGGGATGCCACCCGAGTCGTCCCCCTCGAGCTGGGAATAGGTGCCATTGCGAAAGAAGTACTCCACCTCTTCATGGCGCTCGGAAAAATAATCGGCGAGCGCGCTCACGCCATCGGCGGTGCTGCCCAGCGATTCAATGAATGCATCAGTGCGGTCCTCGTCGGCAAAGACCACCGAATTGATCATGCCCTTGAGCGATTCGTGGTTGCGCTCACGATATTCGCGCTCCAGCACCACTGCGGCCAGAAACGCCTTGGGCGAGATCAGTTCGCTGATGATCGAGCTGCGCGAACTGTCATGCTCGCGCAGGATGGCAACCACGTCGCGCGAGGGCATCTCATCGATCACCCTGGCCAGCGCGTAATCGCCCTCGGCATCTGCAACTGTCGCCAGCGCGCGTTCAGCGCTGTCGATATTGCCCTCGTAGACCAGGCTCGACACCGTGCTCACGATCGCATGGGTCATTCTTTGCTCCTGCGGTCAAAGCCCTGCTGCTCGAGATAATCCTCGCTCAGCTGTTCATCCTCATCTGCGTCTTCGTGCTCGTCGCCGTCTTCGCGCTCGTCGCCATCATCGGCAGCCTGTTCGCTGCGCGGCCCGAGTCGACGCGACAGCGCAAACTCGAGTGCCACGACGGTTGCCAGAAAGTCTTCGCCAGACGCATCGGCCAGCACCGTCAATACCAGCGGCTGCGCCCACGCTGCCACCGTCACCGCCGATGCCACCTCCTGCCAGGGCGCAAATTCACCGGGCGACTGAGTGAGCAGATCGGCAACGATCTGATGGCCGCCCGGCGGAAATTCGAAGGCACCGTGAAAGACCGGCGCCACCAGCACCGGGTCGAACCCCATCATCGGCAAGAGTGCCTTCAGCTGACTGCGCTTGTCCTTGAGCCTTGCCTGCAGGACATCACGACCATCGGAATCGAAGCGCAGATCATCGAGATCGGCGCGATAGCTTTCATCGAGCTCATAAAAATAGTCGGAAAGACTCATCGGATCTGCTCGAGATAGGTTTGGAACATGGCGCGCGCGGTTTCGAGCGGATTCTCGAGGAGATGCTTGCGTCGTTTCTGGTCGTGCGCCCGGCGCCGGTCTTCGTCGATCAGCAGTTCATAAGCCTGCTGAGCTTCGCGAAACCGTGCCGCGGCATCGGCATCCGGGTTGCGGTCCGGGTGAAAAAAAGACGCCTTCTTGCGAAAGGCGAGCTTGATATCGGCCGTGCTGGCACTCGATGGGACACCGAGGATATCGTATGGATCGCTGCTTGATTCGAGCATGGGGTTGCCTCGATGAAAGGGAGTTGCCTCGATGTCAATCAGGCTGGCGCACTGCACCAGGAATGTCGAACGTCATTGTCAGGCCGACGCGAGCCGTGCCAGGCGAGCAGCCTCCTGAACTTGCGCATCCTCGATGACAGCGATGACATCACGCACATCGACCGACCCGTTGCGATGCTCGAAGCGGCCGGTCAGCAGCGACTCGGGCGTGAGCAGGCCGCGCGCGTAAAGGTCCCAGATCTCGTTGCCATAGTCGGTGACCAGCAGCGAGGGCTCGAAGCGGCCGAAAAAATCGCGCAGATTCTCAACATCCCGCAGCAGCATGCGATTGGCGTGATTGTTTCCCGCGGCATCGACAGCCTGTGGCAGATCGATGATCACCGGCCCGTCGGCCGCCAGCAGGATGTTGAATTCGGACAGGTCGCCGTGAACAATGCCGGCGCACAGCATGCGGACCACCTCGCCGATCAGGGCGCCGTGATAGACCACGGCATCTTCTGGCGTGAAGATCACATCATTGAGCCGCGGTGCGGCATCACCATGCTCATCGGTGACCAGTTCCATGAGCAGGACGCCTTCATAGAAATTGCGCGGCACCGGCACCCGAACGCCCGCGGCTGCCAGCCGATAAAGCGCATCAACCTCGGCACTTCGCCAGGCCGCCTCCTGAGACTCGCGCCCGAAGCGCGTGCCCTTGGCCATGGCACGCGCCTGGCGGCTGTTCTTGACCTTGCGGTTTTCGGTGTAGTCGACCGCCTGTCGAAAGCTGCGCTGGGTGGCGTCCTTGTAGATCTTGGCGCACAGGGTTTCGCCTGCGCAGCGCACCACATAGACCGTCGCTTCCTTGCCGCTCATGAGTTGCCTCACGACCGAGTCGATCAGCCCCTCTTCAAGCAGCGATTGCAGTCGCTTGGGTGTTTTCATCCCGTCATTCTGGGGCATTCGCCCGAAAGACTCAGGCGTCGACCGTCAGAAGGTCGGTGGCAAGCAGCACTTCGCCGCCGAAGCAGGCCTTGGCCAGCGCGATCCACTGCGGCTCGGAGCCGGGCTGTGGCGCCGGCACCGGATGGTTGAGCACGAGCGTGCGCACGCCACAGTCGGCGGCCGTCTTGCCGGCCTGGGCGACATCGGAGTGGTAATCGAGCACGTCCCGAAAGCGCTTGAAGGGTGCCTTCTCGATAATGTCGCGGCGGATGACGGTTTGCACATAGACATCGGCACCACTGCAAAGCCGGTTCAGCCCTTCGCAGGGCACAGTATCACCGGCAATCGCAACCACCTTGCCCTGCGCCTCGATCCGAAAACCCATGGTCGGATGAACCGGGCTGTGGTCGGTTGGCTCAGCCGTCACCCGAATACCATCCGACTCGAAGACCAGCCCGGGCATAAGTTCGTGCACCGTGACTTTCGGTGCTTCAACGAGATCGTCATGGTGCGACAGACGGTAATGCACATCGGTCTCGAGCATCGCCAGCGTCGCCTCGGTAAATCGCCTGAATCCGATCGGTCCGTAGGCTGTGAGGGGATTAGATTGCGGGCTCGATATCCAACGGGTGGTGATCACATCGTTGTAGTCGGTGGTGTGATCACTGTGCATATGCGTCACGAAGAGCGCAGTCAGATCGCGAGCCGTCATGCCGACTGCGGCACCCCGCATCAGCACCGCCCGGCCACAGTCGAACAGAAGGTCGATCTTGCCGATGCGCACCAGCGTTGACGGACCCGCACGATCGGGGGTGACGAGCGGCGAGCCGCTGCCGAGAATGATGACCTGCATCCAGGGCGTCTCAGATTACCCTGGGATGCGCACCGGCAGCTTCGTAAAGCCACGCACAAAAGGAGACCGAACCCGGGTCGGCTCACCCATCACCTCGATGACCGGAAACCGCGCGAGCAGCTCTTCCCAAAGGATCTTGAGCTGCAGCTCGGCCAGCCGGTTGCCGACGCAGCGATGGATGCCGAAACCAAACGACAGATGCTGGCGCGGCCGCTCACGATCGACAATAAAGCGATCAGGCTCGGCAATCGCAGACTCATCGCGATTACCCGACAGGTACCACATCGCAAGCTTGTCGCCCTTGCGGATTTGCTGGCCGGCGAGCTCGGTGTCCTGCAGCGCAGTTCGGCGCATATAAGCCAGCGGTGTCTGCCAGCGGATGATCTCGGGCACCAGGCTGTCGATCAGAGCCGGATTGGCGCGCAGCTTGGCCATCTCTTCCGGGAATTGATGCAGGGCCAGCAATCCGCCCGTCATGGAGTTGCGGGTGGTGTCGTTGCCGCCCACGATCAGCAGCACGAGGTTGCCCATGAACTCCTGGGGTCCCATATTGCGGGTAGCCGGACTATGGGCCAGCATCGAAATCAGGTCGGTTGTGGGCGGCGCATTGACCCGATCGTTCCAAAGGCGCATGAAATAGCCGAGCATATTGCGAAGCTCGGCCATGCGAACTTCCGGCTCAGGCGCATCAGGATTGGTTGCCTTGTTGGCGGTGGCAATGTCCGACCAGAAAGTGAGCAGGCGTCGGTCTTCGAGCGGAAAGTCGAAGAGCGTGGCGAGCATGAAGGTGGTGAGCTCGATCGAAACCTTGTCGACCCAGTCGAAGGTCTCGTTGCGCGGCAAGCTCTCGAGCACCCTGATGGTCCGCTCACGGATCAGATCATTCCAGTTGTTCAGATTGCTCGGCGCAACGATCGGGCTGACCGCCTTGCGCTGGTCGTCATGCTTGGGCTGATCCATGGCGATGAACATCGGCAACTGCTGCTCGCCGACCTGATCGACCAGCGTGATGCCGCCGTGGGTCCAGTCTGAAGAAAAGACGGCATGGTTGGTGTCGACCGCCATGATGTCTTTGTAGCGGGTGACCGACCAGTAGTCACCCACGCCTTCGATCGGGCTGCGCGAGCGATGCACCGGCGCCTCGCGACGCAGACGCTCCAGCGTGAAGCCGACGGTATCGTCAACAAAGCCCTGCACGTCGGCGGGATTGAGCTGCTCGAGTGGGAGAGCCTGGATGCGTGCTCGCTCGGCGGCGGCCTGGGCGGCCGAACGCGGGAGTGCAAAAGCGGGGGTCTCAAGGACTGAACTCATGAGGACATCTCCTGATTGTCACATTGGAACAATAACACGCCGACCAGACACCAGTGTCTAGGAAAAAGAACTTTTCTCCGACCCTTTAGGCGATTTGCCGACCGCTCGCAGGCTGAAATCGGCCGCATGCGCCGCCAGTGCGCTGGCGACAGCAACGCATCACTTAGGATGAGCGGCCCAGTAAAGATACGAACATACCCCGAACATGGCCTCGCCAGTTTCAGACGGTACCAAGCAGTCCAGCACTGCGCCGGCACGGCGCACGCTGGAGCCGTATGCCTGGCCGGGCATCGTGCTGCTGGCGCAGACATCGCTTGCGACCCTTCTGCTGCTAGAGACCGAACGGGGCGTGGCGACTTTGATCAGTCTAGGCCTGAGTGCCGTTGCCGGTGGCCTGATTCTGCTGCGCGTCTACGAAGCGCGTATCGGCCAGGTCCAGCGCAAGCTTGAGGGCGTTTTGTCCGAACTCGAACATGCCCGTCCCAATATCAGCGCGCACTCCAACGACGCCGGTGTGCTGGAGTTGATCGACGCCATTGCTGAACATACCGACAGCCTGATTTCGATAGCCATCGAGCGCGAGAAGCAGCTTCTCAAGGCCGCCCTGCAAGACCCTGTCACAGGGCTTGGCAATCGGGCGGTGCTCAGTCACCGCATCAGCAGCGCGATCAAGGCTCACGCCGAATCGGGCGCGCGCTTCTGCATTGCGATTGTCGAGATCGGCCGATTCAAGGAAATCGCCGAGATGCTCGGCACCGGCCAGATGAATGATGGCGTCAACCAGATTGCGCGCCGCGTGCGGCGTGCGCTTCGCAAGGACGACACGATCGTTCGCCTGGGCGATGAGCGCTTTGCCTTGCTTGTCAGAGGTGACCGGGATATCGCGGAGCCGGTCCTGAAACGGATTGCCGAGTCGGGCAGACAGCCGTTGATGATTGACGGCGAGTTGATCGACATCAAGGTACACATTGGTGCTGCGATGTATCCGGAAGACGAAAACTCCGAGACCAATCTGCTGCTGCATGCGCAGCTCGCCGCCGAGCGTTCGAATCGCAATCACAAGGCATCCAGCTTCTTTCAAGCAAAGCAGGAAACCAAGGTCCCGGGGCAATCGAACGATTCGCGGGATTTGATGTCGCTGCAGTCTGATCTGCACCGGGCGATTGTCGATCGACAGCTGTTCCTGGTCTACCAGCCCAAGCTCGACCTGAAAACTGGTCTGTTCACCGGCGTCGAGGCGCTGATTCGTTGGCAGCACCCGAAAAAAGGTCTGGTGTCACCGCATCAGTTCATTCCGATGGCCGAAGAAAACGGTCTGATGCAAAGCATCACCGAGTGGGTTCTGACCGAAGGCGCTGGCTTTGCCAAAACACTGTGCGCACGCAGGCCCGAGATGTACGTATCGGTGAACATCACAGCCCAGGACATCGAGCGACAGGGCTTTTCAGCCTTCGCAAGTCAGGTCATCCGCGAACAGGGCATCCTGCCCGGCCAGCTGTGTCTTGAAGTGACCGAAAGCGGCTTGTTTGAAGACACTGCCAATGTGATTGCTACCCTGTCTGAACTGTCCAGGGCCGGACTCAAGCTCTCGATCGATGACTTCGGAACCGGCTATTCGACCCTGAAGCAGTTGCAGCATCTGCCAGTCAGCGAGTTGAAGATCGACCGCTCCTTTGTCAGCGGCCTGGCTTCAAACAACAAGAATCAGGCAATTCTCAAGTCGATGATCGATATGGGCGGCCTCTTGGGCTTGCGAGTGGTTGCCGAAGGGGTTGAGACCTTCAGAGAGATGCAATCGCTGCAAAAACTGGGATGCCATGAAGTTCAAGGCTACTTCATCTCGCACCCTCTGTCCGCGCAGGAGGCCCTGTCATTCATCGATCTGCGTCATGCGCTGCATGACTCCTCCCGCGAAGATGCGCTGAAGCTCGCTTCGCAGCACTGAGCGCGCAGGGTTAAAAAGCCGCCTGACACAGGCTGCCCAAGACAGCGAGGTCCGCTTGCCGTTCTTGACTGTTCATCATATAAGTGAGGTGCGAACTCGATATGCTGCATCGCAACGATGCCGCAGGATGGGAATGATTCAGGGGGTGCCCGATGAAAGGCATGATCTTCACCGAGTTTATCGAACTGGTCGAAAGGACCCATTCGGCTGAACTGGTCGAAACGCTGGTTGCCAATGCCGATCTGCCCTCGGGAGGCATCTATACCTCGGTCGGCAACTATGATCATCGCGAGATGGTCACGCTGGTGGTTGAACTCAGCCGACAGACTCGACAACCGGTCGACGAGGTGCTTCATTGGTTCGGGAAAAACCTGTTTGTGACTCTGTCCACTGCCTATCCCGGTTTCTTCTCCGGCAAGGACACCGCCTTCAGTGTGCTGGTCGGCATCGAGTCCGTCATCCACACCGAAGTTCGCAAGTTGTATCCCGATGCCGAACTGCCGTCCTTCGAAATCATGCAGCAGGGCAATAACGAGCTGGTGCTTGACTATCACTCGCCGCGCTGCATGGATGATCTCGCCCATGGATTGATCGACGCCTGCATTTCGCACTTCGATGAGCCGGTGACACTGGCTCGCCGGCCACTGGGCAAGACGCAGGCCGATGGCACACGCTTCATCCTGACACGGGCGTGAGTGCTGACCCAAATGTTCTGAGGCAGCGCGCCGATCGAGAGCGCGCAGCACGCAAGCAGGCTGAAGCGCTGCTGGAAGCCAAGAGTCTCGAGCTTTACCAGGCCAATCGCCATCTCGCCGAACTCGCCGTAACACTTGAGCAACAGGTGGCAGACCGCACCCGTGATCTGGCCGCTGCACTGGATCAGGCTCGTGCCGCCACCCGTGCGAAGTCGGCCTTCCTGGCGGCGATGAGCCATGAATTGCGAACACCGCTCAATGGCGTGATCGGCATGACGCAACTGCTGCTCGATGGCATGCTCGCGCCTGAGCAGCGCGAGCATGCCCTGGCCATCGAATCAAGCGGCGAGCTGCTACTGTCGATCATCAACGATGTGCTCGATTTATCGAAGATCGAAGCCGGCCGCATGGTGTTGAGTACCCAGCCCTTCGATGTCCGGGCCGCGATGAACAACGTGGCCCGAATGCTTGAGGTCAGTGCGAAAGACAAAGGCCTTGGCTTCGAGGTGAGCTGCGATGACGACGTACCGGCAACCCTGATCGGCGACGATATGCGGCTGCGGCAGATCCTGTTGAATCTGACCGCTAATGCGATCAAGTTCACCGCCACTGGCAAGGTCGCGGTGCGACTGCAATTGGTGCGTCAACGCGACCCTCAGCGTGTAGACCTGCGCCTGAGCGTGACCGATACCGGTATCGGCATCGACGTGGATCGCCTGCAGGCGATCTTCCAGCCCTTCGAGCAAGCAGACACCGACACGACGGTCCGCTTTGGTGGAACCGGCCTTGGCCTGGCAATCTGCAAGCGAATCGCCAACTTGATGCGGGGCCATCTCACGGTTCAAAGCACGCCGACTCAAGGCTCGGTCTTCGTACTTGAGTGGAGCGCCGTCAGTCAGCAGCTCCTCGTGCAGCCGGCAAGCTCGCAGCCTGAAATCACCGATGCGCCGGTCGACCGGCTGAGGGTCCTGGTTGCCGAGGATAATCCGCTCAATCAGACCCTGATCTGCGCTCTCCTAAAGCGACTTGGCATCACGCCTGATCTGGTTGAAGACGGCGAAGCGGCACTGGACAGGCTCGCATCACGGCTCTACGACCTCGTGCTGATGGATGTCCAGATGCCTCGGCTTGACGGAATCGGCGCAACCCGCGAGCTGCGCAAGATGAAACTCGCCCATCAGCCCAGGGTGATCGCGGTGACCGCCAATGTGCTCGACGATGAGCGGGCGGCCTGCCTGGCGGCCGGAGTCGACGAGTTTCTGGGCAAACCTTACAGGGCTGCCGAACTCAATCGTCTGGTGAGGGCCACACCAATCGGTCCTGCTTGAGGACCTTCACCAGATTGTTGAAATCGTCGGTCCAGGCGCTCAGCCCCTCGATTCGCTCGATCAGGCCCGCCGTAATCAGATAGCGCAGGAAAGAGCTCGAAGAACCGTCATACCGAAAATCGGGCCTTCAGATCTCCTGCTGATCACCTGCCACATCAGTTCGAGAAATAGACGTAGAGATCGTCAGGCGCCTGCGGCACCTTCAGGGTCTTGTCGACCGGCACTGGTGCTTCGATCAATGCCGGCCACGAGGGTTTGGCCTGGGACTTGTTGAACTCGGCAATCAGCGCCCGCAGTCGCTCGACACGCTCGGGATGGGCGGCGGCGAGATCGCTTTTCTCACCCGGGTCGGTGGCGAGGTTGTACAGCATGGCTCGCTTCGGTGTCGCGGTCACCTGCAGCTTCCAGTCGCCCTCGCGTACTGCGGCATAGTCCCCGCCTCGCCAGAACAGCCGCTCATGGGGCGCACCGCCCGACTCGCCGCGAACAAAGGGGGTCAGATTGACGCCGTCGATGATCCGGTCGGTGGGCAGCGCGACGCCAGCAGCCGCCGCAGCGGTCGCAAAAATGTCGAAGTGACTGATCGGCTGCGTGTAGTTCACGCCGGCAGGCATCGCCGCTGGCCAGCGCATGAAGAAAGGTACCCTGACACCGCCCTCGAAATAGGTCGCCTTCCATCCCCGCAAGGGACTGTTGAGCCGATCGATGCCGACATAGTGCGCACCACCGTTGTCGCTGGTGAACACGACCAGCGTGTTGTCGTCGAGCCCCTGGTCCTTGAGCGACTGCATCACCCGCCCGATGTTGCGATCGAGCGAGCGGATCATTGCAGCATAGACCCGCGTGGTGTGGTCGGCAATCTGCGGCAGGGCATCGTAGTCTTCACGTGTGGCCTGCAGCGGCGTGTGCGGCGCGTTATAGGCCAGATACATGAAGAAGGGCCGGTTGCGGTTCGCCCTGATCGCCTTGATCGCTTCATCGGTCATGTAATCGGTGAAGTAGCCGCGCGGCGCAAAAAGTTCGCTGCTGTTGAAGCGAACACCGAAGGGATGCGCGGCATAGAGAAATCTGTCGATCGGGTCGAAGGGCTGATGGGCATTGACCACTCCCGGATCCTTGGCGTCCATCATCATCATCGCGGCATGCTGCATCGCCAGCGACTCGTCAAAACCATGCGAATAGGGGCGAAACTGCGGACTGTCGCCGAGATGCCACTTTCCAAGATGCAGGGTGCGGTAGCCGGCGCCCTTGAGCATGCGGGCGATCGTGATCTCGCTGGTCGGCAGGCCCTGATCTTCGTAGGGCGGCATGTCGCGCTCGCGATCGGCGTGATAAATCAGTGGACGCAAGGCGCCGTCAACCTGATGGCCACCGACCATGCGAGAGAACTGTACCGGCACCGGTGTGAATTCAAATCCGAAACGGGTCGCATAACGACCGGTCATCATTGCGGCCCGCGACGGCGCGCAGGTGGCATTGCCGGCATATCCCGCGGTGAAGTTCACACCCCCAAGCGCAATCGAATTGATGCTGGGCGTCGGCACGGTGCCGTCGGCAATACCGCCACCGACCAGGCTGAGGTCGTTGTAGCCGAGGTCATCAGCAACGATCACGATAATGTTCGGCGGCCTTTTCTGGCCTGGGGCAAGGGCAGACGGCTCGGCGGGCCCAGCCTGCCAGGTGACCTCGCGATTGGGCGCAGGGTCCTTGCGCAGAAAGTATTTCAAGGCCAGAACTGCAATGCCTTCGCGGCCTCCGGCAGCAAAGAAAACGATCGCAGCCACCACCGCAAGCGCCGCAAGTCCAATCGCAATTCGTTTGATCATCGAAAAAAAACTCCAGTGAAGTCCGCAGATCAGCGATCGGACCTGGCAGTCGAGGCCGGGTTGTCCCGGACAAGTGCGATTAGGCGTCCGGCGATGTCGTCCGGTCGATCCTGTTGCAGAAAATGTCCAGCCCCCCTGATCAGGTAATGGGGTTGGCCCTGTGCGCCCGGCACACGGCTTTGAAAGAAACGCTCACCGCCGCGAGTAATCGGATCGCCGGTACTGAACAGCGTCAGGAAGGGCTTGTCCCATGACTCCAGCCGCGTCCAGGCCGATTCATTGGCCAGATGCTCGGGGTCGGCTGGCGTGCCCGGTACCAGCCGCGGCAGCGCCCGTGCACCGGCTTTGTAGGCATCGGTAGGGAACGGTGCCTCATAAGCAGCGCGCTCGCTTGCGCTCAGTTTGCGACGCGTGCCGAGGGCCACGATCGCGCCCACCGGAAACATCGGACTGAAGCGGGCAAAGGCCCGCCAGGCCCGAAAGGCTGCTGGCAAGGGATGGCTGCCGGTCGGCAGGCCACCATTGGCAAGCGCAATCCGGTCGAAGCGATCGGGGTCATTGACCACCATGCGAAGACCGATCAGTGAACCCCAGTCCTGGCAAAAAAGAGTGACGCCGCGCAAGTCGAGGCCGCGCATCCAGGCGGTCATCCAGTCGACCATGCGCCGATAGCTGTAATCGGCCATCTTTGCGGGTTTGTCGGATCGGCCGAAGCCGACCAGATCGGGCACTACCACTCGCAGGCCAGCGGCCAACAGCGGCGGGATCATCTCGCGGTAGAGATAGGACCACGCGGGCTCGCCATGCATCAGAAGCACCACCGGCGCATCGGCCGGCCCTTCGTCCAGATGGGCGATACGCAGGCCATCGACGACGCTGTAGTGCGGCGCCCAGGCGAAATCAGGCAGATGCGCGAAACAGGCTTCAGGGGTCCGCAGCACGCCGGTGCGCAGCGGCGCATCGCGCAAACCTGGGTCGATGATCACGGACGACGTCCGACATCGATTGCAATGCTGCCAGCAGGCAGGTCGAACCAGTCGCCATCGACGCCGATCAAGATCGGACCGCTGAACAAATCGGGTGCTCGTCCGAGGAAGGCCGGTTCGAGGGTTTTCATCGGCAAGGGCGGAACGATATGGTTGAGCAGCAACATCCTGACACCCGACTTGCTGGCAATCTCGGCAGCCTGTTCTGGCGTGGTGTGGTAGTTCAGAACGTCATGCATGATCTTGGCCAGGTTGCCACGATTGGCCTTGCGAAAACCGTCTTCGACCACGCGAAGCAATTTGGGTGAGAGGGCTTCGTGGATCAGCAGATCGGCCCCTCTGGCCTCGCGCTCGACAGCAGGACTCGGCGTGGTGTCGCCGCTGATCACGACAATGCGGTCCTTGTAACGAATGCGATAACCGACCGCCGGTTCAACCGGCGCGTGATTCACCCTGAAGGCGACGATTTCGAGATCGGGCGTCGCAATCAGCACCGAGCGCCCGGTGTCCGCGGGCAACTCGAACATCATCGGCGAGGCGCCGAAACCAGCCGGCACCATGACCTGTTCGTTATGGTGTGCAATGCGATAGGTACGATCGAGCGCATAAGCCTGCTGGAATCCTTGCACCACCTGATCGAGCCCTTGCGGGCCATAGATCGAAACCGGGGCGCTGGCGTTGCCGGTGCCCCAACGCTGCAGAAGCAGTTCACCGAGACCATCGATATGGTCGGAGTGATAGTGGGTCAGGAAGATCGCATCGATCTGACCATTGTTCAGCCGCATGCGCGTGATGTTTCGCGCCGCACCCGAGCCGGCATCGAAAACGAACATCTGGCGCCCCGCCACCACGACTGTGCAAGGGCCGCTTCGGCGATCGTCCGGAAACGGCGAGCCGGCCCCGCACAGGCCGACATGCAGACCATCGTTCAACAATGCGACCGGATCGGCGCTGGCGGTGACTTGCGTGACCATGCGCGACATGGCCCAGACGCTCAAAGGACCGCGCTGCCACCACGCGAGGGCCGCGGCGATGCCCACCAGAGCGACCAGCGACAGGACGAACTTGGAGAATCGGGTCATTAGCGCCTCGGTTTCAGAATCAGCTGCGGATGATCAGTGCCAAGCGCCGAGGCTCAGGAACACAGAGGCAGAGTGTCGCCAAGGGGTTTGAAAAGAAGCATCGGCCACACCGTCGTCGCGAGCACACTCACGTCAGAACAGTCGGACAATCATGACCATACATTAGTGTATGCATCGGCTGCCGTCAAGCCGCCGTGCAAACGCCCCGCCGCAGGCAGCGGCAGGGCTCCGGTCGTCAGAGGCGACTCGGTTCGAGACTCAGTTTGCGGCTTCTTTGGCCTTCTTCAGCATCCGCACCTTGATCTTGGTGCTGGCCGGCTTGGCCGCGAAGGTCTGGGGTTCTTTGGTGAAGGGATTGATGCCTTTGCGGGCGGGCTTTGCCGGTACGGACACAACCGTTGCCTTGAACAGGCCAGGCCACACGAAGTTGCGTGCACCTTTCTTGTGAAGCGACGCGAAGATTGTGGCTTCGAGGTTGGCCAAGACCGCCTTGACGGCCTTGAGTTCGACGGCAGCGTGCTCGGCCAGATGGGCAATGAGCGTTTGCTTGCTGAGGGCCTTGGGAATCGGCTTCATGGCAGCAGGCTTGAGGTTCGGGGCTGCTGCTTTGGCTGCCGGTGCTTTTGCAGCGGCGACAGGCTTCTTGGCGGCGGGCTTCTTGGCGGCTGCAGGTTTGGCAGCGGGCTTCTTGGCGGCTGCAGGTTTGGCAGCGGGCTTCTTGGTTGCGGTGGCCATTAGTGGTTTCCTGTGGATATTTATGGGACTAAAACGGCTTGATTCGTAACGCCGGCGCCAGCGTCGCTGCGCGCGGTGTGCGATTTTAATCACGAAAACAAGTGTGAGGGTGAGCTTTATCGCTTGAAAATGCGCTCAAAACACCGTCTTCGTGGCCATCGCGTCACCCATGCGAATGCTTCGACCCGCATCCCACCCCTGCGCAAACGCCATGTCGGCTGCGGGCCAGAGCATGATCACTGTCGAGCCAAGCATGAAACGGCCCATTTCATCGCCCTGCTTCAGATCAATCGGCGATTGCTCGTAATGCCAGCGTCTGATGATGCCGGGCCGTGGCGGATTGACCGTTCCGTGCCAGACCGTCGCCATGCTGCCCACGATGGTTGCGCCAACCAGCACCATTGCCATTGGACCGTTTGCGGTATCGAAACAACACACCACTCGCTCATTGCGGGCGAACAGACCAGGAATGGCACGAGCGGTCGCAGGATTGACCGAATAGAGCGTGCCCGGCACATGGGTCATCTGCACCAGACGGGCATCGCAGGGCATATGAATGCGATGGTAGTCGCGCGGACTCAGATAAAGCGTGGCAAAGCGCCCGCCCACAAATTGCGCGGCCTGCTGAGCGTCGCCTCCGAGCAATGCATCCACTGTGTAGTGATGGCCCTTGGCCTGAAACAGTCGATCGCGTTCGATCAGACCGCACTGGCTGATCGCACCGTCGACCGGGCAGATCCAGTCAGCCTGGGCAAGCGGTCTGGCATCTTTGCGCAAGGCGCGCGTGAAAAAGTCATTGAAGCTCGCGTAGTGAGCACACTCCGGATCGGCCGCCTCGGTCATGTCAACACCGTAGCGCGTCACGAACCAGCGGATCAGGGCGTGCGTCAGTCGGCCGGCGCGCGCCGATGCGATCAGGCCCGCCAGAACGGTGAGCAGGTACTTAGGCAGCAGATATTGCAGCCACACGGAAAAGGGCGTCATAGCGCACGATTGTGCCCTCTCGGCGGCCCGATCAAAAATCGGCAGATCGATGCATGCTGCCGCTGTCAGTCATCGTGATAGCCTCCCTCTGTTGGTGCCTGAACGACGCATCGTCGTCGCTTGGGGTAAACGGGAAGCAGGGGGGTCGTCTCTGACTGAGACTGGTCCAACCTGCGCTGCCCCCGCAACGGTAAGCGGACGGAACATCTCATCGTTCCAGCGCGTGCAATCCGGTCACTGGAAACTCGCTTTCCGGGAAGGCCGCACGTGCCGATCCGCCAGCCCGGATACCGGCCAACACAGGTGGCGATCTGCGCAAGCATTCGCCTGAGGCTCCATGCAGCGGGGAAGCTGCGCAGAGCGCTGTCCGGAGTCCTTCCATCATGCGTTTACGCCTGCCCGCGCGTCGCCTCGCGCTGAGTGTGAGCATCCTGCCGATGCTTCATGCGATGGCCGTCATGGCTCAATCACAAGCCGTTTCATCTCCAAACCCTTCAGCTCCTGCAACGCAGACCGACACCAACCGGCTCGATCCGGTCAATGTGACCGCCACACGTATCCCGTCACGGGTCAGCGACACCATCGCTGAAACCACGGTCATCGATCGCACCGAGATCGATCGGGCCACCGGACGAACTTTCTCTGAGCTGCTGTCTCGACAGCCTGGCATCCAGTTCACCAACACCGGCGGGTTTGGGCAGTTTTCGTCGGTCTACATTCGCGGCATGCGGGCGCAAAGCACGCTGCTGCTGGTCGATGGCGTGCCGATGGGCGACGTCGACTTCAATCTTCCCTCGATGTCGAATATCCCGCTCGACTCGATCGATCGGGTTGAGATCGTGCGCGGGCCGCTGTCGTCGCTCTACGGCAGTCAGGCCATGGGCGGCGTCATTCAGGTCTTCACCCGACAGCCACGCGAGGGCTTTTCACCGAATGCCAGCGCCACCATCGGATCGAACCAGTTCTACCAGCTCAGTGGCGGCGCCGCATTCGGTCAGGGCCCCTTCAATGGCACGGTCCAGGTGTCGCGTGTCAGCACCAATGCGTTTTCGGCGACAGCCCCCAACGAACCCTTCGGCTACTACAACCCCGATCGCGACCCGTTCATCCAGAACAGCGGCAACCTGCGACTCGGCTGGCAACTGAATGCCGACTGGCGCGTCGAGGGTACCGCGATGAGCTCGCAGGCAACCCGGCATATCGACGATGGCCCCGATGTCGATTCGAAGCAGAAGATCACCAACGCGGTCCAGACCCTGGCACTGAACGGCAAGCTGGCCGACAACTGGCGCTCCCGACTCAGTGTGGGATGGTCGTCCGACACACGCGAGGCGTTGGCCAGCGCAAACCCCTATGAATACCCGGGCAAGTTCAAGAGCGACCAGCGCCAGTACACCTGGGAGAACACCACGATGACCGCGCTGGGGACGGCGATGGTGCTGCTAGAACGCACCACGCAGACTCTGACGCAGCCGGTGCAGCTGTACGCCGTCACACAGCGAAGCATCGACGGCCTCGCCCTGGGACTCACTGGAGAGGCGCAGCGGCACTCCTGGCAGACTGCGGTGCGCCGGGACGTCAATTCGCAATTCGGCGGCCAGACCACCGGCAGCCTCGGCTACGGCTATGCTCTGACGCCCCAATGGCGACTCGGTGCGTCATACGGCACGAGCTTTGTTGCACCCAGCTTTGCCGACCTCTACTACCCCGGCTACAGCAATCCGAACCTCACCGCCGAGCAGGGCAGGAGCGCTGAGCTAAGCCTGCGTTGGGGAAGCGGTGGACAGAGTCTGAGGACGGCCTGGGTCGATACCCGGATCCGGAATGCGATCGTGCTGGATGCCGACTTTGTGCCGGTCAACGTCGGCACGGCAAAAATCGATGGCCTGGTCATGGCCTGGCAAGGCAGCTGGCCAACGGTCTTGGCCAGCGCATCGTACGAAAACCTGAACCCGCGCAATACCACCGGCGGTGATCCGAATGTCGGCAATCAACTGCCCGGTCGTGCGCGCCAGGCTTTGCGTGTCAGCCTCGACTGGATGGTGAATGTCTTCAGCATTGGCGGCACGGTGTCTGTCTGGTCGTCGCGCTACAGCGACCTGGCGAACACCTACGAAGTCGGAGGATTCACTACGATCGACCTGCGCGCCGATTACCCGATCAACAAGTCATGGATGGTCGGCGTCCGGGTCAACAACCTGACCGAAAAGAGTTATCAGACGGTGTATGGCTATAACCAGCCCGGGCGCGAGGGCTATCTGACCTTGCGCTGGCAGCCGCGCTGATCAGGCGATTGGCTGCGCTTATCGGGCGGAAACCAGATCAGAATTCAAACCTGATCTGAACTCGAAAACCGTCGACCCGGTCTCGGTACATCAACGGCGTGACCGAAAACCACTTCGATGACATCGATCCGACCGCTGCGCCCAGAATATTCCAGGCCATATCCTTGACCGACGCTGTCGCCCCGGGACGACCGATGTCATAAAGCTCTTTTACCAACCCCGGCAATGCCCCGATCAGCGTCCCATAGAGAATCTGGTCGGTGGTGTCGGCGGACTTGCCGACCATTGCTGCCCCGAACATACCGAGCGGCGCTGAGACGCCAAAGTGATTGACCTTGTCCATCCCAACCCATGAATCCTGGCGGATGTCGGCCATCGCGGGCGAAGAAGTCCCGAGTGCAATGAAAAAGAGAAGCAACAGCGTGCCGGACAGCTGGTAGATGGCCAGACGAAAATCGGAACGAAAACTCAAACCCGACAAACCGAACTGATCGACCGTCTGTCTGAGAAAACTTGATTCAACTCGAAAAAATTTGGGCTTTTTCATTGCGTTCCTCGGCTGAACGCAACTTTAGTCTTGAAGTTCCGAAAAGCGATGACGAAAGTCACAGACCGCTCAAATCCGCAAACCGACCGTTCGTCGGCCGGCAGACGTTTCGGATCAGCTGTCTTCTGTAGACGTCCTGTTTTTGTCCTCAGGTTGCGAGCATCGCAGCCTGAGACCGGTCGAGGCCTCAGGCTGCGGTCGAAACCAACTGTCGCGACGCGCGCAGCAGCGTCGCGCGCGTCTTACTGAACCGTCACACGCTTGGGACCGACGCCAGCCTTGCGTGGCAGGATCAGCTCGAGAACACCATTTTCGAAGGTCGCGGTAGCGGCGGCCTCGTCGACTTCGTCGGCCAGCACGACACTGCGTGCCAGCGCGCCGACATACCGTTCACTGCGCAATACCCGTTCACTGCCACCGACAGCCTCATCGCGCTTGATGTCGGCACGAATCGTCACGCGGTTGGCTTCGATATCGATGTTGATGGCATCTTTGGCAACACCGGGCATATCGGCACGAAGCAGGTAGCCGCTTTCCTGCTCGATGACATCGATGCGCGGCGCCGCGGCTCGTGCAGTCGCTGTCGTTAGGGTCTCACGGGAAGGCGCAGCATCAGACAGGAAGCTGCGAAACAGCGAAGGAAAAACGTCGGATAAAGGATCGTAGAGGGAAACACGGGTCATGGCGATGCTCCTGAATGAGTGGGGCAGCAGATGTGCTGCCCGTCTCACCGAGTTAGGCGCCATGACCCTGAATTTCAAGCGCTGCGCGTGAATTTTCGCGACTGTGCGGTCAGCCGCGGATGAACGCGTCGCGATGCGAGCGCCATTACAGCAGTGTGCAGGCCTCGTTGAAGTCGAATCGGGGCAGACGCTCCATGACCTTGGCCGGATCGCCGTAGCCGATGTTGCACAGGAAGTTCGATCTGACTCGTCCATCCGGGAAAAATTCGGCATCAACCTTGGCATTGTCAAAGCCGGACATCGCCCCGACATCGAGGCCGACCGCGCGCGCGGCCAGCATCAGATAGGCCCCCTGCAGCGAACCATTGCGAAACGCGAAGCGCTCACGCATCGCTTCCTTGTCGTCGCCGTCGAACATTGTCTTCATCGCGGGTGCATGCGCAAACAGTCGCGGCATGTGCTCATGAAAATCAACGTCATAAGCAATGATTGCCACCACCGGGGCGGACATGGTCTTGTCGACATTGCCTCCCGACAAGGCAGGTCTTAGCCGCTCACGGGCAGCCGGCGTGCGCAGAAAAACGAATCGTGCGGGCTGAGAGTTGGCTGACGTGGGTGCCATCTTCAACAGATCAAACATCTGTTTGAGTTGATCATCGCTCACCGGTTTGTCGAGCCAGCCGTTCTGGGTGCGGGCCTTCGTAAACAGAAGCTCAATCGCTTTCGAATCGATCATGGCGGCCCTTCAGGTCTGCGGCAGAAGAACTGACTGCAGGGCGGCGAGTTGCCAGCCCGACGGGCTTTGGCGCCAGACCTGCAGATAGCGGCTGACAAACGCCTTCGGCGTGCCGCGAACGATCACGTCGATCTGCACGTCGCCATTACACATCGCCACATCACCGGCAATACGCCACTCGCGCTTGAGTGACTTGAGAACACGGTAGTCGTACCAGCCGGTGCAGGCCCGCTCGATGTAGGTATTGCGGTCTTCGAGCGTGGCCGAGGTGTGGACATACTGCAGGTCGGGGGCCAGCAGTGCCTCGAGGGCGGCGCGGTCCTTGCCGATGGTGGCAGCGCAGCGCCGGTCTTCGGCCGCGTCGAGTTCGGCCACGAGGGCCTTGTCATTGCTCATGGATATGCTCTCCGTTATCGATGGCCCTTCCAGGCCCTGGTGTTGATGATTCAGCGCTTGCCACCCTCTGCGCGATGCAGCGGGGCGGCGGTCAGATCACACAGCGCCTCGAAGGTGAGACCCTCGGCCCATTCGATGACGCTCAGCCCTTCAGGCGTGACATCAATGACCGCGAGGTCGGTGTAGATGCGCTTGACGCAGCCAATGCCGGTCAGCGGGTAAGTGCACTGGCGCACGATCTTGGGCTCGCCGCTCTTGGTGACATGTTCCATCATCACAAAGGTGCTGCGCGCGCCGATCGCCAGATCCATCGCGCCGCCGACCGCCGGAATCGCATCAGGCGCACCGGTGTGCCAGTTGGCAAGATCGCCGGTTGCCGACACCTGGAAAGCGCCAAGCACACAGATATCGAGATGGCCGCCACGCATCATTGCGAACGAGTCGGCATGATGGAAAAAGGCTCCACCGGTCAACAGAGTGACTGGCTGCTTGCCGGCGTTGATCAGATCCCAGTCTTCGGCACCCGCGGTGGGCGCCGGGCCCATGCCAAGGATGCCGTTCTCGCTGTGCAGAAAGATCTCGCGATCGGGCGGCAGATGATTGCCCACCAGCGTGGGCAGGCCAATGCCGAGATTGACATAGGCCCCTTCGGGGATATCGCGGGCCACGCGCGCGGCCATCGCATCACGTGAGAGTCTCTGAATGCTCATCGGGTCAACGCCTGTGAGTGAGCCGGCAAGGCAGACGCTGACGTGGCTCTTGAGACAACACGATGAACAAAGATGCCAGGTGTGACGATGTGCTCGGGATCGAGCGCGCCAAGCGGTACGATCTGATCGACCTGAGCCACGGTGCAGGCAGCGGCCATGGCCATGATCGGATTGAAATTGCGGGCAGCCTTGCGATAGACCAGATTGCCCCACCGATCACCGCGCTGCGCCTTGATCAACGCGAAGTCGGCCTTGATCGGATACTCGAGCACATAGTCGCGGCCATTGATCGTGCGGGTTTCCTTGCCCTGAGCGAGCTGCGTGCCAAAGCCGGTCGGGGTAAAAAAACCGCCGATGCCGGCACCGGCAGCCCGGATGCGCTCGGCCAGATTGCCCTGCGGCACGAGCTCGAGCTCGATCTTCCCGGCGCGATAGAGGCCATCGAAGACCTGCGAGTCGGCCTGGCGCGGAAACGAACAGATGATCCGTCGAACCCGACCCGCCTTCATCAGGGCGGCCAGCCCGGACTCGCCGTTGCCGGCATTGTTGTTGACGATGGTGAGGTCGCGCGCTCCCTGCTCGATCAGGGCGTCGATCAGGTCAGCGGGCTGGCCTGCGCCACCAAACCCGCCGATCAGCACTGTGGCCCCATCGGGTACACCTGCCACGGCATCGGCGAGCGTGGAGACAGTCTTGTCGATCATCAGTCGATTCTCTATGTGCGATGCAATGGTCCGACGCGACCCGAGAGCCATTGCGCCCAGTCGCTAAACCCTTCGCGCGCGGCCTTGTCTCGAGCGACATGCCAGTCGTATTCGACCGCCACAAAGGACACCGACACGATGTCGCGCCCGATTTCGACCAGCGCATACCGGGCATGGTGACTGCCGTTCTCGTGACGACGACCGACAGACCCCTGCTGCGCATCGAAAAACGCCGGCAGGCCGACGCTGCCATCGTTGACCGCCACCCGGCCGTCACTGAACTCGACCAGACGCTGAAGATGGCTGTGCCCGCCAATACAGACCCGTGCGGTGACATCGGCGAGGTCGCGCTCGATGTCGGCGGCCGGCCTCAGACGGGCATCACCATTCGGGGCTTCGTCGAACAGGTAGTAGTTGGCCGATTGGGGCGAGCCGTGAAACAGCAGCGCGTCGGGTCCGACCGGCAACGCTGACGGCCAGGTGCGGATCCAGTCAAGCACTTCAGAGGAAAGCTCGCCAAGGGCAAACCGGTCGGCGTCTACCGGCGGCTCAAGCGTGGGATCGATCAGAGCGGTATCGTGATTGCCGCGCACATGCACTGCATCGATGCTGCGCAGCAGGTCGGCGGTCTGACTCGGCCACAGCGGGCCGGAAAAAGCGTCCCCGAGCTGCGCCAGAAGGTCGTAACCCCGCTTGCGGGCATCGGCCAGCACTGCCTCGAGCGCCGGCGCATTGCCATGGATATCGCTGACCGCTGCAATTCGGATCCTTGCCATCCCGTCCCTGCCGTCAGCGTCGCGTGAAGCCGGTCAGTCGAGCGTCGTCAGGACCTGACGCAGGCTCGCGGCAATCTGGTCGATCTGGGCCGGCTCGATGATCAAGGGCGGCGACAGCGCGATGATGTCGCCGGTAATGCGGGTGAGCAGATCCTGTTCGTGGAAGGCACGGGTGAAGGCATCGAAGGCCCGGGTGCCCGGGGCGCCGGCGCGCGGCGCCAGCTCGATCGCACCGATCAAGCCGATGTTGCGGATGTCGACAACATTGGGGCAATCACGCAGACCATGCATGGCCTGCTCCCAGTGCGGCGCAAGCTCGGCAGCACGCGTCAGCAGACCTTCGTCGCGATAGACATCGAGTGTGGCCAACGCGGCAGCACAGGCCAGCGGATGCGCCGAATAGGTATAGCCGTGGAAGAGTTCGATCGTCTTTTCGGGGCCTTGCATGAAGGTCTCGTAGAGGCCCTTGCGCGCGGCCACCGCGCCCATCGGCACCGTGGCACTCGTCAGGCCCTTGGCCATGGTCATCAGGTCGGGAACCACGCCAAAATGCTGGGCGGCAAAGGGCGATCCCAGGCGACCGAAACCGGTGATGACTTCATCGAAGATCAGCAGGATGCCGTGTTTCGAGGTGATGTCGCGCAGCCTTTGCAGATAGCCGACCGGCGGGATCAGCACCCCGGTGGAGCCGGCAACCGGCTCGACAATGACTGCGGCCACGGTCGAGGGATCATGCAGCGCAAGGATCCTTTCGAGGTCATCGGCCAGATGGGCACCCCACTGCGGCTGGCCTTTGGTGAAGGCGTTGTGCTCGAGGTTGTGGGTATGCGTCAGATGGTCGACGCCAGCAAGCATCGGGCCGAAATGCTTGCGGTTGCCGGCAATGCCACCGACCGAAATACCCCCGAAGCCGACACCGTGATAGCCGCGTTCACGGCCGATCAGGCGGGTGCGCTGCCCTTCGCCGCGCATGCGGTGATAGGCCAGCGCAATCTTGAGTGCCGAATCGACCGCCTCAGAGCCGGAGTTGCAGAAAAAGACCTGGCCAAACTCCTGCGGCAGGATGCCGAGCAGGCGGTTTGACAGCTCGAAGGCCAGCGGATGGCCCATCTGGAAGGTGGGCGCAAAGTCGAGTTTGGCAGCCTGCTTCTGGATGGCCTCGACGATCGGCTTGCGGCAGTGACCGGCATTGACCGCCCACAGACCTGCGGTGCCATCGAGGATGCGCCGGCCCTCTGGGGTGTAGTAGTACATGCCCTCAGCACGATCAAGCATGCGAGGCGCCGATTTGAATTGCCGGTTGGCGGTAAACGGCATCCAGAAGGCGTCGAGGTCGCTGCCGGCGGCGGCTTGCGGCGAGAGGTCCTGGTGGCGGGACATATCGTTCATGAGGGCTCCAGCGAGTCACTGCGGGGTGTGTCGAGACCAAGGATCTCGGGCCTCAGCCAATATAACAGCCCGAGCCCCGGGAGCGCTGTGACAACGGTCAGCAGAAAGAAGGTCGGCCAGCCGAAGGCCTCGACCAGCACACCCGATGCCGGCCCGACATAGACCCTGCCGACCGCGGCCAGTGCCGACAGCAAGGCATATTGAGCCGCCGAAAATCGCCGGTCGGTCAGGGTCATCAGAAAGGCCACGAAAGCGGCGGTGCCAAGCCCGCCGCAGAGGTTTTCGACACCGATCGCGCCGGCCATCAGCCAGTCGTTTTTCGGGCTGACCGCGAGCAGCCAATAGCCGAAATTCGAGACCGCCTGCAGGATGCCGAAAATCATCAGGGCGCGGTAAAGACTGATCTTGCTGAGCAGCGCGCCACCGGCCAGGGCACCGACAATCGTTGCAATCAGGCCTAAAACCTTGTTGACCGCACCAACCTCGGTTGCGGTAAAGCCCGCACCGCGAATCAGAAAGGCGGTCGACAGACTGCCGGCAAACGCATCGCCTAGCTTGTAGAGCACGATCAGGCACAGGAGCGCCAGGGCGCGCCGGCGCATGAAGAAAGCATCCCAGGGCTTGGTGAACGACGGGAACCCGGCCTGGCGAGCCGCCCACAACGCGGCACCGAAGGCGCCCATCAGCGTGACGGTGTCGGCGGCAAGCTTGACAAAGCGATCGGGCTTGACTGGCAGCATCGCGCCCATCAGACGGTCGAGCACGAGCCATGTAATGCCGCCGGCGGCAAGCATCGCGACGAATCCGACCAGCTCACCGCGTGCATCGCTGCGGATACGCAGGTCATCAACTGCGGTGCGGGGCGCCAGCAGCGTGATGCCGGCCATCAGCACGAAGAGGGCCGCCATCAGACGATAGGCCCCCGGCCAGCCAAGCCACTGGTCGGCCAGGATCAGTGCCAGCCCACCGGAGACCAGCATGGCAAGCCGATAGCCGAGAACCGACACTGCAGCACCGGCGCCGCGCTCGTGGGCATCGAGCAGATCGGTGCGGTAGGCATCGAAGACCACATCCTGAGAGGCCGAGAGAAAAGCAATCGCGACGGCCAGTGCGCCCAGCGCGACGATTGACGTCTTGGGATCAAAGTGCGCCATCGTCCAGCAGGCAGCAGCCAGCAGCAGTTGGGTAATCAGCAGCCAGGCCCGCCTTCGGCCGAGAAAGGGCGGCTCGAAACGGTCGAGTAGCGGCGCCCAGACGAACTTGAAGGTGTAAGGCAAGCCAGCCAGCGCAAAAATCCCGATGGTCTTGATGTCGATGCCCTCGACCGTCAGCCAGGCTTGCAGGGTGCCGGACGACAGGGCCAGCGGCAGACCGCTTGCAAAGCCCAGTCCGAGCATCGCCGCGATGCGTGCCGAGACAAAGACCTGCGCGATCGCTGGCAGACTCGAGGGGGGTTCGGGCAGAGGCGAAGACATGACAGTCTGCGAAAGACGATAAAGTAGCGAGCCTAGCAGGCATCAGACCCACTTCACCCGCCGGCATCCATGAGAACAACCTGTTTCGTCCTTGCGGCGCTCATTGCCGTGGCCGCGCCTTCCGCCGCGCAGCAACAACCGTTTGACACCCCGGCGGCCAAATCGTCAACCCGATCGTCTGCGGCTGAGACCGAGGGCATCCCGGTTCCCAAGAAGAGCCGCGTCGCATCGCTGGCATCCTCGGAAAAGCTCGAGCGCGAAGCGACTGCGCAATACGCAAAACTGCTCGACTCAGCGGCAGCGCAAAAGGCTCTGGCACCCGCCGACTTCCCGCAGCTCCAGCGGCTGCAGTCGATCGCAAAGCGCCTGATCCCCTACACCCATCGCTTCAGCAACCGTGCTGACGAGTGGCGCTGGGAAGTCAATCTTATCGGCTCAAAGCAGATCAATGCCTTTGTCATGCCGGGCGGAAAAATTGTTTTTTATACCGGGATCATCGACAGGCTCAAACTCACCGACGACGAGATCGCGATGGTCATGGGCCATGAGATGGCCCATGCGCTGCTTGAGCACGGGCGCGAGCGCGCCGGTCAGCAAAAAGTAGCGCAGGCGGCAACCATCGGCGCATCGGTGCTGTCCCAGGTCATGGGTTATGGCGACCTCGGCGGGCTGCTCGCTTCACAGACCTCGAAGTTCACTCTGCTGGGCTTCAGCCGAGGCGACGAGTCGGAGGCTGATCTGGTGGGTATGGACATTGCCGCGAGGGCGGGCTTTGACCCGCGCGCTGGCATCTCGCTGTGGCAAAAGATGTCCGAGGCCTCCAAGGGCGAGCCGCCGCAGTTCCTCTCGACCCACCCGTCGCATGCCACCCGAATCGACAACATGCGCGGCTCGCTGCCGAAGGTGATGCCGCTTTTCGAGCGGGTACAGGCAGCGAAAGCCAGCGATTCGACCGCCTCCGACACGTCGCAGAAAGGTCAGTGAAACGCCACGGCAAATGCCCGCGATTCGCAGCGAGGTAATTCACGATTGCTCTGGGCGCAAACCTTCTGATGCGGTTCTTCGTCGTTGACGCCGAAGGGACGTTAGCAGTTCGGCAACACAACAGGACATCTCAATGGCGACTGAACCCAAGGTGAAGGGCCCGGCGTCCTACTTCCCCTCCATTGAAAAGACGTATGGCGAGCCGATCAATTACTGGCTCGACATCGTGAAGCAGGCGGGACCGCTCAGACACATGGAGCTCGTGAGCCTGCTCAAGACCGAGCACAAGATGGGTCACGGTCACGCCAACGCGATCGTCGCGTACTTCCTGGCCAACAAGTAGAAGCCACCCTGCAGTGAATCGAACCGGTCAACTCAAATCGCGAAGTCGTAATCGACCGTCAGCGGCGCATGGTCGCTAAAGCGCGACGCAGTATGAATCGCCACCGCTCTTGCGGTTTGCGCGATGCCGGGTGTGGCGATCTGGTAGTCGAGACGCCATCCGACATTATTGGCCCAGGCCTGGCCTCTCGCGCTCCACCAGGTGTACTGCTCGGGTCTCTGATCAAGTTTGCGAAATACATCGACGAAGCCGTGATCGTCGAAGATCCGCGTAAGCCAGGCCCGCTCCTCGGGCAAAAAACCCGAGTTCTTCTGATTGGATTTCCAGTTCTTCAGATCGATTGCCTGGTGGGCGATGTTCCAGTCTCCGCACAGCACGATCTCGCGCCCGCTTGCCTTCAAGGCCTGCAGATGGGCGTCGAAGCGCTCGATGAAGCGGAACTTGGCTTCCTGTCGCTCGGGCGAGCTTGAGCCCGAGGGGACATACACCGAGATGACCGTGAGCTTTCCGAAGTCGGCCTCGACATAACGGCCTTCGGCATCGAACTCATCACTGCCAAAACCACTGCGAACCGCTTGCGGCGATTTGCGCGAATAGAGTCCGACGCCGCTGTAGCCCTTTTTTTCAGCGAAATGGAAGTGGCCGGCAGCGCCTGCGAGCGTGCTGAGCGATTCATCGAGATCGGCCTGCTGGGCCTTGAGTTCCTGCACGCACAGCACATCGGGCGCATGCGCCTGCAGCCAAGGCTCGAGGCCCTTCTTTTGCGCCGACCGGATGCCATTGAGGTTGAGGGAGACAATTCGCAGCATCTTGTATAGTCGCCAGCCATGAATGAACGAACCGAGTTTATCCGTTTCGCGCTTGACGCCGGGGTGCTGAAATTCGGCAGCTTCCGGACCAAAGCCGGTCGCGATTCGCCCTATTTCTTTAATGCCGGCCTCTTCGACGACGGCACGCGCCTTGGCCGCCTGGCGGGCTTTTACGCGCAACGACTGCTGCATGCCGAGCGCTCGGGCGAAGCGGCCTTCGACATGCTCTTCGGGCCCGCCTACAAGGGCATCACGCTGGCAAGCGCGACGGCGGTGGCTCTGGCTCGAGCCGGTCGCAACCTGCCCTTTGCCTTCAATCGCAAGGAAGCCAAGGACCACGGCGAGGGCGGCACGGTGGTCGGCGCGCCGCTGCGCGGTCGGGTGGTGATCATCGACGATGTCATCTCGGCAGGCACCTCGGTGCGCGAGTCGGTCGAGTTGATCCGGGCGCAGGGCGCGACACCCTCGGCAGTCCTGATCGCACTCGATCGCCAGGAGCGCGGCGGCACGGCCGATGCACCCGGCGCCACGTCGGCGACGCAGGAAGTGGCAGCGCTTTTCGGTATCCCGGTGCTGTCGATCGCCTCGCTCGACGACCTCTTCGGCTTTCTGCAGCACGATACGGAATTGGGCGAGCATCTGCCCGCCATCACCGAATACCGCCGCCGATACGGCGTCAGCAGCTAAGCCTGTCAGCCGCCAAGTTTGCGGCGCAGGAGGTCGTTGACCTGCTGCGGATTGGCCTTGCCGCGCGTGGCCTTCATCGCCTGACCAACCAGCGCATTGAAGGCTTTTTCTTTTCCGGCGCGAAACTCTTCGACCGACTTGGCATTGGCTGCCAGCACCTCGTCAACAATCCGGTCGAGTTCGCCGGTATCACTGATCTGCTTGAGCCCGCGTGCCTCGATGATCAGATCGGCGGCATCCGGCTCGCTGCGTCGCTCATCAAAGATCGTCTGAAACACTTCACGGGCCATCTTGCCCGACACCGTGCCATCGGCGATCCGCCGGATCAGCAAGGCGAGCTGAGCGGGTGAGACCGGGCAGTCATCGATCGACAGCGATTCACGATTGAGCTGGGCGGCCAGATCGCCCATCACCCAGTTGGCGGCGGTCTTGGCCTGGCTTGCCGGATCGGAGAGGGCCGCTACCGTGTCCTCGAAAAAGCGCGCCATCGAGCGGGTCGCAGTGAGCGTGACCGCATCATAGGGCGACAGGCCGAGATCCCGGGTGAGCCGCTCGCGCATGGCACCAGGCAGCTCGGGCATTGACGCCCGCACCCGGTCGATCAGTGCAGCATCGACCACCAGCGGCGGCAAGTCGGGATCAGGGAAATAGCGATAGTCGTGCGCGTCTTCCTTGCTGCGCATCGGGCGGGTTTCGTCGCGATCGGGGTCGTAGAGCCGGGTCTCCTGGACGACCCGCCCGCCATCTTCGATCAGCTCGATCTGGCGACGTACCTCGAATTCGATCGCGCGCTCCATGAATCGAAAGGAATTGAGGTTCTTGATTTCGCAACGGGTGCCGAACTCGGCCTGACCCACCGGGCGCACCGACACATTGGCATCGACCCGAAACGAGCCTTCCTGCATGTTGCCGTCGCAGATGCCCAACCAGGTCACCAGCCCATGAAGGGCCTTGGCATAAGCCACCGCCTCGGCCGACGAGCGCATCTCGGGTTCGGTGACGATTTCGAGCAGCGGCGTGCCGGCACGATTGAGGTCGATGCCCGACATGCCGGCAAGCGCCGCACCGCCCAGAGCCTGCATCGCGTCTTCATGCAGCGACTTGCCGGCGTCTTCCTCGAGGTGGGCACGCGTCAGGTTGATGGTCTTTTCGCGCGGACCCTGATCGCCCTGCCAGACGATCGGCAGCGAGCCGCCCTGCACGACCGGGATCTCGTACTGGCTGATCTGATAGCCCTTGGGTGAGTCGGGGTAGAAATAGTTTTTTCTGGCAAAGACCGAGCGCGGCGCGATATGGGCGCCTACCGCCAGACCGAGCCTGACCGCGCATTCGAGCGCCGCGGCATTCATGACCGGAAGCACACCCGGCAGCGCCAGATCGACCGGCGAGGCCTGGGTATTGGGCGGCGCACCGAACGCGGTTGATGCGCCCGAAAAAATCTTCGAACGGGTGGCGAGCTGGACATGCGTCTCAAGCCCGATTACGACTTCCCAGCCTTTCATCATTGCCTCGTCATTGCTTGGCGCATCCGCCGCCGGACGGCTCGAACATCACCGGCCAGGCCTGGTCGTAAATGCCGCCACTGCAGAATTTCTCGCATCCTGCATGCGCGAGCGTCACCCGGGCGGGCGCCTGCCAGATCAGCAGCTTGCACGAGCCGCCACTGCGCTCGGTCAGTTCGATAGAGGGTCGGGCGCTCACCTGCCGGAAGTCGGCGAGCAAAAACTTGCAGCTGCCGCGCTTGCCGACCCACAGCTGCCATGACAGGGCCTCGACCCGGTTGGCGCGAACCGTGATCTGGGCATTCTCGCGAAAGCCATCTTCTTCGGTCTGCGCGCAGCTGGCCGACAGATCGATCGGACGATCGGGAATCGGTGTGGCGGGGCCGACGCCGGCACAGGCCGCCAACAGCAGAACCATGCATGCCAGCGCCCAAGACCTTAACCGCCGGAGCATGGTTCAGGCAGGCGGCCGGCGCAGGTGCCAGTCGCTTGAGAGCTGGAATCGATGGGCCACACCCAGCAGTTGCGACTCGGCAAGACGCGGGCCGATGAGCTGAAGCCCGACCGGTCGACCGCCCGCGCCAAAACCCACCGGCATCGACAGCCCGGGCAGACCGGCAAGCGAAGCACCTAGGGTATAGATGTCGGCGAGATAACTGCTGACAGGGTCATCGCCCTTTTCGCCGAGATTCCAGGCCACGGTGGGCGAAACAGGCCCTGCGATCAGGTCGACCTGAGCGAAGGATGCGTCGAAGTCCTCGGCGATCAGGCGGCGCAGCTTTTGTGCCTGAAGGTAATAAGCGTCGTAATAGCCATGCGAGAGGACATACGTGCCGACCATGATCCGGCGACGGACCTCGGCACCGAAGCCTTCGGCCCGGCTTTTACGGTAAAGATCGCGCAGATCGGTGTAGTGCTCGGCGCGATGACCGTACCGCACACCGTCGAATCGGGACAGATTGCTCGAGGCCTCGGCCGGGGCGATCACGTAGTAGGCCGGGATGGTGAGCTGGGTGCGCGGCAGGGAAATATCGTGCAGCTCGGCGCCCAGCGAGACCAACCCGTCGAGCGCAATGCGAACCGCCTGCTCGACATCAGCCGACAGCCCCTGCGCAAAATACTCTCGCGGCAGGCCGATGCGAAGGCCCGCCAGCGGCCGGGACTCGGTGATTGATGCCGCCCGTGCTGCGGGCAGCACCGGTGCCAGCATACCGGCAGCAAAATCGTCGGCCTCCCGTTCGAGGCTGGTGGCATCACGCGGATCGAAACCGGACATGACACTCAGCAGCACCGCACAGTCGGCAGCCGAGGCGGCCATCGCGCCACCCTGATCAAGGCTCGAGGCAAAGGCAATCATGCCGAAACGCGAGACCCGTCCGTAGGTTGGCTTGATGCCAGTGATGCCGCACATTGCCGCAGGCTGACGAACCGACCCGCCAGTATCGGTGCCGGTAGCCAGTGGCGCCAGCCCTGCCGCGACCGCAGCAGCCGAGCCGCCGGACGAGCCGCCCGGCACCGCAGCGGTATCCCAGGGGTTGCGCACCGCGCCGAAAAACGAGTTTTCGTTGGCCGAGCCCATGGCGAACTCGTCGCAGTTGGTCTTGCCCACGCAGACCGCGCCAGCTGCGGCCAGTTTTTCGACCACCGTGGCATCAAAGGGGCTGACATAGTCGGCCAGCATTTTCGAGCCGGCGGTCGATCGCCACTGGCGCGTGACGAAAATATCTTTGTGGGCGATCGGGATGCCCAGAAGCGGCGCGCGTTCGCCGGCAGCCAGACGCTGATCGGCCAGGCGAGCCTGCTCAAGCGTTGCCTCGGGCCGGACATCGATGAAGGCGTTGAGAGGGCTGGCCTCGATGCGCTGCAGAAAATGCGCCGCCAGCGCCCCGGCACTGACCTCACCGGCATCGAGCGCCCGGCGCAGCGCCGAGACCGGCAGGGCGTGCCACAAGGGCGTTGTGGACGTCATGGACGCGGTCATTCGATCACCCGGGGCACGAGATAAAGGCCGTAATCGGTCGCCGGCGCACCCTGCTGGTAGTCGGCACGGCGGTCGGGTTCTGTAACCTGATCGGGGCGCAGGCGCAGCGAAGGTTCACCCGCATGCGTCATTGGTTCGACATCGGTGGTGTCGACCGCCTGCAGCGTTTCGATCAGCCCCAGCACGCTGTTGAGTTGCGCCAGCATCAGCGAGGCCTCATCAGGAGACAGTTCGAGGCGGGCAAGCTCGGCGATTCGGGCGACTTCGGTAGCGGTGAGGGACAGCGCAAGACTCCTGTTTATCTCGTGATCTGAAGGGATTATAAGGTATGATTCGCGTCGTTTCTGAGGACGCCGCGGCGGCTTCGAAGGCACGCCACTAACGCCTCGGCCTCACCCGCATCCACCTCTTTTCATTCACCGGATCACTCACCCGGAACCGGCATGTTCGGATACTTTCGGAAATATCTTTCCAACGATCTCGCGATCGACCTCGGCACAGCCAATACCCTGATCTATGTCAGAGGCAAGGGCATCGTCCTGAATGAGCCGTCGGTTGTCGCTATCCGCCAGGAAGGCGGCCCCAACGGCAAAAAGACCATTTCGGCGGTCGGCAAGGAAGCCAAGCAGATGCTCGGCAAGGTGCCCGGCAACATCGAGGCGATCCGCCCGATGAAGGATGGCGTGATCGCCGACTTCACCGTGACCGAGCAGATGCTCAAGCAGTTCATCCGCATGGTTCATCCGGGCTCGCTGTTTGCACCGAACCCGAGAATCATCATCTGCGTGCCTTGCGGCTCGACCCAGGTCGAGCGGCGCGCGATCCGCGAATCGGCCCTGGGCGCCGGTGCGGCGCAGGTCTTCCTGATCGAAGAGCCGATGGCGGCTGCCATCGGCGCCGGCCTGCCGGTTTCGGATGCCACCGGCTCGATGGTGGTCGACATCGGGGGCGGCACGACCGAGGTCGGCGTGATCTCGCTCGGCGGCATGGTCTATTCCGGTTCGGTCCGCGTGGGCGGCGACAAGTTTGACGAAGCCATCATCAATTACATCCGTCGCAACTACGGCATGCTGATCGGCGAGACTACCGCCGAGTCGATCAAGAAAGCCATCGGATCGGCCTTTCCCGGCTCCGAGGTCAAGGAGATGGAAGTCAAGGGACGCAATCTGTCAGAAGGCATTCCACGCGCCTTTACCGTGTCGTCCAACGAGATCCTCGAGGCCCTCACCGACCCGCTCAACCAGATCGTCTCAGCGGTCAAGATCGCACTCGAACAGACCCCGCCCGAGCTTGGCGCCGACATCGCCGAGCGCGGCATGATGCTCACCGGCGGTGGTGCGCTGCTGCGCGATCTCGATCGGCTGCTCATGGAAGAAACCGGCCTGCCGGTGCTGGTGGCCGATGATCCTCTGACCTGCGTGGTGCGCGGCTGCGGAATGGCCCTCGAGCGCATGGACAAGCTCGGAACCATCTTCACCAGCGAATAGGCCGAGAGCCGGGCAATGGATCGAAGCCCGCCGCCGTTCTTCAAGCAGGGGCCGTCTGCCAACGCACGGCTCGCGTTTTTTACGCTCCTGGGCCTTGCGCTTCTGATGATCGACGCGCGCACCGGCTTGCTCAGTGCCATGCGCCAGGGCGTTGGCACGGTGCTCTATCCGCTGCAGCGGGGTCTGCTCGTTCCGCGCGACACGCTCTCGATGACCTTCGACTATGTGGGCGAAATTGCCCGACTGCGCACCGAAAACAGCGAGTTGCGGCGGATCGAGGCGGCCAATGCTCGCCAGCTGCTCCAGGTCGAGCAACTTGCGCAGGAGAATCGCCAGTTGCGTGAAGTCATGCAGGCGCGGGATCGCAGCGCGGTCAAAAGCGTCGTCGCCGAGGTGCTCTACGACACCCGTGATCCCTTCAGCCGAAAGCTGGTGCTCGACAAGGGTCTGCAGCAGGGCATCACCGCCGGCCAACCGGTGGTCGATGCCACGGGGGTGGTCGGCCAGATCACCCGGGTGTTTCCGCTGACTGCCGAGCTCACCATGGTGACCGACCGCAACCTGAGCATTCCGGTTCAGGTTCAGCGCAGCGGCCAAAGAGCGATTGCCACCGGCAGTACGACCGCGGGTCGCCTCGAATTGCGATATATGCTGGTCAATGCAGACATCAGGGAAGGCGACACCATCGTGACCTCAGGGCTCGACAGCCTCTATCCGCCAGGCTTGCCGGTCGGTCGAGTGGTCACGATCGATCGCAGCGGCAGCGGCAACTTTGCCCGTGTGGTGGTCGAGCCAATTGGCAGTATCGAGAGCAGCCGCCTGCTGCTGGTGCTGCTGGTCGACCGCTCCGGATTGCCGCCACCACCACCGGTCGAGGCAGTCGAGACGCCGCGCAGCAAGCGCGCCGCCGCGACGACCCGACGAAACTGACGCAACTGACGCAAGCGACGCGAACCGAGCCCGATTCGATGCCAATGCCCGCCGAATACCTGCTGCTGCCCGCCAACCGCGCCTTCATCGCCCTGTCGATTCTGGTTGCACTGGTGCTCGACATCATGCCCTGGGGTCGCAGCTTTGGTGTCCCCGACTTCCTCGCGGTGGTGCTGGTGTTCTGGAATATCCACCAGCCGCGCATGGTCGGGTTTGGCGTGTCCTTTCTGGTCGGCCTGCTGATGGATGTGCATGCCTCGGCGTTGCTGGGCGAGCGAGCGCTGGCCTACACCCTGTTGTCCTACGGCGCCAGCACGATGCACCGGCGGGTGCCATGGTTCAAGCTCGGTGGACAGATGCTGCATGTGCTGCCGCTGTTCCTGGCCGCCCAGCTCGTGGTGGTAGCGGTGCGCATGGCGGTCGGCGGACCCTTCCCCGGGCTCGGCTATTTTCTGCAGAGCGTGTCATCGACCCTGTTATGGCCGCTGGCAGATATGCTGCTGCTGCTGCCCCAGCGTCGCGCGGTCAACCGCGACGAAAACCGGCCGATCTGAGCCTCGACCATGATCGACGTCAGCAAGAGCGAAACCGACCTGAGCAGACTGCGCTGGCGTCTGGTATTCGCCGGGGTGATGGTCGTTCTGATGTTCTGTGTGGTGCTCTCGCGCTTCGTCTGGCTCCAGATCTTCCGCCACGATGCATTTCACGCCCAGGCCGAAGACAATCGCATCACAGTTGTACCGGTCGCGCCGGCACGCGGTCTGATCTACGACCGCAACGGCGTCACGCTGGCCGAGAACGTCTCGGCCTTCACACTCGAACTGTCGCCGCGGCAGATCGTCGATCTCGACAAGACAATTGATGAGCTGGCACAGATCATCGAGATCGGTCAGCGCGAACGACGCCGCTTCAGGCGCCTCTACGACGACTCGCGCAATGCCGAGTGGCTGCCGCTCAAGACCCGGCTCACTGATGAAGAAGTGGCCCGGATCGCCGCGAATCGGTTTCGCTTCGAGGGCGTCGAGGTGCGGGCCAGACTGTTTCGCAACTATCCGCTGGGCGACACCGGCGCCCATGTGGTCGGCTACATCGGTCGCATATCCCCCGATGAGAAGCGCCGGCTCGACGATGACGGCGCCAGCTCCGATTACGCCGGCCTGAGCCATATGGGCAAGGTCGGGGTGGAGCTCAGCTACGAAAGCACGCTGCGCGGCGAGACCGGTTTTGAAGAGGTTGAAGTCTCGGCCGGTGGCAGGGCGGTGCGTTCACTGTCGCGCGACCCGGCGCAGACCGGCAAGAACCTCACCCTGTCGATCGATATCCGGCTGCAGCGCCTGGTGCAGGAGTGGTACGGCAAGCGCAAGGGCGCGATGGTCGCGATCGATCCGGCCACCGGCGAAGTGCTGGCCTTCGTCTCGATGCCCACCTTCGACCCGAACAACTTCATCGACGGGATCGATCCGCAGACCTGGCAGTCGCTCAACGAAGACCCTGACAAGCCGATGCTCAACCGGGCGCTTCGGGGCACCTATCCGCCCGGTTCGACCTACAAACCCTTCATGGCACTTGCCGTGCTGGAAAACGGCGTACGCAGCCCGACTACCACCATCAACGATCCGGGCTTCTTCATGCTCGGCGGTCACAGGTTTCGCGACTCGAATCCCAACGGCCATGGCGCGGTCGATCTCAGAAAATCCATTGCAGTCTCGTCCGACACCTACTACTACGGCGCCGCCTACGAACTCGGCGTCGACCGTATTCACGACTTCATGAAACCCTGGGGATTCGGGCAACTCACCGGCATCGACATGCCTGGCGAGACCACCGGCATCCTGCCATCGTCGGCCTGGAAGATGAAGCGCTACAAGACCCGATGGCTGCCGGGCGAAACACCATCGATCGGCATCGGGCAGGGCTACAACGCTTTCACCATCCTTCAACTCGCCAATGCCACCGCGATCCTGGCCAATGGCGGCAGGGTTCTGCGGCCGCATGTCGTCAAGTCGATCGTCAATCCGATCGATGGAAGTCGTACCCCAGCGGTCAATCAGCCTGATGTCACCATCCCGCTGCGGCCCGACTATGTTGCGCTGGTCAAGCAGGGCATGGTCGATGTCAACCGCACGGGTACCGGTCGAGGCGCCTTCGCGGGCGCTGAATATGTGGCCGCGGGCAAGACCGGGACGGCACAGGTGATCGGTATCAAGCAGAATGAAAGATATGACGCCAAACGGATTGCCGAACGCTTTCGTGATCATTCGCTGTTCATGGCTTTTGCGCCATTGGACAACCCCCGGATCGCGCTCGCGCTGATCGTCGAGAATGGCGGCTTCGGCGCACAGGCCGCAGCACCGATCGCGCGTAAGGTGTTCGACTATGCGTTACTCGGAAAGCTGCCCAAGGACACCGCCGAGCCTTTCCCCGCCCGGCCGGAGCTAGACGAAAGCGAGATGCGCGACGTCCCCGAGCCCGAGCCCGAGCCGGCCGCAAGCCCCGCCCCGGGGACGACCGCGGCTTCCTCCGCGCCATCGGTCTCATCACCAGGCCCACAGAAAACCGCCCCGAAGCCCGCGCCAAACACGGTCAAACCCGGCGCGGCGTCGGCCTCCGGCGAAGCCCGCAACTGATGAGCTCGACCACCCTGTCCCTCAATCGCCGCTCCCACTGGGAGCTGGTGCGTCGATTCGTGTTCGTTTTCGACCGACCGCTGATGATTGCGCTTGGCGTGATCCTGATCGTCAGCCTCGCCACCATGTACTCGGCCGGGCTCGACTTCCCGGGCCGTTTCAACGGACACCTGCGCAATATCGGCATTGCCCTGGCGGTGCTGTGGCTGGCCGCACTGCTGCCGCCCAGCATACTGATGCGAGCCGCCCTGCCGCTCTATCTGCTCAGCATTGCATTGCTGGTGGCGGTGGCGCTCTTTGGTTCGACCAGCAAGGGGGCGACCCGCTGGCTTGATCTTGGCTTTACCCGCATACAGCCGTCCGAAATGCTGAAGATCACCACGCCGCTGATGCTGGCCTGGTACTTCGACAAGCGTGAAGGCGCCTTGCGCTGGTTCGACTTCCTGATCGCGGTCGCCCTGCTCATCGTGCCCTTCGGACTGATCGCCAAGCAGCCCGACCTCGGCACGGCCATCCTGGTGCTGGCGGCCGGTGCCTACGTGATCTTTTTTGCAGGACTGAGCTGGCGGCTGATCATCGGTATCACGGTCGCCGGGCTCGCCGCCATGCCGCTGATCTGGATAAAGCTGCATGATTACCAGCGCCAGCGCGTGCTGACACTGCTCGACCCGACCTCTGATCCGCTTGGAAAGGGATTCCATATCATCCAGTCGACGATTGCCGTCGGCTCGGGCGGCCTGTCGGGCAAGGGCTGGACCCTCGGCACGCAAACCCATCTCGAGTTCATCCCCGAGCGCACCACCGACTTCATCATGGCGGTGTATTCGGAAGAATTCGGTCTGTACGGCGTATTGATCCTGATGCTGCTCTATCTGGCGGTCATCTTTCGCGGACTCGTCATCGCCGGCAGCGCTGGAACAAGCTTCGGGCGGCTGCTTGCAGGCTCGATCACCCTGAGCTTTTTCACCTACTGCTTCGTGAATATGGGCATGGTGATCGGCATCCTGCCGGTGGTGGGGGTGCCACTGCCCTGGATGTCATACGGCGGGACCGCGATGCTGACGCTCGGGCTGAGCATGGGCATGCTGATGAGCATTCACCGGCATCGTGGCCCGATGATGCCGCGCTGAACCCGCGACGCTCAGTCGGGACGCACCGAGAACATGATCTTGCCGATGTGCTCGGAGCTTTCCATCAGGGCGTGCGCCTCGGCTGCCTGCTCGAGCGCAAAGACCTTGTAGATCGAAGGCAGCAGCCGACCCTGTTCAAGAAGCGGCCAGACATGGGCGCGCAGTGCAGCCGCCAGATCGGCCTTGTTGGCGGCCGATCGCGGGCGCATGGTCGAGCCGGTCACAGTCAGCCGCTTGATCATGATCGGCATCAGGTCGATCTCGACTTTGGAAGGCTGCAGGAAGGCGATCTGTACCAACCGGCCTTCGACCGCCAGCAACTTGAGGTTCTTCTCGACATAGGTGCCACCGACCATGTCCAGGATGAGATTGACGCCGCGACTGCCGGTGATCTTGAGCGTCTGGGCAACGAAATCCTGCTGGCGGTAGTCGATCGCAGCATCGGCCCCCAAGGCCAGGCAGGCAGCGGCTTTCTGGGCATTGCCGACTGTGCAGATCACGGTGGCTCCCCAGGCCTTGGCAATCTGGATGGCGGTGATGCCGATGCCCGACGAGCCGCCATGGATCAGAACGGTGTCACCGGCGGCAAGCCGACCGCGCTCGACCAGATTGGCCCAGACGGTGAAATAGGTCTCGGGCAAGGCAGCGGCCTGCAGCATGGTGAGGCCGGCCGGCACCGGCAGGACCTGACCTGCCGGGGCGGCGGCATACTCGGCATAGCCGCCGCCATTGGCCAGCGCGCACACCGCTTCGCCGATTTTCCATTCGGTCACGCCCTGGCCAAGCGCCACGATGCGCCCGGCCACTTCGAGGCCAAGATGCGGCGAGGCATCGGCAGGCGGCGGATAGCGGCCGCTGCGCTGGATGCAGTCGGGGCGATTGACGCCGGCGGCCACCACTTCGATCAGCACCTCGCCGGCACCGAGTTCCGGCACCTCACGGGTGGCGACTTTCAGCACCTCCGGGCCGCCCCCGTTTCCGTGGTCGACAAATCGCATGGTGGCAGGAATCATCATGGTGATCTCGGTTGGGGTGATCGATGAAACGCGGCCCTCGAGAGCAAGGACTGCGGCTCGCAGTGTGAGCTTGTCAGTGGTCGGCTTGAAGTATCGCCTCGATGATGCGCTGGACCGCCAGCGCATCATCGAAATCGGGCAGCGAGTGCGGCTCGCCGACCAGCATTGCGCAAAGCTGCTCGAGCTGGCGATGATAGGTCGCGGTACGCGGATCGGCTGGCAGGCCCGGCACCGGTCGGCCCTGCGGTGACGCGGCGTCAATCAGCTCGAGGCGATACCAGTCGGTCAGCCGCAATTCGCTTTGCGCACCGATGAACCGTGCCTCGACCAGATCGGGATCGGCACCCCCCGCACTTGCCGACAGCGACACCGGAACGCCAGCACAGCTCAGCGCCGCGGTGATCGACTGCTCGCAGGCACCGGGAGGGCTATCCGGCCAGCGCGCTTGTGCGCCCTTGAGCACCACATTACCCAGCAGACGGTGCAGCAAATAGACGAAATGCGACGCGACTTCCCGCGTGAAGCCGCCCTGGTCGGCGCGCTGCAGCCAGGTCGCATCCGCCTGCCAGGCTCGCGGCCACTGATGAAAGCGAAGCCGAATCTCGATGCTGCGCAATCCGAAGGACGGCTCGGCGATGGTCTGTGCGATCAGTCCGACCGCATCTGACGAGGCAAAGACAAAGTTGACCGCCTGCGCCAAACCGCTGCGATTCATGGCCTCGGTGAGCGACTGGCTGGCCGCAACATCGACGCCCAGCGGCTTTTCACAAAAGACCGACTTGCCGGCAGCGATCGCCGCGCGAACATAGGCCTCGTGCGCCAGCGGCGGCACACCGATATAGACCACATCCACATCAAGGCGCTCGATCGCCTCGGCGGCGCTGGCGCACAGGGGCAGTCCGGGATAGGCGGCCGCGGCGGCCGACCTGGCCTGTGCCGAATTGTCGTAAGCCGCCACCACCTGCAGACCCGGGATCGACGGTGCGTGCTCGAGCATTCGCCGGCCGATTACGCCCAGACCGATCACTGCCATGCCAAAAGGCTTCATCGGCAGCTCGCTCAGCGCATGAACTGTTTGACATAGTCGGCGCCCAGGCCGACAGATTCGAAATGGGCACGATAGCGCTCGATGCGCGCGAACACATCGTCGTATCCGGTGGCATTGCCCTGCGGATCGACATAGATCAGGGCGCCGTGCACAGTGAAAAGCGTGATCATGTCGGTGCAGTCGTCGGGCACAACCAGGGTGTGGGTCTCGCCCGGCGGCTCGAAGATATAGCTGCCCTGCTCGGCCACCCAGTCGTGCTCGAGATAGTGCCAGCGGCCGCGGATCACGTAGGCATGGACCGCGCCCGAATGACGGTGGCGCTGCAGCAGGCCCGAGCGCTTGACCTTGAGCAGATGGACATAAAACCCGCCGCTGACATTGAGCTGCAGCGGTCGCGACCACATGCCGGGGCCAAGCGGGGCCCAGAGGCGTTCGTCGTCGGTCACGGCGTCCGGCACGACCATGTCGGGGACCATGCCCCAGGGCTGAGGCTTCTGGTAGGGGATGCGGTCGTCGTGACCGGCAGGAAGCTCAAGTGGCTTGTTCATGCAGGTGTCTCGGTGATCAGTCGGAGCGTTCGAGCGTACCCCAAGCCGCGCGGCCAACCAAACCTGAAGCGCCCGTCGGTATAGCGACATGGCAAGGGCGGGCGGGGCAGACATCCTCCTGAATTGCGGAGCGGCAGGGTCCGGTAGCATCGGATGATGCCCAAGACGCTCAAGACGCTCATAACGCCCGAACCGCAGGAATCAGCCGATTCAGGCGACCCTTCGCCCCCCAGCACGGCGGATCAGTTGCTCGCCGCCTCGGCAAGCCTGGCCGATGCGCTGGCGCCGCTGCGCTTTTCTGCGCCGGTCACGCATGTCTGCAACCCGCTCGACTATGCCTGGGCACCCTACGAAGCTTATGTGCGGCGGTTTGCGCAGGGGCCGCGACGCATCGTGCTGCTCGGCATGAACCCCGGCCCCTTCGGCATGATGCAGACCGGCGTGCCCTTCGGCGAAGTGGCAGCCGTGCGCGACTGGATGGGTATCTCGGCGCCGGTGGCAACGCCACCCGACATGCATCCGCGCCGCCCAATCGAGGGTTTCGCCTGCCGCCGCTCCGAGGTCAGCGGTCGGCGGATGTGGGAATGGGCCAACCGTCGCTGGGGCAGCGCCGAGCGATTTTTCAGCGACGCTTTCGTGCTTAATTACTGCCCGCTGGTCTGGCTGGAAGCGTCGGGGCGCAACCGTACGCCGGTGCAGCTGCCGGCAGCAGAACTCGCGCCGGTCTATCAGGCCTGCGACCGCCACCTCGCGCAGGCGCTGTCAGCGCTCACACCCGACTGGGCGATCGGCATCGGCGGCTTTGCCGAAAAACGGCTGCGCCATGTCCTCGAGCACAGCGACATCGATTCAGCCTTGGCGCGCGGCATCCGGATCGGTCAGATCCTGCATCCCAGCCCGGCCAGCCCGGCTGCCAACCGCGGCTGGGCCGAGGCGGTCGATGCCCAGTTGCAGGCGCTCGGCATCGAGCCGGCAGTCGGGCGGCCACGCTAAGCTCTCGCACCCGGCACCGGCTCATTTCCATATCAGGACGACTCTTCATGCACACCATCGGCACACCCCTTTCACCCTCAGCCACCCGGATCATGCTGCTTGGCGCCGGCGAACTCGGCAAGGAAGTGATCATCGCCCTGCAGCGCCTGGGCATCGAGGTCATCGCGGTCGACCGTTATGCCGATGCGCCGGGCCATCAGGTGGCGCACC